>Ga0233425_10001401_pt1 | contig 54215 bp, 40 predicted proteins | sample Watercolumn_Towu_2_FD_181712 | JGI IMG/M metagenome (GOLD analysis project Ga0233425, IMG submission 181712) | Freshwater microbial communities from Lake Towuti, South Sulawesi, Indonesia - Watercolumn_Towuti2014_140_MG | ecosystem: Environmental > Aquatic > Freshwater > Lake | place... | reverse complement strand
CGCTCCCGCGGACCGCTGGATACCCGTGTACGGCAAGCTCATGTCCACCTGGCCGGTGGCGGGCGGGGTCGTGGTGCAGGATGGTGTGGTCTATGCTGCCGCCGGCATCGCGCACTATGACGGGACGCATGTCTTTGCTCTCGATGCGGCCACGGGAAAAGTGAAGTGGTACAACGATTCGTCGGGAACCACTTCACCTGAGATGGATCACGGTGTGAGCCTGCAAGGGGAATTGTCGATCCGGAACGGTGAGTTGCGGTTCGTCGCGGGCAGCGTGCACGAAGAAGCGCGCTTCGATCTGGCTACCGGCAAGTGCCTGAATGAACCCGTGAATGTACCCAGTTCGGGATTCCCCTCGGCCTATTATCCATATTATCCGGAGTATGGTCCCTACACGTCGCTCGACTGCCGTCTGCCCGATGGTCGCTTGCTCTGTTATGACGCATCGTACGAGGGCAGCTGGCAGAGCCAGCTCAGCCTGCTCCCCGCCGACGTCGCTGCAGCGCAGCCGCGCAAGCCTCTCGCGCGCTGGGGCCTCCAACGTCGCGGGCAGCCGCCCCAAGGCCTCTGGCAGAAGCGGCAGGTGCAGTGGTTTCGAGGGTTTGCCGTGCACGATTCGGCCCTGGTGGCGACAGGCGATGAACAGCCGGACGCGCAGGGCAAGCACTTTCTCGAAGCGCTGGCCATGGCGGACGGATCGACACTCTGGTATCAGGAACTGCCTGGACGGGCCGTGCGGGGTGGCGTCGCGATCAACGGTACGGGGCAGATCTTCGTTACCTTGGAGAATGGCCAGTTGCTCGCCTTCGCCCAGAAATAGCGCTCCATCGGCAGATGTCGGGAGAGCCGGGTGACTGTCCGAAGCGGCCTGGCTGTTCCGTGTTCCTCGCTTCCAGAAACCCGGCGGAACAGCATCACGATATCCGTTCCCGGTTGCCTGCACGGTAGGATCATGAGCCAACGTCATCCGAGCATCCTGCGGATTCGCCATTGCCCCCAATACGCGCGCGGCACATTGGTACTGGCCTTCACGGGCTGGATGGATGGCGGTGATGTTTCCACGGGTACCGTCCTGCGCCTGGTGAATTTGCTGTCCGCCCGGCCCGTGGCGCGCATCGACGCGGAACCGTTTTACATCAGCAACTTCCCGGGCTCGATGGAGTTGACGGCCCTCTTTCGGCCGCACGTTCGGATTGAGAATGGATTGATCAAGTCGTTCGATTTGCCGGGCAATTCGTTCTATGCGTACGACGACGCGGAGTTGCTGTTGTTTGTCGGCAAGGAACCCAATCTGCGTTGGCGGACGTTCGGCGACGCCATCTTCCGCATGGCCCGCAAGGCCGGCATCCGTCGTATCTTGTTCGTCGGCTCGTTTGGCGGATCCGTGCCGCACACGCGCCAGCCGCGCCTGTTCGTGACGGGTTCCGATGAGCAGCTGTTGACGGACATGCAGCCTTATGGAGTGCGGCGGACCAATTACGAAGGGCCGGGGTCCTTCACCACCTACCTGATGACGCGCGCCAGTGTGGAGGGAATCGAGATGGTGTCGCTCGTGGCAGAGATTCCCGGTTATCTGCAGGGGACGAATCCGCTGAGTATTGAGGCGGTTACGCGGCGGCTGGGCAAGATCCTCAAGCTGCCGCTGGACCTGGCTTCCCTGCGAACGGCCAGCACCCAATGGGAACTCGAAGTCTCCAACGCTGTCGAGCAGGACTCGGAACTGGCCCAGAAAGTGCGCGAGCTGGAAGACGAATACGACGACGAATTGCTCAAGCTCGACGCCGAAGACGCCTGATGGCGCGGGGTAATCGTTCACGGGTCGGTGGGGGATTGGCGCATCTTTCGGCGTTGACGGTTTGCCGTCAGAACCAGACGTGGTCCGAAAACATGGGCCAGTCCTTCAGCGACCCGCGAACGCTGACGCGCTGGGGCAACCGCCGAGCCAATTGGCAGCGACCTGATTCCTGCTCCCTACGCAGAACAACTGCGAGTTCGTGCGGAGGAACATGCGGCCTCCGGAGATCGCCGGTGTTGCTCGGCTGCCTTCGCCCAGAGGGTTCTTGGCGAGCAAACGGTATTCGTGGGCATCCGCGGCAATGACCCACACGACCCCCTCTTCGTCGATGCAGTAGATCTTGTCGCGCACCAGAACCGGCGATCCGCTGAACGCACCGTCCGTGCGTTTGAACCAGCCGACCTTTCCGGTCGGCGCCTCGATGCAGCCCGCGAATCCCTTGTCGTAGAAGAGGAACACGTGATTCCCGACTGCCTGGAAACACGTGACGTAAGGGGCTTTTACGTCGCTGCTGTTCTTGAGTCGATAGACCAGTTCGGGTGTGGCTCCTGGGCGCACCGCTACCAGGTAGTTGCCGGAGTAGCCGCCCGAACCGTTGCTGCCGAAAACCAAACCGCCGGCCTCCACGGGGGAGTTCACGACGCGCATGTCGAATGCCTTGATCGCCCAGTTCTGCTTGCCGGTCTTCGGATCGAGACTGAAGATGCCGTCTCCCGTGTTGGCGCAAATCAGTTCCGGTTCGCCACTACTTGACTGACGCACAAACGGTGTGGAAAAGCAGGTGCGGACGGTGGTCAACAAGGTCCTCCAGACTTCTTTGCCTGTGCGTCGATCCACGGCCACCATCGAACTTTGCCCGGCTCTTTGCCCTGGTTCCAGCTGTTCGGCCTGTTGCGCATTGTGCAGGATCACCAGGTCTTCGTGCAGGATCGGCGAACCGCCAAAACCATGGTCGCCACTCCAAGTGCCGAGATTGCAGGTCCACAGCTCCTGGCCCGCGTGATCCAAAGCCCTCAGCAGCAACTGTTCGGGCGTGGTCCAAGGCACATACAGGCGTTCCGCATCCACTGTCGGAGTGCTGGAGGCGTACGTGTTGCGGTCATGAATACGATGCGGAGTCGTGGCATAGTCGCGCACCCACAAGGAGCGGCCGTCTTCCGCGGCGTGGCAGGCCACGTACAGCTTGGCCGTCGTGGGATCCGCGCTGAACGTGAACACTTTGTTGCCCCACACCACCGGAGAGGCATGACCGATTCCGGGCAGCTTCACGCGCCAGCAGTAGTCCGTCTCCGTCCACTGCACGGGAATCGTGGTGCAGTCACTTGCCCCAGTGCCGTTTGGTCCGCGGAACCGCGTCCACTCCTGGGCTTGCGCTGTGCCAAGCGAGTAACACCATAAAGCGGAAAAGAGACAGCCCGCGAGTACTCCACGTCGCATACACCGTTCCTGTTTTTCGATCCGTTGCTGGGAAATTCGACCGCCAGCATGGTAACATAGCTGCCCGATGCCAGCGAGGACACAGAACAACGTCAGGAACACTGCCGTGCAACCGCCGGTGCGATTTGCCGTAGTCATCGGAATGCTGACGGCCTCGAGCGCGATCATGAGCGCCGCAGCGGGTGGTGCACCACCCGCTGTGGACGAGATCATTTTTGCTGTCCGGCAGCCGGGCCGAGGTAGTCATTGGTACGAGAATTTCGGCTATTCGGCTTTTGATCCCCAGGAGAAACTGTCGGGAGCAGAGGGCCGGCTGTGCCGCTATCATCTGCCGTCCCGCGCCTTGACCGTGATTCTGGAGGATCCCCGCGGTGCCGTGCGCGATCCGCAGTTACACTACGACGCCCGCAAGATCTTGTTCTCCTATCGCCGCGGCGACTCGGACTATTATCATCTCTACGAGATTGACGTGAACGGTGCGAACCTGCGGCAATTGACGTCGGGGCCCTATGATGACCTTGAGCCCACGTATCTGCCTGACGGTCACATTATGTTCTGCTCCAGCCGATGCCGCCGCTGGGTCAACTGCTGGTACAGCCCCGTGGCCGTGTTGCACGCGTGTGACGCGGACGGTTCCAACATCCACCCGATTTCGGGCAATATCGAGCATGACAACACGCCCTGGCCCTTGGCCGATGGGCGCGTGATTTACCAGCGGTGGGAATACGTAGACCGCAGCCGCGTGTCGTTCCACCATCTGTGGACCGCCAATCCCGACGGCACGGCGCAAATGATCTTCTATGGAAACATGCATCCCGGCACGGTCATGATCGATGCCAAGCCGATTCCCGGCAGCGATGGAAAGGTCGTGGCCGTTTTCTCCCCCAATCATGGACAGCAGGAACACGCGGGTGTGATCACGGTGGTTTCACCCAAGACCGGTCCGGATGATCTGGGATCAGCTTGCCCGCTTTCGACCGACGAGGATTTCCGCGATCCGTATCCGTTATCCGAAGACTGCTTTCTCGTAGCGCGTGGCGCGAGCATCGCCTGGATGAATGGTCGCGGGGAAACCGAGGAACTTTTGCGACTGCCGGCCGACTGGAGCCAAACGCGGGCCGAGTGCCACGAGCCACGGCCGCTGGAACGTCGCGCGAGAGAGCCTGTCATTCCGCAGCGTGCCGACTGGCGGCAAGCCACCGGGACGCTGTTGTTGCAGAACGTCTACACAGGCCGGCGCATGGAGGGTCTGCAGCCCGGCGACATTCGTCGGCTCCTCGTGTTGGAGACCCTGCCCAAACCCGTCAACGACAGTGGCAAGATGCCCCCGATGAGTTTCGGCGGCACCTACACGCTGGAACGAGTGCTCGGCACTGTGCCGGTGGAAGCGGATGGGTCAGCCCATTTCGAAGTTCCGGCGCTGCGGCCGCTGTTTTTTGTCGCCCTCGACGAAGCAAATAACGCCGTCAAGCGCATGCACAGCTTTGTGACCGTCATGCCAGGCGAGACCGTAAGTTGCGTGGGCTGCCATGAGCAACGCACGGAGGCCGTGGCGCATGTGCGCCCGGCCGAATTGCAGGCGGCCAAGCGCCCGCCGAGTCGCATTGCGGCGATCCCCGGAATTCCGGACGTCTTCGACTTTCCGCGCGACATTCAGCCGATCCTGGATCGCCATTGCGTGGCGTGCCACGACAACCGGCAGCGCGATGGGGGGATTGTTCTCAATGGCGATCGTGGGCCGGTCTACTCGCTGAGCTACTACACGTTGACTGCTCTGGGATTCGTTTCCGACGGCCGTGACCGGCTGATAACCAACTTGCCGCCCCGTGCCGTGGGGACGTCGGCGAGTCCCCTAATGAAGATGCTGGATGGTGGCCATTACGGGGCTCGTTTGGACGGACGCGAGCAGGACATGATCCGCTACTGGATTGAGTCCGCAGCGGCCTATCCCGGAACATACGCCGCGCTGGGGACCGGCATGATTGGCGGTTATCCCAAGAGCAAATTGGATACCAGTGATCAAGCCTGGCCGAATTCCCGTGCGGCGCGCAGCGCCATCGAACGGCGGTGCGGCGGCTGTCACGACCGCGCGCGGCCGCTGCCGAAGTACCTGTCCGACGATTTGGGCCTGGTACTTTCCAATCCCGATTTCAGTGACGTGCGCGTGCGTTTCTCCCGTCACCTGTTCTTCAATCTGAGTCAGCCCGAGGAATCATTGATGTTGTTGGCTCCTTTGGCCAAGGAAGCGGGCGGCTTGGACTTGTGCCGCTCGCGGGAGACGTTGTCCCATGGCAGTGCTGTGTTTGCCAACACGCACGATGCGGACTATCAGCGGATTCTGGCGATGTGCCGGGAAGGTCACCAGTATCTGCAGCGCATCAAGCGTTTTGACATGCCGGGTTTTCGCCCCAGCGAACTATACCTGCGCGAGATGGTCCGCTTTGGCGTCCTGCCATCCGGTGCGGAACCGGACAACTTGATCGACAGCTATGCGACGGATGCCGTCTACTGGCGCTTGCACTGGTGGCAGCCGGAGCAATAGCGGCTCGCCAGCCGGGACCGAGTAGCTTGGGATATTCTCAAGTGTGGATCGCGGCGTTTGTTCGTGCCGATAGCAGGTCTCAGGGGGCCGAAGCTGCTGGTGAGCTTCCGGGCAATTGGGATTCTCCCGGATTCAGGTGCATTGACCATAATTCCCACATGCGGATGTCTGAGCCGTACTTTTTTCCGGAGTACGCCTCCAGGGCCGCTGTGATGGACGCTAATGTCCTCGATCGTTGGGCTTCGAGCGCTGCCTCGGTGGCCTCGTTGCTCCTGTACCACTCGCCGACAACGTAGTAGTGCTTCACGTATTCCAACATCTGTACGGCTCGGCGTGCGGCGGTGTCATCTGACACCTGCGAATACTCATGTTGCCATTCGGCGAGCGTCTTCCTGACGGACTCCTGGTGCAGGCGTGCGGCGAAGGATTCCAAGTGGCGATAAACGACAGGCGCGAGATGAAATGCTGCGGCCAAGGCAAGGCACATCACTCCGATCAGTATGAGGAGACCCCGAAGGCCAAAACGCATTCTACGCATCATATACCAACGCGGATTCGCTCCGCCGTTAGACGATGCGGCTGTCACAGCCGTGTTGAACCAGAAAAGAAGGGACGCGTTACTGGCCATTCTACGGATGTCGGGGCGGATGCGTGCAACAGATTCTGGTGCATCGGACTTGTTGGCGATTTCCCTCGCCTTCGCGTGGATTAGCTAAATAGGGGGAGGCACCGACGGCTCGACCGAAACATAGACACCCACATTTTGATGCACTATTCGTCTGCGATATTGGCGTCGTGGAGGAACATGCGAGCGCATGACGCAAACGAGTGTCAGCTACGACGGCGCGAGAAACCCCAGAAACACGCAGAGATCACGCGTCAGAACAGGACTGGGGAAGAAATCGCAAAGGACAAGCGCACAGGCGGAACGTGTTTCAACTTCCGGCGCGTCCGGCAAATGGCGGTAACCGAATCGCAGCAGCGACGCGCTCGCGTCCATCAGCGGAAGACGCGGGCGGCACAGCGCACGCCCTGCAGCCAGCGGCGTCCCACTTCGGCAGCCCGCTGGCGAAACTGCGCGACCGTCCCCGCGAAGCGGCGAAATCGCCGCGGGAAGTCCCGAACCGTCGCCACCAGTTCCTCCGGCACGACGCCCATCCGTGCCACCAGCGGCGCCAGGTCCTCCGGCATCACGTCACACTGCTCCCGGTCAACCTGTCGACCACACCAATTCAGCAACCGCAGGTATGCATCCTGGGACATCGGGAGGAGACCCTTGTCCGAAGCTCGCCGACCACTCGACGAGGGCGTATCCCCCAGATGATCAGGTTGAAGTGTCAGCGGCGCCAGCCATCCGTCCACCGCGAACTCCCCCGACGACTGTCCTCTCGCAGTGGCCTGCTGCCCGCGCAGACGCAGCGCCGCGGAGGAATGAGCGGCCGCGGTAGCTGTCCGCACTTCGCCGGCACGCACCGGATTGAGGTCCACATACAGGCCGCACACCAGCAGCGCGCGCTCATCAGTGACCTCACGGCAACTGAACCTGCCCTCGAAGAAACGACCAGTACAGTCATCTTCGAGATTGCTGCGGCGCGCGATGTATTCTGACAACGCCGCCATGAACCAGGAGATGCTGGCCAACCGCTTGCGGATCTGCTTGATCTTCTCCTTGTCTTCCGCCAACGCCTGCACCTGCTGCTCTGTCGGCTGGACCCACTTTCCGTCCAGCACGCGTCTTCCGGGAAAGACGCGCAGCCAGCGGCGGGCTACTTCCCAAGTGCCCATACGTTTCACGAGACGCGGAGTCGTGCGCAGTACCAGGTGCAGGTGGTTGGCCAGTACCGCGAAGAAGCAGGTATCGATGACGAAGTTGGCGGCCAGGAGTTCCAACCGCTCGAACACCCATTGACGCCGATGAGTATGATTTCTGCCGGTCAGCGGATCCTTGCCCAGGAGATAGGCTCTCCGGACGCAACGGCTCCAGCAATGAAACAGTCCGGGCTCCCCGTCCCGGACGATCTCCTTGCGCGCACACGCAGGCACGAACGGTACTCCCGTAGAGGATAGGAACAGGTGAGCGACGCAGACTCAGGCGTCCCTCTACCTGTTCAAGCACCATTCGCGCCCGCCAGCCATCAGGTGTGTGGGTGTCTATCGTGGCATCTATCGTGGCACATCGACCGGCAGTTGATCGATCTTGGCGGCGAGAATGAAATCATTTTCACTCAATCCGCCGATGGCATGCGTCCAGAGTTCCACGCGGACGTGCCGGTATCCGTCCAGATGCAGATCCGGATGGTGGCCATCGTCCTCGGCAATCTCCGCAATGCGGTTGAAGAACGCCATCGCACTCACAAAGTTGCGCACCTTCCATTCCTTGCGAATGCGCTGACCGTCGTCCGTGAGTTGCCAGCCCGGCAACCGTTCCAACTGCAGCTGGGACTCGGCACGCGTAAATGCCGGCAGGCCCCCTTCACACGGTCGGCACTTCTTGCGGATCAACTGTTCCGCAGCCTGGATTTCCATACGCAATGACTCTCGTGCTTCGAAGCGTAAGAATAGTGTGTTCGAGGCGTGACACGATCCCGTCAAGCGCCTGGCCCCGCCGCGCGCGGAGCCAAACCAAGCTGATCGGCAATCGTGCTCATCGCGTCAATCACGACCTGGATGTGCTGGTCGAGATCAACACCCAGTTGCTCCGCTCCGCGGACAATGTCCTCGCGGCTCACCGCCGCGGCGAAGGCCTTCTGCTTCATCTTCTTGCGGACGCTCTTCGCCTGCAGGCCGACAATGCCCTCGGGACGCACCGCCGCGCAGGCACTAATGAATCCAGCCAGTTCGTCGCACGCATAAAGAGTCTTGTCCATGCGCGACACACGGGGGCAGTCCCCCAGGTAATCCGCGTGCGATTTGATGGCGTAGATCACATCTTCCGGATAGCCGCGGTCCTGCAGGATCGCGGCACCCTGCAGGGGATGATCCGGCGGCGCAGGCCAGCGCTCGTAGTCAAAATCGTGGAGCAGGCCCACAATGCCCCAGCGGTTCTCATCTTCGCCCTGCAGGCGTGCATAGGCCCGCATGGCCGCTTCTACAGCCAGCATGTGCCGGCGCAGACTCTCGCTCTGCGTATACTCACACACCAGGGAATAAGCAGCTTCTCGATCCATGGTCGACTATCACCAAACGACTGGGCGCCTTACCGTCGTGGTACCACCGCACCGACACACAAGCCCCTCGCGTCCACCCCCGCAATGCGCTCGGCACTCAACGGCTTTCCTTCTGACTGCTCAGAAAAGCGTTCCGTGCGCCGCTCACGTCTCGATGATGTTCCGGGGCGGATCCGGCTTCTCCTCGATGTTCTGCAGTTCTCGCATCGGCTCGTGACGCTTGTAACTCTCCAATTCCTTTTCCAGTTGTTCGAGCTGGTCGGGCAACTCGTCGCGTCCGAGCTTGACGGCCTCAGTGGACCATTTGATCGCTGTCTCAAAGTCGCCCGTTTCGGCGTGGGCCGCCGCCAGGGTACTGAGAATGTGGGGCTTTTTGTACTGCGTGACCTCGCAGGCTTTCGTGGCTAGTTCCACGGCGCGGCGGCCATCGCGCAGCTTCTCATCCGGAGACGTGGCCAATACCCAGGCAAAATTGTTGAGGATCCCGTCGTCATCGGATTTCAGCCGCACCGCGACGTTGTAGTCTTGAATGGCCTCCGCATGCTTGCCCACGCTCAGCAGCGCATCCGCTCGGGCGCGCAGCGCCATCCAGTTCTCCTTGTCCTTCTGAATCAATTCCGACAGCAGACCGATGGCTTTGCGCGGACGTTTATCCGCGACGTACAGCGACGACAACTGCAGCTGCAATTCCAGGTTGTCGCGGTCCTGCGCTAACAGCTTCTGCACGTCGGCGATGGCATCTTGGAAGCGTCCCTGAGCCGCCGAGATCATGCTGCGCAACAGGATGCCGCCAATCATGTCCGGCCGCACTCGCAGCAGCAGTCGATCGACGTCAGCGCGTGCCGCCGTCAGATTATCCTGCAGGAAGTACAGTCGCGCGCGCATGAAGAGGCTGGCCGCCAAAGTCGCCGAGTCCTTGGCGCTCAGCTCCACGGCGCGGTCGAGATCGGCCAGCGCCTTCTTCTGATGGGCATCAGACTCCGCCAGTTTCTGCTCCTCCTTATTCTGGTCCGAAGTCTCCTCGTACACTTGGGCGCGCAGCACGTGCACCGCAGCCGATTCCGGCGCGATCTCAATCGACTTGTTGGCCTGCTCCAGTGCCAGATCGAGTTTCTTCAGCGCCAGCAATGCCTTGCAGAGCGCCTCGCGTACCGCCAGGTTCTTGGGATCTCGCTCCAGCAACTTCTCAAAATCATCCGCTGACTTGTCGAGTTGGTTCTGGCCAGCAAAATATTCCGCGCGCGCCTGCCAGGCGGTGACGTTCGTGGGATCGGCCTCCAGAGCCGCCGTCAGATCAGCCAGGCAGCGCTCCTGATCCTGCTGCAGCCCGGCACGCAAGATAAGTGCATCGGACCGTTTCTTATTGTCCTCCGCCAGTAGTTCGATCGCCTTGTCAATGGACTTGATTGCTTCACTCCGGTTGCCTCCCGGGTACGCCTGCAGCCGGGCACGCAACAGGTGCGCGTCGACCGCCTTGTCGTCGAGCGTGAGCAGTTTGTCGAGATCCTTGACCGCCATCTCGCGAATGGCCGGCAAACGACCTCTGAGCCCCGGCTCGCGCATCGAGGCGTGCAGCTGTTCCGCGCGCTGCCACAAAGCGCCGACCATCAACTGCTTCGCATAAGCTGCCAGGTCCTCATTAAGGCCTTTTTCGAGTGCGCTCTCGCAGAGCTTGATAACCTTCTCGTAGTCGGCCAGCGATTTCGCATTGAGCTTCAATTCGGTAGCCTGGTCGAGATCGGCCTGCCCGTCGTTCTCGGCACCGATGGCCGAAGTGCAATTCAAACACAGCAACAACATCAGCACGGGTAGACTGAAGATAATGCGCATCCGCGGACTCCTCGTCGCAGCGACGTGAAGGGAAATGGCTGGTAACAGCGAACTCGCCCAGGCTGTCTGGTCGGCGTGCAACTCCCCCTATCCGACTCGTTTTCCCGAATTCGGTCAAGACCGGGAACAGGCCGAGCAGATCGACCAGGACACCACCGGTCGTAATCCCGCTATCTTTCCGGGACTCGCCGGCGGTACTCTCCATTGGCCTGGGTGTCACCTGGACGGCGCGGCCACGTCCCCCTGGGTCCAATGGCCGTCAATCAGTCGCCACATCTTCCCGTTCGGGTTACGGTCCTGCAGGCAACCGGGCAGTCGAGTATGCCGCACGTTGTCGTAGCACTGCAGCGCGGAAAACCGGCGCAGCGCTGCGGGGATGCCCACGGCCGTGAAACCGGGATGCCCTGTGGCCGGGTAGGGTCCTCCGTGGTTCATGGCAGCGCTCACCGCCACACCCGTGGGCATCTTGTCATTCAGGAGTCGTCCCACGCGCGGCCGCAGCCGCTGGGCCACCAGCGCATAGTCCGCGTCGTCGCTGCCACTCGAGCTGGTGTAGATCGATCCCGTCAAGTTGCCTTCCAGGTGATCGATGACGGCGACAACCTGGGCCAGATCATCAGCAACCACCAGCAGCGACGCATTACCGAAGGCTTCGGTTTGCAGGGCCACTGGATTCTTCAGGAACGCCGCGCCGCTGGCGCGCAAAAGCGTGTTGGCACGCGAATAGCCTCGCCCACTCCCGTCCTCGTCGCCCGTCAACAATTGAGCACCCGCGGCGCGCCAGGTCGCGACTCCCTGCGCAAGGCTCTGTTGCACGCCGCGCGACAGCAATGTGCCCACCGCCGCCTTCTGGAAACGTTCCACAAGCGCTGCCAGGAACTCGTCCGTACGCGGCCCGCGCACCAGAACCACCAGACCGGGATTCGTGCAGAACTGGCCGGTTCCCATCAGGCAGCTGCCCGTGAAGTCGTCGGCAATCTGCGGCAGGCGTTCCGCCAGCGCACCGGCAAGGATGATGACCGGATTGACACTGGACAACTCCAGGTAGATGGGTTTGCCAGCGCGGTCTGCCGCGGCCTTGAGCGCCAGTCCCGCCGCACGGCTACCCGTATACGCCGTGGCTCCTACTCGATCGTCGGCAACCAGGCGTTCGCCGTCATCGTGGCGCAGCCGGTACAGCAATTGAATCGCACCGGCCGGCAGTCCCGCTGCCTGAGCCGCACGATACGCCTCGACAGCCAGCAGACGCGTAACACCGGGATGGGAGGTATTGGCCTTGGCGATCACCGGATTGCCCGCCGCCAACGCAGCGGCGAAATCGCCTCCGGCAATACTGTTGAAGGCGAAAGGGAAGTTGTTCGGTCCGAAGACACATGCCGGACCAATCGCCGCGTGGCAGGAGCGGATATTGAGTTTCGTATCGATGGTGGGCAAAGCCCACGATCCTTCCCGGGCCGCGGCCGCGGCCACACGCAATTGGTTCGTGGTGCGCGGCAGTTCGACATCGGCCAGTCGCGGCGTCTTGGGCAGTGCCGTCTCGGCATGGGCCATGTCCACCAGCTCGGTCTTCTGCTGCTCTATGCGCAACGCGTAGTCTTCGAGAAATGCCGCGATGCGTTCGGCGTCGATATGGGCCAGCACGGTGGCCGCTTGCGTTGCCGCCGCCAGCGCCGCTTCACAATCGCGCCAGGAACTGACCGGATAGACATCAGCCAGCACGCGCTGCGCGCCGGGATCCTCGGCCTGAAAAGTCCCGCAGGCATCGGCCGCTCGCCAATCCCCACCTATCAATATCTTGTGCAGTTCCATCACCAGGTCTCGCTGAGCTAACTCTGAACGATCGGATTCCGAAGCGTTCCAATGCCGTCGATGACGATCTCCACCACATCGTCCGGCTGCAGGGAGAAGTCGCTGCCCGGGATGATACCGGTCCCCGTCAAGAGGATGGCGCCCTGAGGAAAGGAATTGTCCCGTCCCAACCATTGGATCAGTTCTTCGAACGTGCGAGCCATCTGGTCGATGCCTGTACTTCCGTGAAAGACCGCGTTGCCGCCACGGCAGATAGACAACTCGATGCCGACCTCGTGGCGGGGAGGCATCGCGTGTGCGAGCGTGATCCAGGGCCCCAGACCGCAGCATTGATTGTAGACCTTGGCTTGCGGCAGATAGAGCGGATTCTCCCCCTCGATATCACGGGAGCTCATGTCATTGCCAATCGTGAAGCCGACCAGTTCGAGGCGACTATTGAGCACCAGCGCCAGCTCGGGTTCGGGCACATTCCACTGCGAATCGTGACGGATCCGGAGTGGCTGCCCCGCACCGGCGACTCGATGCGGCGTAGCCTTGAAGAACAACTCCGGTCGCGGCGCAACATAGACACGATCGTAACACGAGGCGGCGGCCTCCGACTCCTCCATGCGGGCCGTGCGACTGCGCTTGTAGGTGACGCCCGCAGCCCACACCTCCTGGTTGTCGAGCGGCGGCAGCAACTGCACTTCGGCCAACGGGACGGCGGCCGCCGACTCCCGCAGCGATTCCACCAGATCCGGCGGGTCCGCCACTTCCAGCAATTCACTCAGCGACCGGGCTGGCCCGGTAAGCCGCAGAGGTTCCATGCGATCGTCCACGACGCGACCCACGACCGTGTCGCCAGAAGGCAGCAGGCATTTGGCGATCTTCATGTTTGACTCCAGATCTCGTTCAAGCGGCGGATCCAGTTGCCGTGCATGATAGCTTCGACATCGGACCGGGCATATCCGCGATCGGTCAGGAGCGGAACCAACGTCTGCAGGTCGGCAATGGAATCGAGATCCTGCGGGGCCTGTTCCCGCCCAAAACCGCCGTCCAGGTCCGAGCCAATCCCGCAGTGACGCGCATTGCCGGCCAGTTGGCAGATGTGATCGATGTGCGCGACGATTGTCTGGATGGATACACCAGCCTGCTCGGGAGTACTCACACCGCGCACCCAACCCGGCGACATCATCCAAGCGTCAAAAGCGACGCCGATCACTGCGTTACGAGCAATGAGAGCACGGATCTGTTCGTCGCTGAATTGACGCGGGTGGGGTACCAGAGCGCGGCAGTTGTTGTGACTGGCCCACACCGGCCCGGCAAACAGATCGAGTGCTTCCCAAAAAGCACGATCCGTCAAATGCGTCACGTCGAGCACGATGCCGAGTTGCTGCATCTGCCGGAGTAGCTCCCGCCCCGCAGCGGTCAATCCGTCCTCGCGACCTGTTCCCGGTGAGTAGCGTCCCGGCCCGTAATGAGCCGGACCGATGGCGCGCAAACCGTCGGCATGGGCACGCTCCACGTGCGCGGGAGTCAACAACGAATCGGCTCCTTCCAGACTCAGGACATAGCCGATCGGTGTGTCGGCCCCGGAAGCCGTCGTCCAGAGCTGCACCAGTCGGTTGAGGCCTTCTCGATCCCGAATCTGCACCAACTCACCGGCCTCTTCCAACGCTCGATACCAGGCCAATTGACCCTGGGTCACAGCCCACGCGATTTCCGGGCTGTGCCAGCCCGGCAAATCGCTGCCTTCTTCGACGGCCCGCGCGATCTGGGTAGCAATGCATAGGCCCACTTTGCCGCGCCGCATCTCCGGCAACGTGACGACGCCCAGACCGCGGTCCAGCTTGTCCGTCTGCTGTGCTTCGCGGCGCCGGACCTCGGCCAGCGATCGCGTGAGATCGCGGTTCCATTCCAGGGCGTTCATCGACAGGTCAAGGTGAGCGTCGAAAATCAACATCGCGTACCTCGCTCTGGCCACAGTGCCAGAATCTGCCCTGCAGCGGGATTCCGGGCGGTACAACAACGAACTCAGGGGCATGCAGCGAAGATGGCTGCACGGGAGCCAATCGGCATTACCAGTCCAAGTGTACCGTTTCGAGACCCTGCCGCAATTGGCTGAGATCGACAAGTTGCACGGTCCCGTCGCCGTCACTGATTGCCAGGGCCGCGCTGTCCGCAGTGAAACATAACTGACGGAGTGGGCGCGTGCGCAAGCGGCAGCGAAAAAGCGGCTGACCTCTGTCGACCTGGCAGAGTTTCAGTGCTCCGTCACGGTAGCCGAGCGCCAACAGCTGATTGTCGGGACTGAATGCACAGGCCACCGGCACGGATACGTCCGCGATGCGCACGGTTTGGCGCGCGTCGGGAAAGTGCACCAGCACGGCGTCGGCACTTACGCGGGCACTCCCCTCAGATCCAAACACGGCGAACATGGCGTCGCCGCTCGTATAGCGCAGGGTGACCATCCATCGCTCGTCGAAGGAGAAGGACTGCGCGTCCAGCAGCCGCCCGGGCAATTCGACGGACGACAGGAGACGTCCCGTCGGGACTTCCATCACCACCATGCGTGACTGCACACCGAGTGGTGTCTGCTGGACGCCAGCGACAAAGCGCCCCGATGGCAGGAGATAGGCCGCATCAAACAGCTGGTCCGGCGGCGATTGCCAGATGGGGTGCCGCAGCAGTACATCCCACACGGCCGCGCCGCGCGTATGGGTCGTAGACGCCAACAATGATCCGTCCGCGGAGAAAGCCAGGGACGTGATGAGACCTTCCAGCCCCGATGCCGACTCCAGCCGCGCGAGCAGCTGACCGCTGGCCACATCCCACACGGTCGCCGAGAAGTTGCTGATTTCCGCCAGTTGCTGACTGTCGCGACCGAAAATCAGCAGCCGATGCGAGGCCACCCTACCTCCCATCAACTGCCGCTGCAGTCGGCCCGTTGCGCGGTCATACAAATGAATCCTTGGCTCCTCACCGTGGGACATGGCCAACCAGCAGTTGTCGGGACTCAAGGCGAACTGGCCATCCTGCAGGCCTGTGTGGAATTCAACCGATGGCAGTCTGCCAACCTCCCAGCACTTCAGCACGCCCTCCACGACGCCCCACGAAATCAACTGTTGGCCGCTCCCATCCCACCCCAGAATGGCGACTCCAAATGGGTGAGCGCCCGGGTCTTCATAGACAACTCGGCTGCGGTTCGTGTCCACAAGCAGCAGCCGACCAGTGCGAGTACCGATGGCCAACTGGTTCTCTGCGGGATGAAAGGCGACGGCGGCCGCCTTCAGTTCCAGCGGAATCGAGAGACGCGCGGCTTCGCGATTCTCTGCGAGGGACCAGAGCAGCACGGTTCCCGTCTGCTCCGCCGCACCCACACAAGCGCCGGCGAGCATCCTGCCGGATGGTGCCAAGGCGATGCGACCCGCCAGAGGCAACGGCAGGCGGACTTCGCGGATCTCCTCACCGGTATCAGTCGCCCACAACTTGACTGTGTCGGCGTCCGGCGGAAACGCCAGCACCTTGCTATCGTCGCTGAAGCAGGGACCGCCACGATCCGTGTCCACAGCCGTGCGGGCCATCAGGCGCGCCTGCCCGTCGTGGGCCAGGTCCCACAGGATCAGCAACTGGGCCGAATCCAGACTCTGCGGGCGCCACAGCGCGGCAAAGAACCGGCCGTCCAGGCTCCACGCCATGTCGGAACTGAACATGCCACCCAAGCGAAGGTCTTCGGATCCGGCAGTAGCTTCGGGCCACGGAAGAATATGTGTTTCCGCGGGATCTGCGAGATTCGAGAGGCGCAGCTGGCCTGAATCGGAATGCCAAGTGATCAAGCGGTCTCCAGTCGCGTCCAGTCCCATGGCCGTGACGGCATCGCCGCTCAATCCCGTGAGTCGGATCGGCCCCTCCGGCTGGAGCCCCGCGACGGCAATCTTGCCCGCTTGCCGGTAAGCGGCGTACCGAGCGCCGGGGCTGACTCCCGGCTGACACGCGTCCATGTTCAGACTGCGCTTGAGGCGGGCATCGGGTTGCAGGAGGGCCAGTACGGCTTCGCTGCGCAATTCGTTTCGCGTGGGAAGCACGGCGTTGGCGTCGTCACCCGTGGTCGGTACCGCGTCCGCTCGCGGCCGGCTGCGCAGTTGCTCGGCTCGCTGCAGCAGTTCCAGTCTCTGCCACCGGCTGCCGGGCGTGGCCACGTTTCCTGTACTGCGCGCTTGTTCCGCCAGGCTTCGCGCGAGGTGGTCCTGCGCCTCGTCGCCCGAGGACCTCGCCTCGCCCACAGCGACGGTTTCCCTTTGCAGCGCCGCATGCGTAGCCCGGTTCTCCCGCCAGAGTGTCCACGAGAACGTCACCAGCATCACCAGGAACACCAGACCGCCCGTTGCCAGGACTGCATTGCGGCGACACCAGCGCAGGATGCGCTCGAGTTCACCAATCGGGCGCGCCGCAATGGTGCGTCCGGCCAGCCAGGCGCGCAGGTCATCGGCCAATTCCGCTGCCGAACGATAGCGGCGGGCAGGATCTTTCTCCAGGCACTTCAGACAAATGGTGTTGAGGTCTCGGTCGATACTCGGCCGCAGCTTGCGCGGCGGTTGCGGATCGCTGTACAGGGTCTGCAGGACGATCTCCGCCGGGGTCTCGCCGCGAAACGGTGGTTGGCCCACCAGCAATTCATAGAAGATCGCACCGAGGCTGTAGATGTCGACGGCCGTAGTGACGGATCTCTCCGCGCGTGCTTGTTCCGGCGCCATGTAACTGGCCGTGCCGAGAATCGCCCCCGATTGCGTCACGCCGCTGGCTTCTTCCACTCGTTTCGCCAATCCGAAATCGGTGACCTGCGGTTCGCCTTGGTCATCGATCAGGATGTTTCGCGGCTTCAGATCGCGATGCAGAATACCGCGTTGGTGAGCGTGCTGGACGGCATCGGCGACGCGGACCACCAGTTCAGCAGCCGCACGGACGTCACCGACCAGACGGGGAAGATGCTGGGTGAGGTCTCCGCCCTCCACGAACTTCATGCTGAAGTAGTGGAAGCCGTCCTGCACGCCGACGTCGTAGATGGGGACGATGCAGGAGTGATCCAACCGGGCCACTGCCGCGGCCTCGCGCCCGAAACGCTCGATATCAGCCGGCGTCGCGCAGCGGCCGGTCAGGATCATCTTGAGTGCGACAATCCGGTTGAGACTCGTCTGCCGCGCGCGGTAAACGATCCCCATGCCTCCGCGTGCAATCTCCTCCAAAAGTTCATAGTCGCCGAAGGGGATGTGCTGGTCCGGCAAGACAGCGGGCGGTTGCGGGGAGAAGCCCGCCGTCGAGGCGATCAGGCCGGGGCGCTGGTTCGCAGGTTCGTCGGTTGGAGGGCGCAGCGGCGACGCGACTTGCTGAAAACGGTCGTGATCACGAAAGAACGCCGTCAGCGGTTCTTGCAGATCCGGATGACGGCGTAATATCTCGTCGCGATCGGGCGCGCTCGAACGACTCGCGCGCAGATAATCAGCAATCACCGTATCCAGCCGCTGTTCCTGCTCAGCCGTCATTGCACCTCGATCTGCGGCCATCGTCTCAGCGCCCCGGCGGTTGCTACGTCACGGCTGGCTGGCCTTGGGTTTTAGTACCAGGTTCATCTCCAGGTCCTGGTTCATCATACGCCCCATCACGGTGATGTCCATCTTCATGGTCATCTGGTTTATCGACTCCTGGATTTGGCCCGCTGCGGCGTCAAAGTAGATCGTGCCGCCACCCGTCTGTTCCTTGATTCCCACGGTCCCAGGCTTCTGCTGTTGAGGCTTCTGGAATTGTGTGCTGAAGGTGATCTTCTCCACCGGCAGCCCGTTCCGGTTCTCCGTCCCCTCATAGCGCATCAGGTTCGTCACCACCATCTGACCCAGGGCCGAGTCTTTCGTGGTAACCGTGTGTTTCCAGGTACTCCCCGGAGATACTGGTTCCTGTGGAAATACACAGATTTCACTCAACTGTCGCAGGAAATCCTCCGAGAACACGTTGCCCGTTGGCCCGCTGCCGGCGACCTTGTTGATGCTTTCCAGCATTCCCGCAGGCAGCTTCATGTCCTTGACCTCGCCGCGCTCCGTGATCTTCATTTGTATCGGCTTGTTGATGACGGCCTCGAACATGGGCTGTAGCATCGTGGCCATTCCCTCCGGTTTCTTCCCGGAAGCCGTGTCGTAGTCAATGACGATACCCTGCGGAGACTGCAATTTGAATCGGGACCGCGTGACGGTCTGCGTCATCGACGCCGGACCCTGCGGATCGACACTTTCGATCTTCTCGGAAAAGTCCATGACTTGTGTGGTCGTGAAGTCCATGGGAGGAGCATCGCCACCAGGATAAAGCTTCTGCTTCATCCCCTGGACCAATTCATATTGCAGCGTTTCCCCCGCGCGGTACTTCCAGCGCAGCAGCTTCTGCGCATGGGCCTGCTCCGTCACGAACATTCCGCAGGCAAACGCAGCCACCATCAGAACTCGCAACCACCGGCATGAAGTCAACATGCAACATTCTCCTTGAATCAAAAGTCTGGATTACGGAACGCGACTCAGGACGGACGATAGAAGGTACTCCATTGGCCTCGTCAGCGGCTGTCCGCAAGCTGCTCGCGCAATGCATGCAGCCCCCGCTTGATCAGCCCGGCGGCTGCACTGGCCGAACGCTCGAGGCGCTCCGCCACCACATCAATGGGACATTGCTCCAGGTAGTGCAGAACGATCGCTTCGCGCTGCGCTTCCGGCAGACCTGCCAGTGCTTCCGCCACTGCAAACAACTGCTCGTCGCGCTGGGCCTTCGCGCTGGGCGACGAGTCGGCTACTGCCAGGAACAGCTCGAGCCGGCTGGCCGACTGGTCCAAGGCAGCCTCGAGCGATCGCTCCCGCGTCACATCCCGTTTCATGCGATTCAGATCGCGCAGGGCATTGGCCAACTGCCTTGCCAGGATCTGCCGCAACCAAGCGGCGATTTCGCCATCGCACGTGCCGCGGAATTGGGGCAATCCCGCGATCGCCTGCACCATCGTCTGCTGCACAATGTCCGAGGCATCGATCTTCGCTTGCAGGCGAGGTCCCACCTGCAAACGCGCCAGCATGAACAGGTAACCGCGAAAGCGTTGCAGTCCCGTAGCGCGGTCTTCACCAGGTTCGTTCATCGCCGTCCTCTATTCCTGTGGACACCGCGCCGGATATTTCCGGGCGCGACTCCGATTAGACCGCCCCGCAGCCTCCAGGGAAACCGCAGCAGGAGCCCAGGGACGCGCTTCGTCACGAAGGACGCGCGATCGCTAAACCGGCAATCCGCAGGACGGTGGCGGACCCGGCCACGGTGATCGTGTGGGCACAGATCATGAGGGTCAAGGAATAGTGGCCGGCCGGCGGGATCCCCGTCTTGGCCAGCAACAGCGCCAGGACAGGACTTGCCAGCAGGGACAGCGAGATACCCCCAAGGCGCCAGCTCGATCGGGTGAGCGGTGAGAGTGCGGCCAGCGATAGACAAGTCATCAAGAGGCAAAAGAGCGCCAAGGAAGCCAACGGTCGTGCCGGAGGGTTGAGCCAGTGCAGGGCACCGAGACAGAATGCGGTCACGGTAGTCACCTGGAAAAGGCTCGCCAGGGAGAATTGGCACTGGCCGCGCGCGGCGCGCTGCCCCTCCGACCTCTCCGCCGGACCGAGGCGCCAACCTCCCAGCACCACGATGCAGAAGGTGAGCACCAACATGGCACTCCACCCGCAAAGCAGTGCCAGCCACTGGCTCGCGTGTCCCGGTTCACCAGCCAGCGCCGCCGCCAGATTGGCAAGCAGATACAGCACCGCGCTTGCGATGAGCAGTCGCAGCGTCAAACTGCCTCGAAACGTCAGCCATCCCAGGCTGGCCAACACGGTCTGGCCAAATACCGTGCCGAGCCCGCAAACGGCCGCCGCTTGCGGCCAGACAAGGTGATGCGACCTCAAATGATCCCAGAGAGCCGCATCGAACGAGAGCCAAGCGGCTCCCAGCAGCGAACACAACGTCCATGTGCAGGCCGATTCCCGCGCGCGGTGCGTGGACCGCGGCCGCGGCTCCACAACCATGACCGTTCGTGCACCGCACCACGCCGGTACGATTTCTGGCACATCACCGGGAAAGATCGAGAGCAACTCGCCGTCGCGCGGCGACTCCACGGCATTCTTTCCGGGACTCACCGCTCTTTCGAAGTTTCGGCCGTCGTTCGTGCGCACCAGTTCGTCCAGTCCGGCAGGCAGAGTAGCACACACCGACTCGTAATCCCGCCGCCGTGCAGTCCGCAGCCAAACCGGCGGTCTATCGTCGCGGGTCGAATCGATGGTCCGAAATCCATTGTCATTGCCGTGGTGGCGTTGTCGACGCACGGGCGGCAGTTCGGTCGGGCTGGCGTTGCATTGGGCCCCAACTTGCCACAAAATGTGCGGGTTGTAGCGATCCTAGCGAGTACCAAGGCACGGTCCGGTTTAAGGCCTGGGCCATTCACCACAGCGGCGACGGAAGGGGTCAGCATTCGTGGACGACAGCGGGTCTCTCCAGGACATCGTGTGTTGCATGGGGCAACCCGTCGCCGGCAACCCCACGCAGTTCATTCTGGAAAGGACATTTGCCGCAGCTCGCTTGGAATGGCGTTGCCTGACACTGGAGGTCGCACCCGAAGCGCTCGCGGACGCCGTGCGGGGCATGCGCGCTATGGGTTTTCGCGGCGCCAGCATCCACCTGCCGCACCGCGCAGCAGTGGTACCACTGCTGGACGGCGTCAGCGACCAGGCCCAGTCCATCGGCGCGGTGAATTGTATCTCTCGCCGCGATGACCAGCTGATCGGCGACAACACGGACGGCGGCGCCTTTCTGGCCGCGCTGCGCGAATTGTTGGACCCGGCGGAAAAACGTTTCGTGATCCTGGGAGCGGGTGGAGTCGCGCGCGCCGTGGCGTTCGCCGCAGCCGAGGCAGGAGCGGCGTCTATCCTGGTGATCAGCCGCACCGACGAGCACGGCACGACCTTGGCCGCCAACCTGACGGCCCAGCAGCGGCCCGAGGTCTCGTTTGCTCGCTGGGAAGGCGATGTCTGCGTGCCTGAGGGGACGGACGTACTGGTGAACGCCACGTCCATCGGACTGGCCGACGCGTCCGCCCGGGTACCGCTCCAAATGGACTCCTTGCGCGCGGGGCTCCTTGTTGCGGACCTCGTCGTTAACCCGCCCCTGACCCGGCTGCTGCGCGATGCCAGCCAACGCGGTTGCCAAACGATGCACGGCCTGGGGATGCTCGTCAATCAATGCGCAGCACACTTCAAGACCTGGACCGGCAGGGAGGCCGACACCGGCGTCATGCGCGAGGCCCTCGAAGAATACCTGGAGTTCTGAACCCTCCAGACTCCAGACTTCCGGCCCGGATCATTCATGGCATGGTAGGGTGGGACGAGCAAGCCGAAGTGCGGTGGGCCGTCGGTCGCTCAGCCGGAGTTGGAGGCAACGGGCCCCGGTTTATCTCGGAGCAAATCGGCTTGCGACGGCCCACCAATCACTTGCGCGACCTAGTCCCACCCTGCGAGTGAATAATCCCGGCTAGGCTTTGGACTCGCGCGGCTCCTGCTGTGAAAGGCAATGGAACGTGCCCAGCCCCCAGACAATGTCGAGCGCCGGGAGTCCGCGCACTTGCCGCTCGGGAAAGAGACGCTGCAAAATGTCGATTGCCGTGTCGTCGGCCGGGTCATCGTACTGGGGAACGACGACGAGGCCGTTGGCGATGTAGAAGTTGGCGTAGCTGGCCGGCAGACGTTGACTGCCCACGTACTTGGGGCGCGGCAAAGGGAGCGGAACAACCTCCAAGGGCCGTCCATCCTGGTCTTGCATGGATTGCAGCTGTCGCCGGTTGTCGCGGAGCGGTTCGTAGTTGTCGTCTGACTCGTCGCACTCCGTGACTGCGACCACGGTCGTCGGATTCACGAACCGGGCCAATTGGTCGATGTGGCCGTCGGTGTCATCGCCGGCGAGTTCCCCGCGTGCGAGCCAGAGGATGTGCTGCACGCCGAGATAATCGCGCAGATACTGTTCCATTTGGCCGCGCGACAATCCGGGATTGCGGTTGGGATTCAGCAGGCAGCTTTCCGTTGTCAGCAGCGTGCCGCGACCGTTGCCTTCGATGGCGCCGCCTTCCAGCACGATGCCCGGTTGAAATCGGCGCCGGCCCAGGCGCGCGGCAACCTGTGCCGGTACGCGGTCGTCCTTGTCGAAGGGTGGATACTTGCCACCCCACGCGTTGTACTCCCAGTCCACGACTGCGGCCGGCAACCCTGCCGGGCCGTTGAGAAAGATCGGTCCGTGATCGCGGCACCAGGCATCGTTGGTTTCGATGTCCCAGCATGTCACGCCCGCCAGATTGCCGACCCACTGTTGCGCGACCGGACGGACATTCGCGCCACCCGCCAGGAGATGCACCGGTTCGAACTCCGCCAGCGTGCGGACGAATTCGGTGAACCGTGCCGGTATCGGCCCGTACTGCCCCGGCCATGTGTTCTCGTTGTGCGGCCAGCTTAGCCAGGTGGCTGCGTGGGGCTCCCACTCGGCGGGCCACCGGTATCCCAGGCTGGCAGGCGTTTCTTCAGGATGCATCATCAAGAAACCGCTTCAAGAGGCCGGCATACGCGTCGATTCGCCGATCGCGCAGGAAGGGCCAATGAGTGCGCGCCACATCGACCAAGGACAAGTCGCAATCGGCCAACACGATCTCTTCGGCGTCGTGGGAGGCGCGGGCCAGGACCTGCCCGTACGGATCGGCAACGAACGACGCTCCCCAGAACTGCAGCTGCCCTTCACAACCGACGCGATTGGGAGCGGCGACAAAAACGCCATTCGCGACCGCGTGGCTGCGCATCATGGTCTCCCAAGCCGCGTGCTGGCTGGCGCCGAAGCGTTCCTTCTCGTCCGGCAGCCAGCCGATCGCCGTGGGATAGAAGAGAATCTCGGCACCGCTTAACGCCGTCAGCCGAGCCGCTTCCGGAAACCACTGATCCCAGCAGACGCACACACCCACTCGGCCAAAACGTGTGGGATGACTTCGAAAGCCCAGATCACCCGGAGTGAAATAGAACTTCTCGTAGAACCAGGGGTCATCCGGAATATGCATCTTGCGGTAGAGTCCCCGCAGTGATCCGTCCGCGTCCAGCACGATGGCCGTGTTGTGGTACAGACCCGCGGCGCGGCGTTCGAAAAGCGACCCGACAATTACGACTCCGTGTCGCTTCGCCGCTTCAGCCAGGACATGCGTTGTCGGCCCGGGGATGGGCTCGGCGTCCGCAAAGCGCGCGTGGTCCTCCGTCTGGCAGGGATACTGGTTATGGAACAACTCCTGCAGGCAGATCACCTGCGCTCCCCGGGCAGCCGCCTCCGCAATCCGTGCGAGGGCCTTGTCCACGTTCTGCTGCTTTGCTTCACTGCAGGTCATCTGCACCAGGCCCAACCGAACCGCCTGCGGTGTGTGCGCCGCTTCACTCATGGTAACGCCTTCCCGCAACAAGCCAATTTCGTGACCGGAACCAGCAAGAATGGCCATTGCACCGCAAGTCGTGTTGACCCCGCTGAACACGATAGTAATGTATGTGCCATGACTGACAAGAACCCGCCGGGGCTATTCATCACCGGCACAAATACCGGGGTCGGCAAGACCCACGTGGGCACACTGATCGCAGCCGAACTGCGCACTGCCGGTCTGCGCGTCGGCGTTTACAAGCCCGCGGCCAGCGGCTGTTCCTGGGAACCCGACGGCGGTCAACAGGATGACGACTTCCTGCTCTGGACCGCTGCGGGACGTCCTGGAGAGTTACATCGCGTTTGCCCGCAGAGATTCCGCGCCCCGCTCGCACCGCACTTGGCTGCCCGAGCGGAAGGACGGACGATCGACCCGATGGTCCTGCGGACCGGCCTGGAGTATTGGCGGCAAACCAGCGATGTCGTCCTGGTGGAAGGCGCCGGCGGCCTGATGTCGCCGCTGGGCGATGAAGAATATGTCGCCGATCTCGCCTTGGACCTGGGTTACCCTTTGCTCGTCGTCGCCCCCAACATCCTGGGAGTCATCAATCAGACCCTGCAGACACTCATTACCGCAGCCACTTTTCGCACGGGTCTGCCGGTGGCCGGAATCGTGCTGAATGATCTGCAGGCCTCCGGCGACTCCAGTTCCGAACTCAATCTGCGGGAACTGGAAACGCGTTGCGTCCCCCCCGTCCTCGCGCGCGTCAGGTGGCGCAGCGAAGAGTTCGACCGGTCCGTGGATTGGATCCGAGTGGCTCAACCTGCCTGCGGCTGAGACGGCGACCAGCACGGGGCGCGCCCGGGTCACGACGGCTGCTCCGTCCCGGCACCGTAACTTTGCGAAGATCCCGTGAAGAAGGCTGGTCGATTTTGCCGTGGCGGTAGTGTTGAGTAAGCCAAATGGTTACTCTGAACGGACAACTCAGCACGTGCAGGCCGCCCATGAATAGTGACGACTCCCGCGGAGCCGGGACCAACACGCCTGATCGGTGGGACAGTAACGCCGTCCAGGCTATCGCCGCTCGACTCTTGGAACTACGGGCGGCGATGCTGGACATGGAGTCGGCCTTCGAGGGGGAGCTGCGCTGCATCTCGCCGGAGCGCCACGATAGCGCACGGAATTTGTTGCACTACGTCGCGTTGCGGCGGCATGACATACGCATGCTGCAGGAGGAACTGATGCAGCGCGGCCTGAGTTCGCTGGGACGGTGCGAGTCGCACGTTCTTGCCAACGTGGACGCCGTGCTGGACATCCTGGCGCGGGTAAGGGGCGCAAACAGTGAGATACCGCCGCCGCATTCCGATCGTTTGGGAATTCACGGTGGGCAATCGCTGATCGACAAAGCGGCTCGGGAGTTGCTCGGCGCCAGTCCCGATCTTCCAGGGCCCAGCATCATGGTGACGATGCCTCGAGAGGCAGCCGGCGACTATCAGCTCGTCCACGACCTCGTTGCATCGGGGATGGACGTAATGCGCATCAACTGCGCGCACGACGATCAGGCCGTGTGGAAAGGGATGATTGCCAACTTGCGCCGCGCGGAACGAGCACTCGGTCGAACTTGCCGTGTAGCCATGGACCTGGCGGGACCCAAAATCCGCACCGGCGAGATTGAACCCGGCCCTGCGGTCATTCGTTGGCAACCAGCGCGAGACAAGCTCGGACGCGTCGCTGCGCCGGCGCGGGTCTGGTTGTTTCCCGCCGACAAACCGCGCGTTCCCGCCCGGCATGCGGCAATCGCGGTACCAGTGGAAGGCAACGTGTTCGAGGTGGCCGAAATCGGCGATGAGCTGCGCTTTCGAGATGCCGCCGGGCGCACACGTTCGCTGCGCATCGCCGAGCGCGCCGCAGGGGGTGTCTGGGCGGAATCTCGGCAGACGACCTATGTCGTACCCCAAATCCCCCTGCAACTGGTAAGGGCGACTGGCACGTGGAGTCGTTCGCGGCAACCGGTATACGGACGAGTGGGGCCGATTTCTCCCTTGCAGTCACATCTACTGCTGCACAAGGGCGATCGCCTCATTCTCACCGCGCCCAGCGTATTGGGCCGGCCGGCGATTTACGATGCGCATGGGCAACTGCGGTCGCCCGCTCAGATCGGCTGTACTATTTCCCGGCTGTTCCCGGATCTGCGTTCGGGTGAACGTATCTTGCTGGACGACGGCCGGATCACCGGCACGGTTCGCGACGTTCAACCGACTGCAGTCACGGTCGAGATCACCCGAACTCGCTCCACCGGAGAGAAGCTGCGAGCCGGTAAGGGCATCAACCTGCCGGACAGTTCGCTCACCCTGCCGGCGCTCACGGACAAGGACATGGTCGATCTGGCCTTCATCGTGCAACATGCCGACTTGGCAAGCTACTCGTTCGTGCGCCACGTGGACGATGTCCGGCGATTGCAGGCGGAATTGGCGCGACTGGGACGACCCGATTTCAGCATCATTCTCAAAATCGAAAATCGACAGGCGTTTGAGAACCTTCCCCTCCTGTTGTTGGCCGTGATGCGCAATCCGGCCGCTGTCATGATTGCCCGTGGTGACCTGGCCGTGGAATGCGGCTATGAGCGGCTCGCGGAAGTCCAAGAGGAAATCCTGTGGCTCTGCGAAGCGGCCCACATGCCCGTGATTTGGGCCACACAGGTTCTGGAGACGCTGGCCAAACGCGGCATTCCTTCGCGCGCCGAGGTAACGGACGCTGCGTCCAGCGGGCGCGCCGAATGCGTCATGCTGAACAAAGGCCCCTACATTGTCGATGCCGTGCGCGCACTCGATGATATCTTGCGGCGAATGCAGGTCCATCAAGTCAAGAAACGTCCCATGTTGCGGAAGCTGCGACTTGCAGAGAACATCGTGCCGCTCCCCAGGACATCACGCTCCGGCCCTAAGGCCGCTGACTGATCTCATTCCAGCGAAACGGCTTGCGACCGGGAATCCCGCTCCTGCCACGCCTCGACTTCTCTCCAGGTGCCGCATTGCCAACACAACATCGCAGTAGATTCACATTTCCTTCATGCGATCTTCATGATCCATCCCTAGAAATCTTCATGTGTAGAACTTCGTGTGCCGCGTCACGTACAACAAACAACCGTGCGGCGCAGGCAGTAGTCCTGAGTTTCAAAAAGGGAGAACAACATGTTTCGTAGGAGACCGCAGGCGGAAGCCTGCACACGACGCGGCTTTACGCTCGTCGAGTTACTGGTAGTGATTGCGATCATCGGCATTCTGGTGGCCCTGTTACTGCCGGCCGTGCAGGCCGCACGGGAAGCTGCTCGGCGCAACCAGTGCTCAAACAATCTGAAGCAGATCGGCTTGGGCGTGCACAACTTCGAGTCCGGCAACAAGAAGCTGCCTCCGTCGGGGCAGTGCGATTCGACGGGCAGCAACACGACGGTGTATATGATTCACTCCACGGCGACCCTGATTCTGCCCTACGTCGAGCAACAAGCTGTCTATGACATGTTCGATGTGAAATCGAATCCGTTCACGGCCTACGGCGCCACGTTGCAGCCACAGGGCTATTACAGGGCCGGTAACGCACTGTTGCACCGCGACGCGAAAGGACTCGCCTACGACGACCCGAACTGGCCCACGGGCCAAGTCGCCGCGAAGACCAAGGTCGCGACCTTCGTATGCCCCAGCACGCCGATCGCTCCTGCAGCCCGCGATCCCGTTCACGGTTACGGTCCCTGGGACTACATGTTCATCGCGCTTACGGACATCGACACTCGCCAAGGACAACCGACTTTCAGAGCACGTACGGTGCCGACAGGTTCCGCGGCGTGGTTGTCGCAGGTCGTCCCCGGCATGTTGAATTGCGACGGTGCGACATTCGCTACCACGACCGACGGAACCAGCAACACGTTTCTCTGTGTTGAGGACGCGTCGCGTTCGCACCCGTCGGTCACGAAGTTCGGTTCACTTTCCGCTCGCAGTTCCCCAGTTCCGAGCCCGGTGGATCCCATTATCGGGACCGGAGCCATTACGACGGCGCGCCGCGTATTCGCTTGGGCCGACCCGGATGCCGTCACCAACGGTTTCTCCGGCCCGAGCAATGCCACGACCGACAAGACCGCCAAGTTCAACAACTACAAGACGCCCATGGGTGGACCGGCCGAATGCCTGTGGTCGGTGAACAACTGCGGACCGAACGACGAACCCTTCGCATTTCACCCGGGCGGCGTCAACGTCGTGATGGGTGACGGGTCGGTCCGGTTCATCACGGAAACCATGGATGCCCTCGTTCTGAAAGCTCTCTGCGGAGCTATTGACGGCACCACCGTGCAGATCGACTGACGACACGCAGACTACGTGACGTGTGCGCCGGGCATGTCCGCAAGGGTGTGCCCGGCGCTGTTTTTTGCGCCGTAAGCGTTCACGGGTCGGTGGGGGATTGGCACATTTTTCGGCGGTGATGGTTTGCTGTCAGTACCCGACGTTATCCGAAAACATGTGCCGATCCCCGTCTCTTCACCGGGCCGTGAACGCTTACCTTACGCCGAACGCCGCGGCTATGCTTTGAAACGATAACCAACGAAAGGCACAGACTGGATGTAGTCGCCGAAGAAGCCCAGCTTTTCTCGCAGCGTGGCGATATGCTGCCCCAGCGTGGCCTCGGTCACAGGATGGCTCTCGGTACTGACCGCTTCCACTATCTGACGTCGGGTGAAGGCCTGATAGGGGTTTGCCGCCAGGAGGCTCAGGATCCGGAATTCGATTTCATTCAATCGAATCGTCTCGCGCCCCAGCTTCATCTCATAAGAATAGCCCGCCGCACGCCCTGCCTCGCGTGCCTCGGCGGAGCGATGTTCGACCTGGCGCTGCACCGGCCAGATGTTCGCAATCAGGACCTCAAAGTTGTCAGCCGGTCGCTCGTTCGACATGCAACACCACCCCGTGACGGCATTATACGGACTTCCTCACGCGGCGCTGCACTTCCGCGACAAACGTGTCGAACTCCCGCGCATCGGGCCCGGCGCAGCCGATATCCAGTCCGCGCCCGCCCCCCCGCGCTTCGAAGATCGCAAATCGGACGCGGCGCGCGGTCAGCCAGGACATCACGACGCCCAGACACGTCAGGGCGACCCCGCATACGGGCAACGGTGACAATGCGCGCAATTGCTCCACGCCGCCAGCGAGGAACGTGATCGCCAGACCGACCAACAGTACCGCCATGGCCGGTTTGAAGAGCTTATTACGAATCCAGATCACGCGGTACTGCGGATCGAGCGTCCGCAGTTGGATGGTGTTCGTGTACTGTCCCCGGAGCAACCAGCGGGCTTCGATAAGGACCCGATCCCGATACAAGTCGAATCGGCGCCGAACCTGCGGCAATCGTTCCTGGTATGTGCTGAGGGGATCCATGGTTGGTCCTGTCTGATCGAATCCTGCCAGCCCGGGCACGGGCGAACATTACCATCTCCGCAGGAAGATATCCTTGAACTGTACCTTCATCGGCGGGCCGACGTGCACTTGCAGGGCCAGCCAGCCATGCACAAGGCGCCGGGGATCGCGATCTTCCAGTTCGCTCATCGTCTGACCGTTGATCTGCAGCAGGACGTGTCCCCCTTGGGCCATCAATCGGTAGTCATTCCATTCCCGGAGATTGACGGCCGCGAGCAACTGGGCGGCGTCTCCGACAGGACTGACTTGCTTCTCCCCCTGTTCGTTGATGACTACTTCTTGGCCCCGTTCGGCCAGTACGTCGCGAAGCAGATACTCCATGATCACACCCGTCCACCGACCCGACGCGTCGAAGTCGGCCTGTGTACCGACGAGTGGATCACCTTGTTTCTCCCCCGCGGGCCGTTTGCGGGCCCGGTAGTAGATGCCCGAGTTGCCGTTCTCCAGCCGGAACTTCAGCCGCAGCTCAAAGTCCTCGACCTGGTCTTTCCAGATGAGGAAGTTGTTCTCTTTCAACTTCGTGTCGCCGCTGGTTTCACCGGTGATCGCGCCGTCTTGTACTGACCAGATCGCGCGGTCGCCATCCCATCCGTTTAGTGTTGAGCCGTCGAAGAGAGTGACAAAGCCCGGCTCCATTCCCGGTGCCGGTTGCGTTCCGGGGACGGCCGTGCGCTCCGGACGACCTGCGCGCGGCGTCATCGGCGCCTCAAGGTCGCCGGCGGCGAACTGGATGGCATCGAGGTAGAACTGCAGCATCTGCGGATTCGAATACAGCTGGGCCATGTGGCCGAACGACGTATTGAAGACCCGCCCCTGGCCGTAGGATTTCACCCACGTCAAGGCGAAGTCGCCGTCTGTCCGGTGAATCCAGCGAGCGCCCATGTTGGACCGAGCCGGGTCCAGCGACATCAACACCCGCAAGTTCGTCCGATCGAAGGGGGGACCATATTCGTAGATCTCGTCTTCAATGCGGAAGTCCTTTCCGTCGAAAGCAGCGACCAGCGGGTGCGCGGGTTCCTCCACGGTGACGCCGATCTCTTCCGTCCACGGGTGTCCCGTGAAACTGGCGCCGAACAACTCCTTGAATTCCGGCCAGTGCCGATTGGCGGCAATGGCGAAGTGAACGCCCACCACGCCGCCGCCGCGGTCCAGGAAATCCAGGAAGCTCTTGCGGAGGACCATTTCCACTCCCTGGGCATCGGCCGCCAGACTCTGGAGCGCTTCCTTGGACATGTCTTCGGCGGTAGGAGTGATCCACGGCCCGGACGCGTTGTTCAACACGACGGCGTCGAACTGTCTGAGGTGTTCGGGGGTAAAACTGATCAGGTCGTCACTGGCGACCGGCACGAACGCTCCACTGGCGATCCCGATTGCGCGGAGAGCTTCCTCTCCATACGGAATGCAGTAGCCCTTGTGCGGATCCTTCTCCATCAAGGCGCGGGGCGTGTTCCAGATCAGCACCCGGCGGGCTTTCTTCGGAACGACGCGGGCCTTGACTTGCTGTGCCGCCTGCCGAATCTGCTGCGCGTGTTGGGGATGGATCTGGGCACGCGTGATCGCGGGCAGGGCGCACGCCGTCAAGCAACCCAAAAAGGCAGCGAGTACCTGGCGAAGTCTCATGGGGAAAGCTCCTGGTGGGGAATTACAGCGCGTGGACTTCCTTACGTTCTCGTGCGACCTGCGACCAAACCTGCGCCGGCGGAAGTTGCCCGCCCCTTTCGCCTCCCGGGTGAGCCGTCAATTGCCGGTTCCGGGAGCGGCCGCGGGATGCGAACCGGGCCGTTGCACATCGATCACGAATTGCTGCGTCACGCTGCCGACTCGTTGGATGGCGGTGGAAAGCAGCTTTTCATTCCCCCAGGCCAGGGTCTTTTCATCCAGTATCCGAACCTCCCGGTCAATGGTGGCGGCAACCACTACTTCCACCGTGCCCAGCGCGTCCGGGACCCCGGTCAACATGCCCGTATTTTCGTCGAGCCTCAGCCATGGGGGTCCCTGCTGTAAAGTGTACTTGGGCTTTTCGATGTCGAAATAACCATTGACTTGTTCTGTTCCTTGCATGCGGGAACTGAGGTCGCCCAGCGAGCGCGTGGCGCAGACCTGATAGCGATACTCGGCACCCAGAGCAGCGGTGCGCACGGGTCGGCTGTAGATCAACGGCCGGGGTGCGGTGGCGAAGTCCGAGGGGCCACTGCGCTTGCCCGCTGCATCAACCGCCACGACACGATAGTACGTCTTGTTGGCCGCGGGCAGGTCAACCGCGGGACCGATCACCGGCAGTTCCGTAGCCGTGGTCTCGGCAATGGAATTCGCGGGGAACCAGGGATTCCACTCCGCCATCTCCGCTTTCGTGACGCCGACCGTACTTTGAAACTTCGTGTCCGAAACCGTGAAGCCTTTCTCGTCGCTGCCGTAGACCCGGTATTTGGCCGGGACGCGGCCGACTGGATTGGGCTTCCAATGCAGCACGGCCGATCCCGTGTCCTGATCGAAGTCCACCGCGACCTCGACGGGATACGCCGGGCCTCGGGCGGTGAAGCGCCAGGTCTGACTCCACGCGCCCCACACGCCCTTGTCGTCCATCGCACGCACGCGCCAGTAGTACTCCCGGTCGGGTGTCAAGAGACCGGGTTGGAGCAGCGTGTACCGAGCTTGGGGGGCAATCCTGTCGCGGCCGCCGCCGGGATCTTGGGTTTTGACCACATCGGCCGTGCGCGAGATGAGCTTGTAGAAACACATCGAGAGCGGAAAGGCCATGTCCGCTCGGCTCGACAGCTCGAAATGGTAATCTCCAATGGCATCACCGTCGTCATCTTTGGCAGGCGCCCACTGAAACACGATGTCGGTCCCGTCTGTTTGGCCGCCATCAGCCGGATAAACGGCAGCCGGTGGTGCTTGGGGCGGCCGCGATGCAGACCGCTCCACCCAGCGGTGCGTGATGCGTACGTGGCGACTGCCCGGCGACTCGTCGGAATACGCGAAACGGTTGTCTCCCACGACCATCTCCGGCAGTGCCAGAGGCGCCATCTGCAGATCATTGGCGATCCGCAGACTTCGGAGCCGCGCCGCGCCCGCCAGTTGGCACTTGAGCCGGTACTGATAGCGCGCTGGTCCCACGACGGGGAAAGACTTGTCCAGGCTGTCATTCACGGTCTGCCAGGTCTTGCCGTCCACGGAAATGGCGAACCGGGCGTCGGTTGCTTCGGCTTCCATTCGGCCGCCCACGAAAACATAGGGGCTCTTCACCTCCCACACGATGGTGCCTTGTTTGCCATCCTCTGCGGCCAGCCCGTCGGGTCCGACCACGATGTTCTCGATGGCGGCAGCTCCTTGGCGCCAGGTTTCTTGGGAGAAATCAGGACGGTACTCCCATCGCCCGTTGTAGATGACGTCCTGGTACGTGGGCATGGTATAGAGCGCCCCGTGGTACTTGAGCGGATCTGTTCGTACCCAGCGCCATTCGATCGCTTCTCCGGGACGCAGCACCATGTTCATCGTCGTGTCGGCCTGACCGCTGCGCGTGCCGGTGGTATCTCCGGTGTAGAAGTACATCGCGCACATGCCCTGCCCGTCCCACCAGGTATCGGGCATGAGAATCCCCTTGGAGTGCGTGCGTTTGATCAAATCGTGGTCGCGGACGATGTCCTGTTCTCCGGCCACGGTGCTGTTGTCGCGCAGCAGGTAGACGGAGTGCATGTCGCCGTCCAGGAAGTGCCAGGCGTTGTCGTAGAATGCCTGGGAGATACAGTGTCCGAGCGCCCGCGCCGGCGCGACCCGCAGGCCGGCCTGGCGCCACAGCGTTGCCAGGCAGAGGGAATCATTGCCGCAGGTGTTGTACCCGTAGATGTTGAAGACCTTCACCGGGTCCCCCAGTTCGCTGTTGTCTCCGGGAGAATGGTGACGGTAGCGGATCTCCTGAAACCAGATCGCGACGGCTTTCTCGGCGTCGGTCATGCCGGGCACCAGGGCGGAAGCCACGACCTCAGCGACGTTGCGAAAATGATTGCGGCCATTGGACAACCAGGGATTGACGACGTCCGTCTGGCCGATGTTCTCCAGGCGCGCCGACCGGTTCGATTCCCAGGTTTGCAGCAGCGCTCCCTCGCGCGCGATACCGCAGCCCATCGGCAAGCGGCAATTGCGGCCGTCCATCGTGCCTCCTTGCCGGACCGTGTAGGCATGCGATCCGAGTGTGATATCTTCGACGTGGGACTGCGCCGCATCGCTGGGATGCGTGCTGGCGGACCAGGGTGACGAATCGTCGTCCGCGGCGAGCGCCGACGTTGCGCTCACCGGGCCGAACAACAGCAACTGCAGCAGGACAGTCGCCAGGAAGGCTTTCGGGCGCGAGAGACGCGGAACAGTCATCGTAGGGGCTCCCGTGTTGGTGGAGTCTGCCATTCTAACGAATAGGGCCCGTTCCAAGAAAACGGCAACGCAAGAGGAAACGGGGGCAGATCCCTGTGGTGCACAGCCCGCTGCAGGCCGTTCCGAGCGAACGGGTCTGACCCCATATTGCTGCTCGATCCGCCCTGTCGGGAAGCAATGACTTCCCTTGGACAGGACACCTGTGTTCTAATGCGTGCCAGAATTGCGCTCGTGTGGTCACCCGCAGAGACTACACATGAAATATCTGAAGAACAACCTGTCGGCAGTCCATCTGGCGCTGTTTGCCATTCTGCTGATTGCCTTCACCATCTTAACGTATTGCATTACCGACGCAGGCGTGGATGATGGATTCGACCACGATGCTCGTGTCTGGCAGTCGACGCTCGGGACCGTTGCCGGCCCTTTCACCGGAGCGCTCTCCCGCGGACTGCAAGCGTGTTGTCTGCAATTCTCACTGACGTTGACGATCGTTTGCGGCCCCGCGTTGCTGGTCGGCATTCTCATGCAGTTTGTCAACTTCTCGGCGCAGAACGATTACCGCCCCCTGCGGCTGGTCTTCTGGGTAGCAGGCTGGTTAATCTGGTTCGCGGGAGGTATTGTGTCCTTTGCTCATGCCTTGTCGTGAAGGGCTCATCGGTTAGGCAAAGTTGCCTGCTGGAGGCGGAGTATCATGGGTGAACCGATCCAGGATCCAAGGTACGCAGGGGAGCCGGGCTGCCGGCCAGAGCAGTGCGGCCGCGCCGGCGCGACAACTGACTCCTGTGGGTCACTGGGCGGTATCATGGGACCCGCGACCTCGGAAGTGGGCGGTGCCGAGGCTGCGGCCGGATCCTCTCATCCGCGCAGTGTCGCCCTGTTTGTTGGCGCCGGCGCTCTGATCTCCGTCGGATCCATCGCGGTATTGGGAGCCATGGTCGCTCTGGGTTGGAAAGGGGAACCGCACCGCGGCAAATTCGCGGAACGTTTCGAAAGTCGCGGTTACGACTTGATTCAGGGGCAGTTCATCGATGTGACGGTTCCTGTTTCCCGATCCGCCGTTTACGTAGCGGAGGTCGTCAGAGTCAAGGCGGACGTCCACGCCAACCTGGCAATCCTGGCTCGACTGACCGAAATCGAATCCACGGTGAACGGGGACATCGATTTTCTGGGTCACACGCTCATCGTGCATAAAGGCGGCGTGGTGAAGGGTGATGTCCGTGCACGCGGAGGGCAGTTGGTCGAAGTGAACGGCGCTGTGGGCGGCCAGGTCTTGGGGGCGATTGGGATTCGTAAGCCGCCGGCTCCGTCTATCCGCACTGTCCGAAATCTGACGACCGGGCCGTGACCATCGTCCTGCTCAATAGCTTCCATGAGAACCGGCCCCACCAGTCCGTCCGCTGCGGGATTGCTGACGCCGGATGGTTGGCTCTTGTTTGCCACCCGCGGCACCCGCCTCTTCGCCTACGGCCTGTTGTCGGTCATTCTCGTCCTTTATCTGTCCGAAACAGGCCTGACCGATGCGGAGATCGGGCTCCTGCTCACCTTGACCTTGCTGGGTGACACGGCCCTGTCGCTCTGGATCACCACGGCGGCAGACCGCCTTGGCCGGCGGCGCATGTTGATCCTGGGCGCGCTGCTCATGTTCCTCGCGGGGCTGCTCTTCGCCACCAGCCGGAACTTCGCCGTTCTGTTAGTGGCTGCCACCCTGGGTGTCATCAGCCCGAGCGGCAACGAAGTCGGTCCCTTTCTTTCGATCGAACAGGCCGCGTTGTCCCAGATCGTGCCGGGACAACTGCGCACAAGAGTTTTTGCCTGGTACAACCTGCTGGGCTCCTTCGCCACGGCGCTGGGAGCCCTGTGCGGCGGCATGGGCGCTCAATGGTTGCATGAGGCAGGGTACCGCGGAGCTGACACCTATCGCCCCCTGGTAATCATCTATGGCGGGATCGGTCTGCTGCTGGCGGGCGGGTTCGCCTGGGCATCGCGGGCCGTGGAAATAACGCCACGCAGTGGCGGTGCCGCAGGCCTGCCACCCGCGAAGTTGTGGTTGGGTCTGCATCGCTCCCGCAACGTAGTACTCCGTCTCGCGGGTCTGTTCGCTCTGGACGCTTTCGGCGGCGGCTTCGTGATTCAGAGCATCATCGCGTACTGGCTGCATCGGAAGTTCGGTTTGGAACCCGGCATGCTCGGCGGCATCTTCCTGGGAGCCAATCTCCTGGCAGGTGCTTCGGCGCTCGCGGCCGGCTGGCTGGCAGAACGATTCGGATTGATCAACACGATGGTCTTCACACATCTCCCATCCAACATCCTGCTGATGCTCGTACCGCTTGCTCCAACACCGTCCCTGGCGGTAGCGCTGCTGCTGTTGCGGTTTTCGATTTCGCAGATGGACGTACCCACGCGGCAGTCCTACACCATGGCGGTCGTCTGCCCCGACGAAAGGTCCGCCGCCGCGGGTGTCACCGCGGTCGCCCGGTCCATCGGCGCGTCCGTCTCCCCGATGATCGCCGCCGCACTGGTCGGGACCTCGTCCCTGGCTGGCGTTCCCTTCTTCCTGGCCGGCGGTATCAAGGTGCTCTACGACCTGCTGCTCTATCGCAGTTTCATTGCGTTGCCACCGGACGAACAGCGGTAGATCTCCGCCGGCCAGGCCCGTCAGAGCGTCTCGTGATGGTGCCGCCGCACACGGATCCGCAAGCTGCCTGGAATGTCCTGATCGGTAGCCATCACGATGTAGCCTCCTCCACAACCCGAAGTGACTCGGCCATAGCAGGCATACTGCGACATGGCATCTTCAATCTGCTGATTGGTCGTCAAGGGGAGAATCTCCGCCCAGGCGCGATGCGTCTCGGTCAGTCCCGCCCCCAGTGTGCGCAGATCCCGGGCCAGGATTCCTTCCCAGCACAAGTCACCTGCCGCTCCCAGGCGTTTCACACCGGCGCGCGTGATATTCTGTTGAGCCAATGGATCGTAGTCGGCCGGACGTTCAAATAATTCGACGAGCTGCAGTGACTGTTCCAGCCACTCGCAGATGTCGGGATTCGTCGTCGAATCGATGCGATCCGGCCAATATTCGCCGTCATAATGGAGCCAATTCACACCGGGCAACGTGAGCCCCAGATGGTCCTGCGATCCCGATACGTACTTGGTGCCGGGCGGGTTCTCATAGCCGAAAAGCAGCCGCGCCAGCTCCAGCGGGTCGTCAGGGAACAGGTTGTACTGTCGGACCCGTTGCCAGACCGCTCGGCTGCTGGTCGCCATTCCGCTGCGCAGATTGAACCTGCAGGTCGGCAGGATGTTGACCACGACGACCGAGCCGGGGTGGTGTTTGGACACGAACGGCTGGTCCATCCAGCCTCCCGCGAGGCAGATGCGGTAGGGCAGCTCGCCCCGCTCCTGCCAATGCGCGTCGTCGGCGAGCGTCGCTTTGACACTGGTCGAAGAGCGCGCAGGCAGTCCCGGCTTGGGATCGCGCGGCAGTTCAATGTACTGAACGCCATACTTGGCACAGAGGCGCCGCTTGTCTTCGCTGCCACCGTCGGTATTGACGACGAAGTAGTCCGGACGGATCTCGGCCAAGTCCGGTTCGAAATCCAACATGCCGGTGCCAGAACCCAGGCGCGCGTGATGTACGTACTTCACGGCCTGCACCATGTACAGGCGTTCGCGCTCGCTGAACTTCGGCCGGCGCCGTTTCAATTGCAGTACGTTTTCATCAGAACCAACACAGACGTAGAGGTCGCCGTACTGCGCCGCAGTCTCGAAGAACGTGATGTGACCGGCGTGCAACAGGTCGTAACAGCCGCTGACGAGGACTTTCGGTCGCGCCATGTGTCGATCTCTGACAAGTCTGACCTGCCTGGCAAAAACAACGCCGATTGTAGCCTGCCGCGTTGGCCGTCACTACCGCCGCAGGTTCGCGCAACGTTGAACGCGCCGCGAGAGCAGAGTATTCTGGTGGACACGGAATCGGGTGACGGCACGTGATGAACTTCGTGGAGGAGAGCAGCTCATGAACTCGGCCATGCATCGCAGAGATTTCCTATGTGCGGTCGGAGCGGCAGGTATAACGGTCGCGTGGTCTTCGGCCGCTGGAGCGGCTCCCTTCCAAACCCGGTTGCAGAAGGCGCTGATTGGCAAGCCGACGGAAGACACCTTGTCGCAATGGAAGGCCGCCGGGTTCGAGGGGATGGAGACCAACGCCTGGAACGTCTCCACGGAAGAAGCCGCCGAAGGCCGACGTATCGCCGAACAGCTGGGCATGCAGATCCACTCCGTGCTCTACGGTTGGGCGAATTTCAACAGCACGGATCCGGCAGTAGTCCAGAAGAATCTCGCGGAAGTGGAAACGGCACTCCGCGCCGCGCAAGGCTACGGCGCTGACGCCGTTCTGCTGGTACCCTGTCGCGTCGGTGATCTGCCGATCCCCAAGCCGGGAGAATTCCGCATCGAGTTCGACGAGCAGACCGGGCATGTACGCCAAGTTGTCGCCGGGGACAACAGCAGCTTCGCGCAGTACATTGCGGCCCACAACCGGGCCACCGACACGTCGCGAGACGCAGTCCGGAAACTGATTCCCCTTGCCGAGAAGACCGGTGTGATTATCGCGCTCGAGAACGTCTGGAACAACTTATGGGTCCAACCGGCCCTGTTCCAGAACTTCGTGGCTTCGTTCGACACCCGCTGGGTCCAAGCTTACTTTGATATCGGCAATCACGTGAAATACGCCCCACCCCAGGATTGGATCCGCGCGCTGGGCAAGCTGATCGTCAAATGCCACGTAAAGGACTTCCTGCTCACTGCGGACGGGCACGACGGAAAATTCGTCGATATTCGGGAAGGGAGTGTGGACTGGCCGCTGGTGCGCAAATGCCTGGATAAGATCGGCTACAACGGCTGGATGACGATCGAAGGAAGCGGCGGCCTGAGCCTGGACGAACAGCACAAGCGACTGCAAGACATCGTATCCGGAAAATAGTCGAGGTGATCTCATGACACGTCTGACTCGTCGCGAATTCCTGCGCAGCAGCGCGCTCGGGGCTGCCGCCCTGAGTATGTCCGCATCATCGTACGCTCAAGTTCGCGGAGCCAACGACAGCGTCCGCCTCGGCGTTATCGGCGTGCGCGGACGCGGCGGAGACCATATCAAGGGCTTCGCCCCGCTGTCCGGCGTGCGCATCGCCGCGCTCTGTGACTGCGACGCGACAGCGTTGAAGGCGGCGGTCGAACTGAGCAAGAAGCTCGGTCACGACAGCAAGAGTTACGCGGATCTGCGGCAACTGCTGGACGACAAGGAGATCGATGCCATCTCCACTGCCACGCCCAATCATTGGCACGCGCTGGTCACGGTATGGGGCTGCCAGGCGGGTAAGGACGTGTATTGCGAAAAGCCCGTTTCGCACAATGTGTGGGAGGGACGCCAGGCAGTTGCCGCGGCCCGCAAGTACGATCGCATTGTCCAGACAGGAACGCAAACTCGTTCTTCGCGCGCGGGTGTCGCCGCCGCCGTGGCTTGGGTACAGCAGGGCAATCTGGGTCCGCTGCAACTGGTGCGCGGCATTTGCTACAAGCGCCGAGCAAGCATCGGCAAGGTCGACGGACCGCAGCCGATCCCACCCGGCGTGGACTACGATTTGTGGTGCGGTCCAGCGCCCAAAGAACCGCTGCTGCGCAAGAACCTCCACTACGACTGGCACTGGGTCTGGAACACTGGCAACGGCGATATCGGCAACCAGGGTATCCATCAGATGGACATCGCGCGCTGGTTGCTGGGCGCCACGAAGTTGTCGCCGCGCGTCTGGAGCGTCGGCGGTCGTTTTGGCTATGTCGACGATGGACAGACCGCCAACACGCAGATCGTCTTCCACGACTATGCGCCGGCACCGTTGATGTTCGAAGTGCGCGGGTTGCCGGAGAAGCAGGATTCCCCCAACATGGACCAGTACCAGGGCCAGTACATGGGCTGCCCCGTGGGAGTCGTGGCTCATTGCGAGGGTGGGCAGGTATTCGTCCCCGGATACGCCGCGGAAGGCGCCGCGGCCTACGACAAGGACGGCAAGCTGATCCAGAAGTGGTCCGGAACGGAAGACCATTTCGCCAACTTCATCAAGGCCGTGCGCAGCCGCAAACGGGAGGATCTGCACGCCGAGATCCTCGAAGGACACCTCTCCAGCGCGCTGTGCCACACCGGCAACATCTCGTACCGGCTGGGCGAGCAGTCGACACCAGACGAGATCCGCGAGCAGATCAAGGCGGATCGCGACGCGCTGTCCACCTTTGAGCGCATGGTGGAACACCTGCGAGTGAACGACGTGCGATTGGACGGCAGCCCCGCCACGCTGGGCGCAATGCTCAAGATGGACCCCGACGCCGAGCGCTTCATCGGCCACGAGCAGGCCAACGAACTGCTCAGCCGCGAGTATCGCGTGCCGTTTGTGGTGCCCGCCGAAGTCTGAAGACTTGCGGGATGGGGGAGACGGAGCCTCACCCTTTCAGGTCGGGCGGGTTGAATTCCAGTTTCTCACCGCTGTCCAGCAGCTTGTTCCAGTAGACGCGTTCGCCCGTGTAGGCCGCCGTGCGTCCGAGCACCGTGACCAGATTGCTGCGTACGCTCGGCTCCACCGTGGGATTGGCGGCATTGCCGTTCAGGATATCCTGATGAAAAGTGGCAATGTTGGCCACGGCACCGTCCTCGTAGATCTTGGGCGATTCGCCGCCGGCGTAGAAGCTCTTGCCGCGGAGCAGGACGCGTCCACCGTAGGCTGTCTCCAGCACGCCTTCCGTGCCGAACATGCGGTTGCGAATGCCATCGGGCTGCGTCGCGTAGCCGTTGAATTGACGGGAGCTGAAACTGATCATCACGTTGTCCGGGTACTGGTAGTTCACCACGAAATGGTCGGCGCACGTACCCACGGGGCGCAGCGTGCGGCCGCACGTACCTTCCGCGTAAACGGGCTCCCGACCCATGATCCAGCTCATGACGTCGAGCGTGTGGATGTTCTGTTCCGTGATGATGTCTCCGGAAAGGACCTTGTCGAGTCCCCATGCTCGCAGGCGCACTTCCCCGCTGTCGGGGTTGCTCTTCCACGCGTCGTACATGCGCAGGAAAGGATCCTCGGCGTGGTAGATGGCCTCGCCAAAAATGAACGTGCCGAGCGCTCCCGCGTGCACGCGTTTCAACGCTTCCATGTAGAACGGATCAGAACGCGTCTGGAAATCGACCAGGAAGCAGAGTTTCTTCGCGGTGGCCTGTTTGCCGCTCTCCGCAATGCTCTGGCAACCGGGCACATCAACGGCAATCGGCTTGGCGACATATACATGCCGCCCCGAGGCGACGGCTTGAGCGGCTTGCTCCGGGTGAAAGTAGGGCGGGCTCTCGATCACGATCGCGTCCAGCTTCTGTTCCAGCAGTTTGCGATAGCCGGACAACCCGGTGAAGCGCCGGTCGGCCGGAATTTGCAGCGCGTCGCCGGCGCCGTCCACACGGTCCTGAAAATAGTCGGCGGCCGCCACGACGTTATAACCGCCGTGCTTCTGGAACAGGTTGAGAATCCACGTGCCGCGGCCGCCGCAACCGACGATGCCGACGTCAACCTTCTCGTTCGCCGCATAGCCGCGAACCGCTTGCGGCTTCACCACCGTCAAAGCGACAGCAGCCGTCCCTGCACCCGCGAGAAACCCTCGCCGCGATAGCTGGCTCGTTGGCACGTGGTTCGTCTTGGTTGTCGTGTCATTCATCTTGCGGTTCCTGGGTCGCTAAGCAGTTCTTGGCAGTGGCAAAAGACGCCCAATCCAGATCACAACTGCCCCGATCTTATGCCGCCTTATTGCGTTTCGCAAGTTTTGCTAGGCTGCGGAGAGTGTGACGGCTGCAGCAGCCCACGCTTCGGAAAACGTGCGTCACGGGCTGGACGCCACATGGCAGTTTCCAGCGCATTCTCCGTGGGCCTGCACGCCGTCCTGCCGGTTCTGTCAACGACACTGCCTTGGGGTCCCGCGCATGGACTCATGCCTGCCGCTCACCCCTGCTTCCCTGCGGCTGCCGCAGGCAGCGCGCGTGGAGCGTCTGGCCGACAAGTCAATCTACCTTCGCGTGCGCGAGATGAGGGCGGCATCGGGCGGCCAGACCGCCCAAGCAGGATTGAAGCCGACCGGTCTGGATGTGGCCTACTCCGACGGACTCGTGTCTCACTATGACCTCGAGGGCCGGCTGACGCGCGTGGCGACGCCCAATGTCCAGTGGCGACGCGGCTTGTCACAGCGTACGGTTCTCTTGCGCAAACGCCCGGCTGAGCAAGGCGGCGGCCTGGAATCGCGCGTCCTGGAACAAGAAGTCAGCGAACGGGTAGTCGCTGAGATGAACGACCGTTTGCGGGCCGTGTTTCCTGGATGTCCATCGACGACGGACCACCAACCGCGTACGTGCGACGCGACGTCGCCGGGGCGCGCGGAACTGGATGCCGTACTCGCGCGAGCGGCGGCGTTCAACGCGCACGAGTCGCGCGCCGATTTCGAACGGTTTCGTTCGGTGTACGGAGCCGTCCCGATTCTTCCACCCGACCAATACGGATCGCTCGTGCTGCTGGCCACGGACGGTTGTGCCTACAACCAGTGTTCCTTCTGCGGCTTCTATCGCGACCAGACCTACCGCAGGAGGACGATCCCGGAGTTCCGCTCGCACGTGCGCGCCGCGCTGGCATACCACGGTGCGGCGCTGGCGGCGCGACGCGGCGTCTTCCTCGGGCAGGCCAACGCCCTGACAGGTCCGCAGGACTGGCGCGAAGACGTGCTGCGCGTGGTGAACGAGCATTTCTGTTTGGCCGCCGGGAATACGTCCGCTCCGCATCGGTCAGGCATTTGTGCCTTCATCGATGGTTTCACTGGAGCGCACATTACTCGACAAGAATACGAGGCGCTCCGCGGACTCCATCTGCGCCGGGTCTACTTCGGCGTGGAAACGGGTGCTGCGGAACTGCTTGCCTGGTTGAAGAAACCGGCCACGCCGGAACGGATGCGGGAGGCGGTCACGACGGCCAAGCACGGTGGCCTGCACGTGGGCGTGATCATCCTGGTGGGTGCGGGTGGCGAGCCGTTCTTTGATGCGCACGTGCGCAACACGACGCAGCTGCTCAAATCCCTGCCCTTGGGACTCGGCGACTACATCTATTTGTCGCCATTGACGGCGGCGCCCTACAGCGAATACGCACAACGCTCAGCCGCCGCGGGCATCGAACCCTTGACCGCGGCACGCCTGGCGGAGCAGGTGCAACAACTGCGCAGCGCCGTGCGGGGAATCCCTCGACACCAGCGCCCCTACGTGGCCCACTACGAAGTCACGCACTTCGTGTATTGACTACAGCCGATCCTCAGAATCGGTCCAGACGCAGAGGCGTAAGGTCCAGACTCGTGTGACCGTGGCAGATCCACTCGGCCAACAATTGTCCCGTGATGGGACCTTGAGTCATTCCCAACATGCCATGGCCAGCGGCAAGCCAGACGTTGTCCGTACGGGGCACTCGACCAATGACCGGCAAACCGTCCGGCGTCATGGGGCGCCAATGGCACCAGCGCGAACGGACTCGCAGTTGAGGCACCTGCGGGAAATACCGCCCCGCGCCTTGCAGCAGCATCTGCAGCCGCTCGGGGCGCTGTGACAAATTGAACCCGCTGAATTCCATGGTCCCCGCCAGGCGGAAGAAATCGTCGAGCGGCGAAACGAAGATCCGTTCCTCCATCAGCACCGCGGGAATCTGCGGGCACCGCTCCGGACGATCAACGTCCACGTGATAGCCCTTGCCCGGCTGAATCGGCAGACGGACGCGCAGGGATCGTACGAACTGCGGGGCCCAAGCGCCGCACGTGATTGCCACGGCATCGGCCGTGATCGTCTCCTCACCGCACCGCACGGCCACGGCCTGTCCACGGCGAATATCCAGCCCCGTGACCGTCGTCTGGGTGCGAATGACCGCACCTCGTTGCCGAGCGGCATCCGCCAATTTCATGACCATGGTCTGAGGATGGCAATAACCGGAATCCGGGTAGTACACCGCGCCGGCGACCGGAGCGGCCATCGCGGGCTCGAAGTCCGCTACCTCCGCGCCGCGCAGGATCCGAGATGCATAGCCGAATTGCTGCAGCAGTCTGGCTTCCTCACAGGCGAACTGCCACGAACGGTCGCCACGACAGACTTCCAGCCTTCCCGGATGGTGATAGGGCAAGCCGATTTCGGGAGCTAATTGCTCAATCAGCCGAGCGCTCGCTGCCCCCAGTTCACAGAGGATTCGCGTGGCGTGCTGCAAATGCCGCGGATTGCAGGCTTGCTGGAAACGCCACAGCCACTTCAGGAGGGCGAAGTCCCAGCGCGGGGCAACATAGAGCGGACTGGTGGAGGTCAGAAGCCACCGCAGGTTGCGCGCCAGTGTTCCCGGTTGCGGCAATGGCAGGTGCCCGGGCGTCACTTGTCCGGCATTGCCTTGAGAAGCGCCGGAACACAGTTCGCCTTGTTCCACGAGCGTCACGGAAACGCCGCGTTGCGCGAGGTAGTACGCCGCGGAGGCGCCGACGATACCGCCGCCGATCAGGACGGTGTGACCTGCCATGCCCCGCGATCCTCCGAGATCATCCCGCTCCGTACTATAACGCGTGGCCAACCCGTTGTCAGTGAATGCCGAGACGTTTATCGTGGCAGGTCGATTCTCGCGACTTCACCGTCGGGCGGAAAGCGGCACCCGCTGTTTCTCCACGCCGATAAGGCGAGCGGCGTACGATGCAGTATTGGCCCAATCTGCGGTTCTGGAACATTGCGTTGCGCACGGTGCACATTCTCGTCACCGGTGCGCTGTTCGGCGGTCACGTGTTCGATGTGCACCGGGACCGCTTATGGCCTTGGCTCCTGGCCGCCGTGACCTCGGGCGCAGTCCTCGTACTGCTGGAAGCCCGACCGTTTGCGGCCTGGTGGTGCGAGGTCCGCGGGTGGTGCGTGATTGCCAAGATGGGACTGCTGTTGGTGATCCCGTGGTGCTGGAGCCATCGCGTGTGGCTGCTGGTCGCGGTCTTGGTTCTCGCCTCCCTGGGCTCTCATGCCCCGCGCCGATGGCGGCACTTCTCGCTGCGACATGGCCCGTGCCTGGAGCCCGAGGCCCCCTGCGCGCCCTGATGCAGTTCGCCGACTGCCGGGTCAATCAAACCTGACCGCCGGCAGCCAAACCCACCATTGAGGGGATAAATCGTGGTCGGCCGATTTCCGTCCGATTGCCTCGTCCGGTAGCTTTTGCCAAATCCAGAAGCTAAGATGTCAAAAGGCGTCATCTGGGCAACCTGTAACTCCTGATAGCCTATCAGTTCGAGCAGGACTGCGGATGACGTTTCGATGACCGAACGTTAGCCATTGCATCACGTTTGAGGAGGTGTGCGAGATGAATCGAAAGCTGTTGTTGGGGGTCTTCATTTTCCTGGCAGTAGTCGGCATTTCATTGGTAGGCGACCAGCCGCAGGCCATGGGCGGATGGTGGCATCGCGCCGCCAATTGCGGTGGTTGGGGTGGTTATTATGGTCACGGCGGCTGGGGCGGTTGCTACGGTTACACCGGCTGCTATGGCGGTTGGGGCGGCTGCTACGGTTACACCGGTTGTGCTGGCTGGTCCGGCTGCTATGGCGGATGGGGTGGCTGCTATGGCTGGTCTGGCTGCGGCGGATACGTGGCCTACGCGGGCTGTGGCTGCAGTGGCTATGTGCTCAGCACCGATGTCGGCTGCTGTGGTAATGGAGCCGTGATCAGCGAAGGGAAGACGGTCACACCCGATGCCGTGCAGGAAGACAGTGCGATCCAGCAAGAGCCCACGTTGGCTGATCCGCAGAAGAAGGAAGCCGAGACGGCACCGGTTCCTCCGGCCCCAGGTGCGAGCGCCTATCTGAACCTGAGCGTTCCCCGAGATGCGACCGTCGTGATCAACGGCCATGTCACCAAGAGCACCGGCGAAGCTCGTCGCTACGTATCTCGCGGACTGCGCCCGAACATGGAATACCAATTCACGGTGCAGGCCGAAGTAGCGCGTAACGGGCAGAAACTCGAACGCACGAAGGTTGTCCGCGTGCGTGCCAACGAGAGCACCGACATCGCGTTCGACTTCGATGCGCCGCAGGTTGCCAGCCTGAACCGCTGAGCGACCGACCGGGCAGCTTGGCTGTTTCGAGCGATCCAGAATCTACGCGCCACGGAGGCACGGTGCCGCGGGGACAGTGATCCCTGGCACCGTGATTCCGGGGCGTTTTTTTGTAGGCGTTCACGGGTCGGGTGAAGGGACTTGCCGTTCCGCATCGACGACCGATTGAGCGACGACGACCAGCGACTGGCCCTGGTCCCGCGCCATGTCCTGCAACCGGCGGAACGCCGCTCGATCGCCGAGTTGCTGGCGTTTCATCAAGACGCCTTTGGCCAGACGGAGCGTTTCGCGGTGAGCGATCGCTTGCTGCGGATCGACTCCGCCGTCGAACAGTGCTTGGAACTCCGCAAACCGCTGGTCCACGCGCTCAATGGCCAGCTCCAGTTCGCGCCGCTGGAACGGCTTGGCCAGATAGGCCAACACCATTTCGCGCAGGGCGTGGTAAATGTGGCCGGGGGCATGATAGCCCGTCACCAGAATGACCCGCACCGGCGATTCACGGAACACCTCCACCACCGCCTGGATGCCGTCCTTCTTCGGCATCTTGACGTCGCTGATCACGAGGTCCGGACGTGTCTCGCGGCAGCGCCGTATCAACTCGTCACCGTCCGTGGCAGTACCCACCACCAAATGCCCCAGCGCCGACAAGAGAGATTCACAATAAGCGCACAACTCCGGATCGTCATCTGCGATCACCGTGCGCAGGGACCTACCCATGAGTTCGTCGCTTCCTAACCAGAAAGGAGCGGATACCACGCGGCGAGGGTTCGCCGGCGCCCAGCTACCACACCAGGCACCAGGCACACCGGACGTCTTGCCGTCGCTCGCTCCAATATCTTACAGCCGGGCCTTGGCGGTCAAGGTCGCGCTGCCGTTCGGCGTCTAGAGAGCGCCTAAGTCTGCGCGCGCCTGACCCTTGGGGTCGCCTGCAACAGATTGTCATGTTGGCACGTGGCAACGATTGGCGTAGACTAATGCCACTGCATTGGCTTGCCCCTGGGTGACCTGCTGAACCTGCTTCGGGACAAGGACGCTGGAACACGCCAACCGTGTTGAGTGATCCTGGTCCTCCTGCCAAAGAACTGACACCCGTAACTCGGGTCTGAAACGCTCACACGGAAATCCTGTCGCTGGCCCACTTGCGGCCCACCGTGCCGCAGGGCAGCGATCTGGCATTGGTGCAGACCGTCTTGATTAACGTGGTACAGGCGAAAAGAAGGCGGAACCGCGAGCTCAAGTCCACAGGCAGCCGTCGGCCGCCACAGCCGATGGTGTCGTGAGTGAAGTGCTTGGGGAGCCTGACTCCCGGCCTGTATGGCCGGAAGACCGTTGCTGCTTGTCCCAGGCTTGAGTCGCGGGACCGCCGTTTTTCTCATGCGGCGCGGCCCGTGCTGATGTGATCTATCGCCAGACGAGCCAATTCAGACCATTCACGATAGGCCAGCATTCTCCCCAGAATATCGTCGGTGAGCCCGATACGGGGAAGGGGGAGCAAGACCCATCTTCCGGATCGCTCAGCGCGGCGCGCATTCACTGACATCGTGAACGCCAATCACTACCGAGAAACCTCACAATGCAAGTTTACTTTGGCCGCGGTCGGTGGTTATAACAAGACAAAGCGACCAAACAACTCGGACGGGAGTATCCACATGTTCCAGCTCCGGCTAGTCGTCTTCGTCAGCGCTATTATTGCGGGTGGGTTGGCGTCGGGCGGCGAGGGAGTGGATGTCAGCGGAGCCATCAACCAGGCACTGGAAGCCGATTGGACTGCCCGGGACGCGGCGTTCGCGGGCGCCGCCACGAGTTACGCGCCGCGCACCGCCCAAGTGACGACCAGCGAGGATGCCGCCGGTGGTTGCGACGGCATCAAGAACGGACGGTGGGGATTTCACACGGCCAGCGGTGAAGTGGATCCCTGGTGGCAAGTGGATCTGGGAAAGTCCGTCGTGCTGGACCGCGTCGTGGTATTCAACCGAACCGATCGCGACACCGCGCCGCGGACGCGCCACCTGCAAGTACTGGGCGCGACGGAACCCTCGGCCGAGCCGCAGCAGTTCCAGCTGATCTATCGGCACAATGGCGAAGTCTTTTTGGGTATCAAGGAGAACCAGCCCTTGGTGATTGACCTGCGCGGCCGCAACGTCGTAGCACGCGTCGTGCGCTTGCAGGTCAGCGGCAAGTGTTCCTTCGCACTGGATGAGATTGAGGTCTATTCCGCGGAGGACCCGCAGACGAATATGGCCCTGAACAAGCCGGCGGATCAGAAGAGTGTCGGTGCTCATTCCTATCCGAGCACGCTGCCCGAGGGTGTCGATTCAGCGACTCCGCCCGTGCAGGGCGCGGCCACTTTCTCCGTAGCACACACGCGCCACGTGCTCAAACAGGCCCGCGAACTCGCAGCACGCCTCGCGACACGTGCCGACCCCGCGAAGTTGCAGCCGTTGACCGATCAGCTTGCTCAGCTCGAACAGGCATTGCCGAACGCGGACCAAGCAGACACATCGTCGTTGGAGTCGCGGCGCGCGTGGCACTTCCAGGCGCGCCGCCTGGCCCGCAGCATCGCCTTTACGAATCCGCTGCTGGATTTCGATCGCCTGCTGTTCATCAAACGCCACGATGCCGCGGGTGTGTTCCACATGTGCGACCAGTACTACGGCTGCAATGCGGTGCCGGGGGGCGGATTGTTCGTGCTCGCTGATCCCTTCGGCCCGCAGCCGCGATTGGTCAACGTGCTCGAAGACGCGCGCGTGGCCAACGGCCGCCTGCAGGGACAGAAGCTGCTTGGCGGCTCCTTCCTCTCCCCGGAATTGTCTTTCGATGGACAGACGATCTTGTTCGCCTACTCGCAAGCGCAGGCGTGGGAGAAGTATCGCGGCAAGGAAGCCTACGAATGGACACCGGAGTGCGTTTACCATCTCTTCCGGTGCGCTGCAGACGGCAGCGGCTTGACGCAGTTGACGGACGGCGATCGCGAGGATTTTGATCCGTGTTTCCTGCCCAATGGTCGAGTGGCCTTCATTTCGCAACGGCGCGGTGGCTTCTTGCGCTGCGGACGAAATTGTCCCGTGTATGCCCTGCATTCCATGAATCCGGATGGCAGTGACATTATCCTGCTCAGCTTCCACGAGACTCACGAATGGCATCCCAGCGTGACCAATGACGGGATGATTGTCTACACGCGCTGGGACTATGTGGATCGTGACACGAACATTGCCCATCACATCTGGACCTGCTATCCGGACGGCCGGGACCCGCGCACGTTCCACGGCAATTATCCGGAACGGCGCGAGTCGCGCCCCTGGATGGAAATGAGCATCCGCGCCGTCCCTGATTCGCAGAAGTTCGTGGCGGTGACCGGCGCCCATCACGGCCACGCATTTGGCTCCCTGGTGCTGATCGACCCCCACACCGAGGATGACAACAGCATGTCCCAGTTGGTGCGACTTACTCCGGAGGTTCCCTTTCCGGAGGCGGAAGCATCCCCCATCGCCAACTACATGGTGTACGGCACGCCCTGGCCGCTCAGCGAAGACGACTATCTTTGCGCGTATGATCCGGCCGCCAAGAACCACGGCATTTACTGGATCGACCGCTTCGGCAACCGGGAGCTGATCTACCGCGATGCGGAAATCGCCAGCATCGACCCGATTCCCGTGCGCCCGCGGCGGATGCCGCCCGTGATCCCTGACCAGACCGTCCAGACGCTCGCGGCGCGCAGTCGATCCACCGCTCCCACTCCGCCGGCCGTCGTCTCCCTGCTGAACGTGTATGACAGCGACTTCACCTGGCCGAAAGGCACGCGCATCGCAGCGCTGCGCGTCATTCAGGTCCTGCCCAAGACCACGCCACCTCCCAATGAACCGCGGATCGGCATTGCCAATCAGACCAACGCCCGCACCGTGTTGGGAACCGTACCCGTGGAAACGGATGGCAGCGCGCATTTTGAAGTTCCGGCCGGAAAGGAAATCTATTTCCAGGCGCTCGATGCCGACGGCTACGCCGTGCAATCCATGCGCAGCGGAACCTATCTGCATCCGGGCGAGAAACTGACCTGCCAGGGATGTCACGAGCGCAAGCATCGCGCACCCCTGCGACGGGAGGCAACTCCCTTGGCCTTGCAGCGCGCTCCGTCACCGATTCAACCCGAAGTAGAGGGATCCAATCCGTTCAACTTCGTGCGGCTCGTGCAACCCGTGCTCGACCGCCATTGCGTGGCCTGCCACCAGGAGAAGAAAGCCCTGGATCTGACCAACGCCGTACAAGGAGCGAATGGCTGGACCACGTCCTACCAGAATCTGGCGCAGAAATACGGATTCTATTTCGACGTTGGCAACGGCGCGATCAAGAATGGCGTCCACGGCGGCAGCCGCACCATACCCGGCGAGTTCGGAGCGCGAGCTGCGAAACTCCAGGATTATCTGGTGGAGAAACACTACAACGTGCGATTGACACCGGACGACCTGCGGCGGGTCACGTTGTGGCTGGACTGCAATTCGGAGTTCTACGGCTCCTATGAAAACACGACCGCCCAGGCTCGCGGCGAACTCGTGATGCCGACGCTCGACTGAGAAACGAGCGGGCAGGAGCATCGCTGAACCGGTCCACAACCGCCGCCGGCAAGATCTTGCCGCTTCCAAGAACGGGAAACACTTCGTCCTGTTCCCTCTCCCGCCAGCGGAGATCATGCCGCTCTTGAGTAGTGAGAGTAATGGTCCCGGGGGCGACGATCGCCCATGGGTGTGAGAACGCCACCTCCGGCCTTGCGCCGGAGGAGCAGTGACTGGCGGGTTGGAAATGCGACAATTCAGTTCGATCAGTCATGCTCCCGCCGACGCGAGGTCGGCGGTGAGCGGCAATGAAAAGACAAATGTTATCTGCCTGTAGCCTGTCAGTCGTCGCTCCCCCGGCACGGGGCCGGGGGCGACGATCGCCCATGGGTGTGAGAACGCCACCTCCGGCCTTGCGCCGGAGGAGCAGTGACTGGGCAGCTACTCCGGCAATGCATCGAGCATGCTCTGCCACCTCCGGCCTTGTGAGGCAGTCTGAAGGCCGGATTACGCCTGGTACACGACGGTGGGAACTACTCCGAGAGCAAATGCGCCACTTGCTGCCGGAACTGGCGCAGTTGTTCCTCCTGCTCCGAACTGAACGAACCGACGCGGTACGCGTACGTGTCCATCCAGATCGTGAGCCGCTCCTGTTCCTGCGCATCCAATCGCGCGTCGTAATGCGCCTCGGTGCCGGTGAGCAGCCGCAGCAATTTGCTCTGGCGCGCGGCGCACTGGCCGACAAACGATTGGTCCTTCTCGAAAGCCAGCGTCCGCAGGTCGCCATTAGACCAATCCAACAGGCTTTCGTAGGCACGATCCGCGGTCAGCACCAAGGCGGCCGCCTGGGCATCGGCACTGTCCGCACGGTGGCATGCGGTGCATTTCTTGTCGAGCACCGGTTGCACAAGCTGATCGAATCGCAAAGGCCAGGAGCCCGCGGGTCCCGGTGTGAGCGGCGAAGGCGGCCGCCGCGCCGCGAGCGGCAGAGCGCTGTTCGGCGGAGACGAGTTCCGTGGTTCATGGCAACCCACGCACGTCAGAACCTCCCCCGGCTGCACGTATGTCAAGGAACGCATGGTCTGCACGGCGTATCCTTCCGCGTCGAGCGCCTGAAACAGCAAGGGAATCCCGGAAGGCACTCGGAAATGCGCTGAACCGTCGCTTTCCACGGGTACCGTACCCAGCACGTACTTGCCCGGATCCTCGCGCGAAACGCTCAACGCAGGCTCGTTCATGTGGGGCTGGACCTTGGGAGGAACACCGACAATGCGCAGGCGGGTGATGGCGCCGCGGGGCACGTCGGCCAGCCCGCGATACACGTCCTGCAACAGGAAATTGCCTTCCTGCGGTCCGTCCCAGTCGGCATAGCTGGGCACCACGGGAGGCTGCAGCCGCGGACGCACGGGCAGAGGCTCCGTGCTGGAGATCTCCGGATCACGATGCAGCAGCGTCAAGTTGCCGAACGCGTCGTACAAGTAGATCCCTTGCGCATTGCGCGGATTCTCGACGTCATCGGGCGGCATCAGGCGATGCGGCGGTAGCTTCCGGTCGCTCCACGCCACCAGGTAATGCTCCTCCGACAACGGGTAGGGGCTGGCATAATACGAATCGGTCCAGGCCTCGGTCTCGGGGAACGGAACCTCCGGTGTCAGACGCGTGAGGGGCCGCTCGAATTCGTTGCCGACAGTGGTGTCCAGGAGCGCCAACGACCCGCCGGTAATCGAATGATGGGCGCTCGCCGTGAAAACCAGCTTGTGCGATTGCGGAATGGGACAAGCTTCAAAGACGCACTGTGGTTTGACCGTGTAGTTCCCGTAGACCAACTGCGAGCGTGTGCCGTCGGGATTGGCCGACCATAGGCTGATGAACGGGCCGTTGAAACGGTCGATGTAATCCCAGCGCGCGTAAATGACACGTCCGTCGCCGCCGACGGCCGGCGTCCATTCGAAGTTCTCAAAAGCGGAAATCGGGCACAGATCGCTGCCGTCCGCCTTCATCCGGTGCAAGGTGAAGACGGCCACGGGTCGCCGGTTATCGCCGCCGCACCGCACAAAACTGTCCGGACACGTGGCCTGAGTCGTGGCTGCCACACTGGCGCGGCTCACCTGGATTGCCGTCCCCTTGCGTGTGGAGAGGAACGCGATGCCACCGTCCGGCAGGTACCGCCCGTCGAAATCATCGTAGAAGCCGCGAGTCAACTGCCGTACCTGACCGCCCTCGAGATCCATTTCATAGAGGTGAAAGAAGGCATCCTCCGGCAGTTTCTCCTTGTCCACCTTCTCCATCGCCGCCACCTGCGGATAGTACTTGCACCAGGAGACCAGGATGCGCCGGCCGTCGTACGACAGATCGGGTCGCAGAAATGTACCGGCAGGCCACTGTTCCGTCAGGCAGCGGACCTGCGGATTGTCGCTGCGGAGTTGCGACAACACGTAAACGCCACCCCCACCCCGCGACCACCAGCCGTAATACTGGTCCGACATGTGCGGAAACAAACCCGGTGCCCGTTTCACGAAAACGATTTCGTCGAAATCGATGAGCGGATTGCGGAACGCCATCTTGCGGATGGTCCACCGCGCCTCGTGATCCAGCGCGCGCCGGTCATCCGCCGACGCATCCGCCGGCAGCGCTTGCCAGCGGGCCGCTACGTCAGCCAGCGTCTGCGATTCCCGCGTAACATCGGCACCCAGTTGCTGCAGGCTCTTCGCCAGCTTCTCCCCGCGCGCGACGATGCGATCCGTGTAGTAACGGGGCGGCTGTCCGCCGGGCACCTCATGCCGAGCCGACCATTGGCTGGTGCTGCTCTGGTCCGCCGGCCGCTTGAGCGCCACATTCTCCGCCCGACCCGCGGCATACACCTCGACTTCGTCCAGATGGAAGTAGTCCGTTGCCGGCAACTGCAGCCGAATGAACCGCGCACTGCGGTCGGACAAGGACACGACCAAGGGCTTGTTGTCCGTCTGCCCCAGGAAGACCGTCCCATCGTGTTCATACGCTGCCTGAAACTGCTGGCCATCGTCCGACAACAAGACACGGACGCGGGAGTTCCGATCAGCGAAACCGTCGCAGCGGTTGAAGAGCAGCACTCGTTCGAGCTTCAGGGATTCCCCCAGATCCACCTGCCACCAGGGCTCCTTCTCGTGGCTGGTATGGAATCCCCATTGCCCCGACTTCACACCGTCGCAGCCACCGGCCGCATCCTGCACGGTAGTCGCGTTGCCGGGAAGCCCCACAGCCGCCTCACGCACTGCGTCCTGGCGCTCCCAATCGGCTTCGATGAGCGCGGGAGTCACTGCAGGTGATGGCGATGCGGCAACTGCGGCATAGCTCGTCGTTGAGAGCACCAGGACCAGACCACGGCCTGCCAGTACAAGTCTTGAGACCGACATTATCGCTCCTTGCTCCTGGAAGCATCCCATGTACTTCGAATAGCCCATACTTGCCGCGAACTGCGACAAAGCGCGGCACGACGTCAACCGAAGCCCGACGTGATCGTTCACGGGTCGTTGGGGTTTGACGCATCTTTCGGCGTCCACGCTTGGCCTTCACGACCAGACGTTGGCCGAAAACATGGGCCGATCCGTCTCTTCACCGACCCGTGAACGGCTACGTACCCTCCGGCGATTCCCGCTCACCGGC
>Ga0233425_10001400_pt1 | contig 54262 bp, 45 predicted proteins | sample Watercolumn_Towu_2_FD_181712 | JGI IMG/M metagenome (GOLD analysis project Ga0233425, IMG submission 181712) | Freshwater microbial communities from Lake Towuti, South Sulawesi, Indonesia - Watercolumn_Towuti2014_140_MG | ecosystem: Environmental > Aquatic > Freshwater > Lake | place... | reverse complement strand
CGAATGCGTCCGCGCTTCCGCTGGAGACCTCTCGGCGCGTGGAAGATAGGCTCCCACGCCGCGGACGCATCTGCCTCGGTCGGCGAGTGCCTCCGCTCCGCCACGGTGCCGAGCGCCGGGGTGGAAACGAGTGACCTGCGAGATGACCTGCCAATTTCCTCGAAAGGTTTCGCGGTGCCCTTGTCAGGCGGGAGTGGACACTGGCTCGGAAACGGGCTCTTCCTTCTTCGCGGGCGCGCGCCAGGGCAGCGTGAAGAAGTCGACCTTGCCGCGGTCTCCATACACGGCCTGGACCTGGCCGAGCTCGGTGTCGCGGCGCTGGGCGAGCTCGGCCTTGAAGGTGGTCAAGGCGAGCCGCGCGGTGGTGAAGGTGCGGCGCACGGTGTCCTCGGCCACGTCAGCGGCCTGGAACTCGGCGAACTCGCGCTCGAGCGGCGGGAGGAAGTCGCGACGCACTGGGTGATCCTCGGGCAGACCCTTGATGTTCGAGATGGCCTGGGAGACGCGGTAGTCGAGCTTCTCGAGTGCCAGCTTGGACATGGTTGAAGGCGGGACGGGGAGGAGCTCGGCGACCTTGGCCTTGTCGTAGGCCGCGAGCTGCTTGCGGACCATGTCGTATGCCTCGATGGCCTCGAGTTTCTCGGCCGACTCGAACGCTCGGGCGCGGACCATGTCGTCCTCGAGCTGCTGGAGCTGGGCCCTGCGCGAGTCGATCATACCGACTGTCGCGTCGCAGTCGGCGGCGACGGCCGCGAGGCCGGGCTTCTTGCGTGCCGCGGCCTGGCACACGGCGCCGCGGTAGATGAAGTCCTTGCGGAAATCATCGAGCGGAGTATCTTGTGTGTAACTCTGAGCCACGATGTCCCTCCTTTTCTCGCATCAATCGACGCAAGGACGGACGATAGAGGAGGTTGCAAAGGTTGTCAACCCCGAACGGCAAATCTAGCGTTGGGGATGATAACGTCGATATGTATGGCTGACTGAAACTCATGCGAACATTTTTTGAACCATGAATGCTTCCGCAAAGAAGACCCCCCCCTCCGAACCGCGGACCTTCGCTAAAGCTTTCAGGACCTCTGGAGACCTGGGGTGTGGATCTGGTCGTACTTCACCCTTATAGGACCGCATCGCGAGTATCTTTGCGTCAACATCCCCTTCTTCGACATTCACGAAAAAGTTCGGCTCCCATTGAACAGGTCTCAGGTAACCGGTACTCGATGGAACCTCACCACAGAACAAAGGGATGTGCCGCCTGATACTCGGTCTCGTTGCCACGACAGCCGCTTCGTGACAGTATCGGTGATCGATGTTCGTGCAATAGCGGTGATGAGTGAATATTGCGTCGGGCTGAACACCCTCTAGTACCTTCTCAAACCAATGTATGAGCTCGAGTAGGGTATGCCGGTCTATCTCGTTGTCTGTGAACTCGCCGAAATATATGTCCGGTTCCTGTACACCGAGAATAGAGAGTGCCTTGAAGCAATCATCGTGCAGCTCTACCAAAGCACTTTCACGAGATTGATCATCCTGCACATTCTTTCTGCTGTGGACACCGGTGTTCGGAATGGCCACATGGACACGGCATCCTTCCCGTGACAGTCGTTTTATTGTTGCGCCTGCCGCAAGCGTCTCGTCGTCGGGGTGTGCAAAGAAAGTGAGAACGTTATTGTATTGGAAGTTCACTGCCTTTTCCCCTCATCTAGAGCCATGGTGAAGCGAACATTCGCTTGATAGAAACCGGCCCCGCAATCAAGATCCTCGACCATCGTCCTATTGGTTTCTTTTATAAAACTCCTGTAGAGATCGAATATTAGGTGGTAGGATGCCTTTGAAAGGTCGAGATCCAAAAAATTTGACTCCTCGCCTGCGCAAATAGTCTCTAAAATCCTCTTCTTCCTCACTTAGTTTATCTGAAAATTCCATGGTTTTCAAATCGAAGGACTTACCATTGCATAAAATGATATGTTGCTCAGGCATGTATGAAATATCTACACTTATGGCCTTATAGTGGCACAGTTGCTCATAGTCCTGAATAACTCCTCGAATTTGCCTCTCAAGGGCATCGTCATCTACCTTTGGATAACAATTTTCATTGATAATTCTTATGGGGATTCCGGCGGCAAAACAACCGTCTGGAATGTTCATATTTACGAGGGAGTTAATTCCTATCACAACATTAGATCCAACAGTGACATTGGGTAAGACAATACTTCTGGCCGGCAACCATACGTAATTACCTACAGTGACCGGCCCATATTGTGCAGGAAAACCCCGAAGAATTGGGAGATAACCTCCGTGGGTCCAAATATTAACCTCGCCTCCAATACCTACATGCTCTCCGATCGTTATTTTATCACTTAGATTGAAAATACACTTGCCAACGGCCATAGAAAAAGAACCCAATTCAAAATCAGAATTAACACCCCATTTCCCACCGTGCCCAACAACATTCTCGTCTCCCCACCAGACGTTGGCACCTATTTTAGCACTTCTACCCTCTATAAGATTGCAATTGCCAATGTGCGTAGTATTTTGAACGAGGAAAAACTCACCAACCAATACCTTGTTATTTGACCCAATGGAAACATGTGACCCTATGGTAATATGGTAAGACATAAATAGGTTATTGTGACCAATTATCATGTCATCGGAAATATCGATTTCTTCACCAATGAAAATATTGTCATCTACTTCTATCTTCTTCATGATCCTAACCCTGGAGGAATATCCAATCTCTCTTGATCATCAACATTGATTAGTTGTTCGTTGTACCAGAGAAAGAAGGCACGGAGCGAATGGAAGGTTCAGCCTCACGACCGGCATAGCTCAGCATCCACCACCTGGAAGTGGGTCGAGACGCTCTTGTATCCAGTCCAGCGCCTCCGCGTCGTAGTAGGTTTCCGAGAAGTCGTGAGTAGCGAAGTGTTTGAGATCGAGCTCCCGAGTATCCCCTACGCTGTGACCCGGCTGACCGCGGAGGATGGTGTAGTCAGGCACGTCGCGCGTCACCAGCGTCGAAGCGGCGATCAGGCAACCTTTACCCACGCGTACTCTGGGAAATACGGCCGATCCCGCTCCGATGAACGTGTAGGGTCCGATTGAAACTGCCCCTCGCGTGTAGCCGAGCCGCTCATGGTTCGGGATATCGACGAACCGGCGGCCAAGGAGACGGATCGAGCTCTCGCTGCCGTGTGTGAAGACACCGACCCAGGCCCCGATCTGGGCGCCTTCCCCGATCTCGAGGCCCTCGGTCGCATCCAGTATGGAGTAGTGCCACACCCATACGTGGTCGCCCACCGCCAGCCGCTCTGGGCTCATGATGATGGCGCTGCTGCTCATCCTGGTGTACTTGCGAAACTCCCCAGTGACAGCATCGGGGTACCCGTACAGCATGCGCGGCTTGGTCCAGGCCAGGGCTGCCCTGGCCAAGGGGGACATGAGCCGCCCCAGGGGAGAACGATACAGCCTCTCGAACACTCCCATCACGTCCCTCACCCTGTCCCTCTCCCCGAGGGAGAGGGGACTCGAATGCCCCTCACCCTGTCCCTCTCCCCGAGGGAGAGGAGACTCGAATACATCGAGTTGTTTCTCGGTCGCAGAGGCTCTCGAGCACTCGCCGGTATTTCTCGAGGACGACTGGCTTGGCGTAGCGCTCCTCGACCCGCTGTCGGCCTGCTCGACCGAGCTGCTCGCGTCTGTGCTCGTCAGCGAGGAGGTCTGTGATAGCTCGCGCGAGTGCCTCCGGGTCACCGGGAGGGACGACGACGCCACACCCGCTCTCCTCGACCTCCCGAGCCGTGTCACACCCGGCATCCACGCTGGCCACCACCGGACGGCCCGCAGCCATGTATCCCATGACCTTGCTGGGAACGCTTGTGCGACCCCGGCCCGGCGCCAGGGTGACCAGGCTCACGTCGGCCGTTGCCTGCACCTCGGCCAGCCGTTCGCGGGGCTGATAGGGGAGGAACCGCATGTTTCCCAAGCCGTAGGCGCGTGCCCTTTTTTCAAGGTTCGCCCGCGCATCGCCGTCGCCCACGAACAACAGAAGAATGTCCGTTCGGTCTCGTAACTGCTTGGCTGTCTCGGCGACCATCTCCGCACCGCTCACGACCCCGATGGTTCCCGCGTACAGGACCACGAGCTGATCGATCCCGATCCCATGCTCGTGACGCCAGGCGTTGTCCCTGGGCAAAGGACGGATCTCCTCCACATCGAGCCATACCGGGATCACGGCGATCTTCTCCGGTGGTACTCCTCTCCCGACAAGGGTGCGCTTGAATCCTTCCGAGAGCACGATGGTGATGTCGGTAGCACGGTATTGGATACGCTCGGCTATGCTCGCCGCCCTGATTATCAGAGGGTTTATGACCTTGCCGCTCTCAACAGCCACGTCAGGATAGAGGTCGTATACAACGTTTACCAGCTTCGCGCGGTGCATCCGTGTGACTGCCGAACCCAGCACCGGTCCAATGAGTGGTGGGCCGTACACGACCATGACGTCGGGTCGAGAGCTCACCAATGCACCCGCCGCACATCCGAGCGCCTGGCTGGCCAAGACCATCGATCTCCGGAGCACGCTTCGACTGCCACTCACATGGTGCCAGGTTCGAAGCACATCGATCCCACTTGACCTTTCTTTCGACCACAACGCTCGCTGATAACCAGCATAGAGCAGCCCTTTCGGGTGGTGAGGAAACCCGGTGACGACCCGTACCTTCCATCCTGACTGTGTCAGATAGGCGGCAAGCTCCGCCACCATCACCGCGCTGGGGTGTATTTCCGGTGGAAAGACTTGTGTGCTGAAAATGAGGGATTTCAACTCGATCGTTTCCTGAGGAATGCTTCCCAACCACCCACGTATCTCCACCTCGGAACAGGATTTCCTGCGAGGACCTCGAGTTGCGCGGGAAGTTTGAAGATATAGCTCGCTAGTGATCGCACTGGACGCTGTGAAAATGCGATCTGTGGTATCGCCGGCTGAGTCGTTATCACGTCCACGCCGAGCGAGAACGTCTTATCGATACGGCTCCAGAAAGCTGGCCCCATGTCATGAATATGACCGGGATACCCAAAGCTCTTCATCTTCGACAGAGGAAGACCTGTCAGTCGCCCTGCTCCTTCCAAGACCTTCAGCATGGGTGCGACATACGGAGTTCGCGCATACAGAATCCCCCCGCTTCTCATCAGCGCTATCAGGCGGCGAATGGTCGCTTCGGGCCGGGGAATATGCTCCAGGATAGCGCTAGCGACGACCAGATCAAATGACCCTTTTTCATCTTCCAGACTCCGTGCCCACCGCATCTCCACATTGCGTTCTCTGGGCCCTGCACACTTGGGCCGTTCGTAGTCCACGACCAGCACAGACGCCCGGCCCGGAGCATAGAGGCGACCGACCTCGATCCCTACAGATCCGTCGCCACCACCGAAATCCAACAGTGACAGTCGTCCACTGATCGCGAGGCCCGCCCGAGCGGCCCCGAACCAGATGTGGCGTGCCAGGCGCTCCGCCCCGTGAAATGTGATCTGCGAGCGCGTATCGCCTCCGTCATAAGCATATTTTGAGTAATAGCGATCCAGGACCTCCGGCAGCGGTATCCGAGAAGCCGACGCGGCCCCACAGACACCGCACTCTAACAGATCAATCGCCGGAACCTCCTGCAGCCTCGTGAGCTGTTTCCTGTACGCGGAGCTCCCGCATACCGGACACTCGTGAACGGCACTGGTTGTCTGACTTTCGTCAAGTACCCACGCTACGTTAGACGTGATTGGACCTGTCATCCGAAGGCCCTCCCTGTCTCGCAGGCTGGCGAGATGCACGTTCCTGCCCATTTCCAACAGCTCTCATGAACGACCACTCCGCACCGAGCGCCATTCCCAGCGAAATGCCTATCAACGGATCAGCGGACTGGAGCCCTGATATATCGTTCACCACCATGAACATGAACAACGCGACACAGAACCTGTACCATTCAGTGCTCCCCTGTCGGCGACTGAAGAGGATGTTCTTCGCGAGTAAATAGAGGATATACACATACAGCGCAGTGCCGAATACATATCCGTACAACAACCAGTAATAGAACAGCTCCACATCGCTGACGAAGGTATCCGAAAAATAACCCTGAGCCATACGTGCTCGGAACCCGCCTCCGAACCCCATCCCGGTCAGGTAAGCACCTTCCCGGGACAACTTCTCGTATACCTGACCGATATCCCAGTTCCGGTGGCTCGTCGCTTCCGTGATCCACTCGTCCAGGCTCTCCCACTCCCCGACTCTGACGAAGGCTAACCGCTCACCGAGGTTCTCGGTCACCCTACCGAACATCCGCGATGCTCCGCCCGCCACCGAGGCCTGGAAATCTCCAAGCAATGCCACAGAGACGAGACAGACCCCGATTGCCGCGGCAATCAAACGTCTCGTCTTCTTTTCTCCTCCGACTCTGGTCATGTTCATGATCAGCAGAGCAGCCACGTTCAACATCAGTCCGCGACGGCCGCTCGCCAGTGCGATGCCCATGACTGTCACGACACCGATCACGCGTCGCTTTATAACGAAGTATACCGCCGGGATGGCGAGGGTCATCAGGTTCAGGGACAACTTCCAGCCGACCGCTGATTCGTATAACACGACCAGCTTGTAAGAGGTGTACACAAGGAGGATCAGAGCGAGGTATCCGAGCTTCCTGTCGAGTGGTTGATGATAGAGATCGCGTGTCACCAGGAATGCGCCCAGGGCCATCACCACCAGCAAGAGCACGTTGTACGCATGCGACCAGTACCTCCACGACGGGTTGTTCATCGCGGCTCCGACGATGGCTCCGAACAACCCGAGCACGACGAACGGCGACATCCTCCTCCAGAAGAAACGGTCGTTCATCCTCCGTCCTCGAGCCAGGGCAATACCGATCACGAGAAGCCCGATCGCCAGGTTGACCATCTTGATGGGGACCTGGACCTCCGGGTTGTATCTCTCTGCTCTGACGGTGAATTGCGCCTGGACAACGCTATTCATCAAGACTGCGAAAATAATCGCCGGGCTGAAGAGGAGGATCGGTGTGATCCACGGAAGGGCTCGCGTCCGCTCGTTCGAGTGATGGGTCTTGTTGGCGACATTTCCCATCGCCCTGGAATTGGAGGGTGCTACCGTTGACAAGGAGGTTTCATCCCCAGGTGAAGTGCCTCTTCTTGTGGAGCAGGAAACACGGATAACACGGAAGGAGCGAAGGGAAAGAGTTCTTGACTCTCATCATCATGTTCTGATGAGGCCAGTACCGGACCAATTCCACCTCGAAACCAGTCATCACGAGCTCGTAGGTCCACTGGGCCAGGGTCTTCTTGTACTCGAAGCGGTTCCGTTCCATGTGGTCCGCTTCGAGATCGATCGCCTGAAGAGCACGATACACCAGTCCTCCGAGAGCTCCGATCACGGGCTCGCGGACGAAGATCGCGCGCCCGCCGATAGGGAGACAACGGTTCACTTCGGACAGAGCGATCTTCGTTCGCTCCACGTGATGGAGCACGGCATCGCCGAAGATCAGATCGAATTCGGCGTCCTCGAACGGGAGCTCCTCAAGGTTGACGCCGCCACGGAGCGTCAAGTTATCCGGGCGAGTCCCCCCATGGTGCGCGTCGAAGATCGCAACTCGTTGCTCCGAGATGTCAGAACACACGACGTGGGCATGCGGATACCTGGCGCACAGCCAGCGCGAGAGGAACTGGCTGCCGCCCCCCACCTCGAGGGCGCGAGCTCCCACGCGAATCGGAGGGATACGATCGAGGCATCGCTCGAGCATCGAATGGACGCTCAGGATCTCCATGTTCCGGAGGTGCCCCTCGCAATACCCATCCTTCTGAGACTCGGCGTCCCAGTGCGATTCCTGGGTCTTGTTCTTGCTCCTGGTCATCGCTGACGAGCGTCCCCCTCCTTGCTGACCCAGAGCGACCCCATCGCCAGAGCGTCCATCTTGGTACGCTCGAAGCAATCGATGGCCTGTGCCGGCGTGTGGACGATAGGCTCGTTCTCGTTGAACGATGTGTTGAGCAGCACCGGTACGCCGGTCAGTTCCTTGAACCGGGTAATCAGGTCGTAATACAGCTCGTTCTGGTCGCGCGCCACGGTCTGCACCCGGCCGGTCCCGTCCTCGTGCGTGATGGCGGGCAGCTTCGGCCGCCATTCCGGCCGCACCAGGTATACGATGATCATGTACGGCACCGGGTGGGTCCCTTCGAAGCAGGTCGACAGGTCCTCCTCCCGGATCACGGGGGCGAAAGGCCGGAACGGCTCGCGGTTCTTGATCCGCGCGTTGAGCGTGGCCTTCATGTCCGGGATCGCCGGATTGCACAGGATGGACCGGTTGCCCAGCGCACGCGGTCCCCACTCCTCACGCCCCTGGAACCAGCCGATGATCCGACCCTCGCCGAGCGAGCGGGCCGCCTTCAGGAGCAGCTCCTCCCTGCCGAGCCGCTCGAAGGGCCGCCCGTTCGCGCCGAGCGCGCTCTCCATCTCGGCCTCGGACCATTCCGGTCCCCAGAAGGAGTGGCGGACCTCGCCGCGGCGCGGCACGCCATGGATGGAGTGGAGCACGTAGGCCGCGGCGCCGATGGCCGTCCCGTCGTCCGAGGCTGCCGGCTGGAAATACGCCCGGTCCACGTACCCCTCGGTGATCATCCGTCCATTGGCGACCGAGTTGAGCGCGCACCCGCCGGCCATGACGATGTCGCGCAGCCCTGTCTTGCTCACCAACCCGGAGACGATATCGAGGAACACCTCCTCGTACCGTTTCTGGAGCGAGGAGGCGAAGTCCTCCTCCCGGGAGCCGATCGGAGCGCCGCTCTCCCTCGCCGGCCCGGCCTCCGTCGCCAGACGATCGCCCCAGAGCCGGGGCAGCGTGACCTCACCTTCGTCGATGATCTCGAACGTGTTGGTGCTCCGGTGGTGGTCGTAGTAGTCCAGGTCGAGCCGCAGCCCGAGCTGCGGGTGGTAGCTCACCATCCGGCGCATCAGGGACGAGAAACGGTTCTGGCCGTAGGCCGACAGGCCCATGACCTTGTATTCCTCGCCGTATTTCCTGAATCCGATGAACTGGCACACCGCGGTGTAGAACACCCCCAGGGAGTGCGGCCAGTGGTCGCGCCAGAGCACCTCGATGTGGCGGCCGTCGCACCGTGCCCACATGCAGGTCGCGAAGTCGCCGGCGCCGTCGATGCTCAGGCCGGCGGCCCGCTCGAACGGCGACCAGAAGAAGGCGCTGGCGATGTGAGCGAGGTGGTGCTCCACGCCGTGCAGTTGCGCTTTCACCGAGTCGCGAGGCACGCCCAGCTCGTCCACGACGCGCTCCACCGTGCTCCTGACCTTGCGATGCACTCCGAAGCGCTGTTGCGCCATCTTGCTCCCGCTTCTCGGGTGCAGTGCCACGAACGCGGCCTTGGCGGCGACGTTGGCCATCGGGTTGCGCGCGACCGCGATGTCCGTGACGTCTCGGATGTCCGCGCCGCCGATCCGCAGCACCTCCCGGATCGCCAGCGCGGGGAAGTCGGCGCAGTGTTTCTTGCGGTTGATGCGCTCCTCGGCGATCGCGGCCAGCACTCCGTCCTCGCCGACGAGCGCGGCAGAAGAGTCTCCGTGGTCCGTGTTCAACCCGAGAACCAGTCTACTCATGCTCTTCACCCATGTTCCTCATTCACCATCAGGCATGGAACCCCGCAGCCTTGGTGGACGATGTGGACTCGGTGGACGTGGTGGACATCGCCTATCGTTCACTCTGTCCACACTGTCCACAGCGTCCATGGCGTCCACTTTTCACAATTCGAGACACTCGACGACATAATCCGCGTATTCTTCTCCATACTCGATGTTCCTCGACGCGAGCCCGTCGACCTCCTTGGCCCAGAGGTAGGGCCTGGGGACCAGGTTGGCGATGTACCGAGCGAAGTCGTCTCGGAATACCTTGTCATCGACCGTTGTTTTGCCTCGAAGGGCCTCCACGATCGCCACACCCATCTCGGCCGGAGATCGGACTTTCCTCACAGAGCGGATGACACCCACAAAGGGGGGGTCGCCGAGAACGATGGCCGGCTTCCCCATCGCCACCGCCTCGAGCGCCGAGGTGCCGGCGATCGTCGCCACGGCGTGACAACGGGCGATCAGGTCCCTGGACGGCGTCTCTGGCCGAACCCACACGGTTTCCGGGTGCCTCGTGGCCGTCTGGTAGAACTCCAGCGGCCGACGGCCCCACATCCCGGGGTTCTCCTTGATGACGAGCTGCACGCCGACCGGCAGGGCCTGTGCGACCCAGTGGATGAACTGCTCCTGGTTCCGGAACTGAGGCGCGTAGACATAGGTCGCGGATTCGGGCTCGAAATGGAGCGGGAGGTACACGAATGGCCCCTCGATATCCTCGATCCGGGTGTGCTTCACGCCCTTCTGAGTTGCCGCCCATCTGATCTTGCTCATGAAATCAGTCACAGGGGCTGCGAAGTTCCGTGGTGAGATGAAGTAGCTCCCACTGGAATACTCTCTGACTCTGGAAGCAAAAACCGCGATTTTCTTACGCAGGCCTGGATACGCCGCCTGCGGTTTCATGTATGACGGCGGCACTCCATGACGGATCTCCTCGAACTGTCGATCGGCTTCCTCGTAGTGCTCTGTCCGTGCCGAGCGTGGGAGCCACATCTCGGACGGCCCCTTGGTCACCTGCGTGTACAGCGAAGGGCGTCCGGGAGTGGAGAAACCGAAGTATGCTCCACCGCGGCCTCGCGCGATATCGCAAGCCAGCCAGTAGCAGAAGTGGTCGATCTGGTTGCTGAGGACCAGGGATCGGGGTGGGATCAGTTGGAGCAGCACCGACAGGTGCCTGAGCATGAAGGACTCGATGTCCTGCTGGCGTCTCGGCAGGAACCGTTCGGCGTAGAGCATCGTCTTGATCGTGGTACCGCTGCTCTGCAACATCTCCTTCTCGGCGAGAGCGATATCCGCACGTCCTCGAACGTCGGCCGTCCGCAGGAAGTCGGGCACGAAGAAGACCTCCTCGTCGCCGATCGTATGGTTCCGGAGGTAGTCGGCGGCCTCCTTCCACATGGTCAGGAACCGTACGCGCGGCCTGGGCTCGGGGCATCTTTCTTGGACCGCCCTCGAGAGCTCCATATAAAAAAGCACTTCCCAGGGGCGCACGAACGGAATGATGGTACTTGGAACGATGGTCATCTCGTCGGACCTTTCCCCCCCTAGGTGTGCATGCGAATGGGGACGCCGGCGTTCCGGATCTGTGCTCTCGTCTGCATCGGATTCTCGTCCTTGAAGCAGAAGTATGTCCCGGCCGACACCGCGTCGGCCTTCCCGACGAGGAACGCCTCGATGAAATGCCGGGCCAGACCGCACCCACCGCCGGCGATGACCGGGACGGAGACGCTCTCGGCGACCCTGCGTGTGACCTCGAGATCGATCCCTGCCCGGCTCCCATCCCGGTCGATCGACGTCAGCAGGATCTCACCCGCCCCTCTCCGCTCTCCCTCTCGAGCCCATTCGATCGCGTCCAGGCCGGTATCCGCTGTCCCCGATCGCGTCCACACCCTGGCTCCGCCATCACGTGTTCGTCTGTAGTCGATGCTGAGCACGACACACTGGGCCCCGAAGGCATCAGAAGCCTCGGTGATCAGGCTCGGCGTCTCGACCGCCGCCGTGTTGATGCTGACCTTGTCGGCCCCGTTCGAGAGGAGGTCCCTGAAATCCGCCAGCGTCCTCACTCCGCCCCCGACCGTGAACGGCATGAAGATCTCCTCTGCCGCCTTTCGCACGACCGCGACCGTCGTGCTCCTGTTCTCGTGCGACGCATCGAGGTCGAGGAAGACGAGCTCGTCGGCCGCCTGCGCTTCGTAGATCTTCGCCTGAGAGACCGGGTCCCCGATCTCCACCGAGGTGTCGAACCCAACGGTCGTGACGAGGACCATCCTGCCGTTGCGGTCGTGTGCGCTTCGCCGCATCTGCAGCTTCGGGATCAGGCGGTTCTTCAGCATCTCACGGCCGCCATTTCGCGAACGACTCCAGGAGGCGAAGGCCGGGGCACTGGCTCTTCTCCGGGTGGAACTGGACGGCGAAGATGTTGTCACGCAACACTGCCGCCGTGACCGGACCTCCGTAGTCGCAGGTCGCCGCGACATCGGTCTGGTCGGCGCACCGCATGGAATACGAGTGCACGAAGTACATCTCGGTCCCGGGAGACAGCACGTGCATGGGTCCGCGTTGCTCGTGCGACACATCATTCCAGCCGATCTGCGGCACGCGCAGCTTCGGGTCCGAGGGGGTGAGCCGCACGACCTCCGCGTCGAACCAGCCCAGCCCGTCGGTGATCCCCCCCTCGGTGCTCTTCCTCGCCGTCACCTGCATTCCCAGGCAGATGCCCAGGAACGGTTTCTTTTTCCGCGTGACCTCCTCCGACAGCGCCTCCCAGTAGCCACGCGCCTTCAAGCTCTTCACACATGCTCCGAATGCTCCGACGCCGGGGAGCACGATGCGGTCGACGATACGCAGGTCGTCGGGGCCGCGACAGAGGCTCACCTTCGCGCCGACCATCTCGAACCCGTTGAGCACGGACAGGAGGTTCCCCATGCCGTAGTCCACCACGCCGACGGTCCCGGGGAGCATCGCTACCTCCTGCTCCTCCTCCAGCGTTCGAGCAGCACCTCTGTCTCGGCCCGGCTCATCGGAGCCTTCCTCGTCCATGCGTCCTGGTCGTGCAGGCGTCTCCCGTGCTCGGTCTTCGATGGATCGTGCACGTAAGGGGATACCCCGTGGCTCATGGCGACCTCGTTGAACTCGCTCTCGGAGAGCGAGAGGTACTCCAGGAACAGGTCGAGGCTCGCCGGGCGCTTGCCCTCGTATTCACGCACGAGGCGCATGGCCTCCTCCCGCCCGAGCCGGCCGTTCCTGATGTCGATCGACGCCAGGTGAGAGGCCCGGCTGTACCCCCGCTTGATGTGCTTGATGTAGTCCCGGACTCCCTGGAAGTAGCACTCAATCTTCTCGTAGTCGTACCCAGGCGGCACGTTCTCGACCTCGTCGCCCCGCCAGTCGAGCTCGCTCTTGATGATCCCCTGCTGTCGCTTGACGTCCCAGGGGACGAAGGAGCCGAGGTAGACGGACCGGTAGTTGATCCTCCGCAGCTCTTTCAGGGATGGATAGAGGAAGGGCTTCAGCTCACGCCGGTCGAGCTGTCCTTCCAGCCTGATGAGCATGTCATCGGCGGAGATGCCGAGGTTTGTGTACCGGTTGAATCGCTTCTCGTCAACCTCCTCGGGCTGGTTGTAGCTGTAGTACGCGGTGTACTCTGCCGACGGCTCGCCCCAGAACACCAGCGGTACGTTGTACTGTATGGCGACCCACATCGGGTACGCGAAGATCCCCGTGTGACAATGCCAGCAAAAATCGCCCTTATCGAGGAAGCTCTGGAGCATCAGCTTCCTCACCACCGTCCAGTTGGGAATGAAGTGATGGATATCGACCCCCAACCTGGTCGTGACTCGGACCGTATTCTCGCGCAGGTTCGGCCGCAGGAACCCATGGTCGAACCGAACGACCAGGGGTTTCACCCCGTATTCCTTCATGAGGTAGCACAGGGTCCACGTGCTATCTTTCCCGCCGCTGAACGGAACGATGCAATCGTAGTCGGACCTGTCTCTGTACTCGGCGATCAGCGCGTCGAGCTCTCGTTTCTTCGCCTCCCAGTCGATCTGCGTTTTCTTGTACTCTTGCTGCCTGCAGATGTTGCAGACGCCTTCCTCGTCGTAGTGAATGGTCTCATGCGTTTCCGGAATCACGCACCTGGCGCACCTCTTGAGCTCCATGATCCTGTGTGACCTCTCTCAACCATTGTGACGGCCGGGGACGAGCCCCGGACTGACCCATCATCACGCTTTCGGCTCGCCGACGAGCTCCCAGCTCAACGGAGTCCCCTTCTTCAGATCTCGTATGGCCACCCGACCGAGCACCCTGTAAATCTCCGCCGGCTCGAGCCCATGTCCCGGCCGGATGGACCGTACGTTCCTCCGGGTGAAGACCTCGCCCCTGTCGATGTCCTCCACGACGAAGAGCGATCGTCGGAACGCGACGCTGCCTTCCTCACCGACTCCGACGCCGTACCGTACCTCGCCGAGAGCCGCTTCCGTCTCGCGGATCATGGCGACCATCTGCTTGAATTCCTCGGGCTCGAGTGAGAAGGCGGCGTCCGGGCCGCCGGCGGCGCGTGACAGCGTCAGGTGCTTCTCGACGATCGATGCGCCAAGCGCCACGGCCGCGACGGCGACGGCGCCCGAGAGGGAGTGATCGGACAGGCCGGCGACGCAGCCGAAAGCCTGGGCCAGATGGGGGATCGTGGCCAGGTTCATCTGCTCCGGCCTCGCGGGGTAGGCGCTCACGCATCGCAGGAGAGCCACGGCCGGAGCGCCGCCCGCGCGGAGCGTGTGTACCGCGCGGTCGATCTCCGCCAGCGTCGCCATCCCCGTGGACATGATCACCGGCTTGCGCGTCGCCGCGACATATTTGAGGAGGTCGATGTCGACGACCTCGAACGAAGCGATCTTGTAGACCTGCACCCCGACTTCTCTCTCGAGGAAATCGACGGAAGCCGGGTCGAAGGGGGTCGAGAAGACCTCGATGCCCAGCTCTTCTCCCAGGCGTTTGAGCACGGGCTGCCATTCCCACGGAGTGTGTACTTCCTCGTACAGGTCGTGGAGCCTCCGCCCGGCCCACGGGCTGGACCCGCCGATCACGAAGCACTCGCTGTCACAGTCGATGGTGAGCGTATCCGCCGTGTAGGTCTGCAGCTTGACCGCGTCGGCTCCGGCATCCCTGGCCGCGTGGACCAGGCGGATCGCGCGGTCGAGCTCGCGACCGTGGTTGCCGGACATCTCGGCCACGATGTACGTGGGCTGTCCGCGGCCGACCCGGCGTCTTCCGATCAGGAGCTCATCGGGTGTGTGGCTCATGGGGTTCCTCCCAGTTGCAGGACGAAGTGCACGCAGTGGGTCCCCCGCACATCGACCCGAGCTGCGTCGACGAACCCGGCCTGGGCGAGCGTCCTCAGCGACGGGACGTTGTCGAGCTTGACTCGCGCGTTGATCCGGAGGATGCCTTTCTTCTCTGCCAGCGCGCGGACTCCTGCCTCGACCAGCGACGTGCCCCATCCCTTCCCCCGCGCGCCCGGCCCCAGGTGGTAGTCCAGCTCCGCCTCGTCCCCATCGATGTCGAACCGGACCTGCCCCAGAGGTATTCCATTTTCGTCTTCCGCTACCAGGATGAGGCAGGAGGCGCTGCCGAGCTTCAGGTCGTACCAGAGCTCGTGAGCATTCCAGGGTATCGGCTCCGGGGAGAACGACTGGGCGCGGACGACCGGGTCGTTGGCCCACTCCCAGATGAGCCGAGCGTCTGACGCGGTGGCTGCCCGGACCCGGAGCGAGCCCTCACCCTGTCCCTCTCCCCGAGGGAGAGGGGACTTGAAATGCCCCTCACCCTGTCCCTCTCCCCGAGGGGACTCGAAAGGGGTGGGTCGCAGGCGATCGGCGACTCGCCGGGCTCCTTCCCCATCCACCAGGGCGAAGAGCTTCTCGGACATCCGGCTCAGGTCGTCGCCCCGGGACATCCACGATCCCAGGTCACGGGCCAGCTCATCGACACGGCGCTCCGACGCGCGGCCGAGGAAGGCTGCCGCCCCCATGCCGTGGAGGCTCCGGGCGGGGCCGAGCTGATTGTCAGCAACCGGGAGGAGCAGCATGGGCACACCCATGCAGGCGAGCTCCCACGAGACGCTGCCACCGGCGGAGACGGCCACGTCGGCATGCGACATGGGCTCCGCCAGGTCGGGCAGGTCACGTAGGACCCGAGCTCGATGCGGACCTCCCCGCGCCGACCGTAGGAGTTGCACATGGTGGGGGTAGGCCGCTCCGACGACGATGTCAATGTCGAGAGCTCCCGGGACCGCGTTCAACGCCTCGACCACCATGCCGGTCGCATCGCCGGCGTCACCCCCGCCCATGAACACCAGCACCCGGCGAGCCTCACCGATCGCGCGCGGGGTCTTGGGTCTCGCATCCCGGTAGACACGCCTCACGAGCGCGAAGCGCGGCCCGAGGAGCCTGATCGTGTCTTCCCTGGTCTGGTAGGGGAGCTCGTGAGCGTGCGTGTTCTGGTTGAGCAGCACGTCCACCGGGAAGGGGTGCTCGCAGATGTCATCGATCGCCAGCAGCCTCAGCCCTTCCTCGGCCCACGCGTGGAGGGCGTGATGGTCCGTTGCGTAGCGGTCCACGACGACCCACGTGGCTCCCCTCGCTCGGCACGCCGCCACGACCCGCCGCGCGTCCTCGTCCTCGTCGAGGTCGGGAGGCAGGGTTTCCTCGAGCGAGAAGCCACCGCTGCGGATGCGATCGAACGGAGCGCCGGGCAGGTCGCGGCAGAGGAACGTGACGCTCCATCCACGTTCGCGGAGCTCCTCGGCGAGGACCAGGCAACGGAGCACATGCCCCCACCCGATCGTGGTCGAGCCGTCACAACGGAATACGGCGGCGCGCGTCATGGCTGTCGGAACACCGGGAGCACACTTGGTCCGTCGAGGAGGCTCGCGGCCTCACCCCGTTCGGCCGCCCACTGTAACAGCGGGAACACCTCCTCGTACACCTCCAGCACGTGATCGACCTCCGGATCGCCGTGGGCGAGGCAGATGTTGTGCACGCCGAAGGTGAGCAGGCCGCGTCGCGCCGTCTCCTGGATGAAGAGGCTCTTGAGCTCGAGCCAGTCGCCGCCGCCCGGCCGCGTCCACGTCATGACGGTGTGCGGGGGCAGCCCGATGCACTGCGTCACCGATGCCAGCCCGGAGCTGCGTGCGAGGGCGTTGTAGCCGTCGCGGAGCCTCGCGCCCTGACGCCACAGGTGCTCGACGACGTGCTCGCTGTCCAGCACCTCGAGCGTGGCCTTGGCGACCGCGAGGGAGAGGGCTTCACCACCGAAGGTGAACGAGAAGAACACCTCGTCGAAGAGCTTCATCACGTCGCGACGGCCGACGACCGCCGAGATGGGCAGCCCGTTGGCCAGGCCCTTTCCGAAGCAGGCCACGTCCGGGGTCACGCCGTAGTGCTCCTGGGCTCCGCCCCTGGCCGTGCGGAACCCGGTGATCACCTCGTCGAAGACGAGCAGCGCGCCGTTTCGAGAGCACAGCTCACGGACGCCTTCGAGGAACCCGGGGAGCGGCTCGACCACTCCCACCGGCTCCATGATGACGCAGGCGATCTGTGCGGGGTGCTCGTCGAAGAGCGCCTGCAAGCTGCCGAGGTCGTTGTAGCGGAACGTCCTGGTGAGCTGCTTCACGGCGGCCGGGACTCCGGCATCGCGGGTCGTCGTCCCGATATACCAGTCCTGCCAGCCGTGGTAGCCGCAGCACGCGACCATCTCGCGCCCGGTGAAAGCCCGGGCGACGCGGACCGCGCCGGCCGTGACGTCGGACCCGTTCTTCCCGAACCTGGCCATCTCCGCGCAGGGGATGCGCGCGCACAGCATCTCCGCCACCTCCGCCTCGAGCCGGGTCGGGAGGCTGAACGCGAACCCCTTGCGCGCCTGCTCGTCCAGGGCGCGCGTGGTGCTGGGGTGGGCATGGCCCAGGATGACCGGGAGCAGCCCCATGATCAGATCGATGTACTCGTTGCCGTCGATGTCCCAGACCCGGCACCCTTCTCCTCGTTCGAGGAAGAGCGGGCTCGCGCCGGGCACGAAGGACGAGGACTTCTTCGAGAAGGTCTGCGTGGCGCCGGGCACGACGGCGCCGGCTCTCGAGAGGAAGGCCAGGCTCTTCGACACGTCTCGCGCGGGCGTCTTCCGGGGATCCGGCCTGTCGGGGTCCTGCGTGAGCGACGTGACCAGCCCGGTGTTCACGGGCTTGTTCATGGCTCGCAGGTCGGCGTACCGTTCCTCGTGGAGGAGCGCGACGAGGTCGGAATGGGAGAACGGCCGATCGCCGAAATGCTCGAAGATCCGGCGAAGGGCTTCCAGGTCTTCGGCGTCGTCCAGCGAGAGGTGGAGGTCGCGGACCCGTGTTTCCCGCGACTGGACGTTGCGCAACCTGAAACGCCGCGGGTGTCTGACGATGAAGAGCGTGACGTGCTCCCGGTCGCTCTTGAGCCGCGCCTCGCGCCACGCGGTCTCGAGCGCCTCGAACGAGAACGCTTCCACGTCCAGACCGTCGGGCCACGAGTACCAGAGCGCGTTGGCCGCGTAGTCGCACCCGTCGCGGAGGCACTCGCTCACCACCTGGTCGATCACCTCGGGATCGATCAGCGGGCAATCGCCGGTCACCCGCACGCAGACCTGGGCCGACGCCGCTTTGGCCGCCTGGTAGAACCGGTCGAGCACGTCCTCCTCGCTGCCCGTGAAGACCTCGACCCCGTATTCCCGTGCGGCGGCCGCCAGGCGCTGGTCCTGCTCGCTCTCGGTCGTGGCCAGGACGACACGGTCCAGCAGGCGAGCCCGCCTGACTCTCTCGATGGTCCGTATGATGACGGGCTTCCCGCCGAGGTCCATCAGCATCTTGCCTGGTAGACGCGACGACCCCAGCCTCGCCTGGATCACCGCCACGATGTTCTTGTCCATCAGACTGCTCCGATCACTCGCCAGGCCGAGGCCAGCAGGCCGGATTGACGAGGTTCTCACCAAGGGGGATGCTCCCGATCTCGACCCGGACGTGCTCCACGATGGCCGGCTCCGGGAGCGGCAGAGAGAAGATCCTCAGGTTCTCCTCGAGCTGTTCCAGGCGCTCCACGCCGACGACGACGGCGTCGACGCCCTCCTGGGCGCGTGCGAACGCCATGGCGAGCTCGCACGGTGAGAGCCCGTGCCGTCGCGCCAGCTCGCCGAAGCGTGCCACGGCAGGTCGCAGCCCGGACAGGTGCTCCGGGACCCTTCTCTCCAGTCCACGCGACAGCAGTCCCTGGAGGTACACGCTCCTGCCGAACACCGTGATGCCGCGACTCCTGGCCCGGCCGAGGACACCGCTCGTGACGAACCGGTGATCCACCGCATTGACCGGGAACTGCAAGGCCGTGATCGACGGATACGTCATGGCCAGATCGGCTTCCGCTGGAGTGGAGACGCTCACGCCGAGCGCTCCGATCTTCCCCTCCGCCCGATACTCTTCCAGCAGCCGGACCAGGAGCCCGTCGTGGATGGTCAGGTGCTCGGCCCGGTGGAAGAGCACGAGGGGCAGCTCGTGCAAGCCCAGCTTCTCGAGAGACGACTCGATGCTCGCCCGGGCCCGGGAGACGAGCTCTGGTTCGTCCATGCCCTCCGCCCCCGGCAGGGGCGAGAGCTTGGTCACGACCAGGATCGACTGCTTGAGCGCGGCCGATTCGCTCAGTATCCGACCGATGACTTCCTCGCTGTCGCCGTAGGCCGCCGCCGTGTCGAGCACGGTGACGCCGGCTTCCGCGGCCGCCCGCACGATGGCCCGGGCATGGGAATAGCTCGGTTTCCCGGTCGTGTTCGCCACGCCGTAGGCCATCCCGAGCTGTGCGGTGCCCACGACGAGCCGCGAGCACCGGAACCCAAAGGCGGAGAAGGAGTCCATCACTCCTCGATCGCCAGGTCTCCTCGGAGGAGCCCCATCAGGACCTTGTCCACGTACCGTCCCATCTCGTAGATCTGCTGACGCTGTCTTCCTTCGACCTGGAAGCCCACCTTCTCGTACGCCGCGACCGCCGCGTCGTGACCACCCGAGACACCGAGAGTGATCTTGTGGGCATTCAGGCGATCGAAGGCGTACCGCGTGGTGAGCCGCGCCACCTCCTGGCAGATCCCTCTCCCCCAGAGCTCCTTCTCGCCGATGACGATCCCCCAATCGACGACCCGGCTCACCGTGTCGTACATCTCGAGCTTGACGTTGCCGATGTGTCGGCCGCTCTGCTTCTCGATGATCGCGAACATCACGACGTTGGGGTTCTTCACGACGCCGTCGAAGAACGCCTCGAGGCTCTGCTTGGTGCTCGGTGTACGCCCCACGAACAGGTGCCGGTTGACGTCCGGGTCGTTCAGCCAGGCGAGGTACTGCGCGGTCAGGTCGCTGCGTTCGAGCCCCCGGAGGAGGACGAGCTCTCCCTCGAGGTATGTCGACGGTCTGTCACCCATGGCTCACGGCCTCCTTCGATGAGGGTGGGCTGCTCCGCAGCGCGCGCTCGAGCGACTCCAGGACGGTGGCGACGTCGTCGTCCCTCAGGCCCGGGAACATGGGCAGGCTCAGCGCGCCATCGTAGTAGCGCTCCGCGTGCGGGAAGGGCCCCTGATCGCCAGCGACGCGCCGGATGGCCGGCTGCCGGTTGACCGGGACGTAGTGGACCTGTGGCACGATCCGGTCCGCCACGAGCTTCTCGAACACCTGGCGCCGGCTATACCTCTCCGGATCGAGGTGCGCAACGAACAGGTGATAGGCGTGGGTGCGATCCGGCACCGCGTCTTGCAGGCTCAGTCCCGGGATGCCCGTGAGCTCGGCGCGGTAGCGGTCCGCGATCTCGCGCCTCCGCCCGAGGAATCCGTCCAGCTTCGAGAGCTGGGTAAGGCCGAGGGCGCACTGGAAGTCCGTGATCCGGCCGTTGTGGCCGATCGCGTGCGCCTCGTAGTACCAGGGACCGTCGTTGCGCTCCATCAGCGCTGGGTCTTTCGTGATGCCGTGGTGGCGCAGGGTCCTGAGCTTCTCCGCCAGGCCGTCGTCGTCGGTGACGATCGCTCCTCCCTCGCCGGTGGTGATGTGCTTCACCGGGTGAAAGGAGAAGCACGTGAGGTCCGCTGTGCCGCACCCGCCGACGCGCCGGCCCCGGTACTCGGCGCCGAGCGCGTGGCACGCGTCCTCGATGACCTTCAGCCCGTGGCGATCCGCGATCGCGCGGATCTCGGCCATGTCGCAGGGCAGGCCGGCGAAGTGGACGGGGATGACGACCTTGGTGCGGGCCGTGACCCGTCGCTCGATCTCGTCCGGGTCGATGTTCCAGGTCCGCGGGTCGATGTCGGCGAAGACCGGCCGGCCGCCGCAGTAGATCATGCAGTTGGCGCTGGCCAGGAAGGTGATGGGCGAGGTGATGCCCTCGTCCCCCGGGCCGACGCCGACGGCCAGGCAGGCCAGGTGCAACGCGACCGTGCCGTTGGCCACGGCCACGGCGTGGCGTGCGCCGCAGCGCTCGGCCAGGGCGTCCTCGAAGCGCCGCACCGTGGGCCCCTGGGTCAGCCAGTCGCCGCGCAGCGCCTCCGCCACTGCCGCGACGTCGTCCGGACCCACCCACTGGCGTCCGTAGGGGATGGCCCTGTCGCCGCTCACGCGAGCCCCCGCTCGCGAGCCCACTCCCGAGCTTCCGGCAGGTCCAGGCCGGCGATCATCCGTTCGAGCTCCGGGCCGTCCAGCCAGTTCTCGTTGTTGTCGGACGCATACCGGAAGCCGTCTCGACACGGCTGGGCTTCGCGGCGCCACGCCTCGTGACGGGGGAGGGCATTGGCGGGCAGGGTGACGAAACGGTCCTCGAGCTCGACGGTGTTCCGCGCGTCGTCCTCGGTGACCATCACCTCGTGGAGCTTCTCTCCCGGACGCACGCCGACCACGCGGTGCTCGGCCTCGGGGGCGATGACCCGCGCGAGGTCGACGACCCTCATGCTGGGGATCTTGGGCACGAACAGCTCCCCTCCCTTTGCCCGGCCCAGGCAGTCGATCACGAACCGGACCCCCTGCTCGAGGGTGATCCAGAATCGCGTCATCCTGGCGTCCGTGATGGGGAGCACGCCGTCCTTGCGCTTGGCCAGGAAGCAGGGGATGACCGAGCCGCGGCTCCCGACCACATTTCCGTACCGCACGACGGAGAACGCGACGTCTCGCGCGCCCGCGTAGGCGTTGCCGGCCACGAAGAGCTTGTCCGAGCAGAGCTTGGTCGCTCCGTAGAGGTTGATCGGGTTGGCCGCCTTGTCGGTCGAGAGGGCGATGACCCGCTTCACCCCGCGGTCGATCGCACAGTCGATGACGTTCTGCGCGCCGTGGATGTTGGTCTTGATCGCCTCGAAGGGGTTGTACTCCGCAGCGGGCACCTGCTTGAGCGCCGCGGCGTGGACGACCACATCGATCCTGTCGAAGGCCCGCGTCATGCGGTCCCTGTCCCTGACGTCGCCGATGAAGAACCGCAGCAGCTCGTCGTCCGCGAATCGCGGGTCGTTCTGCATCTCGAACTGTTTGAGCTCGTCGCGGCTGTAGACCACGATGCGTTCGGGGTGGTGGTTGGCGATCAACACCTCGATGAGCTTCTTGCCGAAGCTGCCCGTCCCGCCGGTGACCAGGATACGCTTGCCATCGATTCCGTTGGTGTTGTCCAAGGGATTACCTCTCGGCGAGGCACAAGGCCCCGCCCTACCCATCGGGTCTTCAGGTCGCGTCGTGCGCCCGTTTCTTCAGGACCATTTTCACGATCTCTAAGGGATCCGGCGGCCTGAGGACACGTCCCAGGAAGCCGCCCAACCGGTCACTGCTCAGCTTCAAGGAAGTCGGTACGACGGCCGCGGTCATCGCGACCTCCAACCCGGCCAGGGCGAGGAAGGCCCAGTAGAGGCCGAGGACCTTCAACGTGATCACGAACGCTGGCAGGCTGAGCATGGAGAGCACGAGGAACGTCGCCCCGATGCGCTGGTAGCGGTTGATGGCCAGGGACATGACCTGGCTCGTGTACCAGGCGCTCCGTATCACCATCACTCCGAGGAAGCAGTACAGCATGACCGGATCGAAGGTGATCTCCCCGCCGGTCCACAGCGCGAAGACCCATCGGCCGAAGGCCACCAGGAACACGGTCGCCATCACGCCGATCCACAACGACGCCTGGCAGGAGGTCCGATGCAACCGTCTCAGGAGGTCCTGGTCTTGAACCCCCCAGGCCATGGACACCTCCGGAGAGATGGCCTGGTTCACCAGCTCGAACACCCGGAGCACCATGTTGGTGAGGGTCCTCATGGCCGTGAAGAGCACGACTGCCGACGGATTGATGATGGTTCCGATGGCCAGCACGACACCCTGGTCGATCACGACCATGCTCAAGGGGTAGGACATGAACGAGAGCGAGACGGGGAGCATTCGACGGAGCTCGGACCATGAGGCGCTCGACCATCCCAACGTGATCCAGGGTGCGAGCCGGCGCAGGTCCAGGAACATCAGCCCGAACGTCAGCACACGCGCTCCGAGCATGGCCCACGCCAGGTGGACCGGTCCGCCTCGCGCGGCAAGGACCGCCACAGTGGCCCCGAACTCGACCATCAGGAACAGGTTCACGAAGAGGAGGCCACGGTGGTACTTGCCCTCGCAGCGGTATCCGGCCAACAACAGCCCGGTCATGAACCAGAACGCCACACACGCCGCGAGCACGACCAAGACGGATCGCACCTCGTTCGCGTGGACGAGAGAGAGGTTCATCCATCGGCCGAGCGGGAACAACCACGACGCCAGCCAGGCGACGGCCACGACGAACAACGAGACACCGGCGAGGAAGACGGCCGTGCTGTGATACGCCCGGAGAGCACCTGCACGGTCTCCCCTGGCCACCGCCATCGTCATCTCGTTGGCCGCCGTCTGCGCGAACCCGAGGTTCGCCATCTGCAGGTAGGCATGGAGCGTCGTGAGTATCAGCCATTCGCCATAGAGGGCGCTGTTCCAGGTATGGAGGAAGAGCGGCACGCTGACGAGACGGATCAGCGTGACGATGACCATCTCGGACGTCTTGACCGCCGCTGTCTTGAACACTCTCGCCCGAACGGAAATGGTAATACCTCGTCAACTGCTCGCCCCGGGCTGCACCGGCTCGGCTTCGTCGTTCCGGCCGGAGGGCTCTTTCTGGTCCTCCCCGTAGCCGTAGTAGTAGTGTCCGCGGCGATAGTAGTAGTGATAGTAGCCGTACTCACGGCGCGACAGATCGACATCGTTCAACACTGACCCGAGTATCCGCGCCCCCAGCTCCTGGAGCTGGAAGACCGAGTGGCGGGCCGCTTCCTTGCGCGTCGATCCGGCCCTGGCCACCAGCACGACTCCGCTCACCTGGGTACCCAGTATGGCGGCGTCGGTCACCGCCCCGAGCGGCGGGGAGTCGAGGATGACCTTGTCGTATCGCTGCTGGAGCTCGGTGAGGAGCTGGTGGAACCGCTCCGTGTGCAGGAGATCCGCCGGGTTCGGCGGCACCGGGCCGCAGGCGAGGACGGACAGGCCGTCCACCTCGGTGCTCTGGACCGCCTGCTCGAGGCTCGACTGACCCACGATGATCGAGCTGACCCCGACCTGGTTGCCCACCCCCACGGCCTCGTGGATCCTGGGACGGCGCATGTCGGTATCCACCAGGAGCACCCGGGCCCCGCCCTGGGCCATGACGATGCCCAGATTGACAGCCACCGTGGTCTTGCCCTCCCGGGGCCCGGGGCTCGTGATCAGCAAGGTCCGGAGCTCTGACTCGGGCGAGCTGAAGAGGAGGCTGGTCCGGATGGAACGGCACGACTCGGCCACCGTGCTCTTCGGGTGCTCGTGCACGAAGAGGGACTTGTGTATCCCCTCCGCGGCGCCGTTCCCCCTCCCTCGACGGTGTTTGCGGCGCTGTCGCCGCTCGATCGCAGGCTCGATGGACGGTACCTGTCCGAGCACCGATATCCCCAGGCGCTCCATGTCAACCAGACCCTTGACCGTCACATCGAGCGCGTCGAGGAGGAAGGCCAGTCCGATCCCGCCGACGAGCCCGATGACCATGGCCAGGAGCACGTTCAGCCACACTCGAGGCTTGATGGACGCGGTGGGCGTGGTGGCCTCGTCGAGGATGCGCAGGTTGTTCACCCGGAGCAACTGCGCGAGGTCTGCCTCCTTGGCCCGGCCGAGCACCAGCTCGTACATCTTGGCGTTGTTCTTCTGCTCCCTGACCAGGCGGTTGTACTCGATCTCCTGGAGGTTGAGCTTGAGTGCGTCCTCCTGGACCTGGGCCAGCGCCGCACGCAGGCCCGCCTCGGTCCGTTCCGCCGCCCGGTACTCCGCCTCCACCGCGGCGAGGGCCGCGCGCACCTCTGTCCCGATGCTCGCCCGCACCCGGGCGATCTCGTCCTCGGTCTCACGCCGCTTGGGCCAGTTCTGGCCGTAGTGGCGCTCGAGCCCGGCCCGCTCCTCGTCGAGCTCGGCGTAGCGGCGCTTGAGCTGCTGGAACAGCTCGCTGCTCATCGGGTCGACCACGGGCATCTCCAGCGGGTCGAGGTGGGAAACCCCCCGCACCTCGGCCAGCTTGGCCCCCAGCTCGATGCGGTGGGCCCGGGCCGCAGTCAGGGCGTCGGTGAGCTTCTGGATCTGGTTCGCCGTGATGTTCTGCCGGTCTTCGAGCGAGACGGAGAGGATGTCTCGATCCCGGCGGAAATCGTAGAGCGCTCGCTCGCTCTCCTCGAGGTCATGCTGCAGCCCGTCCACCTGCCGGGAGAGCCAGTCCAGCGCCGAGACGGTGGCCGAGAGCATCCGCTCCACGTTCTGGTCGAGGTAGGCGTTGGCCGCGGCGTTGGCGATGTCGCGGGCCCGATCCGGGTCGCGGTCCTCGACGCTGATCAGGATGAGCCGCGAGTCCCTGACCTGTTCGGCGACCATTCGAGAGCGGACCGCCTCGGCGATCTCGATCCCGTTTCGCTGCTTGTCGGGAGGGCCTGCGAAGTCCGGGTCCCGGTCGAGGTTGAGGGCCTTGACCACCCTCGACGCCACCTCGCGGCTCTGGATGACCTTGAGCTGGGTCTGCAAGTACTCCTGGTTGTTCCAGTAGGAGCCGGTCCCGAGCTCCTCGACCTGCTCCACCTGACGACCCAGGACCGAGGGGGCCTGGAGCTCGACCTGCACCGTGGCCACGGCGCGGTAGATCTTGGTCTGGCGCAGGGTCCAGGCCGTGACGCCGCCGACGACCACTGTCAGGAAGACGACGATGGTCCATTTACGGTCGTTGAGGACGTCGAGGTAGCGACGAAGGTCGAGGGGCCCCTCCCGTGCGCCCATGACTGTGGCATCGGTCGTCTTCAATCCCCCTGACACGGTGTCTTCCATCTGGGCCATGTTGGAGCTCCGTCAGTCTCCGTCGCCGATGAGCGCGTCGAGCCGGGCCTGATCGACCCGCCGCTCGACTCGCTCCGTACCCGCACGCACTTCCTCGTCCGTCACTCCCTGGTCCCTCAACCGTCGATACGCTTCGAGGGCGCGGACCATCTCCCCGCGCCGCTCGGCCACGCGGGCCAGGCCGCGGAGGCCCTCGCGGCTCGCGCCCAGGCTCACGGCCTGCTCGTACAGGTGCAGGGCCTCGCCATCCTGCCCGGCCCGCTCCTCGAAGGCCGCTCGCCGGAGCAGGGCCCCGGCCAGGCCAGCCCGCGGCGTGGCCTGCTCCAGCAACTCGAGCGCATCGCGCGCTCCCTCGGGGTCGCCCGCCCGCTCGCGGTGGCCCGCCAGGGCTTCGAGGAGCCGGGTGTCGTGCGGTCGGTCGGCCAGGGCGTGTTCGAGGATGCGAACGGCGTGTGTCTCCGAGCCGGCCGCGGCCTCGAACTGGGCCAGGAGCAACGTCGCCACGACCGTGCCCCGGGGCAAGCGGCGCGCGAGTGCCCGTCCTTCCTCCACCTGACCGGTGGCGAGCGCGCGGCGGGCGGCGCGCTCGAGCGCTGGCTCGTGGTCGGGCACCGCCTCCAGCAGGGCCTGGTCGCTGGCCTCTCCCTCGGCCGCCAGCCCGACACGATCGAACTCGACCGACACCGCGTCCCAGAAGTCCAGCGGCAGCGGCTCGAGCTGGAACTGCGGCGCGAGCTGGGCGAAGCGACGAGACCTGCTCACCACCTCGTTCGCCGCGAGGCTCACCAGTTGTTCGTCGAGCGTGGCCGCCAGTCGGTACTCGAGCAATGCCTGGCTCTCGTGACCGGTCGCCCAGAGGGCCCGGCCGACCCACAGGTGCGACCTCCCCCACGAGGGGTTGCGCCCGAGCGACCGGTTCATCCACACGAGCGGCCTGGGCTCCTCGGCCCGGATGGCCCAGACCCCTGCCAGGTAGGGCAGGAAGTAGTCCGCCGGGTGGCGGCCGACCATGGCCCTGACCAGCCCGTCATCGAAGCGGGGTCGGCGACCCCGGGCTCTGTCGCGCAGCACCTCTTCGTCGTGCTCGATCGACCTCGGGCTGGTCACCGCGAGCGTGACCCCGCCGACCACGGCCAGCCCGACCACCGCCCCCAATACGGGTCGTGCCGGGAGCCGCCGCCGCGGCCGGTCGGTCTGGCTGCGTCGTCCGGCCGTGGCCGCGGCGAGCACGGCGATCAACGGCAGGGAGACCCCGGGCAGCTCGATCGAGAAGTCCACGAGGTTCTGTATCAGGAGACCCATGGCCCCAGCCAGGGCCCCCGCCACCGCCGGACGGCTGGTGCCCTGCATCACAAGCCACCCAAGTCCGATGATCAGTGTGAGGACCAGCACCACGCCGACGAGCCCCGATTCGGCTGCGAGCTGGACCAGGAGGTTCTCTGCGTGAGTGATGGTGTTGCCTGGGCCCAGCGTGTTGTAGGTCGGGAAGACCACGGCGAAGGCCCCGCGACCCACGCCGAAGGGAAGGTGCGTCAGGATCATCGGCCAGGCCGCGGCCCAGATCGCGCTCTTGCTGTCGGTACCGTGCAGGTACTCCTCGATGACCGCCTCCCGGCTGACATAGGCTCCGCCGGCCAGCACGGCCAGGCTCCCACCCACGACCCAGGCCCAGGAGCTGCTGCGGGTCCCGTGGGAACGGGTGAGGAACAGGGCGAGCACCCCTCCCAGCAACACCAGCACCGCCGTCGCTGCGCGCCAGATCATCTCCAGGCCCAAGTTGCCGGTCAGGAAAAACGCGCTGATCGCGATCAGGATCAGGAACCCGCTCGTGACGAAGGTGCGCCCCCCGGGCGCCTCACGCTCGACCGGCCGGCCTCGCACCACGACCAGGACGAGCAGGCCCGCCGCGAGCGCCAGCGCGGCGATCCCTCCGCGAGAGAGAGTGATGACCCCCGCCATGCCGGTGAGCCCGCCGCAGACGATCCAGAGCAACCTCCGCGAGCGGTCCTTCTGCTCGAGACCCAGCCCCACGGCAACGGGAGCGGTCAGGGCGAAGAGTCCGGCGAGGTGGTTCGCATTGAGGAGTGGCGCCGGCAGCCCTGGGCCCTCGACCTGCAGGGGCATGTAGAGGTCGTACACCCGTTCCAACCCCAGCAGCCTGTGCACGAGCGAGACCGCGGCCGCGGCGAGGCCCACCAGCGCGATCGTGGCGAGGAGCGGCTTGTGCCCGGCCGAGCGGACCCATCCCTTGGCCAGCACGAAGCAGGCGAGGACGGCGATCAGCTTGACGATCTCCACCGCGGTCCCGGCCGGCTCGAGGGTGAGCGGTCGAAAGGCATCAGCCCGACCGGCCAGCTCGAGCGCCCCTTGCCAGACCCGGTCACCCGCCGGCCAGACCACCGAGGTCAGCGCCCGCGGCAGCGGGACGAGCTGGAGAGCCGTGTAGCCGAGCATCAAGGCCAGCCCGCCGTCCAACAGCCCCGGGCTCACCCGCCGCTCTCGACCCTCCACCGCGGCGAGCAACGCCGAGAGCCCGAGCACGCCGCAGAGCACTCCCAGGGCGAGCGGATGGAAGGACCCCAGGGCCAGGGGGGCGATGAAGAGGGCGGCGACCAGGAAATGACGATGAGGGTTCACGAGCGGTCGTGGTGCTCGACCGCAAGGCACCCTCCGGGCCTTTCGGGGTGAGCGCTATTGATCAAAGTAGTCAATCTCCAAAGTCAGGACCGGCGATGATACCCGCACTGGTGCCTCGTGTCACCCACCGGGCCGCGGGGCGTTTCCGCCAGGCGGGAACGCTTCATATCGTGACCGAATCATTGAGTTGCCCCCAGCGGGGCGGGCATTCAAAATGGGAACGATCCAATTTGCCTTACAGTTCTGCAGGAGTTGTTCAGGCCCCCAGAGTTCATGGTGTAGCCGCTAGGTTCTGCTTCTTCAGCACAAAAATATGCACGTTCCCCTTACCTGGCTCATAGTCCACGATTTCCATACCATATTGGCAAGCCCATTTCTCAACATCTGCCTTTGAGATGAAATGGACAATGGGAGTCACAAAACAGTTATAGAACATATTCGTAACCCCAGCCCAACTATACCGTCCGGGGCGTCTCATTTGATGAACAAGATAATACGCCAGGAGAAAGGTGCTATGCACAAATGAACGTGACAAAGGATGGGGAACCATGGAGCGAATCCATTTGCCAGGAAAGCTATCCCGATTCCAGGTAGTGTATCCTTGGATACTGCCATGCTCCCCCTGCCGCACGACAACCCACCGCGGCGAGCAACGCCGAGAGCCCGAGCACGCCGCAGAGCACTCCCAGGGCGAGCGGGTGGAAGGACCCAGGGCCAGGGGGGCGATGAGCAGGACGGCGACCAGGAAATGACGATGAGGGATCACGCGCGGTCGTGGTGCTCGACCGGAAGGCACCCTCCGGGCCTTTCGGGGCGAGCGCTACCGATCTACAGTATTCGATCTCCAAGATCAGGACCGGCGATGATACCCGCACGGGTGCCTCGTGTCACCCATCGGGCCGCGGGGCGTCTCCGCCTGGCGGGAACGCTTCATATCGTGTCCGAATCATTGAGTTGCTCCCGGCGGGGCGGGCATTCAAAATATCGAGGTGCACGACCTGGTCGACCGGGACCTTCGTGCGGCCTGGCTCCTCGGACACGTCGCCCGTCGCCTCGGTCTCCCTCGCTGGGGAAGGGAGCAGCCGGTCAGCGGGGTGGCCGCTACCACCAAGAGAAGATGTTGATCCCGAGGAGCGTTGAGAGCCAGGACAAGCGAGGACCACTCGCGGCGCCGCAGGCGCACCCGCCCCGCACCGAGGAACCGGAGAGCTCGTCGTCACCGTCGCTGTCTCCGTCCACATCGACGTCACTGTCGCTATCCGCATCGCTGTCCCCGTCCGCATCGACGTCCCCGTCGCCCGCATGCCGCTCGACGACCCCGACCGAGTGGCAGATCTCGTCGTCCCCGGGGCCGCCCTGTCCCTCGTCGCCGAACCAGTACGAGTCGAGAGCCACGAGGTTCCAGCACTGCTCGATCGAGGTGCCCGCGCCGCCCGCAGGACCGTGCACGAGGAATGCGACCTCCGCGACCTGTCCTGGTGCGATCGGCCCTTCGATTGCCGTGACACGGTCGCAGGACGCCCATGTCGCCTCGTGGCACAGCGTGCTCGCCTCGTCACGCGGTCCGACTGGTGCGACCTCCACCATGCCGGGGTCCCACGCCACGCTCCCCTCGTTCCGCAGCTCGAGGACCACCGCCGCGGTGCCGCCTGCTTCGACCTCGTCGGGCAGCTCGGCGGCTACGAGCTCCGCGCGGACACCAGCCCCGAACAATCCGACCTGTAGCAGCAGACCCCGGTCGTTGGATCCGTGTAGTGGGCGTCCCAGGAGTACATCACGCCGTCGTCCACCCACCGCTGCGCGGCAGCGAGGACCTCGCACCGCGTGATGCCGTGCGCGGTCGCTGGAACGAAGACCGCGCAGATCGCCGCACCGAGCGTGAGCACGGAGCGTGGGCCGATGACCCTCCTGGACATCCCGAGCTCCTCGTCGCACGCGACGGACATGTTCCACGAAAGCGTACCACGCACCGAACGGAGATGAACCTCGACATGCGATGTCTGCTCGTCAGGGGAAGCTGGGCTCTCCGCGTACGAAGGTCCGTACGACTCGACCGCGGACCACGCGACTCGCGAACGGAGTGTTCCGTCCGCGCGAGAGCCACCGCGCGGGGTCGATGCGGTGGACGTGGCGCGGATCGATGATGGTCATGTCCGCCTCGACGCCGTGAGCAAGCGAGCCGTGGCCGCGTTTCCCGAGGACCCGCGCCGGCGCCGTCGAGAGGGCGTCGATGAGCCGCAGGGGGGTGATCAGCCCCGTCTCGACCAGCTCCATGCAGAGCGGGAGGGCGGCCTCGAGCCCCGAGATCCCGAAGGGCGCCTCCGCGGGAGAGCGGGCTTTCTCCTCGGCCGAGTGGGGCGCGTGGTCCGTCGCGATCGCGTCGATCGTCCCGTCGGCCAGCCCCTGCCGAAGGGCGTCGCGGTCGCGCGCCGTGCGGAGCGGCGGGTTGACCTTGGCGAGCGCAGGATCGACCTCGAGCAGCTCGTCGGTGCCGACCAGGTGATGCGGCGTGACCTCGGCCGTGACCCGGACTCCGCGCGCCTTCGCGTCCGCGACGAGCCGTACCGCGCCCGCTGTGGAGATGTGCTGGAGGTGGATCCTGACACCGAGGTGCTCGGCGAGCAGGACGTCGCGAGCCACGCAGAGCTCCTCGGCCACGGCCGGCATTCCCGCGAGCCCGAGTCGCGCCGCAACGTCGCCGTCGTGGGCCACGCCGCTGCGGGTGAGGGCTATCTCTTCGGGGTGGTCCATGATGAGGGCGCCCAGCTCGCCGGCGCGGATCAAAGCCCGCCGGAGGATGTCCGCCGTGGCCACGGGCGAGCCGTCGTCGGAGAAGGCCACGGCCCCGGCCGCGAGCAGGGCCTCGAAGTCCGTGAGCTCCCTTCCCGCTCGTGCCCGCGTGACGGCGGCGACGGGCCACACGCGGCACCGGCCGACCTCGGCCGCACGGCGCAGGATCAGCTCCAACACTGCCGGATCGTCATCGGCCGGTGACGTGTTGGGCATCGCACAGACCGCGGTGAACCCCCCCGCGGCCGCGGCCGTGGTACCGCTGCCGATGTCTTCCTTGTGCTCGCCGCCCGGCTCGCGCAGGTGGACGTGGAGGTCGATCAGGCCCGGGACCACCCAGAGCCCCGAGGCGTCGATCACCTCGTCGGGCGCCGTACCCGGGCTCTCGACCACCCGTCCGTCCTCGAACCAGAGGTCCCGGACCTCGTCGAGCCCTCGCGCGGGGTCGATCACCCGACCGCCGGAGATCCGGGTCAGCACGTCTCCCTCGTCCGCGACCACGACCACGACCACGACCACGGAACGCTGAACCCCAGAGCTCGCTCCACCGGTGCTGTTGGCATGGTCCGCATTATTGGGCTTTACAGTGAGATGAAAAGAGCTAAAAACGTCCCGACTCCCCTGGAGGGAGGGGAGCACATCAGGAGTATCAATGATGAGAAGCCCAGCAGTGTTCGTGGTCGCGCTCCTCGGAGCGCTCCTCGTGATCTCGGCATCCGCGTGCAGGCCGGACACAGGCGGCACGCCCGGCGACGGTGACGCGGACACCGACGCGGACACCGACGTGGATACCGATGTCGACAGCGACACCGACGCCGATGGCGACGCGTCCACGCCGCCGGGCGCCACCTGCTCCTGCGACGGCGACTGCCAGGCCGTCAACGGCCAGGCCGGGATCTGCGTCATGGGCGTCTGCATGATCCGGCCCACGGGCCCGTGCTCGGCCGCTGGCTCGACCGCCGAGTGCCCCACGGGATCGAGGTGCTGGGGCGTGGAGGGCTGGGACGGGTCGATCTGCTGGCCCGACTGCGCCACCTACTCCTGCGCCGGCCAGTGCGATGGCGACGGGTCCTGCGTGGGCACCGAAGCCACCGACGGAGGCTGCAACGCGTCGTGCGCGACCTTGTGCACCGGCGGCGGTGGCGACGGCGACGCCGACGCCGACAGCGACGCCGACAGCGACGCCGACAGCGACGCCGACGCGGACGGCGAGACCGGCTCTCCCTGCGGCGACGACGGCGACTGCTCGGGCGGGACCTGTTACGTGGACGACGAGGCCGGCTGGGTCGGCGGCTACTGCCTCGAGTTCGGCTGCTCGAGCGAGGGCGCGGCCTGCGGCACGGGCGGCATCTGCATCGCCGGCCTGACCTCCGACGACACGCTCGTGTGCATGCGCGACTGCGAGGCGGGCTGCCGCGACGGTTACGGCTGCTTCTCGGCGCGGGAGGGCGGCCCGGGGTTCTGCTACCCCTACTGCGAGAGCCGCGCCGACTGCCCCGCCGGACACCAGTGCGTGGACGAGGTCTGCGTCCCGGGCGAGGACTGTTCGCCGACCGCTCCGGACGGCCTGTGCCCCGACGGCCAGACGTGCGTGGACGGCGACTGCCAGGACGACTGCTCGGCTGCGCACCCCGACGGGTACTGCCCGGAAGGTTTCGTGTGCGAGAGCGGGCGGTGCAACTCGACGTCGGGCTGCGGGAGCTACGTCTACTCGGGCTCCGACCGCCTCGCGCTGTCGCCCATGCCGGGCTCGCACGATCCCCGGAGCGCGGACGCGCGCGCCGCGGGCTACTACATCGCCACCGAGGAACAGTACTCGTTCCTGCGCAACGACATCATCCAGGTCATCCAGTGGGCGACCTGCGAGATGCGGGGGCGGTTCCCCGACGTCGCGCCGCTTGGGCTCTCGGACATGAGCACCGATGAGGGCGTGACCCCGGGGTGCGAGCGCGGCGCCGACTACTGCCGTCACCCCGACACCACGCACAGGGGCGACGACATCGACACGGCCTACTACCAGACCGACGGCGACAACAACCCGCAGATCATCTGCGGCGACGGCTCCGACACGAACTACAACGGCCGCCCCGGCAGGTACAACGACGGGTACTTCTGCACCACCGAGGACAACATCGTGGACATCGAGCAGGAGCGGCAGTACATCGAGCTGCTCAATATGACCGGCTCCCTGCGAGTGATCGGCATCGACGAGACCCTGGCCGACGACCTGCGGGGCGCCGGGCCGCTCGGCTACGGTGAGTCGGGCGGCTGGGCCTTCCACCACCACCACACCCACATCTCGTTCAACCGGTGAGGGCCCGAAGGCAGGCCAGAGGCCGGAGGCTTGAGGTTACGTTGAATACACGACGTTCCTCGTGCCGCGGGCCGCGCAGATCGACCTGACGTCGGAGACGAGGTCGGCGCTGACGACGAGCTTGCGGTCCTTGAACACCTTGTACCCGTGCCGCTCTCGGGTGCGCTCATATTCTCGACGCGCCTCGGGTGAGAACCGCTCGAAGACGAGGTCTTCGAACGGGTCGTTGTCCCGGTCCGACGCGAGGTCGATGGACGCCATGTCGAGCGCGAACATGGCCACGAACCGGCCTCCGGCCAGGACCCGCGTGACGTCCTCCGGGCCTCTGGTCCAGGCGAAGCAGAAGGGACCGACGGTGCCCTTCACGACCCGCTCCACCTCGAGCCCGGCGGTCGTGGTGAGCGTGATGAACGTCAGCTCCGAGTCGAGTGACGCGAGCTCGTAGATGAGGGACTGAAAACCCTCGGTCTGGCGTGCGGCGTCGTCGCCGAGCACCACCGCCCGCTCGGTCCAGGCGTCGGACGTCTGGGCGAGGTCGATGGAGGAACGCACGAAGAAACCCCTGGCATCGAGCTTGTCGAGCACCACGCGGAAGCTCGCGCGCCGAGCCTCGGGCTCGACCCGGCGCAGGGCGACTGTCATCTCTCCGAGCGGCGCCAGGCTCGCCCCCGCCAGGTCCGAGTAGTACCCGTGCTTGGCGAGCTGCCTGGCGTGGATCTCCGACCCGCGCCCGGCCCTGGACACGAGCGCGTCCCGGTGGCCGAGGCCGCGGAGCTGCTCCGCGGCGATGCGCACGTCGGTCTGGACCCGGGTCCACTCCTTGTAGCTCGGCAGGCCGGACCTGAGGTCGACCTCGAGGCCGGGGTACAGGCCGCGGTGGACCTCTGGCGCGAGCGCACCGACGTGCGAGGCGAGCGCGCGGGCGTCCGGGTACTGGGTGTTGAGGCGGGCCGCCCGGAGGACACGAAGGACCGTGCTCACGTAGCTCGATTCCTCGGCGCCGTCCAGGAGGCGGACTGGCGCTGCGGCGCCGGTCAAACCCTGCTCCGGGAGGTCGCTCACGTGCTCGAGCTTCCCTTTCCCCTCAACCCGGCCCGCACCGCCCTCTCCATGTCGAGCTCGGCGCACGACTCGCCGTAGATCAGGTTCTCGTCGAGGATGCGCACGGTCTCCTCGTCGTAGACCCTGAGGTCGTCGATCATCGCGTCCACGTTGTCGCGGAAGTAGGCCTGGGTCTCGGCCACGAAGCGCGTGGTGTCGTTGACCGAGTCGGTCAGCGCGTCGAGCGACCGCTTGAGCTCGAGCATCACGACAGATGCGTCGGCCGCGGCGCCGATGGCTTGGATCTGGCCCCCGACGAGGTCGAGCTTCTCGCTGGCGGCGACCACGTACCGGGTGATATCGCCCTGGAGCCCGGAGATGGTCTCGGCGAGCTGGCGCGTGTTGTCGCGCAGCGCGGCGAGGCGGTCCTCGGCCGTGCCGTAGAGCCTGAGGCGGGTGGTGTGCTCCGCCAGCTTGCGGCACACCACGTCGAGCTCGGTCTGGAGCTGCCGCTCCTCGACGGACGACGGCTCGGTGAGGCGCAGCCGGGACTCGATGTCGTCCCTGAGGGTCCCGAGCTCAGCGACGTGCTCGGTCGCCTTCTCCTCGTTCGCGGCCGACTCGACGATCTTCCGGTTGAGCCGGTCGATCTCGTCGAAGAGCTCATGTCTGGACGCATCGAGCCGGTCGGCGAGCTCGCTCGCCTGCTTGAGACGCAGGGCGCTCGTCTCGTACTGGCCCCGCAGGAGCTGCTCGATTGACCTGCGCGAGACGGGCTCGCGGAACAGGCGCGAGAGCAGGTCCCCCAGGGCACGCGTAAACCCCTTCCGCTGGCCCTTCCGGGTCTCCCGGAGCTGCTCAGAGAGCTCGCGCAGCCGGGTCATCTCCTCGGCCAGCGACTTCTGGATGTCCGTGTTCCGCTCGCGCATCCGCGCGAGCTCCGCGACCTGGCCGTTCAGGAGGGCTCGCTCGTCCTGGAGCGTGTCCTCGAGGCTTCGCACTGAGATCCCGTCGCCGGCATACGCCACCTCCTTCTCGAGGACCTGGCTCCTGTGGTCGTCCATCACCGCTCCCGTGCGTGGGCTGGACCCTGCGAGGCCGTCCGGCGGCGAGCGTAGCACAGGGCCGGTGACGCCCGGTATCGCGGCGAGCTACTCGCGGGCGACCGCTGCCGGCGTGGCGTCGACCGCTCGCAGCGGCTCGACGCTCCGCGCCAGGGTCGTGGGGTCTCGCCCCCACACGAGGCGCCGGACCCACAGCACGGAGACCACAGTCGAGATCAGGCCACCCGCCAGGATGCTCGCCCACACCGCCTCGACCGGCGCGCCGAGGAGGTAGACGGCGCCGTAGGCCGCGGGGACGGCGACGAGGAACACACGCGCGGTCGTGATGACCATCGACGGGACGCCGTGCCCCAGCCCCTGGAGCATGCGGCCCGTGGTCATGCCGAAGGCGATCATCGGGTAGGCGAACACCATGAACCCGAGGTAGGTGCGGCCCGTGGCCAGCGCCACGGGGTCGCGCGTGAAGATCACCAGTATCCAGCTCGAGCAGAGGTAGGACACCACGCCGATGCCCGTGGCCAGGACGAGAGCCCACCGGTAGGTGTACAGCACGGTCGACCTGACGAGGTCGCCGCGGCCCGCTCCCGCGAACATGCCGACGACGGACACCGCCGCGCTGGCGAGCCCGAAGATGGGCATGATCACGATCGTGTCGACCTTCGACGCCGCGCCGTACGCCGCCACCGATACCTCGCCGAACTCGCTGATCACGCGGTTGTAGGCCATCGTGCCGAGCGACATGACCAGCATGGCCCCCGCGGTGGGCACGCCGAGCGCAGCGATGCGCCACGCGACCGGCCACGACGGGACGAGCGCGGCGGGCCGGAACCGGACGAACGCGTCTCGCCGCCTGAAGACCAGCACCCAGTAGGCGACGAGCGAGCACAGCGAGGCCACGGCCGTAGCCAGGGACGCGCCCCGCACGCCCAGGCCCACGACGAAGATGAACACCGCGTCGAGGCCGAGGTTGAGCGCGGTCGTGGCCGTCATGACCACCGTCGGCGTGCCCGCATCGCCCTCGCCCACGAGCACCGACCGGAGCGTGGTGGACACGAAGATCATCGGCACGGCCAGCGAGAGCACCTGGAAGTATTCCAGGGCCAGTGCGTGTGTGTGACCGGCAGCGCCGAGCAGGGTGAGCACCGGGCGTCCGAAGACGAGCCCGCCCGCTCCCAGGCCGATGCCGAGCAGCGCACCCACCGACAGCGCGGTGCCCGCCACGGCGTCGGCTCCGCCCGGCTCGCGGCGGCCGACGGCCTGGGCGACGAGCGCCGTCACCGCCGTGCCCAGACCGAAGGTCAGGGTCACCATCACCATGAAAAGGGGGACGACGAAGGTCACCGCCGCCAGGGCCTCCGTGCTCAACGTTCCGACGAAGGCGGTGTCCGTGACGATGTAGATCGTGTGCACCGCGGTGCCCGCCATCATGGGCAGGGCCATGGTCCACACGGCGCGCCGCGGACGCGCGAGGAATCGGTCGATGCGGCTCGTCTCGAGCTTCGCGAGTCCGGGGACCGTCGAGCTCATGCTGGCTAGCCTAACCACGGACAACCGGGATACGAGGCGTTCATGGACACGGGGAGCGGGTGCAATCGCCCGCGCAACACACGCGCCCCCCGTGGCAGATGGTGTCGCACGATCCGCAGTTGTAGACGTCCGTCCTCAGGTTGGCCTCGCAGCCGTCGTCACCCGTGTGGTTGCAGTCATCGTAGGGAGAATCGCACTCGAGGACCACGCACTCGCCCAGGACGCACTCGCCGGAACCTCCGGAGAAGTCACAGACGTGGCCGCAGCTCCCGCAGTTCTCGGGGTCGCTGGCGAGGTGGAAACCCTCGTCCACCTCCGTGTCGCAGTCGTCGTCCCGGCCGTTGCAGACCTCGTCGACTGCCACGCACTCCTCGGCGTCGAGGTCGGCGTCGAGGTCGATATCGACATCACCGTCCGCATCTCCGTCCCCGTCGGAGTCGGCGTCCCCGTCGACGTCGGAATCGCCATCGATATCGGAGTCGGCATCGGCGTCGCCGTCGGCCTCGACGTCCTGGTCGGCGTCGTCATCGACGTCGGAATCGGCATCGCCATCGCCATCGACGTCGGAGTCGGCGTCCGCGTCGCCGTCCGACGAGCCGTCGAGGCGCGGCGGCTCGCCGGTCCAGACATCGAGCATCGACTCGTCGATCTCGATGTCCCGGCACCCGTCCTCGGTGCAGGTCTGGTCGGGCGGACACCACTGGTCTCGGCATGCCTCGACGAGATGGAGCGGGAGCACGAGGGTCCGCTCGCGGACGAACGACACCAGCGCCACCCGCTCGATGATTGTCTCGGAATCGAGCACGCCCAGCGCCACGACCTCGAACGGGCCGAGCGGACCGCCCCGGTGCTCGAGGCCCAGCATGGCGGGGAGGTCGTCGCGGGTGGCCAGGGGCCTGGTCGCGCGCTGCTCGCGTCCATCCGGCGGGGTGACCGACACGACGATCGTGTCCACGCCGCCCGGGACCGTCATGTCGCTATCGACCACGACGATGACCTCGGTCCGGGGTGCTGTGCACCCGGCCGACGCGGATGCCAGCGCGCCCAAGACGAGCACGACGCTCACGGCCTTTGCGATCATTCCCACGTCAGCACCGAGGGTTGCATGTTGCCCGGGATCGCGCCCTCGACCTCCGGCTCGCTCGTCACGGCGACCGAGACGACCACCGCGGCGACCACGGCGAGGAGCCCGGCGCCGACCCCGACCCACAGCCGCCAGTCTCGAGCAACGGACCTACGATCCGGGGCTGTCGCGACCTCGTCCTCCTCGGGCTCTTCCCGATCGGCGGGGGTGATCGTCGAGAGGGCCACGTCTTCCACCGCCCCCGGTGCGACCTCGACCTGACGTCTGTCGATGACCACTCCGTCGCGAGCCAGGGTCACGACGTGGCTCCCGGGGCTCACCCGGACGCGGCGCTGGATCTGGTCCCGCGTCAGCTCGCGGTCGTCGATGGAGACCGAAACGTCGTCCACGCTCCCGGTCCAGGAGACCTCGATCGCGCCGATGCGCCCCGAGATCTCTTCTGCGAGGCTCTGGGCGAGCGCGCGAGTCTGTTCCGGCAGGTCCTCGCCGGCGAGCGCGACGTCCAGGTGCTCCGCCGCATCGGCGAAGCGCTCGAGTCGGGCGTAGGAGACGGCGAGGTTGTAGTGGATGGCCGGCGCGTCGTACAGGCGCAGGGCTTCCTCGAAACGCTCCGAGGCCTGCTGCCACTCCTGGCGGTCGGTGAGCTGGACCCCTTCGCGGAAGAGGTCTCTCGCCCGATCCTGGCTGTCCCCCTCCGCCTCCTCCGCGGTGCCGCACACGGGTGCGGCCCCGACGAACAGGAAGAACCCGATGATGACCTCAAAACTCGTGCGGGGCCGCATGCTCGTATACACTTACGGCATTCTATATCTTATGGCGAGATATTGAACCCTGGAAACACCATACATGGGCGATACCGCCTCGTCCTCCCGCTCGGGGAGACGGGGTTCTCGTCCGTCTGGCACGCGGAAGACCTCACGCGTGGGCGAAAGGTCGCGCTCGCCGTCGTCGAGCCGAGCGAAGGAGACGAGAACCGCCGTGTGCGCGACTTCATGGCCAGGATGAAGGTCCTGTGCGCGCAGAGGCATGAGAACATCGTCGCTGTGTATGCCACGGCCACGGCTGAAGACGGCCGCGGCCTCGGTGCGATGGAGCTGCTCTCCGGCGGCACCCTGGCCGATCGGCTCCGTGACACGCCGGCTCTGACGTCCTCTGAGCTGGGGCTCATCGTCGGACAGGCGCTCGAGGGGCTGGCGATGCTCCATCGACGCGACGTGGTGCACGGGGACGTCGAGCCGGGCAACATCTTCATCACGAACGAGGGCGTGCGGTCGAGGGTGAAGCTCATCGGCATCGGCCACGGCCGCGCCGGCGCGCGCGCCGGCCTCGAGGACATCGACGAGGATGACCCCGGGTACGTCCGCTCGCTGCGGTTCGCGTCACCCGAGCAGGCCCGCGGCGATCGCGACATCGACGTGCGCACTGACGTCTTCAGTATGGGCATGGTCCTGCTCGAGGCCACGACCGGTGCGCTCCCGGACCTCGGCCGGACGCCGCGGGAGATCCGGGGGGCGCTCGATCGCCCGGCCTCGTTGGACCTCTCCAGCAGGCTCAGTGACCTCCCGAGCGATCTGCGGCACGTGATCCAGCGTGCGTTGAACAGGGACCGCGATCAGCGGTTCCCCTCGGCGCGCGAGATGAAAGACGCCCTGATCGAGGCACTCCTCCTTGTATCGGAGGAATTCAAGAGACGACCTCTCCCGAGGGTCGGCGGCGGGCCGGGATCTGCCGCGATCCCGTCTGGACAGCGAGACCCCGCGCTCGAGGGCAAGCCGACGTTCGATTTGTACGGCGACGGCCCCGAGCTCATCGTAGCGGTGATCGATGGCGGCGAGGTCGTCGCGGCGGAGGGGGGCGACGAGCTACCGGTGGAGCCCGCGGCGAGAGTCGAGGAGCAGACGCAGGAGCTGGACGAGCGCGAGATGATCGAGGTCCTCGACGACGTGAAACCGCCCGCGCCGCCCGCGCCACCCACTCCGGCTGCCGAGGCCGACCAGGAGCTGCCGGAACCGCCGGAGCCCCCGGCTCCGGACGTCGAGGCGGACGAGGAGCAGCCGGAGCCCCCGGCTCCGAACATCGAGGCGGACGAGGAGCAGCCGGAGCCCCCGGCTCCGGACGTCGAGGCCGACGAGGCGCCGCCGGAGCTGGACGTCGAGGTCGATGGCGAGACGCCATCCCCGGGCGCTCCCTTTGACGAGGAGGAGCCCACCGATTCCCCTGTCAGCACCGAGGTCCTGTCAGATGGGACATCCGGAACGAGGTGGCGGCTCGCCGTTGGAGTCGCTATCTGCGCGGCCGTTGTCATCGGGTGCGTCTATTTCCTCTGGGATCGGGGTGTGAGCACCGTGGACGACGAACCGGGTGTGGCTGGACGCGAGCCGCCCATGCCGCTCGTCCCGACCCCGCAGTCCAGTGGCGACGCCGCGCCGTCGAAGAACGAGGACCGCGCGGATGACGGCTCCGCGCCGCTCTCGGGAGACGCAGACCAGGTTCGGGACGCGGGGGAGCGGGACGATTCCGCGGCTCCGTCATCGAACATCGTCGTGACCCTGAGGGGAGCACCGGACGGCGCGGAGGTCCAGATCGACGGGACGACCGTCTCCGGCCCAGTCCTCCATGTGCCGGCGGACGGCCAGGAGCACACGATCGTGGTGCTCCATCGAGGCAAACGCCGTGTTCACCGAACGATCCGCCCTGGCGACGGGCCGCGCCTCGTCATCGACCTCCGGGGAGCACCGGAGGCTTCCGATGTCCGTCGGGGTCAGGGCCCGCAACCCGTGAAGCAGCCCGACAGAATCCCGCCGGTCGTGCGGGACCCGGGGTTCTGATCAGGGTCGCGTCTCCAGCCGCGGTCTCTCGGTGGTGGTCCGATTCGACAGGGTGTCCGAGGTCCGACCCGGCGCGTGGGCGTCGAGGAAGTCGCGGATCTCGAGGGCCAGCTCCCGGCCCGACTCGACCATGCCCGCGTGGCTCCGGCCGTCCAGCTCGTGTGTCCGAGCGTCTTTCAACCCGCGCGCGGAGCTCTGGCACTCCGATGTTGGCACGATGCGGTCGCGCCCGCTCCAGGCGTACAGCACGGGGGCGTCGAGCCGCTCCCAGACGTCGTCGGCGGCGTGGTCGAGGACACCGACGGCGGTCCGGAGGTAGGCGTCGGGCCTGACGCCCGAGCTGTAGTGGATGAACTCGTCGTAGTCGCGCCAGGTGAAGTCGTCGGTCACGAGCCCCGTCCTCCGGGCCACGGTGTAGGAGAACCGGTTGCGGAGCACGGCCTTGCTCAGGAAGTGGAGGCGCGGAACGATGCGCGCGCCGCCGATGTCGAGCGCGCCCGCCAGGCTCCGGCGCATGATCGTGCTGCCCCAGAACCAGTGCGTGTAGAGCGGGTTGTGGGGCATGCCGAGCAGGAACACGTACGCCAGGACGCCGGCCCTCTCGTGGCGCCGGACCCACTCGAGCGTGACCTGGACACCCATCGAGAAGCCCACCAGGAACGGCGGCCGGTCGGTCAGGGCGCGGATCACCGTGTCGAGGTCCCGGGAGTGGTCCTCGATCCGGTAGCTCCGGCCGTCGGGCGCGAGGCCGCTCTCGCCGTGGGCCCGGTAGTCCCAGTAGACGGTCCTGTATCGCTCCGCCAGCACGGGTGCGATGTGCCTGTAGAACACCGGCCCGCAGCCGATCCCCGAGGTGAGGACCACGGGCGGCGCGTCCGGCGGGCCCGCCACCTGGCAGGCGATCCGGTTGCCCCCTGGTCCCTCGATCTCCACGGGAGATCCCAGCAACGTCCGGTAGTGCACGTCATCGTGTGTAGCGCCTCCACGCGAGCCGCGCCAGAAACGCGCGGCCGGCCGTCCAGGGACGGCCCGGACCGACACTCTTGATGATGACCATCACACAACATATACTCAATACATGAAACCTATACAGATCACGATGGACCCGCAGCTCGTCGAGCGACTCGATGCGCAGGACGAGGTCAAGGCCAGGGGACGCTCCGCCGTGATCCGCGATGCCGTGGAGGCGTGGTTGCAGCGGAAGAATGAGGAGCGGATCGTGGCGGCATACAGAGCGGCCTATGGCGACGCAGAGGGCCTCGGTTCCGAGTGGGAGGGATGGGAGGAACAGGGATCATGGCTGGACGGGTGAGGCGTGGGGACGTCTGGCTATACGAGTTCCAAACACCGGACAAACGTCGTCCCGTGGTCGTCCTCACGCGCGACAGCGTGATCCCCTTCCTCCACAGTCTCATGGTCGCTCCCGTGTCCTCGGCACCGCGGGGTATCGACAGCGAGGTGCTCGTCGGGATCGAAGAGGGTCTGAAGCGTGCCTCGGCCGTCAACCTCGACAACGTCCAGACGGTCCGGAAAGATCGGTTGAAAAAACACCTCGGCCGGCTGGATCGCGCGAAGATGATCGAGGTCTGCGAGGCGCTCGACCTCGCGACCGGTTGCGACGCTCCGGGCAGGTGACGTCGGCCGTGGGTCCTGGAGGCGTGGGCGGCGATCGGGGTCCTGCCGACCGCTCGCGCCGGGTCGCGGCGTCGGGCATAATGGGACGCATGAGACGACGGCACGACCTGATCGCGCTGGTTCTCGCGCTCTGCGTCGGGTGCGGCTCCGGCCGAGGCGGGCACACGGACGGAGGCGAGGACGCGGACCTGCCCGACGGCGACACGGACGGTGATTCCGACGGCGACGCGGACACCGATGCGGACACCGACGCGGACGGCGACGGGGAGATCGGAGATCCGTGCGGCGACGACGGCGACTGCTCGGAGCGGCTCCGGTGCTTCCTCGGGCTCTGCCGCCGGGAGTGCGGTGTCGGTGACTACTGTCCCCGGCCCGGCGCATGTCTCCTGTCGGAGAACCTCTGCGTCGGTTGCACGGTGGACACGGACTGCCGGGGCGGCGGGCAGCAGACGTGCGACCCGACGACCTACTCGTGCGCGGACGTGGCCATCGAAGACCCGGTCATCGGCGTCATGTACCACCAGTGGTGGACGCCGGGGCGGTGGATCGGCGATCGGGGGAACTACGTCTACGAGCCCGTGCTCGGACACTACGACAACACCGACCCCGAGGTCGTGCGGCAGCACGGCGAGTGGGCCGAGCTAGCGGGCATCAACACCTGGGTCCTCGACACGTGGATCACGGACCGCGACGACGCGTGGGTGGTGCCGAACACCGCGGCCGTGATGGACGAGGCCGATCGACGCGGCCTGCGGTACTTCTTCCTCGTTGACGGGTGGTTCGAGTTCGAGGGGAGCGACGGCGGGTCCGACGCGTTCGCCATCGCCTCGCGGGTGAACGCCAAGCTCGGCCCCCACTTCGACCGCCCCGGCTACCTGCACGCCGACGGCCGTCCGGTCGTGTTCTTCTGGGCCGCGTGGGGCCACCCCTGCGAGGCGTTCGACGCGATCCGCGCCGGCATCGAGGGCACGATGGGGCCGATCTTCCTGACCGGGAACAACGGCGACCCGAGCTGCTGGGACCGGATGATGGAGTACAACCCCTACACGAGCCTCGAGACCACGTACGACGGGCAGATCCGAAGGCAGGAGGACCTCTGGAGCGGGATGGAGGAGCGGGGGTTCCCCTGGGCGCCCACGGCAATGCCCGGATACGACGACACCCATGTGCGCGAGGGCAACCCGCCGATCCCGCTCGACGCCGACTTCTTCGCCCGAAGCCTGCGCACGGCGCTGCAGTACAACCAGTACGCACCGCCCTGGCTCTTCGTCTGCTCCTGGAGCGAGTGGCACGAGGGCTCGAACATCGAGCCCTCGACCGACTTCCCGGACCCGCTCGTCTTCCTCGACACCATGCACGACGAGCTGGACGCGGCCGGCTGGCTGTGAGGGCGGACCCGCGTATTCAGGGCGTCACCGCCCGGTGAACTCGGCCTTGCGCCGCTGGATGAAGGACATCACGCCTTCGCGCGCGTCCTCGGTGGTGAAGAGAGCGCGCGCTTCGTCCATGAGCGCGGCGACGGCGGCGTCGCGACCCTGCTCCACCGCCACCTGCGCGGCGCGTCGTGTCGCGCGCACCGCGAGGGGAGCCTGGTCGGCCACGAGCCGCGCCATCTCCAACCCGCGGTCGAGGAGACGCGCGGGATCGACGACCTCTTGGACAAGGCCGATGCGGAACGCTTCGTCCGCGTCGAACCGCTCGCCCGTGAGCAGGTAGCGCATGCCGTTGCCCCAGCCGGTCAGACGGGGGAGCCGGAGCGTCGCGCCGCCGAAGGGCATGATCCCGCGGCAGACCTCCATCTGAGCGAGCGTGGCGCCGCGCGCGGCCAGCCGGATGTCCGAGGCGAGGAGCAGCTCGACGCCGATGGTGAGGCAGGTGCCCTGGACCGCGCAGACCACGGGCTTGGCGCGCCGCCGGCCGGTCAGGTCGAGAGGGTCGACCTCCTCGTCGCCCTCGGGGAAGAGGCTCACGCCGCGGGCCACGGCCGGCCCGACCTCGGCCAGGTCGAGCCCTGCGGTGAAGTGGTCGCCGTGCGCGAAGAGCAGCGCGCACCGCAGGTCGTCGTCGTGCTCGTACGCCGTGTATGCCTCGCTCAGCGCGCGCAGCATCTCGAGGTTGAACGCGTTCATCTTCCTCGGGCGGTTCAGGCCCATGAGGAAGACGTGACCGCGGATCTCGGTGGTCACTGTGGGTTCGTCGTTCATCTCGTGCTCCTGGGCTCGGGCTGCACTATGCTACGTCCGACTCGATGGGAAACGCGAGGCCCATGCTCCCGCTCGCCGATCTGCACAGGCACCTCGACGGGTCGCTGCGCCGGTCGACGGTCGATGAGCTGGCCGGACGGCACGGCGTCCCCGTGCCGGAGCCGCTGGGCTTCCAGCCCGGCATGGGGCTCCGGGCCGCGCTCGACCGGTTCGCGTTCACCCTGGCGCTGCTCCGGGAGCCCGGGGCGGTGCGGCGGGTCGCTTCTGAGATGTGCGAGGACGCGGCGGCGGAGGGAGTGACCACGCTCGAGGTCCGCTTCGCGCCGCAGCTCCACACCGGCGCGCCGCCCGAGGCGGTGATCGACGCGGCGCTCGAGGGACTCGACGGCCGCGCCGGGCTCGTGCTCTGCGGCCTCTACGGCGAGCCGCCCGAGGTGCTCGGCCGGCTGGTCGAGGCGGCCGCCACCCGGCCGGGCGTGGTCGGGATCGACCTCGCGGGCGGGCCGCTCCCCACGCACCGGTGGCGCCTTGAGGACTACGCGCCGATGTATCTCCGCGCCGCGGAGATCGGGCTCGGTCGCACGGTCCACGCGGGAGAGGGTCGGCCTCCGGCCGAGATCGCGGTGGCGATCGAGACGCTCCGAGCACAGCGCGTGGGTCACGGCACGACCGTCCTCGACGACCCAGCCGTCGTGGACCTCGCGATCGAGCGCGGGATCACGATCGAGGCCTGCGTCACGTCGAACTGGCAGGTCGGCGCCATCGTGACGATCAATGATCACCCGCTGCCACAGTGGCTCGACGCCGGGCTCGCGGCCTGCGTCTGCGTGGACAATACCCTGTTCTCGGACCTCGACATGCCGCAAGAGCTCGAGCGCGTGGCGCGGATACCGGGCATGGACCCGGGCAAGCTCGAGCAGGTGATCCGGCAGGGCCACGCGGCCGCCTTCTGCCGGAAGTAATTCCGTTTTCAGTCGACACGAGTCCCTCTCCCTGAACGTGAGCGTGAACGTGAGCATGGATCAGGCGGCGCTTGGCAAGGCGGCGCTGCGGCGGCGGACCGAGGCGATCTCCGCGAGGGCCAGCTTGAGCTCCTGGTAGCAGCTCTCGCAGTAGCCGTGCGTGATCTCCCGGCCCGCGAGGTCCTCGGACCTCGGCAAGACCCAGCGGCCGTCGCGGTGGACCTTCTTGCAGACGCAACACTGTCTGACCATCGTTCGCCTCGCTCAGTACGGCGGTACCAGAGTCCGGGATGGCCGGGCAAGAAATCGGCAGGTCCTGGCTGGGCCTTGACCAGTCGGACCCCACATTCCTACGATGGATCAGGGTCCTGAGCTTGAGGAAATCTGTATGAAGTCTTTTGAAGAGGGGGCTCGGGGGAGGGACTTTTCTACAGAAAAGTCCCTCCTCCGTGAACGCCTGCGAAGGGCGCTCCCGGCGCTCGGGCTCGCGTTGCTCTCGGCCTGCTCGTCGCGGACCGATCCGCTGCCTCCGGCCTACACCGTGATCTGCGTCCCGGGAGAGCTCGAGTGCGACGGCGACGTGAGCGGCGTGTGCGACGCGTCCGGCAGCGCCCTGGAGGACACAGTGGTCTGCGAGGGCCACACGCCGCTGTGCGCCCCGGGCCTGGGCTGCGTGGCCTGCATGCCCGGGTCGCGGCGCTGCCAGGGGAGCTCCGTGCTGGCCTGCGACGGAGCCGGCGCGCGCTGGACCCTGGCCGAGACCTGCGAGGGCGAGAGCGTCTGCTACGAGGGGAGCTGCGGATCGGACTGCGCGCGCGCCGCGGTCTACAGGTCGTACGAGGGGTGCGAATACGTGGCCGCCACGCTGATGAACTCGCAGCTCCCGCCGGACTTCCAGCCCGCCCTCGTCTTCGGCAACCGGAACGCCGATCCGGCGACGGTCACGGTGACGCGCGGCCGGACGTTCTCCGAGCAGGTCACGGTCCCGCCGGACTCCACCGCGACCCTGATGCTCCCGTGGAACGCCGAGCTCCGGGACGCCGGGCTCCGCGGCGGGTCGGTCAGCTCCCCCGACGGCGCCTTCCGCGTGGAGAGCTCGCTCCCCGTCACGGTGTACCAGTTCAACCCGCTCGAGTACGCGCTCGACCACGACTGCTCGCGGAACGATCCCGATCCCTCCGACGGCCGGTGCTTCTCGTACACCAACGACGCCTCGCTGCTGCTCCCGGTCACGGTCCTGACGGAGCACTACATCGTGATGAGCCGGCCGAACCTGGGTTTCCGGTTCGCGGCGGAGGGCGAGGCCGATGCGGTGTTCAGCTTCCTGCCGTCGGTCCTGGCCGTGGTCAACCCCCACGAGACCGATGTCGATGTCGAGGTGCTCGCCTCGGCGCCGATCGCCTCCGGGCCCGGCGTGTCCGCGCTCGAGGCGGGCGAGACCAGGACCTTCACCCTCAGGCCGGGCGGCGTGCTCCAGCTCGCGGCGCGGAGCCCGACCTCGTGCGAGCCCGACTGGTCCGAGCCCGAGCCGATCCCCTGCGGCGGGGGGCGCATGTGCGAGTTCGGCTACTGCGCCCTGACCGACCTCGACCTGACCGGCACGGAGATCGTGGCCGAGGCGCCGGTCGCCGTGTTCGGCGCGCACGACTGCGACTTCATCCCGTTCAACCGCTGGGCCTGCGACCACCTCGAGGAGCAGATCTTCCCGTTCGAGACGTGGGGGCGCGACTTCGTCGTGAACCAGACGCACCGCGAGAACGACGAGCCCGACCTGTGGCGCGTCCTCAGCGGCGCGGACGGCAACACGATCCGCTTCGACCCCGACGACGTGCACGAGGCGGTGACCCTCGCCCGGGGCGAGCACATCGAGCTCGAGGCGCACGGCGCGTTCGAGGTCCACGCCGACGGTCCGATCCTCGTCGGCCAGTTCCTCGTGGGCCAGAACTACAACTTCGTGCCCGCCGAGCAGGAGCTCCCGCCGGGCGATCCGGCTTTCGCCCTGGCCGTGCCGGTCGAGCAGTGGCGGGACGCATATAACTTCCTCGCGCCGGGCTCGTACGACCGGAGCTTCATCAACCTGATCTCGACCAAGGACTGCTTCCAGGCCGTCCTGCTCGACGGCGTGAGCCTTGGCGGAGAGGACTGGGAGCGTCTGGGCGACTACGTCACCCTTCGCCTCGAGATCCCGCCCGGGTCGCACCGGATCAACTCGTCCGACGACCAGCCGTTCTCCATCCTGGTCTATGGCTTCGGGCAGTACACATCCTATATGGTCCCAGGTGGGCTCAAGCTGGACCCCATCTCGATGTGGTGAGGCACGGCTTGTCACCACGGTCCGGCCGTTCTATACATCGAGCTGTCCAATCACCGAGGAGTTTTTCATGACACGGTACTGGATCACGGGCCTCTTCATCGCGGTGCTCGTGGTGGCGGCGTGCCGGCCGGACAACAACGGCGGCAGCGATGGCGACGCGGACGGCGACGGCGACGTCGACTGCGAGCCCGGGCGGATCACGTGTTCCGACAACGTCGCTCGCACCTGCAACGGTCGCGGCGACGGGTGGTCGAGCGAGGTCGCGTGCACCGGCGCCACGCCGGTCTGCTCCCCGGGCATCGGGTGCGTGCTGTGCATCCCGGGCACCACGGTGTGCCAGGGCATGGACGTCATGCGGTGCAACGGCGACGCCACGGCCATGGAGTTCGTGATGACCTGCCCCGAAGGCGACACGTGCGCCAACGGCCGGTGCAGCGACCCGTGCAGCCAGGCCACGGCAGACAACTCGTACGAAGGGTGCGAGTACGCCGCGGTCACGCTGATGAACTCGCAGCTCTCGACCGACTTCGTACCGGCCATCGTCGTCGGCAACCGCAACGGCCAGGAGGCCAGGATCACGGTGACGCGCGGCGGCTCGCCCGTGGCCGAGGCCACCGTGGCGCCGAACTCCACCCAGACCATCGAGCTGCCGTGGGTCATGGAGCTCAAGCAGGACCTGGACCCGCTGGGCGAGAGCAACGAGCAGTCGGTCAACGTCCCGAACGGGGCGTACCGCGTCGTGAGCACCCTGCCGGTCACGGTCTACCAGTTCAACCCGCTCGAGTACGGGCTCCCCCGCGACTGCGTGGACGACGATCAGGTGCCCGGCGACGGCGTGTGCTACTCGTACTCGAACGACGCGTCGCTGCTCCTGCCGGTCCACGTCCTGACGACGCACTACATCGTGATGAGCCGGCCCGACCTGGGCATCCACATGGTAGACCTCCTGTGGGGAGACGAGCAGTTCAGCTTCTCGCCGTCGACCTTCGCGGTGGTCAACCCCCAGGACCACGAGGTCCAGGTCAACGTCACGTTCTCGTGCGCGACCCAGGCCGGGCCGGGGATGTCCGCGTACGAGGCGGGGCAGTCCGGGTCCTTCACCGTGGGACCGGGCGGCGTGCTCCAGATCGCGGCCCGCATCCCCGAGACCTGCACAGACGACTTCACCGAGCAGTGCTACGACGACGTCCCCGACTACCAGTGCGGGTACTGCGACCTGACCGAGTACGACCTGACGGGGACCGAGATCACGTCCAGCGAGCCAGTGGCCGTGTTCGGGGGCCACAACTGCGCCTTCGTACCCTTCAACCGCTGGGCCTGCGACCACCTCGAAGAGCAGATGTTCCCGTACGAGACATGGGGCAAGCAGTTCGTGGTCACGCAGGTGCACCGGGAGAACGGCGAGCCCGACGTCTGGCGCGTCCTGAGCGGCGCCGACAACAACCTCGTGCGCTTCGACCCCGCCTCGGTCCACGGCGAGGCGCGCCTGAACCGAGGCCAGTACGTCGAGTTCGAGGCCCGCGGCGCCTTCTCGATCCAGGCCGAGCAGCCGATCATGGTAGGTCAGTTCATCGTGGGCCAGAGCTACAACGACTTCCCGGTGGGATCGGAGATGCCGCCGGGCGACCCGTCCTTCTCCCTGGCCGTGCCGTCCGAGCAGTGGCGGAGCGCCTACAACTTCCTCGCGCCGAGCTCGTACGACCGGAGCTACTTGAACATCACCACCACCGACGCCGGCCGCGGCTCGATCGAGCTCGACGGCTCCAACCTCGGCGGCGCGGCGTGGGAGCCGATCGGCGGCTCCGGCTACTTCTCGCTGCGCCACCAGATCAACCCCGGCTCGCACGGCATCCGGTCCACGTCGTCGGCCACGTTCGGCATCGCGGTCTACGGCTACGGCCAGTACACATCGTACATGTACCCCGGCGGCCTCAACCTCGAGCAGATCGCGATCTGGTGACGCGATCCCGCCGGCCGGGTCGTCCATGCGCATCGGCGACATCACCATCGATCCGCCGTTCGTGCTGGCGCCGATGGCGTCCATCACGAACCCCCCCTTCCGGCAGATCTGCCTCGAGCACGGCGCCGGGCTCGCGTGCAGCGAGATGCTCTCGGCCCACCAGCTCGTGCACCGTGGCGGTCCGCGCCTGATCGAGCGGTGTCCTGGCGAGCGCGTGCTCGTCGTCCAGCTCTACGGGCGCGTCCCCCGGATGATGGCGGACGCGGCGAGGCTGGCCGTCGAGGACGGCGCTGACGTCGTGGATATCAACATGGGGTGTCCCGCGCGAAAGGTCGTCAGCCAGGGCGCCGGAGTGGCGCTCATGCGAGAGCCGGACCTCGCCGTGATGATCGCCCGGGCTGTCGTGGCGGCGGTCCCGGTGCCGGTCACGGTCAAGATGCGCGCCGGCTTCAGCGCGGGCGAGCGGAACGCGGCCGAGATGGCCCGCGCGGTCGTCGAGGCGGGGGTCCGCGCGGTGACGGTGCACGCCCGGGTCCGGGAGGCCGTGCACACCGGTCCCGTCGATTGGGACGTGATCCGCCGCGTGCGCGACGTGCTCCCGCCCGACGTCGCGGTGGTGGGCAACGGCGGCGTGACGTCGCCCGCCGACGCCGCGTCCATGCGCGCCTCGACGGGGTGCGACGGCGTGATGGTGGGCCGCGGCGCGCGGGGCAACCCCTGGCTCTTCACCGGGCTCGCGCGGGGCGAGGCCGTCCGCCCCTCGGCCATCGAGCTCCACCGCGTCCTGCTCCGCCACTTCGAGCTCTACGTGGCGTGGGGCGGCGAGGACCGGGCCGTCCGCGAGATGCGCAAGCACCTGTGCTGGTACCTCCGCGGCGTGCCGCGCGCGTCGGTCCTGCGCGGAGCGCTCGGCGGGCTCCACTGCGCCGACGACCTCGTCCGGCTCGTGGACGAGGTCATGCCGCGAGACGGGACGGACATGGTCAGTCGATCGTGTCGAACGTCCCCGTGACCAGCTCGGCGCAGACGCAGTTCCGCCCGCTCCGCTTGGCGCTGTAGAGCGCGCTGTCGGCGTGTTTGATGAACGTGGTCGAGTCCCACTCGTGGCCGCCCGACGTCGCCACGCCGAGGCTGATGGTCATCGGGATCGTCTCGTTCTCGAACACGAAGCGGTGCGACTCCACGAGGGACCGCAAGTGCTCCGCGAGCTGGACCGCGCCCTGCTGGCCGGTCTCGGGCACGAGGATGGCGAACTCCTCGCCGCCGTAGCGCGCCACGATCTCCTCGCTCCGCGTCCGGCCCCTGACGAGCTGTGCCAGCTCCTTGAGGACGTGGTCTCCCGCGAGGTGGCCGTAGGTGTCGTTGACGTCCTTGAAGTGGTCGATGTCGAACATGATGAGCGAGAGGGTCCGGTTGTACCGCTTGCTCCGGCCGAGCTCGCGCTCGAGCGACTCCATGAAGTACCGCTTGTTGTACACCCCCGTCAGGCCGTCCATGATCGTCATGCGGTAGATCTCTTCGTGGTAGGCCTGCTCTGCGTCCTGACCGCTCAGGAACTTGAGGATGGTGTTGCCGATCTTGATCTGGTCGCCGGTGCACAGGACGTGCTCCTGCACCTGCTGGTCGTTGACGTAGGTCCCGTTCGTGCTGCCGAGGTCGACCACGACCCGCTGCCCGTTGGCGAGGGCCAGCCGCGCGTGGCGGCGCGACACCGAGTCGCGGTCGAGCACGATGTCGTTCTCCGTGTCGCGGCCGATGGTGACGAACGGGCGGTCGAGCGGGTACCGGCGGCCCAGGTTCGCGCCCGGCGGGTGGATCAGGACGAGGCACTCTCCCCCGCCGGGTGGCGCCTGCGGCCTGACGGGTCGCTGGGTGATGCGGGTCTTGACCTCGCTGTCCTCGTCGTCCATGACCGAGACTGAGTCTAATCCAGGAGACGCGTGTTGTCACAGGAGGACCAGGGCGAGTGGACCTGAAGGCCCACGTGGCGGCGCGGGCGCGCGACCTCGGCTTCCACGCCATCGGTTTCGCGCGCGCCGCACCGCTGATCGAGGAGCGCGAGCGGCTCGAGCGCTGGCTCGCCGAGGGCTGCCACGCGGGCATGACCTACCTCGAGCGGCTGGTCGACGTCCGGCTCGATCCGACCCACCGCGGGATGCTCGAGGGCGCCCGCACCGTGGTCAGCCTCGCGATGGCCCATCCACTCGGTGATCCAGACGAAGGCGGCGTCGCGACCGACCTGGCGCGCTTCGCGCGCGGGCTCGACTACCACGACGTCGTCGGGCAGCGGTTGCGGTCCCTGCTGGCCGACGTGAAGACCGTGGCGCCGGGCGTCGCCGGCCGGGCGCTGGTCGACTCGGCGCCGCTCCTGGAGCGGGCCTGGGCCGTTCGCGCGGGTCTCGGCTGGATCGGCCGCAACACCTGCCTCGTCCACCCCGACCTCGGCTCGGGGCTCGTGCTCGGCGAGCTCGTGCTGTCGGTCGAGCTGGAGCCGGACGCTCCCGGCGAGGACCGGTGCGGCGAGTGCCGCGCGTGTGTCGAGGCGTGCCCGACGGAGGCGTTGCGCCGCTCCGATGGCCGCGTGCTCGACGCGCGCCGGTGCCGGTCGTACTGGACCGTCGAGGCGCGGGGTGAAGCGCCCCTCGACCTCGGTGATACGCTCTTCGGCTGTGACGCCTGCCAGACCGTCTGCCCGTGGAATGCTCGCGCCGCCGATCCGCCGACGCCGCTCGCGCCGCTCCAGCGGTGGCGCGACGTCACCCTCGAGGACCTCGTCGGCATGGCGCCGGACCGCATCGACGCCCTGATCCGCGGCACGGCCCTGGCACGTCGCGGCGCCGTGGCGTTCCGGGCCAGCGCCCGGCGCGTCGTGGCGTCGCGCGCTCAGCGCTCGCCCTGAACCAGCCGCCACATCACTCGCGACCTCTGTGCTCGTGGCTGCCACGACTTCAGTCGACGGCTATCGTCTCGCCCTGAGCGAGCCGTCAGTTCCGTGCCGCCAAGAGCCGGAGCGTCCGGCGGCACTGGTCCCGGATGGCCCGCCGGAGCCGCTCGATGATCGGCGTCGACCCATGGGCGGTGATGTACCAGGTCGCCACCTCGTCGAACGCGGTGGGCATCGCCGTGGCGAGCTCCTTCACCTCGCGCAGGACCAGCCGCTTGCCAACGTCTGCCTCGGTTGCGAGGGTCTCGAGCTGGCTCCGACCGATCTGCCCGGGGTCCCGCTCTCCGCCGATGCCCATGGCCTGGCGGCGGTCGAGGCGCGGGTATACCCGCGTGCACACCAGGTCGTAGAACGGCGCAAGCCGCAACCCTCCCCCCCTGGTGTGCACGAGCGAGACGTTCTTGCCGTGGCCGTCGGCGTTGCCGGCGAGCAGCGCGAAGAGGAGCCAGCGCAGCATCTGCACCGCGTCGATGAGAGGCTCGGCCGAGCACATGCGCACGATCCCCAGCGAGTCGGTAAAGGACGGTCCCCCTTCCTGCTCGTACTTCGTCCCGGGCATCAACCCCAGGGCCTGGCACATGTCCTCCTGGTGGAGGCGCACGATGGCCGCGCCGTCCACGACCCTGTCGTAACGTCGGGTGACAGCGACCTCCGTTCCCGCGACCCGGAGCAGGTCGGCCTCGACGGTCTCGAGCGCGAGGGCGCGGGCGAGCTTCGTGACGAGGACCTCGTTGGCTGGCAGGTGCTTGAAGTCGCGAGAGGGGATCTTCAGGATGTGCGTGCTGGGCGCTCCGCCGAGGGGGAGCCACAGCGAGCCGTCGGGATCGAAGCGGACGGGCAGCTTGTCCTGCGCACCTGCGAGCGAGAG
>Ga0233425_10001399_pt1 | contig 54277 bp, 45 predicted proteins | sample Watercolumn_Towu_2_FD_181712 | JGI IMG/M metagenome (GOLD analysis project Ga0233425, IMG submission 181712) | Freshwater microbial communities from Lake Towuti, South Sulawesi, Indonesia - Watercolumn_Towuti2014_140_MG | ecosystem: Environmental > Aquatic > Freshwater > Lake | place... | reverse complement strand
GCGTGCACTCCAAACTGCACCACAGGACCAAGTGGCGCCCCCAGGGGAGTTCGAATCCCCGTTACCGCCTTGAAAGGGCGGCGTCCTAGGCCACTAGACGATGGGGGCTCGCTCCCTTGCGGAACGAGGCGATGGTAGCAGTCACCCTCTTGGCGGCGGCCAAACGTTCGGCTGCCGGCCCTCGCGGAAGCGATCGCCAGCGCGCGACCCGATACGGTCACGCCGTGTCCGATCCGACGGCTGCGAACGCTCCGACCGCGACTGGGCCGAGCCCGCCTGCCCCCTGCGGGAAGTTCCGACGCGGGATGTGGGCGGCCGCGGTGATCCTCGCGCCCGGCGCGATGGCGCTCGGCGCGTGCAGCGCTCCGAGCAGCCTTCCCGGAATCGGTGGCGGCAATGACGACGTCGCGTTCTGCCGGAGTGCGGCGCGCCTCGCCTCGGCGGCCGCTCTCCTTCCGGTCGAGAGCGTCGAGGACCCTGCGACGTTCGCAGCGAAACTCCGCGCCGCGGTCGACGCGTACCTCGAGAACCTCGACGCGATGAGCGCGCGGGCACCGAGACGGGTCGAACAACAGATCAAGTTGTTGATGTCGGCGGTGGACCAGTACAAGTTCGCCGACGCCATCGACGCGCGAGTCGCCGTCGACGAGTACATCGCCACGACCTGTACCGGAATCGCCACTACGACCACCTGACCGTTTGGTGCACGACTGCGCGATGCCACCAGTTGTGTGCCAAACAGTTGCGGGTGGGTGGTCAGGACGGGGGAGGGTGTTCGTTGCAGGTCGGGCGCGGCGCCGTCGAGCCGAGGAACTGCCGCCACTCCGCGAGCGTGAGGTTCGCGCCCGCCAGGGTGCAGGCGCGTTTTCGCCAGGTCGAGGCGTCGAGGTCGAACACGAGCATGCCGAATCCGTTCGCGCCCGCCAGACGCGATCCCGCGGCATCGACCACGACGGTCGATCGCACCCCGGAATAGGGGAACGCGCCGCCGATCGCGATCCCGCTCTCGGTGTCGACCCTCCGCACCGTTCCGTCGGCGGCGGCGATGACGAGCACCGACCCTTCGTCGGTGAAACGGAGTGCGTTGACCGGACCGTTGGGTCCGGTAATGGTGCGCTGTGGTTCGAGCGAGTCGAGCCTGTAGAGCGTGGTGCTGCCGTCGCGCGCACCAACCGCGAGCAGGTCGCGCCGCGGGGCGAACGCGAGCGCGCTGCCCTGTTGTTCGCTGATCGGTATCGAGTCGTTGGCCTGCTCTGACGTGATGCCCTCGAGATCGATCCTCCCGGCTGTCGGTCGCGTGATCGCAATGGTGTCGTCGTCGCCGAACGCGACCGCGCCGATTGGCTCGGTCGCGTCACCCTCGACCGTACGGATCAGGGCGCCGTCACGGGCGTCCAGGACCGCGAAGGAGCCGTCGGCAGTGATCGACCCGATGCGAGTCCCAGATGGCGCGACGACGACCGCGACCGACGCCGCCGGGAGTGTGAATCGATCCACTTCCACCCCGAAGCGGTCGAGGAGCACGATGTCGTCACCCTGGCGAACGAGCGCGAGGTCGTTGTCGGCGAAGCCGATCGGTTCGCCGACGACCGGAACTCCCGCCGCTTCGCGCGAGTCGGCGGTGAACAACTGCGCCGTCGTCGCACCCGCAGGAGCGTCGTCGGACGTCATGAAACCGCGAGCGAGCAGGTGCGTGCCGTCATGACTGAATGCGACCGGTGTCGAACCGACGCCGAAGGGCGAGCCACCGAGCGTGTCATCGCCGGCGAGCGACCAGCCGACCGCGCGGCCTCCGGCGGCCCAGATGCGTGAGCCGTCGGGACTGAGTGCCAGAGCATCGAGGGCGCCGACGCCGCCGATGTAGTCGACCGAGCTGACGGTTTGATCGAGCGGGAAGCTCGACACGATCCCTGTCGCTCCGGTCGCGAACACGACGCCGTTGCGGGACACCGCGACCGTCGACGCGCTGCGACCGATTTCGGGCCGGATCTGCACCCATCCGAATCGCGTCTGGGTAAGCGTGTTGACGACGATCGGGTCGGTCGCCCCGGCCGCGCCGATGGCGAGCACGTCGCCGGTCGGAGCGAAAGCGAGATCGGTCACCTCGAGTGTGCCGACATCGGGAATCGTCCAGGTGACGACGAGGTCCGGATCCCGCACGGTCACGGTGCTCAGCCGGAACCCGGTTGCGTCGCGCGACGCCGCAGCAACTTCGCGGTTCGGCCCGAGCGCGACGACGACCGGTGCCGATCCTTGGGCGGTGCGGGCCAGTGTCGATCCGTCGGCGAGCGCGATGTGGGTCACGCTCCCGTCGACGCCTCCGATCACGCCGGTGTCGCCGGTCGCGTCGACGCTCTCGGCCACGATGGGAAGCGATGCGACGCGCTTGCTCGTGTCGAGATCCCAGATCTCGGTGGCGTCGTCGGTCGCGACCAGGTAGTGGGACGCCGCGAGCGCCGCGGCCCTCACGGGGCCGGTGTCGATGCTGGCCGCGCGCTCGCGGCGCGCGAGATCCCAGATCTCGGTGCCGTCGGGGCCCGCCGTGACGAGGCGGGTCCCGTCGTCGCTGATGGCGATCGAGGTGGTGCCGTTGACCGGCCCCGGCAGGAATCCGAGCAGTTGTGCGTCGCCTCGGACGGCGTCGAGCAACGCGCTGCGTGTCTCGATCGAGTCCTGTTGCGAGAACGCCTCGACCGCGAGTACGAGCGCCGTCGAGCGGTCGAACGACGCTCGTGCGCGCGCTTGCGCCGTGAGGCTCGCGACGCGCGCCCGGTCAGCCTCGCGCTGTGCAAGCGCGGTTTGTCGCCGTGCTTCGTCGGCGCGGTCGTTGGCGCGGCCACGCTGGACGAATGCGGTGAGGCCCGCGAGGGCCGCGACGACGAGCAGCGCGACGATCGCGCGCAGGAGTCGCCGCAGCCGCAGGGCCTCGCGCACGACTGCGCGCTGCTCGCCGGCGTGCGCGAGGTCGGAGCGGTCGACGTACTCGCGTTCGAGTGCACCGAGAACCAGCCCCGACCCGGGGTCGACCGCCTGCGCGAGCCGGGTACCGCGGAGCAATTCTGCTTCACTTCGCCCAAGTCGCTCCCACTCCTTGGCGCGCCGCGAGATCTCGCGTTCGGCGCGGAGTCGCTCCTGGTCCTCGGCCAGCCAGGTACGGAGCCGCCCCCATTCACGGACCAGGGCTTCGTGCGCGAGTTCCACGCCGGCGTGGTCGACGGTGACGAGCCTCGCGTCGATGAGCGGATCCATCACCGAGTGCAGGTCCTCGGCCTCGGGTGCGATGCTCGCGAGTTCGGGGATCTCGACGCGTCGGCTCGTGTCGCCGGCACCGTCGCGGATGTCGCAGAGACGGATGAACAGCTCGCGGGCGATGTGCTGTCCTCGGGCGTCGAGCGCGAGGAAGCACGCGTCGGCGGTGCGGGCGATCGCGCCGCGTGCGCCACCTGCCTCGCGGTAGTCGGCGATCGTCAAGAGGTTGCCGTGTCGCCTGCGCCACGTCTCGAACATCGCGTGCGAGAGCAACGGCAGCGCGCCGGGCTCACCGGCGACCTCGGCGACAGCGAGCTCGACGAGTCCCGTCTCGAGGCGCAACCCGGCGGCCTCCGCCGGACCGGTGACGGTCGCCGCAAGTTCGTGCGTGTTCATCGACCCGAGGAGCAGCGGCCCTTGCTCGATGCGCGCGGCGAGATCGGGAGAGAGGTTGGCGATCTCGCCGAGGAAGTCGGCGCGGATCGCGATGACAACGCGCGGGCCGCCGCGGTCGGTGACGAGTTCGGCGACGCGGTCGGCGAACTCGCGTGCGGACTCGGCCGCGGCGCGGGTGATGCACTGCTCGAACTGGTCGATGAACACGAGTTCGGACGAGACGTCGGCGCCGGGCACGCCGCGGAGCGTGTCGATGAGCGAGTCGAGGGCGGTGAGCGGATCGTTGCCGGGTACGAATCTGCGGATGTCCGGGGCGTCGGGATGGAGCGCCCGGCGCGAACCACCGAGACCGGCCGCGACAAGCGAGGACTTCCCCGAACCGCTTGCGCCGATGACCGCGACGAATCGTTCACGCTCGAGCCGGTCGGTGAGGGCAGCGACCGCGCGCTCGCGACCGAAGTAGAGCGCACCGTCGTCCACGCCGAAGCCGACGAGACCCTTGTACGGCGCGGCGAGCGAGAGCGCCGCCTCGGTCGATGTGTCGCCGAGCAAGCGCCGGATCGCGCCGACGACGCGTGCGGGGTTCCCCGCAGTCGCCGCGAACACGGTGTCAGGATTGGTGTCCGCACCGGACGCCTCGAGCAGCGTTGCCACTGCGGCCACACTGAGCGGAGCGAGTTCGAGGGTGTGCACGTGACGGTCGCCGGCGAGTTTGTCGAGGAAGTGTGCGAGCGGCCCCTCGGGGTCACGGTCGGCATCGGTCCGGAATGTCGCGAGCAATGCGACGTTGCGAAGGCCGGGAGCCAACGCCATTGCCGCGAACAGGTCGAGCGTCAGCGGGTGTGCGAGGTGCAGGTCGTCGACGAAGACGATGAGGTCGTGTCGTTGAGCGATGCGACCGATGAGTGTGGCGAGCGCGTCGATGAGAACGTCGGCGCCGACGTCGCCAAGACCGGTGACGGCCGCCGCGACGTCGGGAACACGGGCGGCGAGCATCGGCACCAGCTGTGCCGCGGGCAGCGTGACGTCGTCCATTAGTGCAGCGAGGTGCGAAGGTTCGGCGGCGAGCGCGTACCAACGCACCAGTTCGATCCAGGCGTCGAACGGCTGGCCCTGGCACGATCCGACGAGGACGACCGTCTCGGGCGGAGCGCTCTCGCGGATCGCCTCGACGCACAACCGAGTCGCCCCCATGCCCGCCTCGCCGCACACGAACACGGTGACCGAGTCGCCGAGCGCCGCCTCGTCGAGCCAGGCGACGATCTGGCCGCGCGGTTCGGCGCGCCCGACAAAGGCCAGCGCTCCCGAGACGTCGAGGAGTGGAGGGCGCGGGAACTCATCGAGCGGCAGGTCAGGGGTCCATACGACCGCGAAGGTCGGGGTCGGGTCGGGAAAGCCCTTCAGTGGGATCTCGCCGAAGGGATGGAAGTCGAAGGTGCGCGCGACGCCGGCCGCGTCGGCCACGGCGCTGGTGACGAGGAGCTGCTCGGGTGTCGCCACGCCGCACAGCCGCGCGGCCTCGACAACCGGAGTGCCGAACCAGTCGCCGTCTTCGAAGGTCGCTTCACCGCTCGCGACGCCGACGCGGATCGCGAGCGCGAGGCTCGGATCGCGAGCAGCGAGGCGGGCGATCGCCTGCTGCATCGCCACGCCGCACACCACCGCATCGACCGCGCGGCCGCGGAACGCGACCATCAGGCCATCGCCCTGGTTTTTCACTTCGTCGCCGCCGAGTTGGCGGACAGGAGCACGGAGCGCCGCGAACACGTCGCGGCGGATCTCGTCGTAGGCGTGGTCGCCGAGCCGCGAGAGGAGCGCGGTCGAGCCGACGAGATCGACGAACAGCACCGTCACGGGCGCGCGCTGGGTCATGCACCGTGCAGTTTCGCGACCGAACGTGCGCCCGAGCGGGATCGGGGAGACCGGCTGCCGTGCTCGCCCAACTCCTGCATGGTGCCGTTGCTGAAGGTTGCATCGTCCTCGCCACCGCGAAAGGTCCTGCGTTGGCGAGCGACGAGATCGGGTTGGTTGTTTGTCGCGTGCTGAACGGACTCCGACCCAGCCGCACGGCGTGACGTTTCGCCCTCAGTATTTTGCGGTGCAGCGGCTCCTGCAGCCTGCCGAAGTGTTGCCATCCGTGGGTCGCTCACTGACCGACCGATCCGCGCTACTGGGGCGGAGGGTGTCGACCGGTGAAGGCGATCAGCTTCGTTTGGTCGTCGGCGTCTTCGGCGACCGCTAGCTGTGGGCCGAGCTGACCGCCCGCGCGCCGTGCCCCGGTCGAGCGGTTCCGGACGCGCGAGGCACCCTGGCTGAATTCGGCTCGTCGTGCGCGTGACTTCTCGGGACCTGTGGCTCTCGCCGGAGCGCGCACGCCGGCGTTGAATGGTGACAACGACGACGAAATGCTCGACGGTGGCGAGTCGGGAGGCCGAGGCGAAGTGGCGATCGGGAATGCAATCGTGACGATGGTGCTGCGCTCTCCGTTGCACCGGATGCTGTCTGGTTCGACCGACGTGATCCGCTACACCGGCCGGCGGACCGGCCGGGTCTTCACGACGCCCACGCAATACGCGAGTTCCGGCGACGACATCGTGATCATGGTTGCGCGTGCAGCGTCGAAGCAGTGGTGGCGGAACTTCACAGACGAGCGCGATCTCGACGTTCTGGTGCGGAGAACGTGGCGACCAATGCGGGCGCGCGCGGTCATCGGCGCCCACGAGCCCGAGACGGTAAGGCCGCTCCTCGACGCATACCTCGCGCGTTTCCCGCGCATGGCGAAGTTCTTGAGTGGCGAGACCGAGGAGGAACGCATCCGTCATGCGGTGGTCGTCTGGTGTCGCCCACGATGACAGCGTTGACGGCACCCGCCGCGCAGCGGTTGCCATGGTTCGTAGGTTGGTCGGGCTCGCACACGCCGTCGTTGGTGTGTTCGCGGCGGTCGCGATGGCTGCACCGTTGGTGCGCTGACCGGTCGAACGCTGGAACGACTGCTGGCCGCGCGGACTGCTCCGGATGTCGAACAACGCCGTGACTCCGACAAGAGGAGTGGGCCGCCTGGGACTCGAACCCAGAACCTGCGGATTAAAAGTCCGTCGCGCTGCCAATTGCGCCAGCGGCCCGTGCGCCGCGACCGAGCGTCGGGTCGAGCGACCGGATCGAGCGCGCGCCGCAAGGCTATTTCGCGGAAGTTGTTCGGGACGTGGCGATCCGGTGGACGCGAGAAGCCGTGGGAGAATCCCGTCGCTTGGCGACGGCAATTCCGCACGGTCGCGATTGGGCGCGGATCGGTCGTGACCCGGCCACGTGGAGGCGACGACAGGTTGGCGTCAGGGTGATCGCGCGCGCCGGTAAGGTCGCGCGCGGGCAGGAGGGGACGCCATGAAGGAGCGGCGCACGACCGCGACGTCGAACTTCGGTGCCGGCGCGCGCGAGAGCCACGACGCGAGCCCCTTCTACGGACGGTTCCGGGCGCCCGAGATCTCCGACGACCAACACGTCCCCGAACCACAGGCGGTCGCGGAGCCGTTCAACCAAGGCGACGCTCGCAACATGGACAAGGTTGCCGACGGGTCGGTCGCGCTCGTCGTGACCTCACCGCCATACTTCGCCGGCAAACAGTACGAAGAGGAACTCGAGCGCGACGGTATCCCGGCGTCGTACCTCGAGTATCTCGAGATGTTGCGCGACGTCTTCGCCGAGTGTGTGCGCAAGCTCGAACCCGGCGGTCGCATCGCGGTGAACGTCGCCAACCTCGGCCGCAAGCCCTATCGAAGCCTGTCCGCGGATGTGATCCGCGTGCTCGAGGACGACCTCGGATTGTTGTTGCGCGGCGAGTTGATCTGGCAGAAGGGAGAGGGCGCCAACGGATCGTGCGCCTGGGGATCGTTCCGTAGCGCTTCCAACCCCGTCTTGCGCGACATCACCGAACGCGTCGTGGTCGCGAGCAAGGGCCGCTTCGACCGGGCGCGGTCGGTGAAGCAACGTGCTGCCGACGGCCTGCCGCACCGCAGCACGCTCGCCACCGACGACTTCATGGCATTGACCCTCGACGTGTGGGACATCCCACCCGAGAGCGCCCGGCGGGTCGGGCATCCCGCACCGTTCCCCGTCGAACTGCCCGAGAAGCTCATCAGCCTGTACACCTTCGAAGGCGATCTCGTGCTCGACCCGTTCATGGGGAGCGGCTCGGCGCTGATCGCGGCGGCGAAACTCGGCCGGCGCTTCGTGGGTTATGACCTCGACGAGAGCTATGTCGCTCTCGCGCGACGGCGGGTCGCCGAGTATCTCGGCACGCGCGATGACCCGGCACGAACAGCGACACCAGCGCCGCGCTCGTTTGCGATCCTCAACCGAGGTCCGATGGTCGACGAAGCGGTGCGTGTCGAGGGAGGCGACGAGGGTGAGTTTCAGGACCGCGCGACGCGCGAGGGCAAGGCGGCCCACCACCTCGCGGCGCAGGTGCTCGTCGACGCCGGGTTCGTCATCACCGCGCACAACAAGCGCATTCGCCGTACCGGCGTGACGATCAGCTACGTCGCCGAGGACGCCGGCGGCGAGCCTTGGTTCTTCGACGTCGCCGGCGCGTTCACGAGCCATCGCGGCGGATTGCTGCGTACCGACACCGTCTGGAAATCACTCGGGCGGGCGTTCGCGTTGCGGCGCGAACGCGGCGCGGTGAAGCTGGTCCTGCTCACGAGCCACCTGCCGCGCCGCCGCAGCGAGGGCGACACCGCACTGCACGCCGCCGGTCCCGATGCGTTTTTCGACGCCATTGAGATGCTCGCCGACGACAGCCTCGAGCGGCTCCACCGCTACGCGCGCGGCGGCTGCACCGATCCGCTCCCCGGGTTCTGGACCGCCGGCGACCTCGAGCCGCGAACCTCCTGAGCGAGCTGCGAACCTCGACGCGCTGTCCTGCGTCATACCGATGGATCGGAAGGCTGTGTTCGCGCGGCGCGAGAGGAGTCCGGCGATGGGGCCGTCGAGAGGGCCGTCAACAAGCATGGGGACGATGAGGTCGAGGCCGCGTGCCGGGCTCGTTGCGATCTCGCTGCTGCTGGCGAGCGCGCTGATGGCTGGCGCGTGCACCGGCGGAGGCTCCGGCGACGCCGGGCCTCCAGCCGACCCCGACGCCAAGCTCGGCAGCGGTCCCTTTCTCGTCGCGCTGAGCACCGGTCACCCCGCGACCGCCGCCGAGGTCGCGCTCGCCGTCGTGGATGGGGAGCGGCTGAGCGACGACGACATCGCCGCGGTCGTGCGCCGGCTGCCGCGCTTCGTGGACGACGCCGAGCCCGTGCCGTTCCGGCGGCCGGTCGACTCGCTGCCGCGCCCGCGTGTCGGCGCGACGATCGATCGCCCATTCGGCATCGCGCCGCGCCCGCCCGTGCAGGCCGATCCCGACGGCCCGCTACGCGTGCTGAGGTACCAACCTCAGGGCGACGTGTCGATCGCGCCCGACCTGAGCGTGACGTTCAACCAACCGATGGTCGCGCTCGGAACGCTCGCGCATCTCGATCAGGCCGACGTCGCGGTGAAGGTCACGCCAGCGCTCGACGGGCGCTGGCGCTGGATCGGCACCCGCACGCTGCGTTTCGAGTTCGAAGGCGCGCTCGACCGTCTCCCGATGGCGACCAACTACACGGTCGAGGTCCCCGCGGGCACGACCTCGGCGACGGGCAACGCCCTCGCCGAAACCGTGCGCTGGACCTTCCGGACCCCTGCGCCGACCGTGCGTTCGTTGACACCGCAGAAGACATCGGTCGACCTGCAGCCCGTCTTCGTGGCGACGTTCGACCAGCGCGTCGACCCGGCTGCGCTGCTCGGCGTGATCACTCTGAAGGCTGGCGATGACGAGCGCGATCTGCGGATCGCGACCACGGCCGAGATCCAAGCCGACGAGCGTGCCCGCGGCGCGGTCGACGAGACCCAGGACGGTCGTTGGGTCGCGTTCCGGCCCGTCGAGCCGCTCCCGCGCGCGACGCGACTCTCGATCGCGATCGGACCCGAGGCTCCCTCGGCCGAGGGCCCGCGTACGACAAAGAAGGCCGCGACCTACACCGCCCGCACCTACCCACCGCTGAAGGTGTCGAAGAGCACCTGCGGCTTCGCGGGCTGCCGTCCCGGCAGTGAGTTCATCATCACGTTCACCAACCCGCTCGACATCGACGCGTTCGACTCCGACACGATCACGATCGACCCCGACGTTCCCTCGACGATCAGCGCGAGCGGCGACTCGATCGTGATCAGCGCGGCGACGAAGGCCGACACGACCTATGCCGTTCGGATCCCCGAAACGCTGCGCGACGAGTTTGGCCAGATGCTCGGTGCCGCCGAGCGCGTCTCCTTCGACGTCGGCCGCGCGCTGCCGAGCCTCAACGGATTCGACCGCCGGCTCATCACGACCGATCCGATGAGCGACCGCCCCGCGGTCGCGGTGACCTCGGTCGGTCACGAGACGCTGAAGGTCGACGTGTACGCAGTCGCCGTCTCAGATTGGACCGGCTACCAGGCGTTCCTCGATCGCTGGGACGGCCAGGACCTCGATGACCTACCGGATTGGGAACGGATCTCGAGTTCGACGATCGACGTTCCCGGGGGCGGGCGCGACCTCGCCGAGACGACGATCGACCTCGCAGACGATCTCGGTGCCGCGACCGGTCATCTCGTCGTGGTCGTGTCACCGACCCGCGAGTTCGCCGAGGGATCGCCGAGTTTGTGGGAGAACCGGCCGACCGTGGCCTGGGTGCAGACCACCCAGATCGGCGTCGACGCGTTGGCGACCGACGACGAACTGGTCGCCTGGGCGACCGATCTGAGCGACGGCGCTCCGCTCGACGGTGTCGAGATCCGGCTCGCGGGCGACGGCGACGCGGCGATCACCGACGGCGACGGGCTCGTCCGCGTGGGCCTCGGTCGCGCCCGCTTCCTCACCGCCACTCAGGGCAACGACGTCGCGCTGCTGCCGGCCGACACCGCCTACGAGTGGCAGCGCCAGACCCGCCCCAACTCGGTCGTCGGGTTCGCTTTCGACGACCGCGGCCTCTACCGCCCCGGCGAGACGGTGCGCGTCAAGGGCTGGTTCCGGCGAGTGAGCACCACCGACGGCACCTCGGTCACGCCGCTGGAGGTGGCATCGGCAGCGAAGTGGACCGCGTCCGACGCGTTTGGCAACGAACTCGGCAAGGGCACCGTCGAACTCAGCGCCGCGAGTGGCTTCGACCTCGAGATCGATGTGCCGCTCGGCGCCGCGCTCGGTCCGGCGTCCCTGCGCATCGACCCGATCGACGGCGGCACCGGCGGCATCACCAGCCTCCAGTTCGATATCCAGGAGTTCCGCCGCCCCGAGTTCGAGGTCGTGACCCGGGCCGAGAGTGCGGGACCGCACCTTCTCACCAAACCGGTCACCGTCGCCGCCGTCGCGCAGTACTTCTCGGGCGGCACGCTTCCCGATGCTCCGGCTACGTGGCAGGTCACGACCCGCTCGACGACCTACTCACCGCCGAACTGGTCGCAGTTCAGCTTCGGCGAGGTGCAGCCCTGGTGGATCGATGATTTCGGGTTCGGCGGTTTCGACGACTTCGGTGCCCGCGGCGGTTTCGCCGGTGATTTCGTGATCGACCGCGCGATCGGTCCGTGCTGCTCGCCGACCGACGAGCGCGCCGTCACCTACGAGGGGCGGACCGACTCGACGGGCACGCACTACCTGCAACTCGACTTCCAGGGCGAGAAGCCCGACCTGCCGATCACGGTCGCGGCCAACGCCGCGGTGCAGGACGTGAACCGCCAGAGCTTCGCCTCGAACCTCGAGGTGCTCGTACACCCGGCAGACCTCTACGTCGGGTTGCGCAGCGCACGCCAGTTCGTGCGCGCGGGCGAGCAACTCGACATCGAGGCGATCGTCACCGACATCGACGGCGCGCCCGTCGCCGGCCGTGCGTTCACCGTCACCGTGGTACGACTCGAGTCGAAGTTCGACAACGGCGAGTTCAGCGAGACCGAGGTCAATGCGCAGTCCTGCGAGCTCGCCTCGGAGGACGAACCGGTGTCGTGTTCGATCGACGTCGACACCGGCGGCGAGTACAAGGTGCGCGCCGTTGTGGTCGACGACGCGGGCGGCACCAACCGCAGCGAGTTCACGCGCTGGGTGAGCGGGGCCGAGGCCGTGGCGGCGCGTCGGGTCGAACTCGAGTCCGCGACGCTCGTGCCCGACGCCGAGGAGTACGAGCCGGGCGACACGGCCGAAATGCTCGTCGTGGCGCCGTTCGCCGACGGCTCCGGGCTGCTCACGATCAGCGCGAACGGCACGACGGACACCACCACCTTCGAGCTCGACGAGGGTTCGGCCGTGCTCTCGGTGCCGATCACCGAGCGCCACGTCCCGGGCGTTGCCGTCACTGTCGACCTCGCCGGCCATGCGCCCCGCCTGCGCGATGACGGGACGACCAACCCTGACCTGGCGCCGCGACCCGCGTTCGCCGCGGCGACGCTGTCGCTGCCGGTCAAGCCGGTCGCCCAGACCCTCGCGGTCAGTGCGACCGCGCGCGACGCGACGACCGAGCCCGGCGCGGCGAACACGATCGACGTCGCGGTCCGCGACTCCGACGGCGTCCCGGTGTCGGGCGCCGAGGTCGCGGTCGTGGTCGTCGACGAGGCCGTGCTCTCGCTCACCGGCTACCAACTCCCCGACCCGGTCGCGGCGTTCTACGGCCCGCGTTACGAGCAGCGTTACCTCGACCACCTGCGCTCGAGCCTGGTGCTCGCCAACCCCGAGATCTTCAGCGGCGCCCCCACATCATCGACGACGGCGGCGGGCGCGGGCGGTGACGACGGACTGGTCCGCCAAGCGTTCCCCGGCGCCGCGACTGCCGACGCGGCTACCGCGGAGTTCAGCATCCACCGCCAACGCGCCTTGTCCGGCGGGGTGACCGGTGGGCAGATCGAGATCCGCAGCAACTTCGACGCCCTGGCGCTGTTCGCGCCCACGGTCCGTACCGGCGGGTCGGGCACGGCGTCGGTCGAACTCAACCTGCCCGACAACCTCACCCGCTACCGCGTCATGGCGGTCGCGGCCGACGGGCGCGACGCCTTCGGCGCGGGAGAGTCGACACTCACCGCGCGCCTGCCGTTGCAGGTACGACCATCCGCCCCGCGCCTTTTGAACTTCGGCGACCGCTTCGACTTCCCAGTCGTGCTTCAGAATCAGACCGACGACGCGATCGTCGCCGACGTGGTCATCGAGACGTCGAACCTTACGCTCAGCGCGGGCGCGGGACGGCGGGTCGAGATCCCCGCGAACGAACGCGTCGAGGTGCGCTTCCCCGTCGCGGCCGACGAGGCCGGCACTGCGCGCTACCGCGTCAGCGCGGTGGGCGGCGATCACGCCGACAGTGCGGGCGGCGAGTTGCCGGTGTACACGCCGGTCACGACCGAGGCGTTCGCGACCTACGGCGTCATCGACGGCGGTGCGGTCGCCCAGCCCCTCGTTCCGCCCGCCGGTGTCGTGCCGCAGTTCGGTGGGCTCGAGATCGACACGTCATCAACCGCGCTGCAGGCCCTCACCGACGCGGTCGTCTACCTCGAGGAATACGACTACCGCAGCGCCGACGCGTACGCGTCGCGCATCATCGCGCTCACCTCGCTGCGGGACGTGTTCGCCGCGTTCGGCGGCGAGCGGGTGCCATCGGCGGACGAACTCGACGCGCGGATCAAGTCCGACGTCGCCGCGCTCGTCGCGCTCCAACGCGAGGGCGGCGGCTTCGGCGTGTGGACCCGTTACGACGAACAGCAGCCCTACGTCAGCGTCCAGGCGACCGAGGCGCTCGTGCTCGCGCGCCTCGCCGGCTTCGAGGTGTCCGAGGACGCGTACCGCGCCGCGCTCGGCTATGTCGCTTCGATCGAGACTGCCTTCCCGTCGTGGTGGGACACGCGATCGCGCCACGCAGTGAGCGCCTACGCTCTGCACGTTCGGGCTCGGGCCGGCGATCGTGACCCCGGCAAGGCCGAGGCGCTCTACCGATCGGACGGCGACCTGCCGCTTGACGCGCTCGCATGGCTGTGGCCGGTCGTCGACGACCCCGCGATCGACGGCGAGATCGCCCGCACGATCGACAACCGCGCCCACGACTCGCCCGCGACGGTGACGTTCAGCCACGGCTACGACGACGGCACGCACCTGGTGCTCGCATCCGACCGCCGCACCGATGGCATCGTGCTCGACGCGCTCATCAGCAAACGACCTGGGAGCGACATGATCCCCAAGGTCGTGGCTGGGCTCATCGGCAACCAGGTGCAGGGACGCTGGGGCAACGTGCAGGAGAACGGCTTCATCCTCGTCGCGCTGCAGCGCTACTTCGCGACTTTCGAGGCGCAGACGCCCGACTTCGTCGCGCGGGCCTGGCTGGGCGATACCTACGCGGCCGAGCACGGGTACGCGGGCCGAACCGTCGAGCGCCAACACACGCTCGTGCCGATGAGCGAACTCATCGATCCCGCTACGGGAGCGCATGACATCGTCGTCGCCAAGGAGGGCGTAGGACGGCTCTACTACCGGCTCGGGCTGCGCTACGCACCCGCCGATTTCGCGCTCGATCCACGCGACGAGGGTTTCGTCGTCGACCGTATCTACGAGGCCGTCGACGACCCGACCGACGTGCGGCGCGACGCCGACGGGACCTGGCACATGCGTGCGGGCGCGCTGGTTCGGGTGCGGCTCACGCTCGTCGCCGACTCGAACCACACCAACATGGCGTTGCTCGACCCGTTGCCGGCTGGTCTCGAGGCGCTCAGCCCCACCCTCGCCGCGTCGCCGCGCCCGCCGGCCGAGAATCCCGAACCCGGCGACGACGTGCTGCCCGAGTGGTACGGCTGGACCTGGTTCGACCACGAGAACCTGCGCGACGACCGCGCCGAGGTCTACAGCGCCTATCTCGTCGGCGGGGCGTACGAGTACTCCTACGTCGCGCGGGCGACCACGCCGGGCGAGTTCGTCGTGCCGCCCGCCCGGGCCGAGGAGATCTACGCGCCCGAGGTGTTCGGCCGCTCGGGCAGCGACCGCGTGGTGGTCGGCAGCGGCGTGTCGACCCCGAGCACGGGGGTCTGACCGCCCGGATTCGGCGCGCCGGGGTGACTGTGGCCCGGACGCGAGATCGTCAGCACGCGAATGCCCGGAAACGGGCAGTTGGGTGCGCACGCCCGAGCGCCTGTCCTCGCCGGGTGCACCCGGCCGTTCGTGCACGAATCCTCGCAACTTCGCGCCTCGATCGCCGATGGAGACCTCGCAGTCGAAGGCTCCGAGAAGGGTAGCGACAGATGCGAGCAATGGTCGTCGACGACTCCAAGGCGATGCGTACCATCCTGAAGCGTCTCCTCGGCGAGTGCGGCTATTCCGAGATCCTCGAAGCTGGCAACGGCCGCGAAGGCCTCGAGGTCATGCTCGGCGGCGACGTGCCCGAGTTGGCGCTCGTCGACTGGAACATGCCGGAGATGACCGGCATCGAGTTCGTCGCCGCGGTGCGGGCGAACCCTGCGTTCAACAACGTGATCCTGATGATGATCACGACCGAGACCTCGATCGACAAGATCCAAGAGGCACTCGCCACCGGCGCGGACGAATACGTCATGAAGCCGTTCACCAAGGAAGTACTGCTCGAGAAGCTCGAGATCATCCGCTCGACCCGGTCCTGACGGCCGCAGGGCGAGGCAACCGACCGAGCGCACGAGGCAGGGCGAGCCATGACGCTGACACCACACCCCACGAACCGGCCCGGCGCTGCCGACGCGCCCGGACCCTCGGCGGGCCGGACCGGCCATGTCGCGGTGCGAGTGCTGCTCGTTGACGACTCGGTCGTGATCCGGCGCATGCTCACCGACGTGCTCTCCGACGACCCGGACATCGAGGTGATCGGCAGCGCCAGTAACGGCAGGCTGGCGCTGCAGCGCTTGGCGCTCGGACTCCCCGATGTCGTCGTGATGGACGTCGAGATGCCAGTGATGAGCGGGCTCGAGACACTCCCCGAACTCCGCCGCCTCTACCCGAAGCTGCCCGTGATCATGTTCTCGACGCTGACGACGCGCGGCGGTCAGGCGACGCTCGACGCGCTCTCGCTCGGTGCGAGCGACTATGTGGCCAAGCCAGCCAACATGGCCAGCATCGGCGAGTCGATCGAGAAGATCAAGGCCGAGCTCACTCCCAAGGTCAAGGCCTTGGGAGGTGGTGCGAGCGGCATCGCCGCGAAGACCGCGGCCCGACCGCCGACTGCCGCGCCGAGCGCGCCCCGTCTTCCCGGCCTGCTCCGGCTCGCGACCGAGAAGGTCGAAGCGGTGGTGATCGGGGTCTCGACCGGCGGCCCCAGCGCGCTCCAAGACATCGTTCCCAAGCTCCCGCCGAACCTGCCGGTGCCGATCTTCGTGGTGCAGCACATGCCGGCGTTGTTCACGAAGTTGCTCGCCGCACGTCTCGACGCGACCTCGGCGATCCGGGTGTTCGAGGCAACCGATGGACAGGGTGCGGAGCCGGGGACGCTCTACATCGCGCCTGGCGACCATCACATGGTGCTCGAGCGCAAGGGGAACGCGGTGCGGGTCACCCTCAATCAGGACGCGCCCGAGAATTCCTGCCGGCCCGCGGTCGATCCGTTGTTCCGATCGGCGGCCGACGTGTACGGCGCCGGCGTGCTCGCGGTCGTGCTGACCGGAATGGGCAGCGACGGCTGCGCGGGAGCGGGCGTGATCGTCGCCGCGGGCGGCCAGTGTTTCGCGCAGGATGAGACGACGAGCGTGGTGTGGGGCATGCCAGGGTTCGTGACCCGGGCCGGTCATGCCGACCGGAACGTTCCCCTCGGCGAGGTCGCAGCGGAGATCGTGCGCCGCTGCTCGGCCGGCCGGGCATTCGTAGCCGCACCCTCGGGTGCGCGGGCCGAGGGGTAGGACCAGATGCCGATCACCACCGCCGAGTTCGACTACGTCCGCGAGTTCGTGCGCGCCAAGTCCGCAATCGTGCTCGACCCGGGCAAGGAGTACCTCGTCGAGTCGCGACTCGGGCCCTTGGCCGAGCAGGCGGGCTTCGAGTCGATCGCCGCGCTCGTCGAGCGTCTGCGCCGCAACGACACCCAACTCGGACATCGGGTCATCGACGCGATGACCACGAACGAAACATCGTTCTTCCGAGACCTCCACCCGTTCGAGGCGCTGCGGACGACGGCCCTCCCCGACCTGATCGAAAGGCGCGCCGGCGAATGCAAGCTCGACATCTGGTCGGCGGCATGCTCGTCGGGACAGGAGCCGTACACCATCGCGATGACGTTGAGCGAGCACTTCCCGCAGTTGGCGGGCTGGAACGTGAATTTGCTCGCGACGGACCTGTCGGCCGAGATGCTCGCCAAGGCGCGCGAAGGTCGCTATGCGCAGATCGAGGCGAACCGCGGGCTCCCCGCACCGTTGCTCGTGAAGTTCTTCGAGCGGTCGGGGATGGGTTGGGTCGTCAAGCCGGAGCTGAAGCGCCTTGTCGACTTCCGGCAACTCAACTTGATCGCACCGTGGCCACCAATGCCGCGCATGGACATCATCTTCATCCGCAACGTGCTCATCTACTTCGACGTCGAGACGAAGCGCATGATCTTCAATCGGGTCGCGCAGTTGCTGAAGCCGGACGGCTACCTGTTCCTCGGCGCGGCCGAGACGACCGTCAACATCCACGATGGTTTCCAGCGCCTCCAGATCGACAAGGCCGGCTGCTACCAACCCAAGGTCAAGGTCTGAAGACGACCCGACCCGACGCGCGAGCAGTACGCCTCGCGGTTGCGTGCCCTTCGTCCGGCTTGTTCCGGCGCTCAAGCAGGCCGCGATCGGGCCGATTCAGTACCCAGAGGGTCGGGCTTCACGTCCGAGCCCGCAGGTGTGTCGGCGCCGCGGTGGGGCCGGCCGCGGAGGGAGACACGATGCAGCTGCTCGCCGACATCGATCTCGGTGAGGTTACCGAGAGCGTGTGGACGTCGATGCTCGGGTTCGAGATCACGACCACCGACGAGTCCTACGACGCGACGAACGAGGGCCGTTATCTCGTCGGCTGCGTCCAGATCACCGGATCGGTCGACGCGGCCGTGTTGATCGAGGTGCCCGGGCCGCTCGGTCGCCAACTCGCCGTCACGATGTTCGGCACCGACGAACCCGAGATCTCCGACGACGAGATCTGGGACGCGCTCGGCGAGATGGCGAACATGATCGGCGGCAACGTCAAGGGGATGCTCTCGGGTGAGAGCGCCCTGTCGCTCCCGACCGTCGCCGAGGGTCGCGACTACCGCGTCGTGATCCCGGGCGGTGGGGTGTTGCAGGCGCGCACGTACCGGTGTGAACAGTGGCTCATGCGCGTCCAGTTGATTGGACGTCAACAGGACTCGGCGAGCGAGTAGCACGGTCGAGGAAACGGACGCAGCTCGATGAAGATCCTCATCGTTGACGACAGCAAGGCGATGCGCATGATCGTGCGACGGCACGTCGAGTCGGCGCGCGTCCCCGACGCCGAGATCGCCGAAGCCAGCAACGGCCAGGAAGCGCTCGACGTGATCCGGGCCGACCAGCCCGACCTCGTCTTCTCCGACTGGAACATGCCCGAGATGACCGGCATCGACCTGCTGAAGGCGTTGCGCGCCGAGGGTTCGAACGTCCGCTTCGGGTTCGTGACGTCGGAGAGCCAGCCTCATATGAAGGACATGGCGCTCGACGCCGGTGCCCTGTTCGTGATCGTCAAGCCGTTCACCGCCGAGGACTTCCAGGCCGTGCTGGCACGCGTGCTTTGAACCTCTCGGATCAGCCGAGACAACCGAGCGTGGTCGCGCCGCGAGGAGCAGACGACCCGAACGGGCCACAGTGAAGGGAGTCGCAGGTGCCCACCAACTACCCGTTCCCCCGCGCTGACACCATCAAGCAGATCATCGGCGACCTGCTCGGTCGCGAGATCACCGTGGTGCCGGGTGACACCCTCGTCCTCGAGCGCGACACACCTGCGGTCGTCTCGGACTACATCGCCGACAGCGGTGAGATCGCAGTCGTGTGCCTGACGGACCTGCGGTTGTCAAACGCGCTCGGTGCCGCACTGACGATGGTCCCACCGAGCCAGGTTGACGACGTCGTCAAGAAGTGGGTCATCGACGAGATGAACCTCGAGAACCTCGCCGAGATCGTCAACATCATGGCGCGGTTGTTCAACTCGGACGATTGCATGCACCTGAAGTGGCACAAGGCGCACACGCTGCCCGGCGAACTCCCCGAGGACACGGCCGAGTTCATGAAGGCGCCGCTGGCTCGCCGCGACTTCGACGTCACCGTCGAGGAATACGGCGCGGGCAAGCTTGCGCTCCTCGTCGCCTGATCTTCACCGCGCGTCAACCGGGACGCCACGCGGTCCGACTCTCTCGATCGAGTCGCGCGATTGCGGACTCGAGGACTGCGGCTCCGACGCGCACCTGACTCTGTCGGCCATGGCCGCGGTCAGGGCGATGGTTTTGGTGAAGGAAGCCGTCGTTCGGCCTCAACCGGCGACGTGCTCGGTCTCGGCCGCGATCGCGGCCGCGGCCCCGGCCTCGAGCGCTGCTGACAACGACGGGTCGCCGCCGCCCGGTGCCGACGCGAGCGCCGGTGTGCCCGCGACGGTCGGACCGTTGTCGTCGGGGTGGTTCGCGGGTCGCTCCGACGCGGCGGCGAAGCCCGCAATCAACGACGTGACGATCCACAGCCCCGTCCAGAGCACCGCGACCGCGATCAAGAAGCGGACTCCGACAGTCACGACGTCGGCCGATCCCTGCATCGCGCCGGAGAAGCCAGGCCAGCTGATCACGAGCGCACCGATCAGGCTGATCGCAAAGATGAGTCCCGGATCGACCCGTGCGGGCCCCTGCTGGGGTTTCATCGGCGTGTCATTCGCTCGGTGAGCAACTCGGCCCAGCGCAGCGGCGTTGCCGGACGTCCGTCGAGGCGGGCGATCGGCAGGTCGAGTTGGATCGGCGACGCCGGGCTCACCGTGTCAGCGAGGTGCTCGAGCGCGAGCACGTCGAAGCCACCGAGCCGCTCGGACCAGGCGTCGACGTCCTCGATCTTCCACGCCGCGTTCACAATGCCCCAGGTCTGCGTCGGCTCCAAGTTGTCGAGCATCGACCGCGCCCACTCCTGACCGCTCGTGACAGCGGGGAGCGAAATCGCCACGAACGTCTGGTAGTCGCGTCGGCGCCAACTCCTGCGGCGCTCTTCGGCGGTCGCCGGGTCGTTGATCTGCAACCACGTCGGGATCCCGTCGCCGAGCTCGTGTTCGGTCGCGAGCACCAGGTTGTCGGGGTCGAGTCCGCGTTCAACCGCGAGCGCGCGGGCGAGGACCACCGGCTGCGCACCCACGCCGACGACGGCGATCACCACACCGTTCGCATCCGGCAGCGGCGAAGGGACCGCAAGCCGCGACAACGACTCGATGAGCGCGCCGCGCAACTCGCTGGCGACGATCCCACGCGGGATGAAGCGCGCCGGCAACCCCATCTGCAGCAGCAGATTCTCGGGTCGCTCGATGACCTCGACATCGCGGCTGCGCCGCACACGCGGCGAGACGAACGGCGTGGCGATCGGCGCGAGCCCGCGGATGAACCGGTCCTCTTCGACCGCGACCTCGACGCGCAGGTCCTCGCCGGGGCCAGCTCGGCGACCCACGCGCTCACCGTCATCCGGTGCCGGTGCCACGACGCGGCGGTCGGTCGCACCGGCCGATTCCCCGACGACCGAACTCGATGATGTGTCGACGAGCATTCTCGGCGTGTCATGCTCGAACACCCGGCTGAAGTCATGGGTGCCGTCGGCGCGCAGGGTGGCCGGGCGCTCGGGAACGGTGCGCGGGCTCAGTTCGGGCGCGACGGGGTTGCGGAGAGGCCGACCGGGTTCGGTCGAGCGGCGGGTCTCGACGTCACGCGCGATCCGATCGAGGATCTGTACGAACCGCTCCGAATCGTCGTGCCCCGGTCCGTTCGCGTCGAGGTCGATGATCTCGCCCTCGACGTTGCGGATGGCACCGACGTCGACGTCGTCGCGTGGCTCCACCCCTGTCGTCGCCCCGGGCTGATGGCGGGAACGCTCGGTCCCGTTGATCGCCTCGGCAAGGTCGAGCACGCTGCGTGCGGGGAGCACGGGCGACATCGGTTCGGCGTCGTCGCGAACGTCGACGACGAGGGCCGGAGTGGCGACGTCGAAGTCACGATTGGGAGGCGCTTCGACGACGACCTCGTAGTACTCGCGCGCGAAGAACCCGCCGACGCCGCCGCGCCGAACGCGGTTCGCGGCGACGATGTGCGCGTGGTCGCCGTACTGCGCGCGCACCTGCGCGAGGACGGGCTCGAGCTCCGGGCCCTCAAACCGCTGCTGTCGGCTGGCCAAGGTTCACCACCCCGATGGTCTCGAGCTCGACGTGTCCGCCGAGCTCCGTGTATGCGAGGACGGGCAGCCGCGGCGCGGCCGCTTTCAACAATCGCCGCAGCGGCGGTCGGAGCTGCGCCGCGCAGACGAACACCGGCTCGACGCCGCGCATCTCGGCGGCTTCGAACTCGCGGGCGACGGACGTCGCGATCTGCTCGGCGATCGCCGGGTCGAGCGCGAGGAACGAACCCTGATCGGACGCGCGCAGTGCCTCGGCGAGCTGGTGCTCCACGATCGGCTCGAGCGTGATGATCGACAGTCGCCCGAGTCGCGCGTAGCTCGACGTAATGGCGGGCCCGAGCGCGGCGCGCACGGCCTCGACGATTGTCTCGGTGTCCTTGGTGATGCGCGAACGTTCGCCGATCACCTCGAAGATGCGGACGAGGTCGCGGATCGCGACGCCTTCGTCGAGCAGGGCTTGGAGGACGCGCTGGATCTCTCCGTGCGTCACGTTGGCGGCGTTGATCTCGTCAACGACTACCGGATCGGTTTGCTTGACGATGTCGACGAGCAGCTTCACGTCCTGGCGCGCCAGCAGGTGTCCCGCGTGGCGGCGCGCGATCTCGGCGAGGTGCGTGGTGATGACCGATGCGCGGTCGACCACGGTCGCTCCGGTGATCTCGGCCTGGTGGCGGAACTCGGCCGGGACCCACGTCGCCGGGAGCCCGAATACCGGCTCGCGGGTCTGGATCCCCGGCAGCGTGTGGTTGTCGTCACCGAGGACGAGCACGTGTCCGGGCGGCGCTTCGCCGCGCCCAAGTTCGACGCCGTGAAGTTTCACGGCGTAGCTGCTCGCGGGGAGCTCCAGGTTGTCGCGAGTGCGGACGAGCGGGATCACGATGCCGAGCTCGAGCGCGAGCTTGCGTCGCAGCGCGCGTACCCGTTCGAGCAGGTCGCCGCCGTGAGCCTGATCGACGAGGTCGATAAGGTCGTAGGCGATCTCGAGTTCGAGCGGCTCGACCCGCATATCGTGCGCGATGGACTCGGGCGTCTCTTTGGGTGGCGGCAGGTCCGCCGCTGCCGCGGCGGCCCCGAGTTCGAGTTCGAGCGCACGCTGCGCCTCGTCGGGGAGCCGCGCGGCGAAGAACAACAGTCCGAGCCCGACCGCGAGGAACGGGAGTTTCGGCAGGCCAGGCACGATCGCGAGCAGGGCCACCGCTCCGCCGGCGATCTGCATCGTGCGGCGGTGGCCGGTGAGCTGGCCGAGCAGGTCGGTTCCGAGGTCGGCCTCGGTCGCGGCACGGGTGACGATGAGACCCGACGACATCGAGATCAACAGCGCGGGGATCTGGGCGACGAGACCGTCGCCGACGGTGAGCAGCGAGTAGTGCGTGATGGCATCGGAGAACGACATGCCGTTCTGCATGACGCCGACGACGAAGCCACCGATCAGGTTGATGAGCACGATCACGATCGCAGCGATCGCGTCACCCTTCACGAACTTCGACGCTCCGTCCATCGCGCCGTAGAAGTCGGCTTCGTCGGAGATCTCCTTGCGGCGGCGCTTCGCTTCGATCTCGTCGATGATGCCGGCGTTGAGGTCGGCGTCGATCGCCATCTGCTTACCCGGCATCGCGTCGAGGGTGAAGCGCGCCGCCACTTCGGCGACGCGGCCTGCACCGTTGGTGATGACGATGAACTGGATGACGATGAGGATCAGGAAGATCACGAGTCCGACGACGACCGATCCGCCGACGACGAAGTGGCCGAAGCTCTCGATGACCTTGCCTGCGTATCCGTTGAGGAGCACGAGTCGGGTGACGCTCACGTTGAGCGCGAGGCGGAACAGCGTGGCGATGAGCAGGAAACTCGGGAAGATCGAGAAGTCGAGGACCCGGGTCGTGAACATCGACGCGAGTAGGGCGAGGGTCGCGAGCGCGATGTTCGTGACGAGGAGCAGGTCGATGAGCGCGGTCGGGAGCGGTACGACCATCATCACGACGATCCCGATGATCGCCGCGGGGACCGCGATCTGACCCAACCGGTTGGCCACATGGTTGGAATGCACGAAACCTCACCGCGGCAGCGCGCCGTCCGTGGCTCCCGACCCTGCGTGGCCGCGGCCGCGACCACCCGAAATCCCGGCGCCCATCCGGCGGCGCCGCGATCTCATCGGCGGGCGGATGCCCCAGTTGAGCGCCGGTTCTGCCGGGATTGTCGCCGGGCGTCGCGTCGCTGCTCGAGGCGTGTCTCGCGCAGATCGATCTCGTCGGGCGGGTCGTGCAGGAAGGGCACGCGAGGCTCGTGGAAACCGTCGGCTCGGCCCTGCGCGCGCAACCGGTAGACGAACGCCAGCAACTGTGCAATCGCCTCGTAGAGCGCGACCGGGATCAGTTGGCCGACGTCGCAGGCGCCGTACACCGTGCGCGCGAGGCCGGGCTCGCGCACGATGGGAACGCCACCGCGGTCGGCCTCGAGCCGAATGCGGGCGGCGAGGTGGTCGACGCCCTTGGCAATTACCTCGGGTGCGCCACGCGCCGGGTCGTACTTGAGCGCGACCGCGTAATGCGTCGGGTTGACGATCACGACATCGGAGGTCGCCACCATCCGGATCATGCGGTTGCGCGACATCGCCTGTTGCCGGGAACGGATCGCCCCGCGGACCTGCGGGTTCCCTTCGTATTGCTTCAGTTCTTCTTGGACCTCGTGGCGCGTCATCATCAACTGCTTCGTGATGCGCCGGCGCTGCACCGCGTAGTCGACGCCGGCGATCACAAGGCTGACCGCCGACACGTTGCGGACCAGCGTGAGCGCGCCCTTCGCCGTCGCTCCGGCCAGGTACATTGCGGAGCCGCCGCCGCTGACGAGGTCGCGCGCGAGTCCCGACGCGACCGGCCAGGCGACGGTCGCGAGCAGCGCGACCTTGGCCACCGACTTGGCGAGCTCCCACAGCGACGCGGGACTCACCATGCGCTTCACGCCCTTCAGCGCGTTCAAGCGCTGAAAGTCGGGCTTCAGTCGCTTTGCCGACGGCTTCAGGCCGACCTGGGCGAGGTTGACGACGATCGAGACGAGCAGCAACCCAAGCAGGACCGGAGCGGCGATGAACGCAGCCTGCACCAACCCGTCCCCGAAGAACTTGATCGCACGTTCCTGGGTCGGGTCGTCGATGACGCGCCCCATCTGCTCCAAGAGACCGAGCATCGACGTGCGGCCGCGCGAGATGCTCGCCTGCAGCAGCATCGTCGTGAGTAGCATTCCTCCCCAGGCGGCCAGGTCTGGCGAGCGTGCGATCTGGCCGCGTTCGCGTGCCTCGCGGAGCCGCTTCGGTGTCGGCTTCTCGGTCTTCGCCGACTGCTCGGACGCCACCATCACTCACCTCCCCAGCACGGGGCGCAGGCTGTCGTGCAACAGGTTCTCGACGGCCGGCGCGACGAGCGGGATCGCGAGCGCGACGACGATCAGCGCCACCACGACGCGCACCGGGAAGGCAAGCGCGAACACGTTGAGCGACGGCGCGGCCCGAGCGACCAGGCCCATTGCGAGTTCGGCAATGAACAGGCAGGCGATCACTGGCCCGGCGATCTCGAGCGCGGCAAGCAGAAAGTCGTCGGCGCCGGTGGTGAGCGTGCGGGTGATGAGACCGGGATCAGATCCGCCGGCCGGCACGACCTCGAAGCTGGCGAAGAAGCCGCGCACGAGCAGGTGGTGCCCGCCGCTCACAAACAACAGCGTGACCGCGAGCAGTGAGTACATCCGGCCGAACACGGAGTTGGTGGTGTCAGCCGCGGGGTCGTAGACGGCGGCGAGCGAATACCCGGCGAACGTGTCGACCAACGCGCCCGCGGCCTGCACGGCCTGGAAGAGGATCAGCATGATCATGCCCATCGAGAACCCGACGAGCGCCTGGGTGAGGAGCGCGGCAACGAACGGCCCCGTCTCCATCGACAACTCGCCGCTGGCCGCCGCGTGTGGTGCGGCGGCGAGCGCGAGCGCCGCGGCGAGCCCCGCCTTCACCGAGATGGGCACGAGCCGCGTATTGAACGGCGGCGCGATGAACAGCCACGCCGCGCAACGAACGAGCGCCAGCACGAAGCCCGTGACGAGCAGCGGGTCGATCGGGATCGTCACGAGTTGAGCAACCGCGGGATCATGTCGAACAGGTGGTGGACGAAGCCGATCGTCTGGCCGAGCATCCAGTTGCCCGCGAGCACGATGACGAGCGCCACGCCCAGCAGCTTCGGCACGAACGTGAGCGTTTGTTCCTGGATCTGGGTGGCCGACTGCACCAACCCGATCCCGAGTCCGATGGCGAGCGACACGATGAGGATCGGCGCGGCGAGTTTCGTCGCGAGCAGGATCGACTGGATGGCGATCTCGGTGACGGAACTGTCGGTCATGGTGGTCTCCTCCCGGCGCCGTCCCGGCGCCCCATTCAGTTGAAGCTCGTGATGAGCGACTTCACGACGAGCGCCCACCCGTCGACCATCACGAAGAGCAAGAGTTTGAACGGCAACGACACGAGCACGGGCGGCAACATGAACATGCCCATCGACATCAGCGCCGAGCTGATGACCAGGTCGATGATGAGGAACGGCACGAACACGACGAAGCCGATGATGAACGCCGTCTTCAGCTCCGAGAGCACAAAGGCGGGCACGAGTGTCGCCAAGCTGATTTCGGCCCGATCGGCGGGCGCGGGCTTGCCGCTGGCCTTGATGAACAGGTCGAGCTCGCCCTTGCGGGTCTGGTCGAGCATGAAGTCCTTGAGGGGTGCCGAGGCCTCGTCGTAGGCCTCCTTGTACGACATGTCGCCCTTCAGCAAGGGTTGGAGCGCGTTGTCGTTCATCTCCGACAGGGTCGGAGCCATGACGAACAGGCTCAGGAAGAGCGACAAACCCACGACGACCTGGTTGGGTGGGATCGCGTTCACGCCGAGCGCGTTGCGGGTAAGCGACAACACGATCACGATGCGGGTGAAGCTCGTCAGCATCATCAGCAACGCCGGCGCGATCGCGAGCAGCGTCAGGATCAGGATGATGAGCACGCTCTGGCCCGGCTTCTTCGCCTCGCGTTCGGCGTCGGTCTCGGCACCGCTGAAGTCAGGGACGTCGATGTTGATCGTGGCCTGATCGGGGTCCGTCGTCACGGGTGTGTCTTCAGTGCCGTCCTGGGTCTGCGGATTGGGCACTTGCGCGTCGGGCGGCGCCGGCACGGTCTGTGCCGGACGTTCCGGTGCCGTCACCGCGTCGGCGCGACCCGGCGACGCGAACGTCCACGCGAGGCAGACGGCGAGCGCGAGCGAGTACGCGAGTGCGCTGCGACGCGGGCTCGCGTGACGGGTCACGGTCCGCGCGATGAGCCGCGACGGCGCGCGCGAAACCGACCGACGTTGGGCCGACCGACGTTGGGCCGACCGACTTTGGCCCGACGGGCGTCGGCGGCAGGGACGTTGTTGCACGGAAGCCCTCCGGCGCGCCAGCGCGCGCGTGCGGCCTCAGCTCTTCCGGACGGTGCGCTCCCGGAGCGAGTCGAGTGCCATCTTCCATGCCGGACTACCGGGAACATCGTCCGCGGCGTGAGGAAGCTCCGTCCGATGGGCTTCCGCGAGATCGACCGGCGCGCCGAGTCGGGTGCCGGCGCTGCGAGTCGGTGAAGGTGCCCCATCGGGCTTCGTGGTCACGGTGTTTGTGGTCACAATGTTTGTCGCCACGGCCGCAATTGCAGCTGGGTCGTCGGTCGCGTCGCTCAGCAACGTCACCCGTTCGTCGGTAACGCCGAGCACGAGCGTCTTGCTGCCGGCGCGCACGACGGCGACCGAGGCGTTGCGCGTCAACGCCCGCCGGGCAAGCACGTCGACGTGGACCCGCGTCCCGGTCGCCCGCCGCGCGCCCGCGGTGAGATCGATGCCGCGACGCTTCAACACGCGCGCGAGCAGGATCATCAACCCGATGACGACCGCGAGCGCGACGACGAGGCGCGCGAACAGTTCGAACACGCCGGCTTCGGCCACTAGCGCGCTCCGGCTTCGACCCCGGCGACGATCTCGGAGATCCGGATGCCGAACTCCTCGTCGATCACGACGACTTCGCCGCGGGCGATCAAGGTGCCGTTCACGAGCACGTCGACGGGGCTTCCCGCAGCCCGGTCGAGTTCGACCACCGCGCCGGGCGTGAGCGACAGCAGGTCGCGGACGGTCATTCGACGACGCCCGAGTTCCGCAGTGACGCCCATCTCGACGTCGTGCAGCAGCGAGAGCGGCCGGGCGTCGACGAGGTTGATCGTGTGCGCGTCGGGGAGTTGGCCGAACTGATGAGTTTCGAGGTCCGGGAGCGAACCGGCCGGAGCCGTGCGGGCCATCGCCGCACCCACGTTCGCCGGGGCCATGGCGCCCGGCTCGGCTGCCGACGCGGCGTGGACCACCGAGCCTTCGGCGCCGACCTGCAGCACCAGGGTGGCGATGCGTTGCGTCCCGTCGAGGAGCGGGTAGACGAGGTAGTCGTGGTCGTCGGGGAACCCGCCAAGGAAGGCAGCCACGTCGGTCTCGCGCACGGGACCGGGTGTGGCGTTGCCACCGTTGGCTGCGCCGATCTCCGAGACGGCAGCCGCGAACGCCGGGCTGAGGGCGGTGATGAGTTCCTCGTCGGGTGCGAGTGCTTCGAGACGGCGAGCCAGGTCGTCGGTGACCGCGAGCCCGATCAACCCGGCGAGTCCTGCCGCCCATTCGAGGGCGAGCACGCGCGGCGTCGCGGGCAGGATCGCCGCGTCCGGAGGTGCAGTAACGGGCAGGCCGACGGCGAGGATTGTGTCGGGGCCCATCACCTGTTCGAGCGTGGCGGCAACCGCCATGGCGGTGCGATTGTCTGCGCTCAGCTGTTCGAAGAGGCTCATCGGATTCGGCTCCTGCGGTGCGGGCTGGACGTATTCGAGTGCGACACGGTCAGATGTCGTCGACGACGACGCAGGCGAGGCGCTTTCCGCGCCGGCCGCTCACGACGTGGTAACAGGGGACGCCGTCGACGGATGCGGTGAGGGGTTCGTCGATGCCGTGTTCGAGCGGGATCACGTCGCCGACGCGGAGTCCGAGGATGTCGGTCGACGCGAGCGCGACGGTGTCGAAGCTCACCCGCAGATCGACGGTTACCTCCGACACCGCGTCGCGCAACTGCCGCGCCCACGCTTCGGGGTCGCGTCCGGTGCGATCGGCGAAGAGCTGCTGGCTCGCGAGACTTTCGAGCACCGGTTGCATCGTGTCGTAAGGGATGCACAGGCTCGCGCCGCCGCGCTTCTCGCCGATGCGCGTCTCGAAACTCACCGTGATCGCCATGTCGCTCGGTGCTGCCACCTGCGCGAACTGCGGATTGAACTCCTGCTGCACGATCTCGGCCTCGACGCGCGCCAGCGTCTCGTAGGCGTACTCGAGTTCGCTCAGGGCGCGCTCCATGAGCGAGCGCATGATGTTCGACTCGATCTCGGTGAGTGGACGCTTCGGGCTGAGCGCCTCACCCGTCCCGCCGAGCAAGCGATCGACCGCGGCGAACGCGATCGGCAACGGCAACTGCAACACCGCGGCACCCGGCAGCGGGTTCAGCGACACGATCGTGAGGTACGACGGGTTGGGCAGGGAGCGGATGTACTCGTCGTAGGTGACCTGTTCGACCGAGTTCAGCGTGACCTGAGCGACGGCGCGCAATGTGGTCGCGAACACGGTCGATAGCTGCCGCGCGAAGGTCTCGTGGACGATCTGGAACGCGCGGATGTGGTCGCGGCTGAACTTGTTCGGTCGTCGGAAGTCGAAGGGGAGCGCGGACGGCTTGGATCGACTCTTGCCCCCCGTTGCAGTTGCCACGTCCCTTCGATCGGCGGCCCGGCAAGGGAACTGAGGGGACTGAGGGGACTGAGGGGATCGAGGGAACCGAGCGGACTGAGCCCGCGAACCGGGCCGGTCCCGACGAACGAGTACCAGCCGGCGCGGCTACTGCATCACGAACTCGGTGAAGTACACCGTCGTGACCTCGCCCTCGTAGGCGAGGCAGGTGTCGAGGCCGAGTTGCTGTTTGATTTCGGCGCGGGCCTCGGCGGAAATCAGTTCGGGCATCTCCTTCGCGGAGAGCCGTTCGAGCGCCATGTCCAGTGCTTTGGCGCCGAGTCCCTCCTGGCCTGCCGCTTCGGCGGTCATGCCGGCCTTCAACTGCAGCGCCAGCCCCAGCTTCAGGTAGTGACCGTCGGCCAGGTTCACGGTCACAGAGTCGAGTTCGAGCACCGACGGCACCGCCGAGGCTGCGCCCCCACCACCCTGGGTGGGTCGGGCCGGTCGGCCTTGCGCAGGTCGAGTCGCGGAGATCAGGGCGGCGTTGATCAACTCGAGCGTTTCGTCGCCGCCCTCCTGTGCGCCCTCGTTTTGGCCGTGGTTAGCCATCGTTTCCTCGGTGGCTGTCTCGTGCACACCGTCGCTCGTGCTCGTGTCGCCGTGTCCTTCGCCTTCTTCGGTCGCGATGCCGTTCGCCTCTCGGCAGGTCTTCAGCAACTCGGCCTCGGCCGCGGCGTGCTCGGCTTCGATCTGCTCTGGCGTCTTCTCGGCGCCGCCGCCACCGAAGAACGTCTTGCCGGCGAACAGTCCACCGACGAGCAGGATGATCGGGACGATGGGCTTCTTCTTCTTGCCCTCTTCCTCGCCCTTCTTCTTCGCCATCTCAGCTCTCCGGATCCGTGGGCACGACGCGCAGGATCGCCTTGCCCGTGCTCAACTGCTGTTCGAGGTTGTGAGAGAGCGCGATGACGCTCGCCTTGGATTCGCGGATGCGGTTGATGACGTCCTCGACGCTCTCGAGCACCACGTACTTGGCGCCGTCGACGAGCGTGATGACGGTGTCCGGTGTCGGCTCGACGCGCTCGACGAGGTCGGGGTTGAGCGCAAACGCCCCACCGTTCAACCGTGTGACTGTGATCATCGGTCCATCCCTGGATCCATCGGCGGTTGCCCGTCCTGTTGGCCGCCTCCCGAGGTTGCTATCGGCGCGTGTCGAGGAAAGGGTTAGGGAAAGCCGGTCCCCGCATCAGCTGGCACCGTCGCGGACGACCACGCTGCGTGGCCGCCGACCCGAAACCGGCACGGCGGGATGGCTCAGGCGGGCGCTTCGTGACGCCGGCCGAGGCGGCCGAACAGTCCGACGACGACCAGCGCAGCACCGATCAGCGCAAGGCCGGTGCTCGTGCTGCCCGTGAACGGCAGTTCGTCGTCGGGTCCCGGGGCGCCGGCGGCGGTCACCGTGACGACGACGTCGAACGCCAGCCCGCACGTCGCGGTCTCCTGCCAGCAGGCGGTGATCGTCGCCGTGTACGAACCGGGCGTGGTCGCGGCACCCGTGAAGAGCGCGCCATTAGCAACGCCATCTCGGTAGTCGATCGTGGCGTTCAGCGAGATCCCGGGGGGCATCGATCCGGCCGAGACCGCGTGTGTCACCGTGAAGGTCTGCTCGGCGGAGCCGAGCGGCTCGCAGTCGGAGCCGCGCAACACACACACTTCGTAACGATGGTCCGGGAGCGATCCACCGACTTCGATCCGCAGGGCTTCGGAGAGCGGGTCGTCGCCGGCGACTTGGAGCACGGTGCACGGAGCGGTCTCGTCGGAGAACTCGCTGGCGAAGCGGACGCGATCGACGTCGTCAACGACGTCGTAGCCCGGTACCGGCCCGATCGTCGCCAGGATCTCGACGAGCAACGGCCGCACCGTGTTGGTGAGCGGCGAGACGGTCAAGGTCGCGGCAGGCTCGCCCGCCGGGATCGTGATCTCGGTCGGGAGGGGATCAGGAGTGTGGGTGGGTGGACCGAGCGCGACCTCGTCGATCGACCCATGGAGACCGCCGCCCTCAGGTATCACGATGGAGTTGCGGACGGTCGTGGCGAGCGGCACGGTGAGCGGATCGTCGGTCGGGCCGGATCGCTCGAGGATGAACTCGTCCGATGCGAGGAACCGGAACCCGGTCGAGTCGGGACCGACGCAGTTGTCCGAGAACACGATGTCGGCGCTCTCCTGCCCACGGCTGATGATGAGGGCCGGGAGCAACGGCGTCGTCGAGTCGGTCGAGGTCTCGCTTGGCCTCGTTGTATCGGTAGGCCCCGTCGTTTCGGTAGGCCCCGTGGTCGCCGTGGTGTTGCCGGTCGTGGCCGAGTCGTCGACCGGGATCGGCAAGTCGACCCGCGGATCGCGGTCGCTGGGCTCGCTTGCGCCGCGTTGCGCGGTCGCGCTGACACCGCTCGCGAGCAACAGCACGAGACCAGAGCCGAGACAGGCGCGCGTCCGGTCGCGGCGACGGCGGAGCTGCTGTGGGTGGTGTGCCTTGTGTGTGCGATGTTGTGGCGGCATGGGAACGGCTGGTTCCTTCCCGGGTGGGGGTGCTCCACCTGCGCCCACGCTACGGGTGCGACCGCCGCCGTTCGGGGATGCCGCCCAGCGTGAGATTGGCCCGGCGCGAGGTTCGCCCCGCGTGCCGTCGTCGGGGCCCGGGCGCAACCGCCCGAGCCCGCGATCAACGACCGCCGTGGTCGGCGTTCAGGCGTTCATCGCTTCAGGTTCACCAGATCCTGGAGGATCTCGTCGCTCGCGGTGATGATGCGTGAATTCGCCTGGAAGCCACGCTGGGCGACGATCAGGTTCGTGAACTCCGCAGCCAGGTCGACATTGCTCATTTCGACCGTACCGCCCGTCATCGTCCCGCGCCCGCCGCTGCCGGCGACACCGATCAGTGGCTCGCCCGAGTTCACGGTGCTTCGGTAAAGCGATCCGCCGGCCTTCTCGAGACCCGACGGGTTCGTGAACGCTGCCAGGGCGATCTGCCCCAACTGCATGTTCTTCCCGTTCGAGAACACACCCGAGATGAGCCCCTCCTGCGACACCGAGAACGACACGAGCGAACCGAGCGGCGAACCGTTCTGATTGAGCGCGGCCGCGCTGTTCGTCACCGCCGCACCGGTCATCCGGTCGGGTGCGGTGGCCGTGCCGAAGTCGAGCACCAGGCCGGCGGGGTCCCAGTCGCCCGCGGGCGTGGCCCCGCCCATTTGGATCGTGTTGAGGTCGGCGGTCGGGATCGTGATCTGGCGTGATGCCGGGGCGCTGATCTCACTCGTCGCCTGATCGAACTGCAGGCTGTACGGCCCGCTGATCTGGTTGCCGTCCGGATCGTAGACATCGACCTGCCAGTTCACCGTTGCCGCACCGTCGGCGACCTTGGTGTACTGGATGCGCATCGGCACCGCGGTGCCGAGCGTGTTGTAGGCGTTGATTGACGCGTTGATGATCGTGCCGGTGGCGCTGTCGGCCGGAAGGTTGCCGCCGAGACCGATCGACGTCGTCGTCACCGGTGCGATGGTCTGGCCGACGGGGATGCGCAGCGGGCCGATCGACTGGTTGGTGTCGACGACACCGTTCACGCCGTTCCAGCCCTGCACCAGTCCACCCTCCTGGGTGACGAGTTGACCGAGCGCGTCGAGGTTGAACGACCCGGCCCGCGTGTACGCACGGGTTCCCGCCACGTCGACGATGAACGTGCCGTCGCCCTGGATCGCGAAGTCGGTGCTGCGACCGGTCAGTTGCGACGCGCCCTGCGAGAAGTTCATCGTGATCGCGGCGAGGCGAACACCGAGGCCGACCTGAGCGGGGTTGGTACCACCACTCAGGCCGCCGTCGGGTGAACCCGCGCCGCGCAGCGTCTGGGAAAGCAGGTCGGAGAAGATCGCGTTCGAACTCTTGAAACCGATGGTGTTGACGTTGGCGATGTTGTTACCCACCACGTCCATCATCACCTGGTGGGAGCGAAGACCGGACACGCCGGCGAACATGGAACGAAGCATGACGTTGCCTTTCTACGAAGGGAGAACTTCCAGCGGAGGGAACGGGCAGTCGCCCGCGCCCTAGGTGGCGACCACCTGAACCTCCATGACGTTGCCGAGCGGCAGCTCGCGATCGCCGATCCGCAGCAGCGGACCGTCGATCGTGAACCGGACCCCGGTGACGATCCCCGTCACCGACGTGCCGTCCGAACCGTTGTGCTCGCGGGCAGCGAAGGTCGACGAACCCTCGCCGATCCGCAGGCGACCAGGGTCCGACGCCGATCCGAGCTTCACCGTGATCCCGGCCGGATCCCACTTGCCGCGTGCGCTCGGGACCTCGTCGAGTTGCTTCGTGGTGATGACGGGATCGGGCGTGGTCCGTGTGCCCGACCGGTCGAACGTCACCCTGTGCGGGCCTGAGATCTGCGTGGTCGACGAGTAGGTGCGCAGTTCCCAGTTGGTCTCGCTGTCGGGGCCGTCGGCGAGCTTGGTGAGCTGTGCACGCAACGGGATCTTCGTGCCGTCGTTCGCCAGCACCGTGATGGTGCTCTCGACCTTGGTTCCGACGGCAGCGTCCTTGGGCAGGTTGCCGCCGAACGACATCGTGCTCGTGACCGTCGGCAGACCCTGCTGGTACTGCGGCAGCGCGATCTGCACCTTGCGGCCCACCATCGCGCTCGCCTGGAGCACCTCGCTCGCCGCCGACTGCGTGGTCATCAGCTTCTCGATCTTCTGAAGCGTCTCGAGCTGGGTGAACTGCGCGGTCTGCGTCAGGAACTCGGTGCCGTCCTTGGGCGACATCGGGTTCTGGTACTTGAGCTGGGCGACGAGCAGCTTCAGGAACGTGTCCTGATCGAACTGGTTGTTCGGCGCGGTCGGCGTCGCCGTCGGCGTCGCGGTGATCGCCGCGGCCGACGCATTGCCAGAGATCGGATCGATGAAGGTCATCGCGCGCTCCTATGCGTGGACGTCGAGCCGGTTCGTGGTGTTGTTGTCGCGACGGGTGGGTCGCGGCGAGCGGGCGTTCCCTTCGGCGCCCGATCGATCGGCGCCCGTCGTCTCGGTGTGCGCGTCGCCCCGGTCTCCGCCGAGGTCGAGTCGGTGGCGCCGCCCGCCCGCGCCGTTGGTGTCGACGTCGAGGGTGCCCGCGTGCACGCCGTGGCCGGCGAGGTGGTCGCGCAACTGGGTGAGCGAGTCGCGCAACGCCATCGCCGCGGCAGGTTGCTCGGCTCGCAGGTGCGCGTGCAGGACCCCGTCGCGCATCTCGACTCGGATCTCGACCCGCCCGAGTTCGGGAGGCTTGAGCTCGAGCCGCACCTCGTAGTTCCCGTCGCCGCGCAACCGCAACGGCACGAGCACGTTGACGACCTGTTCGGCGGCCGCGGGCTGGCGCACCGATGACGCAGTGCTCGTCGAGTTCGCTGCGTGCGCCGCGAACGGTGCATCGGCGCGGCGGGCTGCTTCGCCGGTCAAGGTCGACGCCCGGGCTGCGGTGAGTACATCGGTGTCGGCCACCGAGTCTGGCGTGCCGCCGGCCTCGACTGCTGCGGCGACCACCTCGACCCCGATCTCGATGGGTCCGGCTTCGACGCCTGCAACGAGTGATGCTTCTGCTTGTGGGAGAAGATCGGGCGTGATCGCGGCGCGCACGACCGACTCGGCGACGCCATCTGGCGCCGCGAGCGCCGCCGTTCGCGATTCGAGCGTGCGGTCGACTCGGGGCGCGGTGTCGAGCGCCACCGCACGGCCGAGGTCGTCGGCGAGCGTGAGCCCCTCACCGCCCATCGGTCCAGCGGGCGTCGCGCCGGTCGACGCATTCGGGGTGATCATGCCGGGCGCCGTGAGCGACTCGGCGATGGTCCCCGCGCTGGCGTGACCGTTCGCGGTGTCTCCCGGCGCTCCTGCCACCGGCGTCGCCGCGACGAGTTCCGAGAGGTCGGTGGCCGGCGCTTCGCTCGCTGGCGTGGTGTTCGCGCCGGCAGCGTCGATCGCGGTGCCGACGATGCGCTGGAACAGGTCGAGCGCGGCTCGCGGCAACGCCACGGCGACCAGAGTGGCGCCGCTCGACGCGGCAGTCGCGCTGACGCCCCCGCTGTCGTCGGTCGCGACGCGCGGGCGTACACGGTCGGAATCGGATTCGGGACGTTCGGCGGTCTCCGCCTCGACGTCGCGCGCGGCCGCCTCGCCGCGACCTTCGCTGCGAGGGGTGCGCGTCCCGGTGCGACGGGCGCGAACATCGGGTCGGTCGTCGGATTGCTCCTGCTCGCGCGGACGGGCTCGGTCCAGCGCCAGCGCGAAGGCGTCGTCGGTCACGGCGTCGTCCGCTCGACGCGGCGCGGTGGGGACATCAGGCGCCGTGGGTGTCGCGGGCGCAATGGGAATGGTGACGGTCATCGGCTTCCTTCGAGGAGTCGGTGGCGGTGACGGGCGACGACGAGGTCGTCGATCTCGCGGATCTCGGCGCGGCGCACCTCGGTACGCCATTCGTCCTGCGCGCGGACGCGCAGTCGCTCGAGGATCTCGGTCCGGCGGCGACACGCGACCCAGGCGTCGCGCAGTTCCTCGGCGCGCGCCTCGGCCTCGACGTGGTGGGCGTGGGCGTGTCGAACCGCGCCGGCTGCGGCATCGAGCGCAAACCACTGGCGTCGGAGCGAGTCGTGATCGGCCGCGCCGAGGGGGCGGTCCATCGAGTCGTACCGTCGCTGACGTTCCGCGACCCGTTGTTTCGCAATCGCGACGTCTCGGTTTGCGACGATGAGTTCGGCTCGCGCCTGGTCCTCTTCGATGCGACGGACGTGCAGGACCGCCTCGAGCCGAAACGCGAAGCGCTTCATCCGGTTCCCCCCACCAGTTGCGCGAGCCACGCCCAGGCATCCGTTGCCGGCGTGAGTTCGTGCAGGTCCTGGCGGAGGAAACCTTCCATGGGTTCCTGGAGTTCGATGGCACGATCGACGAGCGGGTTGGTGCCTGCGACGTAGGCGCCGATCTCGATCAGGTCGCGTGCGTCGCGGTGCGCAGCGAGCAACCTACGGAACGCCGACGCCGCGGCGCGCTGCTCAGGCGTGGTGATCGCCGGGGTCAGCCGGCTGATCGAGTCGAGCACGTCGATGCTCGGGAAGTGACCTGCCGTCGCGAGGTGCCGCGACAAGACGACGTGGCCGTCGAGGATCGACCGTGCGGCGTCGCCGATCGGGTCCATCAGGTCATCACCCTCGACGAGCACCGTGTAGAGACCGGTGATGCTGCCGCGCTCGCCTGCACCGGCGCGCTCGAGCAGCCGCGGGAGGAGCGCGAACACGCTCGGCGGATACCCACGAGTCGCGGGAGGCTCACCGGCGGAGAGACCCACCTCTCGCTGGGCCATCGAGAACCGGGTGAGCGAGTCCATCAACAGCAGTACGTCCTCGCCGCGGTCGCGGAAGTGCTCGGCGATACGGGTGGCGGTGAACGCGGCGCGCAGCCGGACGAGCGCGGGTTCGTCGCTGGTCGACACGACGACGATCGAGCGGGCAAGGCCATCGGGTCCGAGGTCGTTGTCGATGAACTCGCGGACCTCACGGCCGCGCTCACCGATGAGGGCGAGCACCGTGATCGCCGCATCGGTGCCTCGCGCGAACATCGACAGGAGCGACGACTTGCCCACTCCGGAGCCCGCGAAGATGCCGACTCGCTGGCCGCGCCCGACGGGGATCAGCGTGTCGATCGCTCGCACGCCGAGCGGTAGCTGTTCGCGGATCGGGTGGCGGCGCAGCGGATGGGGTGCCAGCGCGTCGATCCTCACCGACTCGCAACCGGTGAGTGGCGGGCCGTCGTCGATCGGCTGGCCGAGGCCGTCGAGCACGCGGCCGAGCAGTGCGTCTCCGACCTTGATCGTTGCGGCACGGGCGTTCGGCGCCACGAGCACGCCTGCCTCGACGCCGGCAAGTTCGCCGAAGGGCATGCAGACCATGCCCCCGTCGCGCAACGCCACAACCTCGGCCACCAACGGCCCACGGGCCGTTGGGACTTCGACCGTGCTGCCGATCGGCGCCGTCACGCCTTCGATCTCGAGGTTCAGCCCGACGACGCGCGTGACGCGACCTGACACGCGCGGGCGCGCCGCGTCGAGTACTGCGGTGCGCAGCACGTCGAGGCGCGGCAGCGGTTGGGCGGCTCGACTCACGACTCGAGCATCTCGCGTATGCGTTGCACGGCCGGCGCGAGCCGTGCGTCGACGCGTGCCGGCCCGACATCGACGATCGTGTCGCCCGACGCAAGCGATCGGTCGGTCACGATCGTCAGCGCGCGGCCTGCCACGACACACGCGGGGTCGCCGAGCGCGTCGACGTCATCGGGGTGCAAGTGGGCGACGACCGGCCCGGTTGTGGGAGCGAGTTCGAGCGCTCGCCGGATCGCGTCCGCAGCGGCACTGTCAGTGGCGCGAAGCTCGCGCCCGACGAGCGTCTGGGCGATGTCGAAGGCCAACTGGACGATTTGGGTTGCGACTTGGTCGACGGCAGCGGCGTGGCGCTCGGCGAGCGTGTCGGCCTCGGCCGCGAGCCGCTCGACGACCGATCGCACCTGCTCACCGCGAGCACGCTCGCGCGAGTCGATCGCGGCCGCGGCGTCCTCGATTCCCGCGGTGAAGCCGGCGTCGTAGCCGGCGCGGTAGCCCGCTTCGGTCGCGTGTTCGACGAGGTCGGGATCGACGACGAGGTCGCGCGCGAGCGGACTGCGGACGGTGCCGAGATCGGCGGCGCCGAAGCGATCGCCGGCCTCACGCACGACGCGGACGCGCCCGCGGCTAGACGACGAGCTCATCGCTGCCTCGCGACATCACGATCTGGCCGGACTCCTCGAGCGTGCGGATGACGCGCACGACTGCCGCTTGCGACTCCTCGACAGTCTTGAGCTTGACCGGACCAAGCAGATTGATCTCTTCGCCGAGGTTGGCGGCGGCGCGCTCGGACATGTTCTTCATGACCTTGTCGCGGACCTTCTGGTCGACACCCTTCAGCGCGACTGCGAGTTCCTTGGCGTCGACGCTGCGGAGCACCAACTGCACCGATCGGTCGTCGAGCGTCGTGATGTCCTCGAACACGAACATGCGACTGCGAACCTCGTCGGCGAGCGCCGGGTCGTTCTTCTCGAGCCCCTCGAGGATCAGCCGCTCGGTCGCTCGATCGGAGTTGTTCAGGATGTCGACGAGGCTCTGGATTCCTCCAGCGGTCGAGTAGTCGCTCTGCTGGATGACCGTCGACAGCTTGCGTTCGAGGATTGCCTCGACGTGCTCGATGACATCGGGCGAGGTCCGGTCCATCTTCGCGATCCGTTCCGCGACATCGCGCTGGAGGTTCTCGGCGAGCGCGCCGAGCACCATCGCGCTGCCGGTCGCGTTCATGTGCGCGAGCACCAGAGCGATCGTTTGCGGGTGCTCGTCCTGCAGATAGGACAGAACCTGGCGACTGTCGGCTCGTCGCAGGAACTCGAAGGGCGCGGCGACCAGGGTGACGCCGAGGTTCTCCAGGATCTCCTCGGCCTTGTCGGGACCCACGCTGAGCTCGAGGAGTTCGCGTGCGGTCTCGTACCCGCCCTGGGCGATGTGTGACCGCGCGAGGTATGTGTCGCGGAACTCGGCGAGCACCTGGTCGATCTCGTCGGCTTCGAGATGCGAGAGACGCGCCACCTCGGCCATGATTTCGGAGATCTCCTGCTCGCGCAGTTGACGCAGGATCTGCGCGGCGCGCTCCTTGCCGACCTGCATGATCAGCACGGCGGCCTTCTGCACCCCGGTGAAGCCGCGTTCGCGGGACATGCGCTACGCCCTCCGGTCCGCGAGCCAGGAGCGAAGCGTCTGCGCGACCTCATCGGGCTGACGCTCGATCAGGTCGGTGATCTCCTGTTCGACCGGGCTGCGTTGTGGCTCGAGCGCTCGTGGCGACTCGGGCAACGCACTGATTGCCTCGCTCAAGCCAGCGCCGAGCTCGCCGGCGCGGTTCGCCACCGCGAGCGGACGGCCGTGCGCGTCGAGTTCGGTGAGATCGAGCGGTACCCGCAGCGGCCCCATCGCGAGCTGCGCCCGCTTGACCGAACGCCAGGCGAGGAACAGCACCAGCGCGACGGTGAGCAGCGTCACGACGTAGCGGACGAGACCGAGTGTCTGCGTCTGTGCCCGCGCGCCGCCGGCGCCCGAGAGCTGCGCGGCCACCGCCTTCTGCACGTCCTCATCGAACGGCACCGCCTGCACCGCGATCGTGTCGCCGCGAGCGGTGTCGATCCCCGCCGCCGTGCTGATGAGCTCCGTGAGCGCGGCGGTGCCGCCGGGCACGACCTTCTCGTCGACCATGACGGCCACGCCGAGCTTCTCGACCTCGCCGCCCGCACGTTCGGTCTCGGTGGTCACCCGATCGAACATCGACTCGCGCCGTTCCTCGGTGTTGCGGTACGAGATCGGGGTCTCGTCACCGGGCGCGAGCGGCGTGCCGTCGAGCCCGAGGATGCCGGTGCTGCCGTTGCCCGGGCCGTTGAACTCCTCGTCCTTGGTCTCGGACGCGACCGACAAGGGCTCGTTGGTCGTCGGGTCGAGTTCGGGCGTGACCGACTCGCTGGTCTCCTTCGCCTTGTCGAAGTTCATGTCGGCGGTCACCACGACGGTCGCGTGCCCGAGGCCGAGCGAGCGAGCGAGCATGTCTTCGAGCTTGCCGGCCATCGCCGTCTCGTACGCCGAGGTGCGCGCCAGGTTCTGGTTGGAGGTGAGCGCGTCGTCGGCACCGGGCGCCGCGTACACGTTGCCCTGCGTGTCGGTGACCGTCACCGCGTCGGGCGACAGATCGGCGACACTGCTCGACACGAGGTGCACGATGGCCTGGGTGCGTTCCGCCGACAGCGCCGCGCTCCCGAGGTCGAGCAGCACCGCGGCCTTCGCCTTGGGCTCGTCGGAACCGACGAACGGCGAGTCGTCGGGCAAGGTGATGTTCACGCTCGCGGCGCTGACCCCGTCCATCTCCATGATCGTGTTCGACAGTTCTGACTGCACGGCGCGCTGGTAGTCGATGCGTTGGCTGAACTCGCTGGCGGTGATGCTCCCGCCCTTGCGGTCGAGCAGGGCGTAACCGTCACCTCCGCTTGGCAGTCCCTTGCCCGACATGTCGATGCGCGTCTGGTAGACGACGTTCTTCGGGACCAGGATCGTGCCGCCGCCGTCGGCGAGTTTGTACTTCACGCCCTGGCTCTGGAGTTCGGTCGTGACGTCCGCGGCGTCGCGCGAATCGAGGTTCGAGTACAGCGGCGCGTAGTCGGTCGTCGCGGCCCACTTGGTGAACGCCATGATCCCGAGGCCGAGGCCCGCGATCGCCAGCACGCTCAGCACCTTCTGGCCTGGCGTGAAGCCGCTGGCAAACTTCTGTCCGCCGCGCTTCAGGCGGTCGACATCGACGATCGGCATGCTGGTGTCCCTCGGAGTTGTCGTGTATCAGGTGGTGGGGATCTCGGTGACGCGGGTAGGGCGGTCGGGTCGGATCACACCTGCATGCGCATGATCTCGTTGAAGGCCTCGACGGCGCGGTTGCGCACCGCCACGGTGAACTCGGTCGCGAGGCTCGCTTCGGCGGCGGCAATCATGTAGTCGTGGACGTCGTTCAGGTCGCCGGTCGCGGCCTTGACGGCGAGCGAGTCGGCGTGGTTCTGGGTCGCCTGCAGACCCTCGAGCGCATTCACGATCACCGATCCGAAGTCGCCGCCGGCGGGATCGACCCGACGATCGGCGCCGGTGCGCCCGGCCTGCTCGAGGCGTTGCGTCGCGATGCGTTCGACGGCCGAGTTGTTGAACGCGGCTGCGATGCTGCCGATCGCCGTCATCGGTGCTCCGATCGTGTAGGAGTTCGTTGGTCGCTCAACGCGGCTGGATGTTGAGCGCCTGCATGTAGGCGTCGCGGGCGCGGTCGATGACGGTCAGGTTCATCTGGTAACTGCGTTGGGCCATGATGAGTTGGGTCATCTGGTCGCCCAGGTTCATGTCCGGGTAACGCACGACGCCCTGTTCGTTGGCGTAGGGGTGATCTGGTTGGTAACGCAAGCGCCCCTCGGCGTTGCCGAACTGGACGCTCGCGACGCGAGTTCCGCCGCCGACCCCGATGGGGTCGGAGTCGCTCGACGTGATCGCCTCGGCGACGACGAAGCGCTCCTGGAACGCCGCTTGGTCGTATGGGTTGATCGTGTTGATGTTGGCGATGTTGTCGGCGATCGCGTCCATCCAGATGCGATTGACGTACAACGCCGAGCCGGTGGTCTGTAACACGGGGAACAGACTCATGAGTCGCGCCTCATCGATGTCTTCAACAGGTGAAACTTGGCGTTCATCGCCTCGGTCATCATCTGGAAGCGCAGGCCCGTGTCGATGTTGGTGATCGACTCTTCGTCGAGGTTGACGTTGTTGCCGTTCAACCCGGTCGGTGCGAGCGATGTCGTCGTGACGTGGCTGAGATCCGAGAAGTCGCCGGTCTCGATCGCCTCGCGCAACGACGACTCGAAGTCGACGCGCGAGGCGAGATAACCAGGGACCTCGGCGTTGGCGATGTTCTCGGCGGTCAGGCGTTGACGCGCGGCGAGACCATCGAGGCTGGCCTGAATGGCTCGCATCGTGAGGTCGAGCACGGGGACACTCCGCGGTCTCCCGTCCCTCCGTGGAACTGCTGCGCCGTGCGGTCCGTGCCCGGCGTTGTCGTGACCGTTCCTTCGGTTGCCACCCGGCCGAGTTGAGGTGGGTGCGGGCGCGAAGCCCTGGGTGCGCGCCCGGTCACCGTCACGCAGCGCGCGACTCGCTTCCATACGTTCAGGTATCGGACGAAATCCGACGATTGATCGACAGGAACGACCACACTGCGTGGGCGAGTCGCGCTGTTGGTGAGCGACGACGGCGTGTGCGGTGTGCGACATGGGTCACCGATCCGGAGCGCTCGCACGGCCGGATCGCTGGGTCGATCTCTGCGTCGATCTCTGCGTCGATCTCTGGGGCGGACCTCTCGGCGGAGAGCGCCAGGTGCCGATGAGGACGCGTAGCGAAGCCGTTCGATCAGGGATACGAGGAGACATCGTGAGCGACATCGACCTCACGAAGGACCCGGCGCGAGCCTCCGCAGGCGGCGTGCCTTCCGGCAACGCGGACTTCGATGCGGCGCGCGACCTGCTCGCGACTCACCGCGAAGACGAGGCGCTCGACCGCTTCGAAATCGCGATCGCGTCGAGCGCCGACCCCGCGGTGCGCGTGAGCGCCGCCGCGCACGTCGCCGCGCTGCTCCTCGGCTTCGGACGCCCCTGGGAGGTGGGCGCGTTCAGCACCATCGTGGCCGAGCGCGATTCCGCACTCGCCCGCTATCTCGACGCCGCCGCGTGCATCCAACTCGACGATCCGCAGGGCGCGCTCGACCGTCTCGGCGAGACCGGCACGCCGGCGGTCGGAAGCGATCGCTGGTACCCCTGCTCCGTGGCGGCGGTTCGCTCGGTGCGAGCGCGTGCGCTCGCGGCCGCAGGACGGCTCGGTGACGCAGGCCACGAACTCGACACTGCCATCTCCGAAACGCCAGACGCACCCGAACTCTGGGAGTCGATCGCTCGTATCGCCGCCGACCCGTCGCTCGATTTCGATGTCGCGCCCTACGTCGCGCAACTGCCAGAACGGGCGTTGCTCCCTGTTTTCGCCTGGCTGCGTGGTTCGCCGCTCTTCGGTGTCGATGCCGTTGCCGAAGCGTGTTGGTTGCGGTTCGGCGCTACCCACGCTCTGCTTGCTGCTGTCTCCGACTTTGCACCTCATCTCGAGAATCCGCGCGCGCTCGATTGGACGGTGCGCATAGGTCAGGCGGGTGGCAAGGCGTGTCCGATCCTCGATCGCGCTGAGTCGGTGACCGTGCCGCGCTTCGAACGGGTGCGCGCGGCGGCCGCCGGCGCCATTGTCGACGAGCAGCGCGGGCGGGCTGCCCTCGAAGAGGCCGCGTTCGGGATCGATGACGAAGACGTCGAAGTGCTCGCGGTCGAGGTGCTCGCCGTCGCGCCAGAGGTCGCGGACAGCTACGTCGTGGCCGTCGCGACCACGACGCCGCGCTGTCTCGCGCTGGCGACCGTGCTCAGCGATCACGATCTCGTCGAACCGGCGCTCGCGGTCCTGGTGCACGGTCTCACCCTTCCGGGCGCCGACGATCTCGACCCGGCGCAGTTCGATCTGCTCGTGCCGTTGCAGGCACGGATCCGACTCTCGACCGCGGCCGAACTCGCGGGTGACGACGAAGTCGTCGCGATCCTGCGATCCGTCGCGCCCGGTTCGGCCGCGTGATCGGCGCGCGGTCATGACCGGATCAGCCACGATCGTGATCGGCGACGCCGTCGTCGGAGACGGACGGGCGTGCTATGTCATCGCCGAAGCCGGCGCCAACCACAACCGTGACTTCGACGTGGCGCGCCGCCTCATCGACGTCGCGGCCGACTCCGGCGCCGACGCGGTCAAGTTCCAAACGTATTCGGGACGTACGCTCTACTCCACCAAGACGCCGCGGTTCGACTACCTGGGCGATCTCGGCGCCAAGCCTGCTCACGAACTTCTCGACGACATCGCGCTCCCGCGCGATTGGCAGGCGCCGCTCGCCGAACACTGCCGGGACCGGGGGGTCGAGTTCCTGTCGTCGCCGTTCGACCGCCAGGCGATCGACGAACTCGACGCGCTCGATGTCGCCGCGCTGAAGATCGCGAGCTTCGAACTCGTCGACCTCGGCCTGTTGCGACATGCTGCCGCGACGGGGCGACCGCTGATCCTCTCGACCGGCATGGCGAGTCTCGCCGAGATCGACGAGGCGCTCGTCGCGGCGCGCGCGGCCGGCGCATCTCAGATCGCGCTGCTCCAGTGCGCGTCGCTCTACCCGTCGCCGCCCTCGATCATGAACCTGCGCACCATCCCGGCGATGCACGCCGCGTTCGGGCTTCCGGTGGGGTTGTCGGACCACACCGCAGGAATTCACGTCGCGCCGGCCGCCGTCGCGCTCGGCGCCGCCATCATCGAGAAGCACTTCACCCTCGATCGCACCATGACGGGACCCGATCACCCGTTCGCGATCGAACCGCACGAACTCAAGGAGCTCGTCGCGCACGTCCGCGACGTCGAGGTCGCGCTCGGTGACGGCCTGAAGCGAGGACCGTCGGCGGCCGAGGCCGAGGAGATGTACAGCAAGGCGCGCCGTTCGATCGTTGCGGCGCGCGCCATTCCCGCGGGCACGGTCGTGACGGCGGACATGCTCACGGTGAAGCGACCGGGATTCGGGATCGCACCCAAGTTCATCGACGCCGTCGTCGGGCGGGTCGCCAAGGTCGACATCGACGATGACGACATCGTCATGTGGGAGATGCTGTGACGCCATGACGGTGGTGTTCGCGTTCGATGAGGGACCCGGTGCGGGCCTCGGTCACCGCAGCCGCTGCACGGTCATCGCGCGAAGCCTCGCCGCGCGCGGCGTGGAGACGGCGCTCGTGCCGATCCCGCCCGCGAAAGGGTCGGCGGCTGCGTTCGACGCGCCGGCCCTCGTGGTCGACTCGTACCGCTGCCGGGCCGACGATCGCTCGCAGTTTCACGGTGGGTTCGTCGCGGCGCTCGACGACCTGGCGCGCGACCTCGACGTGGCGCTCGTCATCGACCCCGCGCCCGGCGCAGAGCGCGCCCCGCACCGCAAGGCGGGTCAGGTGCTCGCCGGCGGGGCGTACACGATCGTCGACCCCGCGCTGCGAAGCCTCGACCACCGTCCGTCTGCGGTCGACGTTCACACGGTGCTCGTCGCAACCGGCGCAGCCGACCACGAGGGAGTCGGCGCGCGTATCGCCGCAGCAATTGCCGACACGTATCCCGCGCTTCTCGTGCGGCTCGTGGTCGGACCCTGGGGATCACGCACGGTCCCCCACGGTGTGATGGCGGTCGAGCGGCCCGACGGTCTTGCCACCGAACTCGCGAGCGCCGACATCGTGGTCACCGCGGGTGGTGTCGCGATGCTCGAGGCCGCCTGTCTCGGACGCCCGATCGTCGCACTCGCGCTCGCGCCCAACCAGCGCGGCAACGTCGAGGGAATCGTGCAGGGCGGTGCCGCGCTGCTCGGCGACGCCGCGCAACCTCGGTCGGTCGCCGACGCGGTCGGCCGCCTCGTCGGCGACGCCGCGCTGCGACGCGAACTGACCGAGGCCGGCCCCCGCATCATCGACGGTCGTGGACCCGATCGGGTGGCCGGAGCGATCGCCGAGTTGCTGGTGCGAGTCGCGGCGTGAACGGTATTCCCACGTGTGCGCCCTCGAATCGCGTGCTGTGTGTCGTGCAGGCGCGCACCGGTTCGACTCGGCTGCCCGGCAAAGTGCTGCAGCCGATTACGGGCAGGCCGATGCTCGGTTTCATGCTCGATCGCCTCGCCACGCTGGCCGTCGACGATCTCGTCGTCGCGACGAGCGACCTCGACCGCGACGATCCGATCGCGGAGATCGCGCGCGCGGTCGGAGTCGAGGTCGTGCGCGGGTCGGAGTCGGATGTGCTGGCGCGCTTCGGTACGTCGCTTGACCGCTTTCCCGCCGACCACGTGGTGCGGCTGACCGCCGACTGCCCCTTGTCGGATCCTCGGTTGATCGAAGCGGTGGTCGCGACCCATCTACGACGAGGCGCGGACTACACATCGAACGTGCTGCCGCGCACCTTTCCCAAGGGTCTCGACGTCGAAGTGGTCACCGCAGCCGCGCTGCGCGCCGCGATCGACGAGGCCCGCGCGACCGACGAGCGCGAACACGTGACACCGTTCGTGTACCGCCGACCGGAGCGCTTCCGGCTCACGAACCATGCTGCGTCTGTGCCGCTCGGCGCGGAGTGGTGGACGGTCGACACCGCGGCCGATCTCGAGTTCGTCCGACGTGCCGTGGAGCGCGTCGGTCGCGCCGACGCGCCGTGGGTCGAGATCCTGCGCGCGGTCGGTTGCCGAGCGCCGGTGCGGCCAGGGGCACTGTTCCTGCGCCCGGTGAAGGCCGAGGACTCAGAGCGGCTACTCGGCTGGCGCAACGACGCGCACTCGGTGCGGTGGAGCACGACGGCCCGTCCGGTCGGCGAAGATGAGCACGAGGCGTGGTACGGCCGCGTCCTGGACGATGCGGGCCGGCGTATCTGGATCGGTGAGGTCGACGGCGCGGCGGTCGGAATGGTTCGTGTCGATGTGCGCGAGGCCGTCGGGACCGTGAGCGTCGCCGTCGATCCCGAGCGGCGCGGCCACGGGGCCGGATCGGGCCTGGTGCGTGCCTTGCAGCGCGAGTTGCTCGGCGACTGCCAGGTGGTCGAACTCCGTGCGCTGGTCCACCCGGCGAACGCGGGGAGTCAGCGCATCTTCCAACGCGCCGGTTTCGCGGAGGCCGGCATCGACGCCACAACCGGCTTCCTCACCTTCCGCTGCCCCCGCGCTGCGTTCTGACGACCCTCGGTTCGGTGCGAGGGCCCCGTGGCGCGCCAAACCCCCGCGGCGGCTGCTGCGGATCGTGCACATCCCGCCGATGGAGTACTCATGAGTTCGAGTTCGGCGCGACCGACCGGCCGCCCGCGGGGCGCGGGCGCGCCTCGCCAGATCCGCTATTGCACACGCTGCGTGATGCCCGAGACCCGCCCCGACATCCTGTTCGACGATCGGGGCGTGTGCTCGGCCTGCCGGCACTTCGAGCAGCGGCCCGATATCGACTGGGACGCCCGCCGCGCCGAACTCGAAGAGGTCCTCGCCGAGTTCCGCAGCCGCGACGGCAGCGAGTACGACTGCGTGGTGCCGGTCTCGGGCGGCAAGGACAGCACTTATCAGGTGCTGAAGATGCTCGAACTCGGCCTCAACCCGCTCTGCGTCACGGCAAGCACCTGCTCGCTCAGTCCGATCGGTCGCCGCAACATCGAGAACCTGCAACGCCTCGGCGTCGACCACGTCGAGGTCACGGTCAACCCGACGATCCGGCACCGCATCAACCGGCTCGCGCTGCGCCAGGTCGGTGACGTCAGCTGGCCCGAACACGTCACGATCTTCACGATCCCAGTGCGGGTCGCGGTGCAGTACGGCGTCCGCCTCATCGTGTGGGGCGAGAACTCGCAGAACGAGTACGGCGGGCCCGCCACCGCGGCGCAGGACCGCATCCTCAACCGGCGCTGGCTCGAAGAGTTCGGTGGGCTCATCGGTCTGCGGGTCGCGGATCTCGTCGGGCAGGACGGGATCGAGGTCCGCCACCTCATTCACTACACCTACCCGAGCGACGAGCAACTTGCGAAGGTCGGCGTCACGGGCATCTTCCTCGGGCACTACCTGCCGTGGGACGGCTACGCGAACGCACTCCTCGCGCAATCGCACGGACTCGAGGTCTGGCCGAAGCCCGTCGAAGGTGCGCTGCTCACGTACGAGAACCTCGACAACCAGTTCCACGGCATCCACGACTACTTCAAGTTCTTGAAGTTCGGTTTCGGGCGGGCCACGGACCACGCGTGCATGCACGTACGGCGGGGGCGGTTGAGTCGCAGCGACGCCATCGAGTTGATGAAGGTCCACGACGGCAGGTTCCCTTGGACGTACCTCGGCGTGCCGCTCGAAACACTGCTCGACCAGATCGACATCAGCTTCGACGAGTTCCGACAGATCTGTGACCGGTTCACGAACCGCCGTCTGTTCGTCGCGAACCGCGACGGCGAACTCGACCGCGACCGGCACGGCAACCTGACGAAACTGAACTACGACAACGTCGCGGCGGACGTGGCGGAGCGGAGCGAACCCGACGACGCCGTGGTCGGCGCGGCGGCGCACTGAGATCAGGGCCCTCGTGCAACGCATCGCCATCGTCGACACCGGACTCTGCAACGTCGACTCGATGTGGCGCGCGCTCGAATCGTGCGGCGCCAGGGGCGAGGTGACCGCCGATCCGGCTGATCTCGCACACGCCGACAAGATCGTGCTCCCCGGTGTCGGTGCCTTCCCTGACGCGATGCGAGTGCTCGAAACCACTCGACTGGCTGATTCGATCCGCGAACAGGTGACGACCGAGAAGGTGCCGTTGCTCGGGGTCTGCCTGGGCATGCAGTTGCTCGCCGATTCGAGCGACGAAGTCCGACCGACCGCCGGTCTCGGGCTGATCGCCGGGCACGTGGAGCGTCTCGTCCCGACCAGCGCGGGCGAGCGGATCCCACACGTCGGCTGGAACGAGGTGTACCGCACGAGAGACCATCCGGCGCTCGCCCAAGTTCCCGACGGCGCCGACTGCTACTTCGTGCACAGCTTCCATCTGAGCGCGGCCGACCCGGCCGACGTGCTGGCGACCACTCCGTACTGCGGCGGCTTCGTGGCGATGATCGCGCGAGATCACGTGATCGGCGCGCAGTTTCACCCGGAGAAGAGCCAGGGTCATGGTCTTCGGATCCTGCACAACTTCGTGGACTGGTAGGGCGACGCCGTGCTGAAGACACGCGTGATCCCGACGCTGCTGTACCGCGACTTCACGTTGGTGAAGGGTGTGCGGTTCGACAGTCGGCGCGTCGTCGGCAGTCCGGTTCAGGCGGTGCAGGTGTACAACCTGCGCAACGTCGACGAACTCGTGTTCCTCGACGTCAGGGCAACCCTCGACGAACGACGACCCGACTTCGCGCTGATCGACGAGATCGCAGACCACTGCTTCATGCCGCTGTGCGTCGGCGGCGGTGTGCGTCATGTCGACGACGTGCGCGACCTGCTCGCGGTCGGCGCTGACAAGGTCGCGCTCAACACCGTCGCGGTCGAGGAACCCGACGTCGTTCGCGCCGCTGCAGATCGGTTCGGTTCGCAGTGCGTCGTGGTTGCGATCGACACCGCGGTCGGCGCGCACGGGACGACGTCGGTCCGCATCGCGAGCGGCACGCACGACACCGGCCTCGATCCGGTTACCTGGGCGAAGGAAGTCGAGTCGCTCGGTGCCGGCGAGGTGCTGTTGCAGTCGATTGACCACGACGGGGTGATGGATGGCTACGACCTCGACACGATCCGTCGCGTCAGCGATGCGGTGTCGATCCCGGTGATCGCGAGCGGCGGAGCCGGTACGTTCGCCCATCTTCTCGCCGCACTCACCGAGGGCGGCGCCAGCGCCGTCGCCGCGGCGTCGATGTTCCACTTCACCGAGCAGACCCCGATGGAGGCCGAGCAGTACCTCGCGGAACGCGGCATCCCGACGCGCTGCTGAAACCTGTCATCGCGCTCTTGAACCGGCGCGACGGCCACCATGGAGCAACGATGCCATGACTCCGCTCACGAGCCGCGAGGCGTTTGCGCTCCTAGCGAGCGGCCGACAATGAGGATGAGGGCGAGTTCGCCCCCAATGCAGATACGCCTAGAGCGAGTCATCCTCACAGGGAGCGGCGGAGGACTTCGACGACGCGGTCTTGGTCGCGCTTGGTGAGCGACGGGTACATCGGGAGTGAGAGCAGCGCATCGTAGGCACGCTCAGTTTCTGGGAACTCGGCCACCGACACCTGCAGGTCGACGTAGATCGGGTGCCGGTAGATCGGCACGTAGTGGACCTGGACGCCGATGTTGGCAGCGCGCAGCGCGTCGTACACCGCGCGTCGCCGAGGCACGCGCACGGGGAACAGGTGATAGGCGTGACGGAAGCCCGCCGGCGCGACCGGTGGGAGCACCACGCCATCGACCCCGGCGAGCAACTGGCGGTAGCGCGCCGCCAGCGCGTTGCGCATGGCGATGAAGCTGCCGAGCCGCTCGAGTTGGCTGCTGCCGAGCGCCGCGGCGATATCGGTGAGCCGGTAGTTGTAGCCGAGTTCGTCGATCTCGTAGTACCAGCCGCCCTCGTCGGGCTTGCGCGCGATGCCGTGAGACCGGAAGGTCCGTAGCCTCGAAGCGAGTTCGTCGTCGTTCGTGGTGACCGCACCACCCTCTCCCGTCGTGATCGCCTTCACGGGGTGGAACGAGAAAGTCGTCATGTCGCTGTGCGCGCAGTTGCCGACCGGGCCGTCGGGCGTGAGCGCGCCGAGCGCGTGCGCGGCGTCTTCGACGACGACCCGTGGGCGGACGCGCAACGAGCGCAGGTCGAGCGGCAGGCCGGCGTAGTGCACCGCTACTAACGCGTCGCAGCGACCCACTGCGCTCAGGTCGAGATTGAGTGTCTCGGGATCGATGTCGACGAACGCGGGTTCGGCGCCGACGTATCGGGCACAGTTCGCGCTCGCCGCGAACGACAGCGGCGAGGTGACGACCGTGTGGTTGCGGCCGATTCCCGCGGCGGCGATCGCGGCGTGCAGCGCAGCCGTCCCGTTGGAGAACGTCACGCAGTGGCGGGCGTGCACCTTGGCTGCGAGCGCGCGCTCGAAGGTTTCGACCGCTGGGCCTTGGGTCAGCCAGTCGCTCCGCAACGTGGCGACGACCGCGGCGACGTCGTCGTCGTCGATCGACTGCCGCCCGTACGGAATGTGGCGATCCTCGGTCTCTGACGCCGTCGCCGTCGCCGTCGCGTCGACGGCCGGGCCGGTCGCGTGGTCCGACGCCGCCGCGGCAGGGTCGACGCTCGGACCCTCGTCGACCTGTGACGTCACCGGACTACCTCCCGGCAGCACCTTATCGACGGGTCGGTCACTGCGATCTTCGGTCACCGTCAAGCTCATCGCCCCACTCCCCGTTTCGCGCTCGGTGTCCGGACCCGTGCGCTTCCCGCTTCCAGCAGGGTGCACGCCTCGTGCGTCATGCCGCGGTCGCCGGCGCGAACCGCAACAGACCGGACAGGTCGCTGGCGTTCAACCACCAGTCGTTCGTATCGCTCGAGTACACGAACCCGTCGGCGACGGCGGTGCCCCTGATCCGCGACGCGTCCTCGCTCCACCAGGGATGCTCGGGGAGCACGACGTAGCTGTCACCCGCGTCGATCGTGTGCCGCGACTCGTCCGCGGTGATCATCAATTCGTGGAGTTTCTCGCCCGGACGGATCCCGATGACGTCGCGCGGCACGCCGGGCGCCATCGCCTCGGCGAGATCGACGACCCGCATCGACGGGATCTTCGGGATGAAGATCTCGCCGCCTTCCATCTGCGCAAGCGCATGGAGCACCAGGTCAACCGCCTGGGGCAGCGTGATCCAGAAGCGGGTCATGCGCTCGTCGGTGATCGTGAGCCGGCCCCGCTCAGCCACTTGCTGGCGGAACACGGGGACGACCGAGCCGCGCGAGCCGACCACGTTGCCGTAGCGCACGCAGGCAAGCCGCGTGGTGCTCTGCGCCGCGTAGGCGTTGCCCTGTACGAAGATCTTTTCGGCGCACAGCTTGGTGGCGCCATAGAGGTTCACCGGGTTCACGGCCTTGTCGGTTGACAACGCGACGACGCGCGACACTTTCGCGTCGATCGCCGCGTCGACGACGTGCTGCCCACCGAGCACGTTGGTTCGCACGGCCTCGAACGGGTTGTACTCGCAGGCCGGTACCTGCTTCATCGCCGCGGCGTGCACGATCACATCGCAGCCCTGCGCAGCGCGCGACATGCGCGAACGGTCGCGAACGTCACCGATCAAGAACCGCACGTTGCGATCGCCGAACTTGGTGCGCATCTCCGATTGCTTCAACTCGTCGCGTGAGTAAACGCGGATCGTGATGTCGGGCCACTCACTGATCGCCCGGCTGACGAACGCGTTGCCAAACGAACCGGTGCCACCGGTGAGCAACACCGTGGCGCCGGACAGGTCGAGGTGCGGTGAAGGCGACATCGGCACGGGCACTCCTCAATGCGAGATCGGGTGTGGAGACGACAGGTCGGGCGAACCGGCGAGTGCGAGCGGCGCGAACGGCGGGACGACGGCGGCCTCACCGCGCGCGAGTCGGGCGACGCGATCGGCCGTGGCGTGCAGGACGACGTCCCACGGCTCGCGCACCTTGCGGTTGATGCACTCGACGCGGCTGAACCACGGGAGCTGGCGCGTCCCGCACTCCGACCAGTCGCCTTCGTTGCCGACGGCCAGTGTGGGGGCACCGAGCGCGCCGGCCAGCATCGTCACGGCGTTCCGAGGCGCGACGACCAGGTCGAGGTTCGTGATCAGCGCGGCGATGTTCTCGAAGTCATCCTTCAGGTCCAAGTCGCGCCAGCGATGGATCGTGATGCCGTGGCGGTGTTCTGCGGCCAGGACCTCGCGTTCGCAGTCGTCGTACTGGAGGAGCACGAACTGGACTCCGGCGACCGAGAGGATCTCGCCCCACTCGTCGAGGCGGCTGTACTCCAGGCGGCGCTCGGCGGTGCGGATCATCGAACGCCACGAGATGCCGACAAACGGGCCGGGCCCGAGTTCGGCGAGCCGACCGGACCAGCGAGCCACTGCCGCGTCCGACGCGACGAGGTAGCCACTGTCGCGCCGTGGGAACTCGTCGACCGACCGGCGCAGGTGGCGACCGAGGCTGCCCATTGCCACAGCCAGGTCGGCGTCGGGCGCGACCGGCGGCGGCTCGTCGTCGCTTGCCATGCAATCCTTCGTCTGCGCTCGCACCGTGACCGTCGGGAACGAGCGCGCGAACAGCGGCACGACCCGCGGGTCGGTCTCGATGACGAGGTCAGCCCGACCGAGGGCGCGCTCGACGAGATCGGGGATGCAGCTCGCGAACATGATCTCGTCGCCGATGCCCTGCTCGCGGTAGACGAGCAACCGTGTGCCGGAGAACGATCCGCCGTCCCAGTGGGGTGTCCCGGCCCAGCGTCGCAACGGAGGGTCACCGTCGAGTCGCTGGTCGTACTCGGTCCAGCCTTCGAGCAGCTCGCCCTTCTGCAGGAGGGCGGCGCTGCAGCGGAACCGGTAGGGAGCGGCGTCGGGAGCGAACGACAGCGCGCGGCGGTGAGCGGCGAGCGCGTCGTCGATCTCGAGCACCGCGTACAACATGGTGCCGAGGTTCGTCCACGGTTGCGGGCTGTCCGGACACAACTCGACCGCGGTGCGGAACAGTTCGAGCGCCCGATCGATCTCCCCCACGAAGAAGAGCGTGTTGGCAAGCGAACTGATGATGTCGATGTCGGCCTGCGCGCCTGCGTGCGCACGCTCGAGCACGGCAACCGCGCTGTTGAGCCGGCCCTGAGCCCGCAACTCCTTGCCGAGCAGCCCGAGCACTCCGGGGTGATCGGGTAGCAGCGCCACGGCCTTGCGGGCGGCGGCGGCGGCCTCGTCGTGCCGGTCGAGTTCCGAGAGCACGAGCCCTAGGTTGTGCCAGCCGCGCCCCTCGGCAGGGAGCCGATCGACGAGGGTGCGCAGCGCATGCTCGGCCTCGTCGAGTTCGCCGATGGCGCGCAGGCTCACGCCGAGTTCGTTCCACGCCTCGGCAGTTGTCATGTCGGGAGGCCCGCCGAAGAGCCGCAGTCCTTCGCGCAGGCACCGTGCCGCCGTCTCGCGATCGTCCTGCGTGGCGGCGACCATGCCGCGCGCGCACAGCGCGTCGGCCGATGTGGGGATGACTGCGAGCACGTCGTCGAGCGCTCGTGCCGCTTCGTCCGCGCGGCCGGCCTCGTACGCGGCCACGCCCTGCGCGAACCGGCTACGGGCACGCGCGAGGTTCGCTGGCGTCGGGGTGAGGCGCGTCTGGGACCGGCGCGTCTGGGCCGGTGCCGGCGTTCGGCGAGCTCGCTTCTGCTTCCCCATCGACCTCTCCGGGCGCCTCGTCGGTGCGGTGCGTGCCGGTTCTCATCGGCCGCGCTGCGTGAGTCCTGACCTGACTGCGCGGTTCGTCGCGCGTCCGGTGCGGCAGGTCCGCCCTTGCCGGCGCGTGACCCGACCCCGGTCGATCAGGTCAGGACGAGCGTTGCGCTCCCAGCGTGGCGGCCGACGGGGGAACGAGGATCGATTGCGACGGAGAGTGACGATGAGTGACGGTGAGTGAGAAAGCCGCGGCGCGTATGCCCTTGCCGTGGTCGTGTGCGTGCTCGCGCGCGGTGTCCTCGAGGCGCCGAAGTTGCCGGGGCTTCGCAAGCTCGAGGACGCCGCGGTGCCACCGTCGACCGAGCGCGCTGCGAATCAACCGATCGACGCCGAGACCGAGTGGTGACAACCGGCGCGTCGCGGAATTGCAGATCGCACGGTGTGCCTGGTGCCAGGTGCCGGGTGCGTCAGAACGTGAGGACGGTGCGGATCCCGAGCCCGGCTTCCATGTCGGCGAAGGCTTCGTTGATCTCGCTGATCGGGCGGCGCCGCGTGATCATGCCCTCGAAGTCGAGGTGTCCGCTGCGCCACAGGCCGAGCAGCCGGGGAATGTCGCGCCGGCTGTTGCAGGAGCCGAGGAACGACCCGACCAACTTCTTCTCGCTCGCCATGAACACGACCGCGGGGTTGATCGTCACCGCGTCGGTGATGGGTGCGGCGCCGACCATCACGATCATGCCGCCCGGACGCACGGTCCAGATCGCCTGGTCGACGAGCGCGCCTTTCCCGAC
>Ga0233425_10001398_pt1 | contig 54281 bp, 49 predicted proteins | sample Watercolumn_Towu_2_FD_181712 | JGI IMG/M metagenome (GOLD analysis project Ga0233425, IMG submission 181712) | Freshwater microbial communities from Lake Towuti, South Sulawesi, Indonesia - Watercolumn_Towuti2014_140_MG | ecosystem: Environmental > Aquatic > Freshwater > Lake | place... | reverse complement strand
GTAGTCTCAAGGTCAGAAAAAATGATCGATCTGACCATGCGTTTATGGGCCTATTTCGAACAAGGCCTTAATTTCGCCGAATATCAGAAAAAGTTTATGTGTATCTTAGGATAACACTCTCCTTTTTCCTTTGTGTGAAAAGGCAACATTAAGGATTGCCTTTTTTCTTTTTGAAGCGGCAGCACAGCCTTTCCAGGCCGTGGTGATACCAATTCGCAGTCAACAGGCGATAAACCGTAGGGGCGAATTTTGGGTTCGCCCTGAACGCTCGGGGCGAACACCAGGTTCGCCCCGAATAATATCATTTGATTGCAACTTGTTATAAAAAGTCTGCAAATCAACTATTTCCTGACTTGTGAGTGATGCTCAGCCCAGTCGAGGGGGTGGGGGGCGGCGGCTTCGGACCCTTGCGCTCCCTCTCCGGCAGACCTATCTTTTTAACTAGTTTTTTCAATATCTCTTCTACCCCTCCCCCAGGAGGCCACCAATGTCCATGATGATCCCCGATCCGGAAAATTACTTCCGGGGTTTTATCCCGCCCCGGGACGCCCTGCTCCTGGAGCTGGAGGAGGAAGCGGCCCGGGAGGCCATCCCCATCGTCGGCCCGGTGGTGGGAGAGCTTTTGTATATCCTGGCCCGGCTGGCCGGGGCCAAAAAAATCCTGGAGCTGGGCACGGCCACCGGCTACTCCGCCATCTACCTGGCCCGGGCCCTGTCGCCGGGAGGCAGGGTCGTCACCCTGGAGTTGAGCGAGGACATGGCCCGGCGGGCCCAGGCCAATTTCGCCCGGGCCGGTTTGTCCGAACGCGTCGAGGTGCGCCGCGGCCATGCCCTGGACCTGATGGCCGCCATGACCGGGAGCTTCGACCTGATCTTTTTGGACATCGATAAAGAAAGCTATCTCCCGGCCCTGGCCCTATGCCGCCGCCTCCTGAAAACGGGGGGGCTGCTCGTCGCCGACAACGTGGCCTTCGCCGGGGCCGCCGACTTCAACCGGGAGATTTTCAGCCAGACGGGTTGGCGGGTGGTGCAGCTTCTGGCCTGGCTCCCCCGCCATTCGCCGGAGAAAGACGGCCTGTGCCTGGCCCTGCGGACGGAGTGATAGAGTTTTAAGTTTTTGGTTGTTAGTTTTTAGTCAGAAGAGTAAAGATTGCCGCCAACTTAAAGATTCGTCCGCCCTACCCTTCCCCCAAACCCCTTTCATACCGAACTTTTCCTTGGTTAGATCAAAACCATTTAGTATAAATGAGGTTCGGCCCAAATATTATGCCGCCTATAGCCTCCAATCTGGAATTTTTTACTAAAAACTAAAAACCAAAAACTAAAAACTGCTTCCTAATGCCAGCCACCCCCCACCAACCCGCAACTCCATCCGGAACTCCCTCCCACCGCATCCTGCGCAAATTCGCCTATCTCTTGAGCGCCCGCTGGCTCCGGGAGGCGCTGGTCACCGTTTTTTTCATCCTCCTGGCCCGGAAGAGCGCCGCCACCTACGGCGAATTCATGCTGGCCATCAGCCTGGGGGCAATTCTCGTGTTGGTGGGCGAGTTCGGCCTCAACCTGCCCCTGGTTACCCTCCTCACCGACAAAGAACGGAAACCGGGCATAGTTCTGGGGCAAGTCTTGCTGATCAAAGGCATCCTGCTGGTGGGGGCATTGGTGGGGAGCCTGGCCTTCTTCCAGTGGCAGGGCTACGGCCGGGACTTGCAGCTGGTGATGCTGGCCATCGGCATGGGGGTGGCCCTGGAGGCCCTGGCTTCCACCTTTTTCGTGGCCTTCCAGGTGGAGGGCCGCCAGGACCTGGAAGGAAGGATCAAGGCCCTGGGCGCTGGCGTAGGCCTGGGTTACGGCCTGGTGACTTTACTCCTGGGCGCGCCGCCGCCGCTCATCGCCCTCTTTAAGATCATCGAAACCCTGGTCTTTCTGGCCGCGGGCGCGTTTCTGCTGACCCGCCGCATCCCCCTTAAGCGGCCTTCCCTGAAAGGGGTCTGGGCCATTACTAAGCGGGGCCTGATCTTTGCCCTCATCGAGATTGCGGCCATTGTCTACAACAAGGCCAATCTCTTTTTCCTGCAGCGCTACGGGGGGGCTGACGGGGTGGCCCAATACAGCGTCACCAACCAGACCGTGGATGGCGTCTCCGGGGTGGTTTCCGGCCTGCTGCTGCAAAGCGTCCTCTTCCCCGTGTTCGTCAAGCTCTGGAAGGAAGATAAAGATATTGCCCAGGTCTCCAGCCTGGCGCAGAAAACCGCAAGCTGGCTCCTGGCCGCGGCCCTGCCCTTGATGTTCTTTCTGGCCGTGGAAAGCGACCGCCTGATTATGCTGATCTACGGCACGCACTACCAGGATGCGGTTTGGCTCCAAAAAATCCTGGTGGCCACCATCGTCTGCGGCTTTCTCCACAACCTCGCGGCCCTGTTGATGGTCAGCATGCATCGGGAGAAGCTGCTGCTGGTCTTTTACTTAAGCGGCCTGGGGATCAACCTCCTGGCCTGCGGTCTCCTGGTGCCCTGGCAGCCGCTGCTGGGCGCGGCCCTGTCCATCGTTCTCACCAAGGTGGCGGTGACCTCCATGACCGTCTCCTATTGCCAAATTAAGCTCAACCTGATCCCCCGGAAACCCTTTTTCCATCTGCTGGGGGCCGCGCTGGCCGGCCTCCTGGCCTATTTCCTCACCAGATCGCTGCTCCCCCGGAACCTGGCCGAACTCCTGGCCCTGGTCCCCTTCTTCGCCCTGTCCTGGCGCTGGTGGAAAGAAAAATAATTCACCACCAAGGCACCAAGACACAAAGGATTCACCAAGGAAAAGATTTTTTATTATTGGCGCTTTCAGCGCCAATAATAAAAATTATTTCTTTGTGTCCCTTTGTGCCCTTTGTGTCTTTGTGGTTAATCTTTTTTTATCCTCAACACCCTCCCCTTCCAGCCCACACGGTAGGAAATCCCCCGCCAGTGAATCTCCCCCTCGGGCCAGTTGCGCAGGTGGCACCAGGCGCCCATGAAGATGGCCGCGTAAAACGCCGGCAGCCAGGCGCGAAGCCCCGGGGGTTGGGGATGCAGGTCTTTCAGGGCCAGTCCCAGGCCGGTGAGAATTCCCAAAAACGCGGCCTCGGGCCAGGCGGCAATGGGCGTGGAACTTAGAGAAGCAATAATTATCCGCACTCCGGCCCAGAGCACCAAACCCGCCAGCAGGTAAAAGAATAAACCCAAGGCCAGCCAGGATCCCGGAAGGCAAAACTTGAGATAAATCCATTGCCGGATGAGCCAGTCGCTCCAGGTGGCCCAGGTATCTCCGGATATGGGTGTAATAAGGCTCTTCCCCGCGGCCAGGCCCACCCGCAGGCCCTTTTCCTGGAGCAGCATCGCCAGGGAGACGTCGTCCACCACGTTCGTGGCCCAAAGGTCCCGCACCCGCAGGTCCTCGAAGAGCCGCCGCTTGATGGCCGTGCCCCCGCCCCAGGGTTGGTTGAGCCGGGCAACGCCTTTGGTGAGAAATAAGAAGAGCGCGGTGGCGGCCCGGCCCCAGGCCGCGAGGCCACCATCTTGGGGGATGACGTGGTAGTAGCCGCTCACCACCGGGGCCTCCCCCTTAACCAGGGGCCAAACCAGGCCCTTAAGCCAGGCGGCCGGAGCTAGGCGGGTGGCGTCGCAGAATACCAGAATTTCCGGAACCTCCCCCGCGGCCTGCACCCCGGCCAACAGGTTGTGGTTCTTTTGCCCGCAATGAACCGCGGGGCCGGCCAGGATCAGCCGGGAGCGGGGATGCTCCGGAATCAGGGCGGCGATTACTTGCGTGGCCAGGTCTTCCAGGTCCCGGGTGACAAAAATCACCTGATAATCCGGATAATCCTGGGAGAGCAGCGAACGCAGGTTGGCCGCGAGACTCAAAGCGGCCCCGGCCACCGGCACGATGAGGGCCGCGGCGGGCCAGGGGCCGGGATTACCTAATTCGAGTTTTGATTTTGCCCGTTCCAGGGCCCGGCTCCCCACTACGAGCAAAATGCCGATCAACAACAGGACCGCAGCCATGGAACCATAGATAAATTCTGCCATTCATACCTCGAGATGCAGCGTTGCTGGAGAAGGAGACGGGACAGTGGCCAGTAACCAGTGGCCAGTGATCAGTGATCAGAAAAGATAGGCATTGATTGCCACGATCTTTTCCATGCTTGCCCCCATGATCTCTCTCCACCCCGATACCCGTCCATAATAACAAAAACTTATGGGTTTATGGTAGACTAACCTGGTAGGGAATTGTCCTGATCTGACCCGGGCCGCTATGACCAGATGAACTTTTCCGTTTCGGAGAAAAACCATGACCAAAATCATCCTCGTACGCCACGGCGAAACCCCGTGGAACAAAGACAAGATCTTCCGGGGCACGGTGGATATCCCTTTAAACGACACCGGCCGGGAGGAAGCCGAGTTGGCCGGGGAGTGGCTGCAAAAGGAGACCATCCACGCGGCTTACAGCTCCCCCTTATCCCGGGCCCGGGATACCGCGGCTGCCATTTGCCGCCATCACCGACTCCAGGCGCAGGATCTGCCGGGCCTGGGGGACATCAATTACGGGGAGTGGCAGGGCCTGCCCTTGACCGAGGTGAAGAAGGTTTACGGCGACCTCTACCGCCAATGGGAGACCGCGCCCCACACGGTGCGCTTCCCCCAGGGGGAGACCCTTCAGGAGGTGGAACTGCGGGCCTGGGCCGCGGTGGAGGAGGTGGTGCAGCGCCATTCCGGCCAGACGGTGCTCCTTGCGGCCCACCGGGCGGTGAACAAGGTCCTCCTCGCCCGCTTCATCGGCCTGGATAATTCCCATTTCTGGCGCATCGGCCAGGATACCACGGCCATCAACCGCTTCCACCTGGCGGGGGACATCTGGCACATCATGTCCGTCAACGACAACTGCCACCTCCGCAGCATGAAGCGGGGGGCGTACGTGGATTTTTAACATGACCACTTCTCGCATCAAACGCATCTTTCTCGAGACCGGGGCCGCAGATTACGACCTGGCCCGCCGGGTCCTGGCCCGGCTCCCAGGCGTCCCCGTGGAGGTCATTCCCCATCGGGACGCGCTCCGGCCCCGGGAAGGCATGCAGGCCGCCATCGTGGAGGAAGCCAAATCCACCCTGCTGCTGGCCGTGCAAAAAGGCCCGTTCTGGCGGCCCTGCCCGGGGACCAAGGACTATATCTGCTGCGGCTACCAGGTCTTGCAGGTGGGCCTGAACTGCCCTTTGGACTGCACGTACTGCGTGCTCCAGGGTTATCTGAATATTCCGGCAACCACCCTGTTTGTGAATGTCGAGGACTTGCTGGCGGAGATTGACGGCCGCCTGGCCGCGGACCCGGAAAAGGTCTGGCGTCTGGGGACCGGGGAGTTCGGGGACAGCCTGGCCTTGGATGAGCTCACCGGACTCAACGCCCTGCTGCTTCCTTTCTTTGCCTCCCGGCCCCGGGCCGTGCTGGAGGTCAAAAGCAAGTGGAGCCGCCTGGAGCCTTTGCTCCCCCTGGGCCCCAATCCCCAGGTGGTCTTTGCCTGGTCCCTTAATCCCCCGGAAATCATCCGGTCCGAAGAACGGGGCACGGCTCCTCTGGACGCCCGCCTTAAGGCCGCGGCCCGGGCCGCGGCCGCGGGTTTCCGCCTGGCCTTCCACTTTGATCCCCTGATCTATTTCCCCGGCTGGGAGGACGCCTATCGGCGCACGCTGGAGCGGCTGGCCGCGGCCGTGCCCTCGGGGGCAGTGGCCTGGATCAGTCTCGGGGGCCTGCGTTTTCTGCCGCCCATGCGGCAGTTGCTGCACCGGCGTTTCCCCCTAAGCCGCATCGCCGCGTTTGAAATGGTGCGGGCCCCGGACGGCAAACTGCGTTATTTTAAGGATCTGCGGATAGAAATGTATGCCCGCATGCGGGGCTGGCTGGAAGAGGCCCTGCCCGGGGCTTTTGTCTATCTTTGCATGGAAAGCCCCCGGGTCTGGCAGGCGGTCTGGGGTTGGAGTCCAAGGGAGGAGGACCTGGCCCGTCTCCTGGATGATAGGGTTATCCCCAAAATGCAGGATAAAGAAAATCTCACGCCAAGGCGCAAAGACGCCAAGATGCAAAGCATTTAATTATAGACTTTTGCGTCTTTGCGCCTTGGCGTCTTTGCGTGAGAACTACAGGGGGCGAACCCGGGTCCGCCCCCTTCTCTATGTCCAGTAGAGGATTCTCTCCCCGCCTCACCCGAACCGGGCCTTGCTCCGGGTCAGGGGCTTCCTGCCGTTGCCGGCGATTTCCCCCAGTTTCAGGCGCACGCCCTGGGTGGTGAGGTGTTCATCCTCCAACAGCCTCTTGATAGCCTTGATCACGTCCAGGTCTTCCAGAGTATACTCCCGCCGATTGGATTGAGTCCGGGCCGGCTTGAGAAAATCGTCGAAGGATTTTTCCCAGTAACGCAGTGTTGACTTCCGCACCCCGGTCAGTTGGGAGATCTGGTCGATGGTCAACATCAAGTTGCGCGATACTTTATCTGTTTGCATGGCTCGCCTCCTCATTGACCCTTCAGGGGCCTATCCACGGCATTAAGCACCCATCAGTTTCAAGGCCAATTGGGGAAGAGTGTTGGCCTGGGCCAGCATGCTTACCGCGGCCTGGGTCAAGATCTGATTCCGGGTAAACTCCGTCATCTCCGTGGCCACGTCCACGTCGGAAATCCGGGATTCCGCGGCCTGCAGGTTTTCCGCCTGAATGCTCAGGTTGGAGATGGTGTTGGCCAGGCGGTTGGCGATACCGCCCAGATTCGCCCGGATGGTGTCTTTGGTGGACACCGCGCTGTCGATGACCTGCAACGCGGCCTGGGCCGCGGATTGGGTGCTGATGGTCGACCCCGCGCCCGTGCCGGCGCCGCTCCCCACTCCCAGGGCGGAAGCGGTGGCCCGGTCGATGCGGATGTAGTAATAATCTTCCGCGGAGCTGTTGCCGGTGCCGAAGTGGATCTTCATCTGCTGGCCGTTACCGGGATCCACGCTGGTGCCGGAGAGGCTGCCGTCCAGGAGTTTGACTCCGTTGAAATCGGTGGCGTTGGCGATCCGGGTGATCTCCGAGGCCATGGCCTGATATTCGCTGTCCATGATCAGACGCTGGGCCGTGGTGTAGGTGCCGGTGGCGGCCTGTTCGGCCAGTTCCTTCATCCGGGTCAGTTTTTCGTCGATGACCGAAAACGCGCCGTCAGCGGTCTGGATCAGGGAAATGGCGTCGTTGGCGTTCCGCACCCCCTGGTTCATCACCCGGATGTCGGTGCGCATCATTTCCCGGACGGCCAGGCCGGCGGCGTCGTCCTGCGCGCTGTTGACCCTGAGGCCCGAAGACAGGCGCTGCACTGAAACTGCCAGGCGGCTGTACGTGAAGCTCAAGCTCCTGGCCGCATTCATTGCCATTAAGTTGTGGTTAATTACTAGAGACATGACCCCTTACCTCCTTGTAATCCAGCTCAACTTCCTTGTCTGGGTTTTTAAGCATTTAACTCTCTTTTCGAGAATGGCGGCTAATAACTTTAGAAAAAAAATTAATTAAAGGAGAAATTTTTTGAGAAATCTTAAAGTGCCCCGGACAAATCCTCTTATGGGCTGGGGGCATGCTCAGGCGGAGATGGGGAAAGAACAAGGGGCTTTCATTCTCTTTAAAATGTCCGGCAACTATTATTTATAGTAATTACTAAATGTTATCCCCAAGAATGAATGAGCGCCGCAAAAACTCCCAGGTCTTCCAGATTCCTTTAAACCAAGTTTAAAATCCTTGCCATCCCCGGAAAGAAAAGAGCGAAGGGGTTTCAATTCTGCGAAAACCTAAAAATATGTAAAGTTATTTCAAAAGTGAAGCAGGGTTTCCGTCTTGTCGGGAATTAACCACAGGGGGAACGGCTGGAGCCGGCAGGGCGTTGCCCTGGCTGGGGCTTAAGGATAGAGACGCCGGCAGACCAGGCATTGGGGATTGGCTTTTACCGGCTTTTCATGGAAGTTGAATTGATCGCCTTTAAAGATCATGAGACGGCCCATTAAGGCCGGACCCATGCCGCCCAGGATGCGCAAGGCTTCCAGGGCCTGGAGCGCTCCCAGTATTCCGGGCAAAGGCCCCAGGAGCGCGGGTTTCTTGCCGTTGGAGGCCTCCGGAAAGGCGCAGGCCAAACATGGACCCTGGCCCGGCCAGAAAGTGGTGACCCTGCCGTCCATTTCCCAGACCCAGGCATGGATCAGCGGCAGGCGGAATTTCACCGCCGCCTGGTTTAACAGATACCCGGCCGGCGCATTGTTCATGGCGTCGATGATCAGGTTGCAGTTGGCGGCCAACCGGGAGATGTTGTGTTCGGAAATGGTCTTGGACTGCCCTTCCACCAGGGAAAAAGGATTCAGATCCTTCAGGCGGCGCTCGGCCACCGCGGCTTTGGCCTTGCCCAGGTCCCGCTCCCGGTAAAGGATTTGATGATTCAGGTCGGACAGGGTAACCCGGGATTGGTCCACCATGCGAATGGCGCCGACGCCGGTGGACAAAAGATAAAGCGCCACCGAAGAGGCCAAACCCCCGGCTCCGGCGATGAGCACTCTGGAGGATTTCAGCTTTTCCTGGGCTTCCCGGCCCCAGCCCTCGAGGGCCATCTGGCGGGCATACCGGGTTACTTCAGCAGGGCTTAAGTTATTGATGGTCATTCTTCTATCCGCAGTAGGCGTGGCAGGGCTCTCGACCCACCCCCCGCCCCTTGGCTCCTGATATTTGTCTAATGCATCGGCTCTACCCGGCCCGAACTTTAACTTTGTGGCGCCCCCGGTTATAATGCCGGTGGTCAGGGGTCAGGGATCAGGGGTCAGGGGTCAGGGGTCAGGGGCCGGTGATCGGTTTTTGCTTTTGGCTTTTAGCTTTTGGCTTTTTATTTTTGGCTTTTGGTTTTGGCTGTAAGTTTTGTCCATTTCCTTACTCCTTTTTTGAAAATATTATGATTTTCTTTTACTGACCACTGGCCACTGATTACTGATTACTGATCACTTTTTCTTACAGCCGGGAAATTTAATGATCGTACTGACGGAGGTCACCAAAACCTACCACCGCGGTCCCGAAGAGATTCAGGCCCTCAGGCGGATCAACCTCACCATCGGCCCCGGGGAATTCCTGGCCGTCAGGGGCAAGAGCGGCTGCGGCAAAAGCACCCTGCTGCACATCATCGGCGGTTTGGAGCCTCCCACCTCCGGCCGGGTGGTGGTGGACGGCCGGGATCTGGCCCTGCTCTCCGACCAGGAGCTTACCCGGTTCCGCCGGGACCGGGTGGGCGTGGTCTTCCAGTCCTTCAACCTCCTGCCGCTGCTGACTCTGGAAGAAAACGTGGCCCTGCCCCGGGTGCTCCAGGGCCATTCCTATTCCCAGGCCCGGGAGGAGGCCGCCCACTGGCTTAAAGAAGTGGAACTAACGCCGCGGCGCGGCCACAAACCCCATCAGGTCTCCGGCGGCGAGATGCAGCGCGCGGCCATCGCCCGGGCCCTGATCAACCGGCCCGCGGTGCTGCTGGCCGATGAACCCACGGGCAACCTCGATTCCCATACCGCGGCCCAGGTCCTGGAGCTTTTCGCCCGCCTGCACCGGAGCTGGAGCCAAACCGTAGTCCTGGTAAGCCACGCGGCGGAAATCACCGCCTACGCGGACCGGGTGGTGTCCATGCAGGACGGCGTAATAGAAGCTGTCAGCTTTCAGCTTTCAGCTAAAGAAAATCAGAGTTAAAAATTCAATGATTTTCAGCCAGTTTTCCTTTCGGCATTCGTGGATTTATGGATTCGTGGATTTAGGTTTCTTTATTTTTTTAAGCTGACAGCTGACAGCTGATAGCTGATAGCTGATAGCTGACAGCTCTTGCAACCTTAAACTCTAAATTATGAAACCCTTCCTCTTCCGCATCTCCCTGAGCCACCTCACCGAATACCCCGGCCGCACCCTCCTGGGCATCCTGGGCATCGCCCTGGGCACCGCGGTATACTTAAGCATCTCCCTGGCTGCCGCCGCGGCCTTGCATAGTTTTCAGGCCGGAGTGACCGCGTTGTCCGGGAAGGCCCAATGGCGCCTGCAAAGCCCGGGGGCGCCGCTGCCGGAGTCCCTCTTTGTCCGGGCGCGGCGCCTACCGGAGGTCAAGGCCGCCGCGCCCGCGGTGGAAAGCGTCCTGGAATTTTCCTCCCCCCGGCAAGGACCGGTGCTGCTCCTGGGGATCGACCCCTTTTCCGAAAGGCCGTTTCGCAATTTCGACTTTAAAACTGGCGGCAGCCCGGGCCGGGAGGCCCTGCAAAAATTTCTCACCGACCCTGCCGCGGTATTGGTGAGCGAACCCTTGGCCAGGCAAAAATCCATCAAAATCGGTGATTCCCTGCCGGTGCTGGTGGGCCCGTCCCGGCAGACCCTGAAGGTAGTGGGGGTCTTTCGCACCCCCAGCGGCCTTTATCCCCTGGAAGGAGCGATGCTGCTCATGGACCTGGCCGGGGCCCAGGATCTCTTGGGCCGGGTGGGCCGCCTTAATTATATCGACCTCATCCTCTCCGGGGACGAAGCCCAGGCCGCGGCCCGTCTTGCCCGGGAACTGCCCCCCGGGGTGGAGCTGGCCCGCCCCGGGTCTCAGGCCCGGCAGATGGAGGGCATGGTGTCCTCCTACCGCCTCAACCTGTCGGTTCTTAGCGCCATCGCCCTGTTCGTGGGCATGTTTCTCATTTATCAGTCCGTCACTCTCTCGGTGGTGCGCCGCCGCCGGGAAATCGGCCTGCTGCGCACCCTGGGGATGGGGCGGCGCCAGGTGTTGCTGCTCTTTTTAACGGAGGGCCTGGCCGCCGGTGTGCTGGGCGGCCTCCTGGGACTGGGTCTGGGGGTGATCCTGGCCAAGAGCGCCCTGGGGATGATGACCCACAATCTCAGCTCCCTTTATACCCCGGTCCAACCCGGAGAAATTGTGGTTCATATCCCCTTGCTGCTCCAGGCCTGGAGCCTGGCCGTGGCCGCCACCCTCATTGCCGCCTGGATTCCCGCCGCGGAGGCGGCCCGCACCCGGGTTAAGGCGGTCTGGCACCGGGAGGAACTGGAAGAGCGCGTCCAGAGCCATACCGGGATATTTTTTGTTCTGGGCCTCCTGGCCCTGGCTCTGGCCGGGTTATTAGTAGTGCTGCCCTTCGGCTCCGGTCCTTCCCTGCCTAGCTTTGCCGCGGCCTTTCTCATTCTTCTGGCCTTTGCCCTGTTCACGCCTTTGGCCGCCCGCACCCTGGGGGAGGGCCCTCGCCCGCTGCTGCGCCGGTTCCTGGGCCCATCCGGGGACCTTGGCTGCCGCTATCTTTCCGGCTCCTTAAGCCGCAGCGCGGTCTCCATCGCCGCGCTGGCCTGCGCCCTGGGGATGCTCATCGCCGTGGCGGTGATGATCGGCTCCTTCCGCCAGACCGTGAACCTGTGGGTGTCGCGGTCCATCAGCGGCGACATCTTCTTCGGGCCTGCGGTCTTCTCCACTGCCGCCTACGACCATTATCTGCCCCCGGAAATCCTGCCGGACCTCCGGCAAGACCCCGATATAGAGGATATTTACCTTTACCGCTGCGTGCGCCTTCCCTTTAAGGACCGTTTCATCCTGGTCATCGGCGGCAGCTTCGAGGTCCTGGCCAAATACGGCGGCCTCTGGTTCCGGAACGGGGATACGCAGGAGATCATGCGCGAAGTGGGGGAGTCCGGGGATGTTGCCGAGGACTTAAACGTAGGGGCGAACCTTGGGTTCGCCCCGGACGTTGGGCGAACCCAAGGTTCGCCCCTACGAAAAGAATATTCTATTGATGACAAAAAAGAATTCGCTCGATTTTCCGAACTTGCCGACAATCACCGAAAACCGAAAACCGAAAACCGAAAACTGTCAGTTGTCATCTCCGAGACTTTGGCCGAAACCTTCGGCTATCAAGAAGGAGACCTCCTGGAACTCCCCACCCCCGCGGGCCCCCAACGCCTCCGCATCGCCGGGGTCTTCTACGACTACCGCACCGACGGCCCCAGCGTCTGGATGGACCTCCGCCAGTTCCGGCGCTTTTGGCCCGATACCCACCTGAATGCGGTGCGTCTCTATCTGAAAGACAAAACCAAAATCCCGGAGGTCCAGGCCCGGCTCCAGGAAAAATACGGCTCCCGCTACCGGCTCCTGACCATGTCCCACGAGGATTTGCGCCAGGGCGTCCTGCGCATCTTCGACGAAACCTTCGCCCTCACCTACGCCCTGGAAGGCGTGGCCGTGGTGGTGGCGGTCTTCGGCATCATCACCACCTTCCTGGTGCTCATCATGGAGCGGGAGCGGGAACTGGCCCTGCTCCAGGCACTGGGGGCCTCCCGCCGACAAATCATCTCCATGGTCCTGGTGGAATCCGGCCTGGCCGGTTTCCTCAGCTTCCTCTTGGGCGCGGCCTGCGGCTCCGTATTATCTTTATTATTAATCTACGTCATCAACAAACAGGCCTTCGGCTGGAGCATCCACCTCTTCTGGACCCCGGGCATCTACTGGCAGAGCTTTATCCTGGTCCTGGCCCTGGGCCTGATCTCCGGAGCCTACCCCGCCTGGCGCGCGGTGCAGCCGCATCTGGCCGCGATTTTGAAAGAAGAATGACTTAACCAAAGAGGACACAGAGATTCACAGAGGTGAGGAGTGGCCAGCGGCCAGTGGTCAGAATTTAATTTTGTTTTTTACTGACCACTGGCCACTGGCCGCTGACCACTCCTCTGTGCTCTGTGGTGAATCTTTTTAACTCCCCTCCGCCCCTCCCTTCCGCCCGCAACGCCTGCAAATTACAGTTTACAACGCTCTCCAGATAATTTATAAAAAAATGATAATAGTTGGATGATCTAACGGTTATGAGCGACGAAATCGAGAAGACTTTGCCCAAGGGGATGCCCAACTGCTTAAAGAAAAGGCGTCTTCTGAACGAAAAAGAATTAAGCCCCGATCTTTGCCGGGAGTATGGAGAAAAGTTTCTGGCCCTGGGTTGGCTGGAAGACGCCCTGGAGTTCTTTCTCAGAGGCAATTATCAGGAGGGCGTGGAAAAGATCAAGGCCCATTGTCTGGAAAGCGGCGACGCCTACCTCCTGGGCCGGATCGTCAAACAGGGCGACCCGGAACTCTGGCGCCGGGTGGCCGAAAAGGCCCTGGAGCTGGGCAAGCTGCAATTTGCCCGCCGGGCCCTGGAGATGGCCGTAGAGAAAGAAAAGGCCGCGGCCTTATTTTCCTCACCGGCAGGAGAGGAAACTCTCCATTAACGTCTAGCCATGGCAACCTTGGAAGACTACCGCATGTTAGGGGTTTCCCCCCGGGCCACCTGGGAGGAAATCCAGCGTCGTTACCGGACCCTGGTCTGGCAGTACCACCCGGATCACCATCCTGAAAATCCGGAGGCTGCAGCCCAATTTCGCCGCCTGGCCGAGGCCTATGACGCCCTGCGTCAGGTCAAAAACAAACCCCGGGCTGCGGCCCAGAAATATGTGCGGCCCCGGTTCCGCAACAAGCAGCAGATTTTCGAAGAATTTTTCGGGATCGAACGCCCCGGCTCTCCTTTGCAGCAATCCTCCGGAGCCGATTTCCGTTATGATTTGCAGATTCCCTTCCTGGCCGCCGTCCTGGGCCTGGAAACCGAGATCCAGGTGCCCCGGGACATGAGCTGCCGGCACTGCCGCAGTACCGGGACGGTCCCGGGCCGCGGCCGTCAGGAATGTCCCGACTGCCAGGGCCGGGGCCGCAAGGGAGGTCCCGGACTGCTGCGATTCGGCCCTCTTTGCGGACGCTGCCAGGGGCGGGGCGCAACCGCCATCCAGGCCTGCCCCCATTGCCAGGGGGAGGGCTACTTGTGGCGGAACACCCGTTACCGTCTGCGCATTCCCCCGGGAACCGCGGACGGCGCCCGGCTGCACCTCGCCGGCGGCGGCGGCCAGGGCTTTCAGAATGGACCGCCGGGAAATCTGGAAGTAATCATCCACGTGGAGCCCCATTTTTTCTTTTCCCGGGTGGGCAATGACCTTCATTGCCGGCTGCCCGTATCCTTTGCCCAGGCCGCGTTGGGAGGCAAGGTGAGCGTACCGTCCCTGGACGGCTACCGGACCTTACATCTCCCCCGGGGCACCCAGAGCGGCAAGGTCTTCCGGCTCCCCGGGGGCGGGGTGCCGGGCGGGCCCCAGGGGCCGGCCGGCGACCAGATTGTGGAAGTGGTGGTCACCACGCCCGCGGCCCTGAGCCCGGGCCAGCGGGCGATTTTGGAAAAATTTGCCGATTTGGAGCGGGAGCAATTGACCGGGGCCTGATATGTGTAATTTCAGCCACTTAGACGAACAGGGCCAGCTGCGGATGGTGGACGTCGGCGACAAGCCCCCCACCGAACGCCGGGCCGCGGCCAGTTGCCAGGTCCGGGTAGGCCCTAAGATCTTCCCTCTCCTGATGTCCGGACGCTTGCCCAAGGGGGACGTCTGGGCCGCCGCCCGTCTGGCGGGGATCATGGCGGCCAAAAATACGGCCCAGCTTATTCCCTTGTGCCATACCCTGCCCTTAAGCGGCGTGGACATCGAATTCACCCCCCATCCGGAAGACAACGCGGTGATCATCTGCGCCCGGGTGCGCACTTTTGCCCGCACCGGCGTGGAGATGGAGGCCCTCACGGCCGCCGCGGTCGCGGCCCTCACCGTCTATGACATGTGCAAGGCCGTGGACCGGGGGGTGATTATTGAGAGAGTGCAACTGGAGGAAAAAAGCGGCGGCGCCAGCGGAGAATATATCCGCGCGAGCAATTCCCCGAAAAATTTGGTAGAATGATTGGAGTTTGGAGTCGGTAATGGAAACGGATCGTATTGAATTTTTCCGCCAGCTTCTTAATCAGCGCCTGGCCGAACTGTTGGGCGAGGCCGATAAGACCCGGACGGATATGACCGGCGCGGCTTCCCCTTTCCCCGATCCCACGGACCGGGCCGCCCTGGAAACCGACCGCAATTTCACTCTGCGCATCCGGGACCGGGAGCGCAAACTGATCACCAAAATCCGGGAGGCCATCGAGCGCCTGGAGGCCGGCACCTACGGCTATTGCGAGATCTGCGGCGGCGAGATCAGCGAAAAGCGTCTCATCGCCCGGCCGGTGACCACCATGTGCATTGCCTGCAAATCCCGGCAAGAAGCCCAGGAGCGGTCCCGAGGCCATTAGGGGCCGTTTTGCGTTTTCCGGTTTACGTTTTCCGTTAAAAAAACTTATAAGATCAATAAGGTTATCGCAGTGACATTTTAAGGGGTTGGAGTTTTATAAAAATACGCTTTGCTGGCCAATGTATTTTTAATAACCCCTGATCCCTGACCCAAATCCCTGACCCTAACCCCTGATCCCTGGCCCCTGATCCCTAATTCCCCATGACCCATCCTCTGGACCTGAAGGAATTCACCCTGGAAGAACTGGAGCAGCTTATGGCCGTCTGGGGCCAGCCCCGGTACCGGGCCCGCCAGGTGGCCAAATGGCTCTATAAGGGCGCGGCCGATTTCCAGGAGATGACGGATATTGCCCGGCCCTTCCGGGAAGAATTGGCCCGGCAGGCCCGGATCAGCCGCTTGCCGGTGGTGAGCCGGCAAGAGGCCGCGGACGGCACCCGCAAGCTGCTCCTGGCCCTGGAAGACGGCCAACGCGTCGAAGCGGTGCTCATCCCCGAACGCGATCATGCCACCTTGTGCCTCTCCAGCCAGGTGGGGTGCGCCCAGGGCTGCGCTTTCTGCCTCACGGCCCAACGGGGTTTCGTCCGCAATTTGACGGCCGGGGAGATGGTCAACCAGGTGCTGGCCGCCCGGGCCTTGCTGCCGCCTAACCTGCCGCTCACCAACCTGGTCTTCATGGGCATGGGGGAGCCCCTGGCCAACTTTGCCGCAGTCACCAAGGCCTTGACCATCATTACCGCGGCCTGGGGCCTCAATTTTTCCCCCCGGCGCATCACCGTCTCCACCGTGGGTCTGGCTCCCCTGATCCCCCCCCTGGGGGAGGAGGTGCGGTGCAACCTCACCATTTCCCTGAACGCTCCGGATGACGCTCTCCGGAACCGCCTCATGCCGGTCAACCGCCGCTACCCCCTGGAGACGCTGCTTCGGGCCTGCCGGGATTTTCCCCTGCCCCGGCACCGGCGCATCACCTTTGCCTACGTGCTTCTGAAGGATATCAACGACCAGCCGGCCCAGGCCCGGCAATTGGCCCGGCTGCTTCGGGGCCTGCGGGTGAAGATCAACCTCATCCCCTTTAACCCCCACGCCCGCCTGCCCTTTGCACCGCCGCCGGAAAACCGCATCCTGGAATTTCAGGAAATCCTGCGGGAGAAAAATTACGCGGTCTTCATCCGGGAGTCCCGGGGCCAGGAAATCGCCGCGGCCTGCGGCCATCTGGTGGGCGAGGACGGGGAGACAGGGGGCAGGGGTTAGGGGTCAGTATCGCTGTCGGCTATCAGCTTTCAGCAGTCAGCTAAAAGATTAAGAAGCTGACTTTATTTAGGGATGTAGACAAAGAATCAACGCCACCTTATTGATTCATGGTTTTTTTAAGCTGATGGCTGAAAGCTGCTTGCTGATAGCTTGACTTAAAACTGACTACTGACCACTGGCCACTGCCTTTAATGAATCCGTTTATATGGATCATCCGGGGCCCCGGCTCCTTCGGGGCGCTCCACCGCCATCCGGTAAGCCAGTTTGCCGATACCCTCCAGACGCCCCTGTTTAAAGACCAAGGGAGTATAACCGTTGCGCACGGTGTTCCCCCCTTCGTAATCCATGGAATGGGTCAGGTAGAAATAAAAGACGTAGCGCCCGCCCCGGTAATCTCCTGATTCCTTAATCGCCGGCGGCCCCATGATGCCTTCCACCTCGAAGCTGGACATCCCCAACTGCAGCTCCTGCAGCTTAATATAAGAAGACCACATCGGTTTCTCGAATCGGGGGAAAAGCACCCTATCGCAGCCGACCACTAACAGCAACAGCGCCAAAACCATCCGCAGCCAAACCATGAAGACCCCCCACTTGAATGCCCACAATATAGTCACCTGCCGGGTATCAGTCAATAAAAAGACATGGGTGCGGAAATATTGACGGGTTTTTCCAACGGACTGATAAAAACGGGATGCGGGAAATAAACAAGGAGGGTGAGACGGCGCCCACCCTCCCTGATTTGTGGCGAACCTCTGGGTCCCCTGCGCCTCTGCGGCAACATCTGCCGCCCGCGGCAATTATTACCCGGTGAACCGGAAAAATCTGCCGGAACCTGCCGCGCTTTTCCTCACATTGCCTGTTCCAGGGGCTCTTCGTAAGGAATCGGATCGTTGGTGGCCCGCTCCCGATAAAAGAGCTTCAAACGCTTGCGGATACTGCTTCCTTCGTTGCCCATCTGGGACAGGATATGTTCCGTCAGAGGAGTTAATTCCTCATGGGCCATCACCATCGTGCGTTTATTCCGCTTCATACCCGTCCCCTCCAAATGAATTTTCCTGGAATTTGTTTCAAGATTAATGCCAAGCCTTCGAATATTTATCAAAGGAAGGAGAATGAAGATGAAATCTTATTTGGGAAAGTTCAAAATTCAAGGTTCAAAGTTCAAAGTTCTTGTAGGCTGCGCCTTACCGAAACCTTGAACCTTGTACTTTGAACCTTGCAAAATTCGAGTCAGCTCTTAGGCTAATTTGAGGAAATTCCTGATGAATTGGCGGAAGAACCGGCCCATGGCGGCTTCGATGGCCAGCGCGGTTTGGAGCATCGTCCGGGGGTCGGCATCGCTGTCCTTTAGAGCCCAGGGGCCGTCATATTCCAGCCATTTCCGGACATCTCCGGCCCCAGCGTGATTGTCATACTGCAAGCCTACCACCTTGGGGTTGTCCCTGAGGCCCAGAGCCTCCACCGGCGCCCCGGGGGATTGGGCCAAAGTTTCCACCCCCGGCGGCAGGGGCGGCAACACTCCCTGGCCGTGCCATTTGAAAAGATCCAGGGAAGCAGGCAAGCCCTGGAATACGGGATGGGACATGCCCGCGGGGGTCAGCTCTCCGGTGATGAACCCTACGGATTTCTTGGGCAAAGGCCCCACCCGGCAACCCAAGACGTGCCCCAGCAGTTGGTGTCCCAGGCAGAACCCGAGATAGGCCTTGCCCCCGGCGATTACCTCCCGGATGGCTTTTTTCAGGGGGCGTAAGTAAGGAAACTGCTCCTCTTCATCCACATTGGGGGAGCCCCCCAAAACAATCATACCGGTAAAAGGGTCCAGGGAAGGCACGGGTTCATGCCAGGCCTCCAGGAGCCGGTAGCTCACCTCGCCCTCGCGTAGCGCCGCCAGCAGATGCGCGCCCGGCCCTTCCCAGTCCATGTGCTGAACGATGAGGAAATTTTGTCCTTTCGCCATTGCCACCTCCAAATATTGCGCCTTACTTTGCGTCTTTGCGTGAGGTCTATCTTTTCTGGATGGGTATGCTAAATTTACGGGATTAAAGGAAGGAACGCTGATGCTCTTTGATTTGGAACAACCCGGCGGCCTCCCCTGCTACCGCTCTCCCCTCCTGGCCGCGTTTCCGGAAGTGGCCCACGGCTTTTTCACCCGCCAGGGGGGAGTGAGTCCCGGGCCTTACCGGAGCCTCAACCTGAGCTTTGGGGTGGGAGACCAAGGCCCCCTGGTAGTGACCAACCGCGAACTGGTGCGGCAGGCGTTGGGGCTTACGGGCCTGGCCAGCGCCACCCAGGTCCACGGCTGCCGGGAATCGCTGGTCACCACGGCCAACGCCGTTCCGGACGGGGAGATCCCGGACGCGGATATCCTCCTCACCCGGCACCCCGGCCTGGGCCTCCTCATCAAACAGGCGGATTGCCAGGCGGTGATGCTTTACGACCCGGTGCGCCGGGTGGCGGCCAATGTCCATTGCGGCTGGCGGGGCCAGGTCGCCGGCATTCTCGGGGAGGCGGTAACCCGATTGCGGGACCGGTTCGGCTGCCGGCCGGAAGACCTGGTGGCAGCCCTGGGCCCCAGCCTGGGGCCCTGCTGCGCGGAATTCCGCCATTACCGCCGGGAATTTCCCGCAGAATTATGGCCTTACCAGGTGCGGCCCGACTATTTCGACCTCTGGAGCTTAAGCCGGGATCAACTCCTGGCCGCGGGGCTGAAACCCCAATGTATCGATATCGCCGGAATCTGTACCCGTTGCCGGGAGGACCATTTCTTTTCCTACCGGCGGGACCGGGTAACCGGCCGCCAGGGCGCGCTTATCGGGCTGCGTCCGATTTGAGTAAGCAGTAAGTAGTGAGCAGTGAGCAGTAAGCAGTAAAAAACTATCTTTTCTTTACTGCTTACTGCTCACTGCTCACTGCTCACTGCTCACTTCTCACTGACCTTGTGGGGATGACCCCTTGAAGAACTTTTCCTTCACGTCGTTGTACAGCTTTTTCGCGCTTTCCACTGCCTGTTCCACCTGGCGGGGATATTTATAGCCCACAAACACACCCGCCGCGAATCCCAAAATCACCAGAAACATATCTCTTATCCTCTCTGCATGATGTTATTGTTTAAACTCGTGTCAATCCCGGCTGCCCAGGGCCTCCCGGGCCAAACTGCCCACGGTGGTGCGCCCCAGTTGCTCCCGGTCGTACAGCTCCACCGGCCCGTCGTCCCCAACCAGACCGGAAAGGGCCTCCGCCAGACCCGGCGGCTTCACCCGGCCCAGGCACCAGGCCGCCAGGCCCCGCATCTGGGGGTCCTGGTCCTTCAGGAAATCAAACACCAGGGGTATGGCTTCATCCAGGGCCCGGGGGTGGACCTCCCACAGACGCCCTAACCCCCAAAGCATGGTCATCCGGGCAAAGGGATTCTGCAGAAAGCCGTAAAACATCGGGAGAATCTCTTCCACCAGGGGCAGGTGGTGGCGCCCGATCTCTCCCAGGGCGGCCGCGGCCAGCCAGCCGAAACTGCCGGAGTCCTCGTTCAACTGCCAAAGCAGCCGGTTGATGTGTTTCCGCACCTGCTCCGGCTGCGCCGCGGCCACGAAGCCCAGACCCTCCACCGCCCGCCAGTGCAGCAAACTCGTGGGATCGAACAGGAAGCTCATGAGCTGCCCGGCAACCCCCGATTCCTTTTCCGCAAGGACCGCCAGCGTCGGAAAATCCCCGGCCTGCAGCAAGGCCACGATTTGCTCCCGGAGAGCGCGGCGACCGGCTATGGCACTCATAATAGGTGGGCTGGGGAAAACAGATCCATCTTGACGCGGCGGCCCGTGCCGCCCCCAAAGGCCGGGGTCCCGCCGTTTAGAGGTCCTGGCTGATTATCATGGCAAAGGACCGGAGGTCCCTGTCTTTCCCCTGAGAACTCCTTACCTGGAAAATTAAAAGGGAATATCGTCTTCCGGGACGCCCCCGGGCGGCGGGCCGAAAGGCGGTTCCGGCTCCTGCACCCGGGCGCCCGCGCCCTGCCCTCCCAGCATCTGCAACGTATCCGCTTCTATTTTGTAGGAATATTGTTTAACCCCGTCTTTTTCCCAGGATTCGTTACGGATTCTGCCTTCAATATAGACCTGTTTGCCCTTGGAGAGGTACTGTCCGCAAATCTCCGCCAACCTGCGCCAGGCCACGATTTTGTGCCATTCGGTGCGCTCCTGCATGTTGCCCTGGCGATCCTTAAACCTTTCGGTGGTGGCTATCCTGAAATTACAGACCGCAGTGCCGTCCGCGGTATAGCGCATCTCCGGGTCGGCCCCCAGATTCCCCACCAGAATAACCTTATTGACCCCGGCCATGGCCCCTCCTTGCTGGTCCTTTGGGCATTATCATCCTCTATCACAGAACTAATATCCTGGGCAAGGAATAATGATCGTTTTCCGTTTTGCGTTTTTTGTTTTCCGATGCCTGCTTTTAAAAGTTGTGGCTTGCCGCACCGGCTTCTTCTCCCTGCTTTATGGGAATCTTAATGAAGCCTTTAGCTGAAAGCTGACAACTGATAGCTGACAGCTATTATCCACCCCAATCCAGCAGCCGCAGTTCCGGGTGTAAGCGCCCCTGGAAGAAGGAGAATCGGGGGCTGAAGGCCACCTCCAAAGGCCCGGCCAAAGGATGGGCCCCGGCCATATCAAAGGCGATGGCCTCCATGAGACACCCATTCTGGGCCAGTTGCACCTTCAGATGCCTCTCTCCCACGATCCGGGAGCTGAGGCACTCCACTCCGGCGCAGATGAGCACCGGCTCCGGGTTCCCCGGCCCGAAGGGGCGCAGCCGCTCTAGTTGCCGGTAAAACAGGGCATCCAGCTCCTCCAGTTGCACCAGGGCGTCCACTTTCAGGGTGGGCTTGAGATGTTCCGGCCCCACCTGATGCACAAAGGCCTCTTCCAGGGCCTCCTGCAGGGCCGCCACGTCCCCGGCCGCCACTTCGAAACCGGCCGCGGCCTGGTGTCCCCCGAATCTGGCCAAAATTCTTTCGCAGGCCGTCAGTCCCCGGAAGAGATGGAACCCCTCGACGCTCCGGGCCGAACCCCGGCCCCGGCCCTGATCCAGGCTCACCAGGGCCACCGGCCGGTGGTATTCCTCGGCCAGCCGGGCGGCCACAATGCCCAGGACCCCGGGATGCCACCCCTCCCCGGCCAGGACCCAGACCCGCCGGTCCCCCAGGTTTTGCCGCTGCGCCAGTTCCAGGGCCTGGCGCCTGACTCTCTCTTCCAGGCCCTGGCGCTGCCGGTTCAGGTCGCTGAGATACCGGGCCTGATTGCGGGCCTGGGCCAGGTCCCGGCTCAGCAGCAGCTCCAGAGCGCCGTGAGCCTGTCCCAGACGCCCCGCGGCGTTCAGCCGGGGCGCCAGGCGAAAGACCGCGTCCCGGTAGGAGATGGGTTTCCCCTCCAGGCCCGCCACCTCCTTCAAGGCCGCCAACCCGGGGCGGCGGCTTGCTTCCAGGACCTTGAGCCCCTCCCGCACCAGGATGCGGTTCTCCCCCTGCATGGGGGCCACGTCCGCGGCGGTGCCCAGGGCCACCAGGTCCAGGTAGGAGCGCAAGTTGGGCTCCGGGTGCTTCCGAAACCAGCCGCTCTCCCTTAGGTTCGCCCGTACCCCCAAGGCCAGGAGCAGGGCCACCCCCACCCCGGCCAGGTCCGCAAAGGGATAATCCTCCCCGCCCCGCTTGGGATTGACCACCGCCAGGGCCGGGGGCAGCTCCGGAGGGAGTTCGTGGTGGTCGGTGACGATCACCTCCAGGCCGTGGGCCATGGCCCAAGCCACCTCCCCGGCGTCGCTGATGCCGCAATCCACGGTGACCAGGAGCCCGGCCCGCCTGGCCAGTTCCTGCAGCGCGGGCAGCTTCAGGCCGTAGCCCTCCCGGAGGCGGTCGGGAATATAGGTGAGGCAATCCAGGCCCAATTCCCGGAAGAAATCGTGCAGCAGGCAGGTGGAGGTGAGGCCGTCCACGTCGTAATCGCCGTAGACCACCACCGTCTCCCCCCGGCGCACCGCCTCAGCCAGCCGGGCCGCGGCCTTTTCCAGATCGGGCAGCCCGAAAGGAGGCCGCAGCTTCTCCAGGCCGGGCTCCAGAAAAGCCGTGATATCCCGGGCGTCAATAAGGCCCCGGTTGAGCAGAATCCGGGCCACCAGCCGGGGCACCCCATGCCGGGCGCTCAGTTCCTCGATCAATTCCGGTTGTTCCGGATAGGTCCGCCAAACTTTTTTGCGTCGCATATGTCGATAGCTTTCAGCTTTCAGCTACCCCCCCAAAAAAACCTAAGAAAGAAGAACTAAGCAAATTAGATAGCTTTCAACTTTCAGCTTTCAGCAATCAGCTTTCAGCTAAAAACCCTAACATAACCTGAAGAAAGAGGATTTAAGCAAATAACCCCTCTTTTATTTTTATTCTTTTATAATTCTTTTAGCTGACCGCTGACCGCTGACTGCTGATCGCTGTCTTAGCTGATCGCTGATCGCTGACTGCTGACAGCTAATCCACCGTTTCCCCCGGTTTGAGGGCAATAACCTCAATGCCCAGCCCCTTGATAAGCTCCCGCAGTTCCTCCGGGGTGCCCGTGAGCACCGGGAAGGTGCCGTAGTGCATGGGGATGACCCACTTCGGCTTGAGCAGCTTACAGGCCAGGGCCGCTTCCGCCGGATTCATGACGTAATGGCTGCCGATGGGCAGCAGGGCCAGTTCCGGCTGATACAACTCCCGTATAAGCTCCATGTCCTTGAACACCGCGGTGTCCCCCGCGTGGTAGGCGGTAAAGCCGTTGGGGAACTTGATCACGAACCCCCCGGGGTCCCCGGCGGCGATGAGCTTCCCCCCTTCCTCCACCGCGGAGGAGTGGATGGCGTTGGTCATGGTGATCTCCAGGCCGTGGAAGGGCACCGTGCCTCCCTTGTTCATGCCGATGACCTGGGGCGCGCCCTGGTTGGCCAAGATGACGGAAAGCTCGTGAATGGCCAGCACCGGGGCCCCGGTCTTCTGGGCCAGGGGCACCGTCTCCCCCACGTGGTCCCCGTGGCCGTGGGTCACCAGGATCAGGTCCACCTTGCCCACCTGATCCAGCGGCGTATTGAGCAGGGGATTGCTGAGCCAGGGGTCGATGACCACGCTCACCTTGCCGTCCGTCAATTTGAAAGCCGCATGCCCGTAAAAAGTAACGCTCACCCCGCGGCCGATTTTTGCTTGGGCCATGGCATCCTCCCTTAAAAAGAGTTCAAAGTTCCAGGTTCAAAGTTCAAAGTTAAAGCCATTGAAGTTAACAAACATTGATCTTATGGACCGCCTTGCCCCACTCTACTTCAATTCATCATGACTCTCAAATATTTTGGCAAGATAACGATATGCCTTGATAAATGTTAAAATACCTGCAGCTAATGGAATGCCTAACATAATGACATTAATTATTATTTTATTTATTTTATCATTTTCAATGCCAAAAGCAAAGCTTACAATACCCAATAATACTAAAACAATAAATCCGGCAACCGACGATGCAATCAATAATGCGAGACCGATAGCCATCCCATCAATCGGTTTATGATTCTTTCCAGTGGAATTCATTGTAATCCCTGGCAATCAGAATCGGTCATCGTAGGCGTTTCTTACGCACCATTAATCACGCCTTGAAAATGTGAAATCCATCTAATGTGCAATCTTCAGAACTTTGACTCGTAGGGCGGGCGTCTCCCCCGCCGTTCATAAATTTTTTTAAGATGGCGGGCGGAGACGCCCGCCCTACGATGCATTTTCATTTACCGAAAACCGAAAACTGAAAACCGAAAACTATCTTTTAATGCAGTATCTCCTCCAACGCCTCCAAATTCTTCCGCATGCCGATGAGGATCAGGGTATCCCCCGCCTGGATCAGGGTCCTGGGAGTGGGGTTAAAAAGCATCTCCCCGTCGGCCCGTTTGATGGCCACCACGATGAGTTCGTATTGCTGGCGGATGCCGGAGTCTTTCAGCGGCCGGCCGATCATGGCGGAGGCCTCCCCCACCCTGATCTCCTCCATGCTCCACTCCACCCCCTCGTGCATGGCCAGTTCCATGAAGGTAACCACCGTGGGCCTGAGGATGGTGTGGGCCATCTTCCGGCCCCCCATCTCGTAGGGAGACTCCACCTTGTCGGCCCCGGCCCGGATGAGTTTCCGCTCCGCGCCCGGCTCCTCTCCCCGGGCGACGATGAAGAGCGCCGGGTTGAGGCTCCGGGCGGTGAGGACGATATAGACGTTGCTAGCGTCCGAATGGACCACGGACACCAGCCCCCGGGCCCGGTCGATGCCCGCTTCCTGCAGGGTTTCTTCCTTGGTGGCGTCGCCGGCCACGTAAAAATAACCGGACTCCGCCACCCGGGAAAGGCTCTCCGGATTATTATCGATGATTACCAGGGGAACGCCCCGCTCTTTCAGTTGCCGGGCGATAATTTCGCCGATGCGCCCGAACCCGCAGATAATATAATGGCCGTTCATTTTTTTGATCTTTTGCAGCAATTTTCGCTTCCCCAGGGCCTCGGCGATTTCCCCTTCCACCACCACCCGGGCCAGAGAGGTGACGATGTAGAACAACACCCCCATCCCCGAGAGGATCAGGACCATGTTGTAGACCTGGCCGGCCCGGGACAGGGGATGCACCTCCCGGTAGCCCACGGTGGCCAGGGTGGTCACCGTCATGTACAGGGCGTCGAAGAACGGCCACCCTTCCAGCCAGACAAAGCCCAGGCTCCCCAAAACCAGGATGGCCACCAGGCTGCCGGTTAATTGGGCGATTTTGCGGAAAGTCAGCATACCCGCCGGTAGCCCGGTTTTCGGTTTTCGGTTTTCGGCTTTCGGTTAAAAAGACAAATCCCTGTCATAAAATCATGCTTGAGCCTATGGCTCACCTTCCTCTTCGTTCCCAGGCCCTGTTACGAAAAGTTCAAAGTTCAAGGTTCAAAGTTCAAAGTTAAGACTGCGAATACTTTGTTATTTTAGTAACTTATGGGTGAGCCTTGGCTCATGGCCAACTGCCCTGAAAAGTTCCGGTTCCCTGGTGGCACAGGCGTCTCGCCTGTGCGGTACTGTGGCGGGCGAGACGCCCGCCCTACGCACTTTTCATGGTTTATGGGTGAGCCAAAGGCTCATGTTCAACTGCTTGGGCAACGCCCGCCCGGACAGTGACGGTTGATCATCTCCCCTAACGCAAAGCCAAACTTTCCCCCTTCCGGGTTCCCAAGTACATCTTGGGAACCAGAAGACGTAGGCCAAACTTTGAACTTTGAACTTCGAACCTTGAACTTCCGCCTTTACTCTCCTTGCAATATGGCCTCCGCCACATACGCATCCGTAATCAGCACGTTAAAGTACCGCCCCTTGAGGCAGGCCCGGATGGCCGCGGTCTTCTCCAGGCCCCCGGCCACCGCGATCACGTAGCGGCCGGCCATTCCCGCCCGCTCCCTCAAGTCCAGGGCGCCCACGCCGATGACCCGCCGGGTCAGGGCCGCCAGTTCGGGGTCGGTGTAATCGGTGAGAGGCTCGCCCTGGGCGTTTACGGGGGTATGGTTGATCTCCCCCACCACCCCTTTGCCCGCCAGGTCCTCCGCGGTCAGCCCCAGCTCCTGGGTGGCCAGGGCCCGGAAGCCCAACAGGGGGCCCAGAAGGTAACCGATCCCCAAGACCATGATGTCCACGTTCCAGATGTCCCGGTAAATCTGCAGGAGTTCCGGGTTGGCCTCCAGCCGCTTCTCATATTCCTCCTTGGAGCTCACCGGCATGGAGGGGAGGATGAAGGCCTTGGCGTCCGGGTACTTGGTGGACATCATCCCCACCAGGGCATTGGCGGTCAGTCCCGGCATGGTCAGGATGGGAGTCATGGTCAGGGGATAGAGGTTGAGGCCGGTGAGGCGCTCCGCCTCCAGATAATTGACCAGGTGATAGATGGTCTTGCCGCCGGAGAGGCCGATTTTGGCCCCCTTGGGCGTGATCTCCTCGATGTAGTACGCGGCCTCCCGGGCCACGGTCTTCTGGACGGAATCCATGTCCGGCATACCCGGGACCACCACCCTGAGCTCCCGGAGGTGGGGGTAGCGCTCCTTGAGTCGGTCTTCCAGGTCGCTTCTCCGGGGAATGGCCGACTTCTCGAAGATAAAGGCCATGACCTGGGGCAGGGTGGTGTATTCCATTTCATGGAGGCCCAGGCGGTGGGGCTCGAAGGGGCCATGGCGCCGCATGTAGTTGGCGATGCAGTTGGCTTGCTTCCTGGCCTCATCGAAAGATATATCTTCAAAGAGGTCCACCGGGCCGATGAGCTTGCCGTGGGCCACCTGGTAGCCCGCGGCGATGATCCGGGGCGGCCCGTCGAAACGGGTAGGCCGGGCGTCCTTAAAACTCACGGGCATCAGCGGCCCATTATGGGACCCCCGCATCCAGCCCTCCACCAGGTGCGGGAAGGCGAAGGGCTCCACCACTTCCCCCACCGCAGGAAAGCCGGATTGGGAGCGGATGATCATCACCGGATCGTCCTTGCCCACATAGCGGCCGGCGATCAGCCCCAATCTCTGCACCGACGCGGCCGCGGCCACTTCGTTGTCTTTTTTGCGGTAGATATTGGCGATCACGTACCGGCCGGTGGCGCCGATGAGCACCAACAGGTCGTACATGTCCTCCGGGCAGGAGAGCATCCATTCCTTGTGTTCCATGACGTCCAGCACCCGGAAACGAAACCCCCGGTGCATGGCCGGGTCGATGACCAGGCCCGCGGTGCAGAAGGGGTCCGCGAACATGCGGAAGAGCGGCAAATTAAAGGCGCCGGGGGAAGTCTTGTCCGCCATGAAGATGATCACCGGATCGCTGGGCCGCTCCACAAAGGAGATTTCCGCCACCCCGGGGCCCATGCCCTTGACGTTCCCGGAAAAGGTGTCCGCCAGGAGGTCCTGGCCCGCGCCGTAAAGCTTCAGGCGCTTGGCCAAATCGGTGAGCTTGAGGAAGGTGTCCCAGGCGAACTTGTGGACCTTTTCGTCTTCCTCACCATGGCGGTGGGTCATGATCAGCTCGATATCATCCCCCACGTGCAGGACCTGGGCGTCCACCAGGAAGCCCTTAGCCACCTCTTCCTTGAGACATTCGGCCGCCAGGGCCAACATCTCCGGGTGGGAAGTGCTGTGCCCCACCCAACCGCCTACGTCGGCTTTGATTACCGACAGAGTGATCTTCTCCGCAGTGCCCATGAAAATCCTCCTTTTTCCCCCGGTGGTCAATTTCCTTTGGCAGAGGTTGGATGATTATGGTAATGAGAGGACCATGTGGTTTTCCAAGCACGTCAAATTGGGACTTTGCCTGGCCCTGTTAATGGTTGGCGGCGGCAGTTGCGGGCCGCGGCCCCTGCCGCCGGTCTCCGGGGCCGCGATGCAACCGGGGCGGTTTCTGGAGGGTTTTTATATCGCCCCGGATTTCATCCCGGCTAAGGCCACCTATGACCTGGAGCCGTTCACCGTGGAACAGGCCCGGGAGGTGGACCCGGATGAATTCAAGACCCTCCTTAACGAAGAACTGGCCAGGGCCTGGGAGGCAGGCGGCCTGAAGGTGAAAGGTTCCCCGGAAGCCTGCCGCGTCTCCGGCGCCGTCAAGGAGGTGCGGCTCAAAGGCACCCGGTTCCGGTTCTTGACGGGCAAGATCGCCGTGGACCTGGACGTTGCCGGCGCCTTCACCCGGGATGGCCGCACCGTCTTTGCCTTCAGCGACCGGGTGCAGCTATCCTCCCCGGTGAATCCAGGCCCGCCGGCCCCCAAGGAACGGGAACTCCTGCTGCGGCAGGCGGCCCGGACCTTTGTGAACCACCTGCTCACCGAACTCCTCCTTTACCGCGCCTCCGGCCCGGAGGAGGAATAGAGGTTGGCGAACACCCGGACAATGAGCCGGGGCCTTTCCTTGGAAGAAGTCAGCAGCTCCACCACGCCGGCATAATGTCCCACGTCCCGGCGGAGGTTCTTGACTTCCAGGACGTAAATCTTGCCCGGTTCTTCGGTCTTCAGGTTGGCTTCGATCATCCCCGGAATGCTGTTCACCACCTGTTTAATCTCCCACGGCCCGGACAGGTGCGAGATAAAGCGCACCTCGCCCTTAAGATCGTCATCCACCCGGCCCCGGAGACGCACGATATGGCTGGGCTGAATCTCGATGATGGGCTGCACGTAGCCCTTCATGGTCAGCACCAGCTCCGGCCGGGCCGGGTCATTGAGGCGCACCGTGGTTTTTTTAAGAAAATCCCGGAGCACCGAAAAAGGTTTGATGGTCAGGGTGATTTCCCCCCGGCCCCCCGGAGGGATGGTGCCGTCATATTTAGCCACGGTGCAGGCGCAATCCGGGTCCACGTCCTCCACCTTCAGGGGTGAGTTTCCTTCGTTTTTGATCACGAAGGTATGGGCCAGGGCCTTGTCTTCAAAGACCTTGCCGAAATCCTTGGAAGTTTCGGACACCGCCGCCCGGGGCGCGGCCGCGGACGCGGACGCCAAAAACAGGAGCACCCCGGCAACGGCAAGAAGTCCAGCCAATAAACGAGTTACGCCCCGGACCCGGGCCGGGAGCCTTAAAAAACGCGTGATCCACATAAATTCAGGCCGACCTCACGCAAAGACGCAACGCCACAAAATTTTAGCATACCTTTGTGCCTTTGCGTCTTTGTGGTTAAAATTAATTTAAACTTACATCTCCGAATCGCAACGCCATCCGGACCTTTAATCTATCTTACCATAAAGATTTGCCTGTGTTGGGCAAAAGTTTTAATATAATGAAGCGGTCAGCTTTAAGCTGTCAGCTATCAGCTTCAAAAAGGCGTCAATCGATTAATTTTAGCTGAAAGCTGAACGCTGAAAGCTGAAAGCCCTAAACCCCTTTCCGCAATTTGTATTAAGACCGCGGCCCGGCCGCTTAAGGGAGAAACCAGACAAGATAACGGTTAGATAGGTTGGGGGAATAAGACGGAAATTTATCATGGGGAAAAAGGGGAAGAGGGGAAAAGGCGAAAAGGTTTGGATACTCAGGCTTCTCTTTTCCCCTTTTACCCGTTTCCCCTTTTCGCCCAGTTCTTAAATCCATGACCCTGTCCCCACTTACCATTTTCCAAAGGAGAAGGCCGCCAAATGAGCCCATTAAGCCGCATTACCCGGAAGACCAAGGAAACCGACGTGGAGCTGGAACTGGAGCTGGACGGCCGGGGAGATGCCGCCGTCGACACCGGCATACCCTTCCTCGACCACATGCTGCACCTCTTCGCGGCCCACGGCTATTTTGACCTGAAAATCAAGGCCCAGGGCGACCTGGAGGTGGACCAGCACCACACCGTGGAGGACATCGGCATCTGCCTGGGCCACGCCATCCGGGAGGCCCTGCAGCAGCGCCCCGGCGTGCGCCGTTACGGCGAGGCCCGGGTCCCCATGGACGAGGCCCTGGCGATGGTAACCCTGGATCTGAGCAACCGGCCCTTTCTCCATTTCCAGGTCAACTTCCCCCCGGGGACCGCGGCCCTGGACCCCCAACTGGTAAAGGAGTTCTGGCGCGCGGTGAGCGTCCACGGCGGCATCACCCTGCACATCGCCGTGCCTTACGGGGAGAACACCCATCACATAATTGAGGCCATTTTTAAAGCCGCGGGCCGGGCATTGGACGCGGCCACCCAGCCGGAACCCCGGGCCAAGGGGGTGCCTTCCACCAAGGGCGTGTTGTAAGAGGATGCGCTAATGCTTAGGGGTCGTGGGTCAAAGACAAGGCGTTGTGCAGCCGTTTTTTGAGAGACCGGGTTTCATCCGCCATCGGACCCGAAATGATCCCGGGTACTGCGCCTAAAGATGTTGGCGATCGCCCCGGACTTTACGCCGGAAACGATGAGAAAAACAAAGATGTGTCAGGCTCTTAAGATATTTTTTATATTGTCTGCTTCGGTGATCATTCTTGGCAACTGCTCGGTCCCGGCCTTCTCTCTCACTCCCACCCGGGAGCAGGTCCAGAAATCCCGGGAGAGAAGGTTTCAAGACCTGGATAAAAACCAGGACGGCAAAGTCAGCGTGACAGAGTATTTTGCCTTTTATAAAGCGGATTCTCCCCAGCGGCGGCAATTCCTGGATTATGAGTTCCGGAAATACGACCGCAACGGAGATGGTTTCATCACCCGGGAGGAGTTTTTCGCGCCTGTGAGTTTAAAGGATGAATTCCGGGCTCTGGATAAAAACCGGGACGGTAAGGTCAGCCGGGAGGAATTTCTAGATCAAGAAAAAATCTTCCGCAGCCTGGATCTCAACCATGACGGCTTTATCACCCTGGAAGAATATCTTTACGGCTACCGTAACCGCACCCCCCAGAAATAATTTTCCCCGGGGGCGGCCGTCCCTGGCTGCGCGTCGGCCGGAAAGTTCCGGGTTCCGAGTTGGAAGAAGCGGTACGCACAGGCGGTACGCACAGGCTTTCTAGCCTGTGCGTCTTTACGGTCTTTGCGTCTTTAGAGTCACTTCCACAACTGGAACAACACCTGGCCTCTCTTGGTATGATCCGCCAGACTGAAAATGCAACAGGCCAGGACAAAACAGCCGTTGAACAATATTAACCCTAAAGATAAATCCATCGGCGCCACCTCACTTCCTGACTAATATGAAGAACTGCTCAATTCTTAACCATTAGACAGCAGAGAGAAGGTAATATTAATAAAAAACGCTTCTCCGGATGTCCCTTGTTTTCGGCTTCCGGTCTCTCGCCCGCTAAAAAAGTTAATGGGTACCGCACCTGACGGAAACTTGCCACCATGAAAACCGGCAAAACCCTCATACCCGCCCTTTTCCTGCTGCTTGCGGCATTTCCCCTGGCAATTTACGCCCAGCAATTCCCGGGGGCCGGCCACCTCCACGCCGTGGACCTGGCCAGCCAAGGCAAATTTCCCGAGGCCCAAAAAATCTTCCAGGAAATCCTGGCCGGGGACCCGGCCCATGAGCGCTCCCTGCACTGCCTCAATATCCTGGAAGACCAGGAAAAACAAAAGATCAAAAAAGAGACCGCGGTCCACCTCTTCAAGGGTCTCTCTTACTTTTACCAGGACAAGTTTGCCGACGCCCTGGCCGAGGCCAACCTGGCCCTGAAGACCGACCCTAAATACAAACGGTGTTACAACGCCAGGGGCGGGGCCTATTTCGGGCTGGGAAAAAACGAGGAGGCCCTGGCCGACTTCGACCGGGCTTTGCAGATCGACCCCGAATACGCCGGGGCTTTTTATAACCGGGGTTGCGTCTACATCAGAACCGAAGAATACGCCCGGGCCATCCGCGATTTCGACCGGGCCTTAAAAATCACTCCCAAATTCGCCAGCGCCTGCTACAACCGGGGCGTCGCCCATTTCCACCGGGGCCAGTTTCTCTGGGCCCTGGCGGACTTCAACCGGGCCCTGGAAATCAACCCCCGCCTTACGGAAGCCCACATGAACCGGGCCGTGGTCCTGGAAGAACTGGGCAAAGAAAAGGAAGCCGCCGCGGCCTACCAAAAATTCCTGCAAGACGCCAATCCCGCCCTCACCCGGGAAATAGACTACGCCCGGAAGAGGCTGAAGGGTTTGGGGAAATAGCTGGAAGAAATAATTATCTCACGCAAAGGCGCAAAGACGCCAAGACGCAAGAGTTTTTTTATATTATTACGTCTTTGCGCCTTTGCGTCTTTGCGTGAGGTATAAACTCTAATTCACCAGCAAATTCGCCGGTAATTTGTTGAATTGGCTACGGTAGCGCAGTTGGCTGGATGCGAAGAGGATGGAAAAGATGTTGTGGTCGTCGCTCACCACCCGGGGATCTTGCAGCATGGCTGGGGTGACCAGCCGGGCGGCCTTCAAGGTCTGGTAATCCTTGGCGGGCATGGGGCCTTGATCCGCCAAACTTATGGCCTTCTCCGGGGACAGGGGGGAGTTGGCCGCCACCATGCAGGCGCTGGACACCAGGCCGCCTGAGGACGGCGAGCGCAGTTCCAGGAGGTAGGGAAAGACCGCGCCTACGGTGGCCAGGATGGTTTCGTTGGCCTCCTCGTTGGCCGGGTCGAAATAGGTGTTGATGACCACCACCCCCCGGGGGAGCAGACAGGCCTTGACTTCCCGGAAAAATTCCACGGTGAGCAGGTAATCCGGAGTGCAGTCGCCGTGGAAGAGGTCCGTGATCACCAGGTCGTAGGCGGGCTGTTGATGCCGGCGCACAAAGGTCCGGGCGTCCTCCACGTGCACCTCGATGCCCTTGGGATCGAAGTCGAAAAACTCCGTGGCTGCGGTTAAGGAATTGGGGTTGATCTCCACCGCGGTGACCTTCCCGCCCCGGCGGTGCAAGGCCCGGGGGATCATGCCCGCGGCCACCCCCAGCACCAGGGAATTTTGCGCGTCCGGGGCATAGGCCTCCACCAGGCGCATCATGAAACCGGTGTGGTCCAGGATCACGCCGTCCGCGGTCACCATGTTCTGAATAATGCCGTCCTGGAGATAAGCCCGGCCCGGTTTCCGGCCCTCGCCTTCCGGCCGCACCTCCAGGATCTTGATGTTGCCGAAAACCGAGGTATATTCCGCCAGGACTTCGAAATTTTTGCCGATCTCGCTCATGCCCGCCAGCATCTTGAAATAGGCGCGCTGGCCCGCGAGCAAAACCACGCTTAAAATCACAATCAGGGCGCAGCCCCCGAGCAGCTTTTTCTTCAGGCTTCCCGGAATCTCCTGGATCAGGGACATCGCCGCCACCACCAGCCCCAATCCCAGGCTCATCCATAATAAGGCCCGGAAGTTGGTGAGGTGGGGGATCATCAGGAACGCGGTCAGCACCACCCCGGCCACCGAGCCCACGGTGCTGATGAAAAAGACCCGGCCCGCGCCCGCGTCGCCTTCGGGGTTTAAGTCCCGGGCCAAAGCGATGAGCAGCGGGTTCATGGCCGACAAAACCACCAGGGGCAGGGCCAACAGGATTATCCCCCCCAAAAAACTGGCCAGAATCAGATTGATGGTGGCCAGGAAAGGAAAGACCACGGGATAGACCGCGGTGGCCACGACGATGGAGAGCCCGGCCCACAGCGGCGCGGCCAGCAGAGAGTACGACAAGGCCTCTTTGCCCCGGCGCCTGGAGTAGCGTCCGCCCAATTGGTAGCCTAGGGCCAGGAAGATCAGGGTGATGGAGAGGATGCCGGCCCAGATGTAGAGGCTCACCCCGAAATAGGGGGTCATGATCCTGGAGGCCAGCACCTCCAGGGACAGGGTCACCGCGCCGGTGATAAAAATCAGGGCCTCAAACTGCCGCAGCCGGACCCGGGTCCCCGTTTCCGGGGTCCTGCTTTCCGGCCGCCCCTTTTCAGGGGGCTTGCCTTCCGAGGTAATTTTCTTTTTCTTTGCCATTTTTCAGGTGAATCGACTGGTTTTTTGTCAAAGCATAGCAGAAGGGGGCGGACCGGGGCAAGAAGATTGCGGTGGGGCCCAGGACTCGGTTTGACAAATCCAAGACGCCCCCTCACCCTAACCCTCTCCCCCGAGGGGAGAGGGGATTAATGCTAGCATATCCATAGGTTATCTTTTTATTGAAATTCCAAATATTTTCTTTCCCCCTGGAAGCTTATCATTACCTCCGAGTTTATATCTCGTGGATATGTCAGGTATTTCCCCTCTCCCCCCCTGGGGGGGGAGAGGGCAGGGTGAGGGGGAAGGCCCGCAAGTACTGAATATCAATCATGAGTTATTCTCCCCCTCTCAACTTGCGTTAATGAGGTGGTGGGGAGAAAAGTGACGACACCATCGCTTTGGGGTAATTGCTACGAATTCGGAGTTAAGAGATTAATTCAAAAAAAATTGTCTCCACCCCTTGCTTTCCTTTCCAGGAAGATATATTGTATCCTTGCCAGGAGAAGCAGTCCGAGAACCGAAAGGTGAGGGTTGGCGGCCTGTGGGCCTCCCCCTTCAGGGTAGGGTCGCCCTCAGGACTGAACCTCCCAGGCAACCTGCTTCGGCCCCGAGCAACAGCCGGCCCGATCCAAATTTAACCCCGGGGCTGGTTGGGCGCTGATTGCCGGCAGCGGCAATGGATGCCGGCTCCGTTTGCTGAAGCAGCGGCGGCAGCCATGAAACCTAATGGACAGGGGTCCGCGTTCTCTAAAGAGGGAACGGGGTTTCGTGGATCGGGGAGGGCCGGGAATTCGGGATGACTTTCCACTGAGGATGGGAAGCATCTAGCCGGGTTCCCGGCTTTCCTTTGCCGTTTTTACCCCCCTTTTTTTTTCAGCCTCCTATTAAAGAGTTCAAGCTTCTTTTTTAAACGACGAGATAGCCTTCCAAACCAATCTGTTGGCGCTTAACGCCGCGGCGGAAGCGGCCCGGACCGGAGAGGCGGGAGCCGGGTTCGCGGTGGTAGCCGATGAGGTCTTAGTCGATTGCCGGCAAGTCGAGGACGGTTTAAATCGAAGATGGAAAAACTCCCCGGCCCCTTGTTTTTGTACAAAGAATGTTTATTGTTATGGTCGTCGAGACGTTCAGTCTGAATACCGGTCAGGTTAGGGTAGACGGACCCTCGGGCCGTGCCGCCAGAATTTAAAAGGTCGCCCGCCGGATTGAACTTCTTGGCATCTGCCTCGGCCCCGACTTTCAGCCGTCTCCGGGCAAGTCTTTTTAGTGGAGACGATGGGGCGTACATTGCCGGAAGCGGCAATGGAGGCCGGCTCGGCTGCCGGAGCAGCGGCGGTGGCCACGGAACCAATGATAAGGGACGGGGGTCCGGCGTTCCGTCCGGATTCAGGCGGGAACGGGGTTCCGTGGAACAGGAAAACCCGGGAAGTCCGGATGGCTCACCTGAATAACGGGAGTATCTGTCGGGTTTCCCGGGTTCCTATTTTTGTCCCCCTCTTCTTTGCCCCTCATCATCAAACCCTTGAACGCGTTGTTAACCGCATTATCCTAAACCATATCCGCCATATCTCTTGCGTCTCACTTTGCGCCTTGGCGTCTTGGCGTGAGGCTTTTTTTTCAGAATTATGGTGTAAAATGCCGGAACCATTCTCCATCTGAACCTCTTGATGCACGGAGCCGCATGATGACACCGGAGACCACAGAACCGGCCCCGCCCCCGCCGGGATGGCGCCTGAACCTCGGGGTGGCCTTATTTTTACTCAGTCTGTTTTGCCCCTTGGGGGTTCCCCTGGTGGCGCTGACGGACCTCCCCCTGGCCTGGAAAGCGACCATCTCAGGAATCCTGATGTTGGGCGGCCCCGAGGTCCTCGCTCTCCTGGCCGTGGTTTTTCTGGGCAAATCCGGATTCATGTATCTCAAGGCCAAAGCCTACGGCCTTTTCAAACAATACGCCCTCCCCCGGGAGGTGAGCCGGGGGCGTTACCGTCTCGGCCTGGCCATGTTCATTGTTCCTATCTTTTGCGGCTGGTTGGGGGCTTATGTGGCCCACCTGATCCCGGGCTATGCCGAGCATCGCTTGATCATCAATATTTCCGGGGATGTAATTTGGCTGGGCAGTTTTTTCGTCCTGGGCGGTGATTTCTGGGAGAAAATCAGGGCCTTGTTCATCTATCGGGCCAAGGCCTTACTTCCCCAGAGGTGATAGTTCAAAGTTCCAGGTTCAAAATTCAAAGTTTGGACCGTTGGCTTAGTTCCACCACCACTGGACCCGGTGGTTATAGAAACCCTCTATAAGATAAATCTTGCGTCTTTGCGCCTTTGCGTGAGAAATTTATTACTTAGGTTGCCGGGAGATTATGAACATGCTTCGCCGGGAATTTTTATCCACCTTGGGATGGAGCCTGGCTGGAGGTTGGGCGGTCAGCCGCTGGGGGTGGCCCGCCCCGGCTCAAGCCGCCACGGGAACGCTGCGCCTTGTCCTCCTGGCCGATTCCCACCTGCCGGACGGCGATGACCGCGGTCCGGAAGCCCGGGCCCTGGCCCGGGCGGTGGCGGAGATTCGCAGGCTTAACCCGCCGCCGGACCTGGTCCTCTTCGCCGGAGACCTGGCCCATGCCGGCAGCGCCGAGGCCCTGGCCCTGGGCCAGGAAATCCTCTCCGATCTGCCCGCCCCCCTGGCCGCGGTCAGGGGGGAAGGCGACGGAGCAGGCTCTTACCCCACCTGGAGAAGCCTCTTCGGCGAACCCCGGTTTTCCCTGGTATTTTCTACGAACCCAAATAAACCGGAACCCTCGAATCCACGTGAACACCTGAATTTAAATGCAAATCTTTTACGGAAAACGGAAAACGGAAAACGGAAAACGGTCATCAAACTTCTGGGCCTTGACACCTCCCTGGCCCCCTCGCCCCAAGGCCCGGTCTTTAAGGTAGGCCGGGAACAGAGGCAATGGTTGTCCCGGGAACTGGCCCGCCTGGACCCGGGGACGCCCCTGGTGATCCTATCCCATGCGCCCCTGAAGGAAATTTTCCGGCCCTGGCGCCAATGGACCCAGGACGGGCCGGAGGTGATGCGCCTCTTATCCCGCTTTTCCCGGGTTTATTGTTTTCATGGGCATGTACATCAGGAAGCTGCCAGCGATCAGCTTTCAGCTTTCAGCTTTTTTCCGGAAAACGAAAAACAGAAAACCGATAATTTATTACCTGGAACTCATCTTGCATTTACCGAGAACCCAAAACCCAGAACCCAAAACCTTCCACTACCCGCAACCGCCTGGCCCCTGCCCTCCCCGCTCCAAGGCACGCCGGCCGCGCCCCGCCCGGGCCTGGGACCCCAAGGCTGCGGCTGGGCCCTGGCAACTCTGGGGGATGCATCCCTCGCCTATCAGCCCAGGGTATGGCTGGCATGAAGAACCTGACGCAAAGACGCAAGATAGAAATTAAGAACAGGTTGCGGATAAGATGGGGGGATTAATGCATATCGGCGTACATCGGCGTGCATCGGCGGCTATTTTTTAACCGCAGATGCACGCAGAGGTACGCCGATTCATGCTTTGCTGCATGTCCAGGCAATGGGATCATTAATCTTGCAGCTCACTTTCGAAGATGCGGTTGAGGACCCCGGTGCAATAGGTCTCCCAATCCACCCATTGCACTTCCTCCACCAGTCCCAGTTCGAAAAGCTCCCGGGACTCGCTGCTGGGCAGGGGGTCAACCCCGCCGGCCGTCATTTGATACATCCGCTCCACCTCGCGCCTGGCGGCCCGATGGATGGACTTCTCGGTGAGCCTGAAGGCAACCAGGTCTCCCATTTTTCAGCTCCCATAAGCCTAATCGCCTGATTCTTGGATCGAGCAACCCTGGCCGCGTCCAACCGGTTTTTGGCTTTCATACGCTTCGCTGCAATCCTTTCCGTTCGATGTATCTCGGACATCGGGTTCTTTGTTTCAGTAATTTTAAATCGACTGCCCCTTTCTGTCAAGCGTAACCGATTAAATTTATTGAGGTATTATGTGAAGGAAACCACAAGCCCCTACCCCTAACTTAGGAAAATCATCACAAGATATTTGCGCACAAGTTGCCTATACCGGAATGATGCAAAATGAAATACCGGCTTATTCCGATGCACAATCAAGAGGGCAGTGAACCGTAGGGGCGAACCTTGTGTTCGCCCAGAAGCATTCAGGGCGAACACAAGGTTCGCCCCTACTAAAAAACACTGTTTGATGTCTGATTTGTATCAGTTATTACAGAGAAAAAATCTACCAGGAAGGAATGGTGGAAATAACCATCGTGCCCTTGCGCCAGGTCCGCTGATTTCCCAAATCACCATATGCTTTAACTAAAACCTGGCCACTGACTACTGGCTACTGGCTACTAATCACCGATCACCGCCTCCTCCCACCCCGCCGGCTCCGGCCCCCGGCTCCGCTGCGCCCACAACTCCTCCACCCGCTCTTCCAGGCGGGCGATGAGCGGCGGCAGGGTCTTATCATCCGTGGCCGCCACCGCCACTCCCCGGTGAATCCGGCATTGCAGCCGGGCCAACTGCGGGGACACCAGGTCCTTTTTATTAAAGACCTTGAGCACCGGCTTGTCCTGGAGGCCCAGGGAATACAAGATGTCTTCCACCGCGGCCATCTGCTCCATAAATCGGGGGTTGCTCAAATCCACCACGTGGATGAGCAGGTCCGCGTCCTCCAGTTCCTCCAGGGTGGCCTTAAAGGCCTCCACCAGGTTCTTGGGCAGGTCCCGGATGAAACCCACGGTGTCCGTAATGATCACCTCCCTTTCCTTGGGGAAGCGCAGCCGGCGGGAGGTGGGGTCCAGGGTGGCGAAGAGTTTGTCTTCCGCCAGCACCGCCGCGTGGGTCAGGGCGTTGAAGAGGGTGGATTTCCCGGCGTTGGTGTAGCCGATGATGGAGAGAATCGGCAAGCGTTGCCGCCGCCGGGGCTGGCGGCGCTCCCGCCGTTCCTCCCGCACCTTTCCCAAGTCCTGTTGCAGCCGGTGCAACCTCTCCCGCAGGCGCCGCCGGTCGATCTCCAGCTTCGATTCCCCCGGCCCCCGGCCGCCGATGCCCCCCATGAGCCGGGACAAAGCATCGCCTTTGCCCACCAGCCGGGGCAGCAGGTACTTTACCTGGGCCATCTCCACCTGGAGCTTGCCTTCCCGGCTCCGGGCCCGCTGCGCGAAGATATCCAGGATCAACTGGGTGCGGTCGACGACCTTGAGTTCGGTGAAATCCGTGATGGAGCGCACCTGGGAGGGGCTCAATTCCGCGTCGAAGATCAGCAGGTCCGCGTTCAGTTGCAGGGCCTGGATGACCAGCTCCGAAAGCTTGCCTTTGCCCATGAGAAAGCGGGGGTCCAGGCGGGGGCGGTGCTGGATGATGGTCTCCGCCACCTCCAGGCCCGCGGTGCGGGCCAGTTCCGACAGCTCCGTCATGGAGTCTTCCGCGGCCTCTTTATTTTTGCCGGTGACGCCGATCAAAATGGCCCGCTCTTTACCCCCGCCGTCTCCGTCCCGGCCCGCCCGGGCCAGTTCTTCCTCCAGGGAGGCCATCAGGGCCGCGAAATCCATTTCCAACCGGCTCACGTGGTCGGCGTTAATGACCGCCCAGTTGCGGCCTTCTTCGGGCTGCGGCAGCAGGTGCGCCACCTGGATGGAGCCAGGGAGGCCGTCCGGCGCCACCAGCAGGGCGGCCACCGCGTCCAGGCGCAGGAGCGCCAGGTCCGTGAGGTCGTCCCGGCTCAGAGACGGGGTGTCCAGGTGGGTGTGGATCAGGCGCAGGCCCTTGAGGCGGCCCTTAACGCCCCGCTCCCGGCGGAGCTGCGGCAGCATCAGGCCCTTGGCGTCGCCGACGATGACCTGGACCACCGCGCCGCTGCGGTCTAGCAGCACGCCTACCTGCCGGTGCAGGTCATGGGAAATCTGGGCCAGTTGCTTAGCCAACTCCGGGGTGAGCAAATCATGGGGAGGCGCCTTGCGGCGGTACAGCCGCTCCAGCGCCCGGTACTGCTGGGCCTTTAAGCCGGTGAGATTGCCGAAGGGACGGTGGATCTTGCTTGCCTCTTATTCTTTTTTCGGTTAACAGATTAGTTTTCTTATAGTTAATTTTAACATATCAAAAAAAACTGCAAAGCTCTGAGGAAGGTAAATATTGATCCAAGAGCAGCCAGTTCGCCCTTCTGGGATTTGATTGGGCTGCGGCAATTGCGCAATTCCCCATTGTCTCCTCTCCTTTTCCCCGATGTCGTCCTTAATTAATTTATCCCTTCATGGTAGTTCTGGAGGGAGCGAACCCGGTGTTTTTGCAGGCGCGCCGCGGCGATGCCCCGGGCTGTGGCCAGGGCGCCGGCCAAGGTGGTGATGTAGGGAACTTTGTATTTGATAGAAGCTTTGCGGATGTAAGAGTCATCAAATTTACCCAGCTTGCCGGTGGGGGTGTTGACCACCAGATGGATTTCCCGGTTTTTGATAATGTCCACGATGTTGGGCCGGCCTTCGTGCAATTTGAGAACGTGCCCTGCGGGAATGCCCTTCTCCGCCAGGAACTTGTGGGTGCCCTGGGTGGCCAGGATGTTGAATCCCAGTTGGTGGAATTGCCGGGCCACCTCCAGGACCGCGGGCCGGTCCGCTTCTGAGACGGTAATCAGCACCGTGCCCTCGCAAGGCAAAGTTTGCTGGGCCGCCTCCTGGGCCTTGTAGAAGGCCAGGCCGAAGGAATCGGCCATGCCCAGGACCTCGCCGGTGGACCGCATTTCCGGACCCAGCAGCGGATCGACTTCGGGGAACATGTTGAAGGGGAAGACCGCCTCCTTGACGCCGAAGTGGGGGATGGACTTTTTATTGAGGTCCAAGTCGGAAAGCTTTTTCCCTAGCATGATCTGGGTGGCCAGCCGGGCCATGGGGATGTTGCAGACCTTGGAGACCAGCGGTACGGTGCGGGAGGCCCGGGGATTGGCTTCCAACACATAGACCGTATCATTGGCAATGGCGTACTGAATGTTCATCAAGCCTACCACGTTCAGTTCCACCGCGATACGGCGGGTGTATTCGTAGATGGTGTCCAGGTGCTTCGGAGGGATGCTGATGGGGGGAATGACACAGGCGGAGTCGCCCGAATGGATCCCCGCCAGCTCAATGTGCTCCATCACCGCGGGCACGAAAGCATCGGTGCCGTCGGCGATGGCATCCGCCTCCGCCTCGATGGCGTTTTCCAGGAACCGGTCGATGAGGATGGGCCGCTCCGGGCTCACCTCCACCGCGGCCGCCAGGTAGCGCTTCAGCATCCCTTCATCGTGCACCACTTCCATGGCCCGGCCCCCCAGGACGTAGGAAGGGCGGACCATTAGGGGATAGCCAATCTCCTGGGCGATCTTCAGGGCCTCTTCAATAGTGCTGGCCATGCCGCTCTCCGGCTGGGGGATGCCCAGTTTGCGCATGGTGTGCCGGAAGCGGTCCCGGTCCTCGGCCAGGTCGATGACGTCGGGGCTGGTGCCGAGAATCCGGACGCCCGCGGCGGCCAGTTCCTGGGCGATATTCAGAGGGGTCTGGCCGCCGAATTGGACGATGACCCCCTCGGGTTGTTCCTTTTCATAAATACTGAGCACGTCTTCCACGGTGAGGGGCTCGAAATAGAGCTTATCGGAGGTGTCATAGTCCGTGGACACGGTTTCCGGGTTACAGTTGACCATGATGGATTCCAGGCCCTCGTCCCGGATGGCGAACGCCGCGTGCACGCAGCAGTAATCAAATTCAATACCCTGGCCGATGCGGTTGGGGCCGCCGCCCAGAACCATGATCTTGCGCCGGGGGCTTACCTCCACCTGGTCCGGGGCATTGTAGGTGGAATAGTAATAAGCCGCGTTATCCACCCCGCTCACCGGCACCGCTTCCCAGGCCTGCCGCATCCCCAGCCGGTAGCGCTGTTCCCGGATTTTCGTTTCCGGAGCCTTCAAAAGTTGAGCCAGATATTTATCGGCAAAGCCGTCTTTCTTGGCCCGGACCAGCAGCTCATCGGGAAGGTCCCGGCCCTGGTAAGCCAAAATTTCTTCCTCCAGCTCTACCAACTCCCGCATCTGCTCGATAAACCAGGATTTGATATGGGTGCGCTGGAAAAGGGATTCCACGCCGGCGCCCTTGCGCAGGGCCTCGTACATGAGGAACTGCCGCTCGCTGGAAGGCTCCCGGAGCAGGTCCATGAGTTCGTCCAGGCTTTTTTGATGGAAGTCTTTGGCGAACCCCAGGCCGTGGCGGCCGATCTCCAGGGAGCGGATGGACTTCTGGAAGGCCTCTTTGTAGGTCTTCCCCAGGCTCATGGCCTCGCCCACCGCCTTCATCTGGGTCCCTAGCCGGTCTTCGGCGCCGGGGAATTTTTCAAAGGCCCAACGGGCAAACTTCACCACCACGTAGTCGCCCCAGGGTTCGTATTTCTCCAGGGTCCCCAGACGCCAGTAAGGAATTTCGTCCAGGGTGAGGCCGCCCGCCAGGAGCGAGGAGACAAACGCGATGGGGAAGCCGGTGGCCTTGGAGGCCAGGGCGGAGGACCGGGAAGTGCGGGGGTTGATCTCGATGACCACCACCCGGCCGGTTTTGGGGTCGTGGGCGAACTGGATGTTGGTGCCGCCGATGACCTTGATGGCCTCCACGATGTCATAGGAATATTTTTGCAGCCGTTGTTGCAGCTCCGGGTCGATGGTGAGCATGGGCGCAGTGCAGTAGGAGTCGCCGGTATGCACGCCCATGGCGTCCACGTTTTCGATGAAACAGACGGTGATCATCTGGTTCTTGGCATCCCGCACCACCTCCAGTTCCAGTTCCTCCCAGCCCAGGACGGACTCCTCCACCAGGATCTGCCCCACCATGCTGGCGGAGAGGCCCCGGGCGGCGATGGTGCGCAATTCCTCCAGATTGTAAACGTGGCCGCCGCCCCAGCCGCCCATGGTATAGGCGGGGCGGATGACCAGCGGGTAGCCCAACTCCTCGGCGATGCGCTCCGCTTCTTCGATGCTCAAGGCGATGGCGCTCCTGGGCATCTCCAGCCCCAGGGAGGTCATGGTGTCTTTGAAGGCCTGCCGGTCTTCGCCCCGCTTGATGGCGTCCACTTCCACCCCGATAATCTGGACGTCGTATTGGTCCAAGACGCCTTCCCGGGCGAGAGCGGAGGAGAGATTAAGGCCGGATTGCCCCCCGAGATTGGGGAGCAGGGCATCGGGGCGCTCTTTCTTGATGATTTCCGTCATGTAGTCGAGGTTCAGGGGTTCGATATAGGTGACGTCGGCGGTGCCGGGGTCGGTCATGATGGTGGCCGGGTTGGAATTGACCAGGCAAATCTCATAACCCAGCTTCCTCAGGGCCTTGCAGGCCTGGGTGCCGGAATAGTCGAATTCACAGGCCTGGCCGATAATGATGGGACCTGAGCCGATGATCATAACCTTCTTAATATCTTGCCGTTTGGGCATGGACATCCTCCTGGAAGAGACGGAAAATAACCGGAGCTTAACTGGCCGAAAGCCTGGAGAGGAATATAGGCAAGGCAGGCTGGGGTGTCAATAAAAGATTAAGCCAAGCTTAAATAATCTAATAATATTAAGTAGTAATTAAATAATGAATCAATGACGGGCAGACAATCACCTTCTAAACCTCGACCCGAAACCTTTAATTATTCCCAGGCTTCCCCCTCCTTGCCTCTGCACCCGAGAATGGCTATAATTTACCTAGGCCCACCCCTTGATTCGGCCTTTAAATTTGGTTTTTTTGTGACCTTAAACGGAATTTATGGAAAAGATACCTGACCAAAAAGAGCTGGAAAAAGAACTGAGCGACTACCTCTCCAATAAGTACGGCAGCCGCATCCGGGTTTTGTCCCAACAACTGGTGGCGAAGCCGGAAATCGATGGAGGCGAAGACGCAAGCAAAACCGGTAAATCCGGGCGCATCCGTTTCGACCTCAAACCGGAAGAGTTGGAAGCCTATCTCAACGAATACGTCATCAAGCAGGAGACGGCCAAAAGCGTTCTGGCCACCAAGGTCTGCACCCACTTCAACCGCATCCGCTATTTCCTGGACCGGGGCCGGGAACCGGAACCCGGGGTGGGGTCCATCAAAAACAACATCATCCTCATCGGCCCCACGGGCGTGGGCAAGACCTACCTGGTGAAACTCATCGCCAAAAAGATCGGTGTGCCCTTCGTCAAAGGCGATGCCACCAAGTTCAGTGAAACCGGCTACGTGGGCGGCGACGTGGAGGACCTGGTCCGGGACCTGGTCCATGCCGCGGGCGACGACCTGGAGATGGCCCAATACGGCATCATCTACCTGGACGAAGTGGACAAGATCGCCTCCAGCCACCATCTCTGGGGCGGGCTGGACGTCTCCCGCACCGGTGTGCAGCGGGCTTTGCTCAAGCCCATGGAAGAAACGGAAGTGGACCTGAAAGTGGCCCATGACCCGGTTTCCCAGATCCAGGCCATCGAGCAGTACCGCCGCACCGGCAAAAAGGAAAAGCGCATCCTCAACACCCGCCACATCCTCTTTATCGTCAGCGGAGCGTTCACCGGTTTGGAAAAGGTGGTCAAGGAACGCCTGAGCAAGCAGGGCATCGGTTTCCAGGCCGCCATGGAATCCAAGGACCAGGAACGGGATTTCCTGAAGCAGGTGACCGCCGAGGACCTCATCAAGTACGGCTTCGAATCGGAATTCGTAGGCCGCCTGCCGGTCATCGCCGTGCTGGATGAGCTAACTGCCGAGGACCTGTACGAAATCTTAAGGAATCCCAACAATCCCATCATCACCAGCAAAAAACGGGATTTTAAGGCCTACGGCATCGATATCAAGTTTGAGGATGAGGCTCTGAAGCTCCTGGCCGGGCGGGCCGCGTTGGAAAAGACCGGGGCCCGGGGCCTGGTGAGCGTCATCGAACGCACCCTGATCCGATTCGAGAAGCGCCTGCCCTCCACCGACATCACGGAACTGGTGGTCACCCCGGAAATGGTGGCCCACCCCGAAGAGGAACTGAAAAAGATGCTGGCCCGACCCGACGCCCCGGAGTACCGGGAACGGTTCCAGCAGGCCCTTTGCCGGGAAGAAGAGCTCCTGAAAGAGTCCATCTGGCGCCGGGAGCAGGAATTGCAGCGGCTCTTCCGCCTGCCCCTGACCGCCAACCGGGTGGACCTGATCGCGGCCCAATATCACCGTTGCGACTGCGACCTGAAGACCGCGTTCGAGGAAGTGGGACGCAGCTACAGCCAGGTGCTGGCCTTTGCCGGGCGCTTTTTTGACGAGCATCAGATTCACCTGGAGTTTGACGCCGGGGCCGTTGACGAGATCCTGCAACAGGCCTTGGAGAGCGGCGCTCCGGCGGCCAACGTCTGCCAGGGCATGTCCCAGGACCTGGAATACGCTTTGAAACTGGTGCGGGACCGCACCTCCCAGGATCATTTTCTGCTCACCCGGGAGGCCATCAGCGACCTGGACGGCTACTTGAACCGGGTGATCCGGGACTACTACCAAAAAACCCTCTTTCGGGAAGGGGAAGGAATTATCAGATGATAGGCGTCTCCAAGCTATACTGCGGCGCGGTGGAGCCGGGGGACGTACTGCGTTACCACGGCCGGGGGGCCAAGGACCTCCCCTCCCACCTCCTGCAGTTTTCCGCGGACAAGAAACCGGTGATGGTCTGGAATATCACCCGGGCCTGCAACCTGAAATGCGTCCACTGCTACGCCAAGGCCACCTTCGGCCCCGCGGCCGATGAGTTGAGCCATGAAGAAGGACTGGCCCTGCTCCGGGATTTCAAGGACTTCGGCGTCCCCGTGGTCCTCTTTTCCGGGGGCGAGCCCCTGATGCGCCCCGATCTCTTCGAGCTGGTGAAATTTACCGTGGCGGGCGGCATGCGTGCGGTGATCTCCACCAACGGCACCCTGATTACCCCCGACGTGGCCCGGCTCTTGAAGGACCTGGGCCTCTCCTACGTGGGCATCAGCCTGGACGGCACCGAGAAGACCCATGACAAGTTCCGGGGGGAGCCGGGGTCCTTTGCCAAAGCCATGGCCGGGGTGACCAACTGCCAGGCCGCGGGTCTGAAAGTGGGGTTGCGCTTCACTATCAGCCGCCTCAACTACCGGGAAGTTGCGGCCATCTTCGACCTGGTGGAGGAGTATAACATCCCCCGTATCTGCTTCTATCACCTGGTCTACGCCGGCCGGGGCACCAAGCTGGTGGAGGAGGCCCTGACCCATGAGCAGACCCGGGTTTTGGTGGATCTGATCTGCGCCCGCACCCGGGCTTTGTTCGAGAAGGGACGCAACCCGGAAGTCCTCACAGTGGACAACCACGCGGACGGCCCCTATCTTTATCTGAAGCTGCTCCAGGAGGACCCCCAGAGGGCCGCGGAGGTGCTCTCACTCTTGCAGATGAACGAAGGCAACAGCTCCGGCCGGGGCATCGGCTGCGTCAGTTGGGACGGGGAGGTCTACGCCGACCAGTTCTGGCGGCATCACTCCTTCGGCAACGTCCGGAAAAGGAAGTTCAGCGAAATCTGGACGGACCTGACCGACGAACTACTGGTCCGGCTCAAGGATAAAAAACGCTTTGTGAAAGGGCGCTGCGCCGAATGCCGCTGGCTGGACGTCTGCGCCGGCAATTTCCGGGTCCGGGCCGAAGCCTTGACCGGCGACCTCTGGGCGCCCGATCCCGCGTGCTACCTGACGGATGCGGAAATCGGGGTAACCGCGGCTTGAGTTTGCATCCGGAGGAGGGTCCGTTTGGATTAAGCCATGGATGAGAAACCCATTAAATTACTGCTGGTGGATGACCAGGAAACCGACGTGGCTCTGACCCGGAGAATGCTTCAAAAAAACCCCGGCAACCACGGTGATTTCCAGATTCATCACTGCCTGGACCTCACGGACACCCTTGCTTTTCTGGCCTCGAAAAAACCCGACGTCATCCTGCTGGACCTGGGGCTGCCTGAAAGCCAGGGCCTGAATACCCTGGAACACGTCCTGGCAGCGGCTCCCAATCTCCCCATTGTCGTCCTGACCGGCCTTTCCGACGAAGAACTGGGAGTAAAGGCCGTGCAGACAGGGGCCCAAGACTATCTCGTGAAGGGCCAGGTAAATCTGGACGGCCTGGTGCGGTCGCTGCGTTACGCCATCGAGCGCAAACAGATGGTCCTCCAACTCCAGGAAACCCTATCCCAGGTCAAAATTTTAAAAGGGCTGTTGCCCATCTGCGCCCACTGCAAAGCGATTCGCGATGGCCAGGGTGATTGGCGCCAGCTTGAATCGTATATCAGCGAACACTCGGAAGCCAAATTCAGCCATGGCCTCTGCCCGAGTTGCATGAAAGAACTTTATCCTGAGTGCTACAAGGAATAATGAAACCTAAACCCAGCATTCTGGTCTTTGCCTCCGGGACCAAAACCGGCGGCGGCTCCGGGTTTGAGACGCTGGTCACCGCTTCCCGGACCGGGCCCCCGGTTTTGGACACCTGGATTTGCGGGGTGGTCACCAATCATTTTGACGGCGGCGTCTGGCGCCGGGCCCAGGCTCTCGGAATACCTGCCGCATACTGGGCCGGTCCCTATGCGGCCCATGGCTATCGGAATTTTGTCCGGTATTTCGACGCCGACTACGTCATGCTCTCCGGCTGGCTGAAACTGGTGTCCGGCCTGGACCCGGCCCGGACCATCAATATCCATCCCGGCCCCTTGCCGCGTTTCGGGGGGCCGAATCTTTACGGGCATCACGTGCACGAAGCGGTGATGGCAGCCTATCACCGGGGGGAAATCACCCACAGCGCGGTCACCATGCATTTTGTGGACGAGGTCTATGACCGGGGCCCGGTCTTTTTCGCCCTGCCCGTTCCCATCGAGCCGGAGGATACCCCGGAGACCCTAGCGGCCAGGGTAAATCGCGGCGAACATGAATGGCAGCCCCGGGTTCTCAACTATATGGCGCACGGACAGGTGCGGCTGGCGGGCCGGGGAGTTGTTTATGAGACTGAGGAACTAAAGGGTTTACTGATGCCGGAAGGGAAGTAATACTGCATTTATCGGCGTTTATCTGCGTTCATCTGCGGTTAATAATTAACCGCAGATGAACGCAGATGGACGCCGATTTATCCAAATAGGCGCAACCGAGCGGAAGTAATGGCTGCGCGCCAACTCCGAGTCTGGCCTTCCTTATAAAAAAATTGCTTTAGACCTTGCTGACTTTTACCGCTTGCAAGCCCTTGGGGCCTTCGTTCACCTCGAATTCCACCTTGTCGTCTTCCTTCAAGGTGCGAAAGCCGGAGCCCACGATATTGGTGTAATGCACAAACAGGTCGGGACCGTCATCTCTTTTAATGAAGCCGTAACCCTTGGCCTCGTTGAACCACTTGACACTGCCGGTATAGCGATCCATAATTCCTCCCGCCTTCTGAACCTTGATTCCTTTGTCGGCTTTCAGCCGCGGGGGGCGCAGGCCAAAAAAAAACGGCCGGCTCCCGCCATACCGTCATTGCCTTGCTAAAAAATTGCTTAAGTCGCCCCGATTCACTGCATTGCGCCTGACTAAAGGATAAACAGCCCTGTAGCACATTTTGCCCAGGGCTGTCAAGAAATTTTAAGTACGGTTTTTAGTTTTTGGTTTTTAGTTTTTAATTAAACAGCAAAAGTAGCAGACCTGCAACATTTCTTTGTATTGTTTAGAAACAATAATGAGGTTGAAGGGCTGGCAGTATTAAATCCTTGAGCAACTCCTGGAACCCATCCTTTTACTAAAAACTAAAAACTGAAAACTAAAAACTGTCTTTAAAAATGATCCAGAGGAATGTCCAGGAGCAACCGCACATGGTCCTCGGTGCACTCTTCCAGGACTTCCAGATTATATCCCCCTTCCAATACGGTGATGAGCCGGCCGGCCGCGGTCTGACCGGCCAGATCGAGAAGGATTCGCCCCATCTGCCGGTAGGCGTCCCGGCTCAGGTTGATGTGGGCCAGGGGGTCGTTTTGGTGGGCGTCGAAACCCGCGGAAATCATCAGAAATTGCGGGGCGAATTCCAGCAGCCGGGGCAGGGCCTCTTTTTTCAAGGCCTCCAGGTAATCCCCGTCCTCGCTCCGGGGCGGAAACGGCAGGTTCAGGGTAAAGCCCTGGCCCGGGCCTTTGCCCGTCTCCCCGCGGTAGCCGGTGCCGGGGTAGCAATACTGCGGGTCTTCGTGCAGGGACAGGAAAAAGACCCGAGGCTCGGCTTCGAAGAGATGCTGGGTGCCATTGCCGTGGTGCACGTCCCAATCAACGATGGCCACCCGTTCCAGGCCGAACTTTTCCAGGAGGTAGACCGCACCGATGGCGATATTGTTAAAAAAGCAGAAGCCCATGGCCCGGCTGCGCTCCGCGTGGTGCCCCGGGGGCCGCACCGCGCAGAAGGCGTTGTCCACCTTCCCCTCCATGACCGCGTCCGCCGCGGCCAGGACTCCGCCCACCGCCAGCAGGGCGATGTCGTATGATTCGGGGCAGATGCCGCAATCCGGCACTTCTAAGATATTACTTCCCTTGGCGCAGGCCTCTTTAAACCGCCGGACATAATCAGGGTCGTGGAGCCGCTCCACCCACTCCAGGGGGTTCTCGTACGGTGGAATAGCCGTCACCAAATCAGTGATGCCCGATTCCTGCAAGTTTTTCTGGATCGCCTTTAAACGGTCGGGACGTTCCGGATGCCAGGTCCCGGGGTCATGCCTCAGATAGCGTTCATCGTAGACGTAGCCGGTGCGGCGCATTAGGATCTCCGTTTTCCGTTTTCCTTTTTCCGTAAAAAAAACAGGCGCGAGATAGCTGATTGACTCAGCCTAACCCGATGCCCCGTGGGAAGCAAAGGATTTTTGCTGATTCTTTTGAGCTGGGCAAAAAGAATTGAAGGGCAAGGCTGGCCCAAAAGCCCGCCCCACCCTTTAAGATGTCATCCTTGCTTTTCTTTTAACGGAAAACGAAAAACGGTCTTAAGTGGTTTCCAAACGCTGTTCCACCACTTCCCACTTGATGTTCTTGAAGAAATTGTTGATGTAATCCACGCGTTTCAGGCCGTAATCGATCATGAACGCGTGTTCGAAGACGTCCAGCACCAGGATGGGGTTGCAGCCCGCGGGATGGCCCACGTCGTGCTCATTGATCCACTGGTTGATGAGCAGGCCGTTTTCGATATCCTCGTAGCAGATGACCCAGCCGATGCCCCGCATGGCCGCGGTGGCCATGAAGTCCTTGGCGCAGGCGTCCACGGAGCCGAACTGCGCCGTCACTCTTTTAGTGAGGTTGGGGGCCTTGGAGGGATCGCCGTCCCCGCCCAGGTTCTCGAAATAGAGCTCATGGAGGCGCATGCCGTTGAATTCCCAGCCCAGGCGCCGTTTGAGTTCGGCAAATTCCGGAGTGCCTTCCTGTCCCGCTTTCAGCTTGGCAGCCAGGAGGTCCATCACCTTATTGGTATTGGTAACATAGCCTTGATAGAGGGTGAAATGGTTTTTCAGGAGGGTGTCGCTAAAGCCCTGCATTCCCAAAAGAAACGAGTAGTCTTTGGCTGTATAGCTCATGGTTGCTCCTTTTTGGCCGTCAGGCCGTTCCCAATTTTTCGCTTAATATAGGAATGAATGGGGACAAATCAAGGACCGGCCCCGGGAGAAAATTTTGTGTGCGATCCGTTTAAGTTTCGGCCGCGCGTACCGAAGATTATTAGAAGGGGGTAGCATGGGCCGCACCGATACCACCGCAGCCAGGCCGGAATTGCCGAAAACGGAGGCAGCCCCGGTATGCTTTTGTTTTCCCGGTGAGGTGGCCCAGTCTTTTCTGGAGATCCTGGGCAATCTCTCCCTGCGCTGCGTCGGGGTCACCGATCAACACGGAATCATCCGCTTCACCAATCCGGCCTCCAACCTCATTTTCGGGGTGGACTCCACGGAATTGATGGGCCGCCATTTTCGCGAGTTCTATGCCGATCCCGGAGCTCTGGATAGGATGCTGGCCGAGTGCCGGGCTAAGGGCCGGGTGGAAAACTGGCCCATCATGGTCCGGAGCCGGAATGGCGAGATGGTGCCGGTGGAGATCACCCTGGTGCGCGTCTTCAGCCCGGCAAAGCAAATCATGGGCAGCGTGGCGGTCATTCAAGACAAGCGGGCCCCCGAAGAACTGGTGCGGCGCCTGCAACGCCAGGAATTGACCCTGATGCGCCTCAACCGCAGCCTGGAGCACGCCAACCTGGAACTGGACCGGGCCAACCGTCTGAAGAGCGAATTTTTGGCCAACACCTCCCACGAGCTGCGCACCCCCCTCAACGCCATCATGGGCTACCTGCGCCTGGTCATCAACGGCATCTGCGACAACCCCGAGGAAGAGCGGGAGTTCCTCCAGAACGCCCTGGACAGCGCCCGCAGCCTTCTCAATCTGATTAACGATCTCCTGGACAGCGCCCGCATTGAAGCCGGACAGATGGAAGTGCAACTGGGTGAGGTGAATGTCCTCCAGGTTTTCGAGGCGGTGCGCAAGCTCACGGAAATCCAGGCGGAGCAGAAAAACCTAAGGCTGATCTTCAAGCCGGTCCAGGGAGAGATGCTGGTCCGGGGCGACCCGGGAAAATTTCAGCAGATCCTGGTCAATCTGGTGGCCAACGCCATCAAATTCACTCCCCAGGGGGAGGTGCAGGTCAAGGCCGGGGCCTTTCCCGCCAAGGGCCATGTGCGCTTTGAGGTCCGGGACACCGGTATCGGCATTGCCCCGGGCGCCAAACAGGACCTGTTCAAGAAGTTTGTCCAGGGGGACGGCTCCACCACCCGCCAATACGGCGGCACCGGCCTGGGACTGGCCATCTGTAAAAACCTGGTGGAATTCATGGGCGGCCAGATCTGGCTTACCAGCCCCGGCCCGGGACGCGGAACCAAGGTCTTTTTCACCCTGCCCCTGGTCTCCCGCCAGCCCTTGTATTGGCGCCGGGCTGAAGACCGGGAAAAGGGCTTCCAGGTAACCGGTCCCGACCAAGGCCCCCTGGTGCTGGTGGTGGAGGATGAGCCGAAAATCATCCAGGTCATGACCCAAATCCTCCACAAAGGGGGCTACCGCACCGCCTATGCGGTGACTGCGGATGACGGCCTGGAAGGGGCCCGGCGCTTGCGTCCGGCCCTGATAACCATTGACATGGGCCTGCCGGTGCGGCCCCAGGCCAGGCTGCACAGCGGGTTGGATCTCTACCGGGCCCTCAGGGAAGAACGGGATACCGGCGCCATTCCGGCCGTCCTGGTCACCGGCCATGAAGTGGCCTTAAGCCAGGACCAGGAAGATCTCCAGGAATTGCCGCCCACTCTGAACAAGCCTTTCCGGGCCCGGGAACTCCTGGACACCGTGGCCGCACGATTAAAAAAATAGTTTCAGGTTCAAAGTTGATGGCCCTGTAAAAAGTCAAGAAAATGCTGATTTCCCCTAATCGCTCTTAATAAAATCAGCAACTTTAAATGCCGATTGTTGGAAATTCTGACTTTTTACCAAGCCATCAAAGTTCAAGGTTCAAGGTTATTTTGGTGCGTTCTATGACTTTCCGCCCACTCGCAAGTTATGAAAGTTCTTGGTACTTTCTTTTTAACTTTTAACTTTGAACCTTGAACTTTGAACTTTTCGAAAATGAGGTAAGCAATGCCGGCAACACCCAAAATTCTAGTAGTGGATGACGATCCCGCGGTTCTCCGGATTCTGCAAAAGTTTTTGGCAAAGGAAGGCTACCAGGTGCTGGTGGCCGCGGACGGCGCCTCCGGTTTGGCCCAGGCCCGGCAAGAGAAGCCGGAACTGATCATCTGTGATTGGATGATGCCCGGTATGGACGGCCCCCAGGTCTGCCAGGCCGTCAAAGGGGATAACGGCCTTCGCAACACTTTTTTCATTTTTCTCACGGCCCTGGAAAAGAGTTACATCGGCGAAGGCATCGCCCGGGGCGCGGACGATTTCATCACCAAGCCCATCGATCCGGTGGAGGTGGGCGCCAAGGTGAAGGCCGGGCTGCGCCTGAGCCAGGCCCAGAAGGCCCTCCAGGACCTGGCCCAACGGGATGAGCTCACCGGCCTTTACAACCGCCGCCATTGGGACCAGACCCTGGAGGAGGCCTGCAAGGCCGGACAGCCCTTCCTGGCGGCCATGGCGGACGTGGATCGCTTCAAGGAAATCAACGACCAATGGGGGCATCGGGTCGGCGACGCCTTCTTAAAGGAATTGGCCCAATCATGGGCGTCCCAGCTCGAGGAACCCGAAATCCTGGCCAGGCATGGAGGAGATGAATTCGCCTGCCTCTATTTCCGTCCCCTCGGCAGCCTCCTGGCCCTGCGCAAACGGGTGGAAAAGCGCCTGGCCGCGGCCTTTCCCTTCCCGGTAAGGCTCAGTCTGGGCTATGCCCGGTTCCAGCCGGGTCAACGCTTAGCCCCCGCGGCCCTCATGGCTCAGGCCGACCGCACTCTTTATGAGGACAAGAACCTGCACCGGGACGCACTAGAGAACGTCCGGACCAAGAACCGGAGAAAAGGCCTCCTGGAGAACGGGCCAAGAGATTAAAGCCGGAAGAGTGGTCTGTGGCCAGCAGTCAGTGGCCAATAGCCAGTAGTCAGTAACAGGATATTGGGGACGGACATGGTCAGGTCCCTCTCAAAATGTCAGGGTAATTTCCGTGCCGCCATTTCCGGTATAACTCATGGTTCCCCCTAATTGATTGACCAGGGTGGTGACGATTTGCAACCCCAGCACGTCTTTTTTTTGCCAATCCGCGTCCGGGGGCAGGCCCACCCCGTTATCCTTAACCCTGAGCAAATGCAGGTCGCCCTCCCTCTTTATCGTCACCAGAATTTCCCCCTCTAGTCCTCCGGGAAATGCGTGTTTCAAGGCGTTGGACACCAGTTCATTGACAATCAACCCGCAGGGGATGGCTTGGGTGATCTCCAGATAGACATCTTTTCCTTCCACCGCGCCCTTTATTGACTGCCCTGGTTTATTATAAAACTGGAGCAAACGGACCAGAAGTTTCCGGAGATAATCGGAAAATTCTATCCTGGAAAAATTCTCGGATTCGTACAAAGACTCATGGATGAGGGTCAAGGAGCGGATGCGATTCTCGCTATCGGCAAACAATTCTCTCGTGGTTTTCTTGCCCGGGTTTGAAGCTTGCAGATTTAGCAGGCTGGAAATGAGTTGCAGGTTGTTTTTCACCCGATGGTGGCATTTTCAAAAATATCAGCGACGAATTTTATCGCCGGGTGGCCGCGGCCTACGAGGATAAACAAAAGGCCAAAGGCGGCGACGTGGTTTATTTCAGGAATATTTATATTTATATTATAGGGGTATTCAGTTCACTCAAGTAGCTACTATATCTTGTGTTCCGGGGAGTTAATTTTTCTTTGCACGTTTAACCATCGCTTTATATGGTGTCGGCTCAATGGCAACAGCCTGTTGGACCAAGCG
>Ga0233425_10001397_pt1 | contig 54345 bp, 30 predicted proteins | sample Watercolumn_Towu_2_FD_181712 | JGI IMG/M metagenome (GOLD analysis project Ga0233425, IMG submission 181712) | Freshwater microbial communities from Lake Towuti, South Sulawesi, Indonesia - Watercolumn_Towuti2014_140_MG | ecosystem: Environmental > Aquatic > Freshwater > Lake | place... | reverse complement strand
TACGCCCTACCATTAATTCTTATTGTATATTTACTTCTAAGAATTTATCGTTTAAGATTTAAAAAACATGTTGTATAACATGCTTTTTAAATAAGTTAATTTATAGGGAAGATTTATCTTTACGCCTGTTTATAATCTTCCTTATGGGTGTTTTCGTTTGACTTTATTTTGTTGAATGTTGTTTTAGTATATTTTTAAGCTGATGTCAGAGCATTTCTATATTGATAAAGAATCGGTTCTTGTTGCAGTTGACTGTATTATCATGGGTTTTAAAGATAATGATATTCATATCCTTATTGCTAAACGTCCGTTTGATCCTTTACGAAGTAATTGGTCATTAATGGGCGGTTTTGTTAAGGGGAATGAGGGCTTAAGTGGTGCTGTTCAACGCGTGCTGTATGAATACACAGGGCTAACTGGCATATATATGGAACAAGTGGGTGTGTACGGAGAAATGGATCGTGATTTGGGGGAGCGTGTTATTTCCATAGCTCATTATGCATTAGTAGATATGGACAAAACCGATATTTCCAATGCTGAAAAATTTGGTGCAAAATGGGTTAGTTTGCAGCAAATGCCCAAACTCGTTTTTGACCACAATCAAATGGTTTCTGATACAATGAAACGTTTACAACAACGTGCAGCAGTCAAACCAATTGGATTCAACTTATTATGTGAACAGTTTACCTTGCCTACGTTGCAGTCTTTATATGAAGCCATCTATCAAGAATCTATTGACAAGAGAAATTTTAGAAAGAAAATTTTGGCGATGGACATACTTGAAAAATTAGATACTAAGGACAAAAACTCTTCCAAAAAAGGTGCATTTTATTATCAGTTTAACAAAGAAAAGTACCAAAAACTAATTGAATCAGGTTTGCATTTTTCATTATAATGGATGTACTACTTTTACACAACGAATGAAGCATACATGCTTAAACTATCTTCCAATAATTTTACAAGCGTGTTAAACTCACTAATAAAATTTTAAATAGATTTCCTAATCCTTTAATAGGACAATAGGATAAAAATTGAATTGTGTAATATAGAATTTTGTGTAATCGAATTAGTGTAATTTTTACACTAATAATTTTTTAAATAGAAAATATATGTTGAAAAAGTTAAAAGCTGATGTTTTTAAAGCGAATTTAGAACTTGTAGATCATGGTTTGGTGATTTTTACATGGGGTAATGTAAGTGCAATTGATAGAAAGACAGGACTTGTTGTAATTAAACCTTCTGGTGTTTCATATTCTGTGATGACTGCAGAGGACATGGTTGTAGTTGACCTTGATGGTAAAGTAGTTGATGGGAAACTAAAACCATCTTCTGATTTAGCTACTCATCTTGAATTATACAAAGCTTTTCCAAATATTGGAGGAGTTGTACATACGCATTCTACCTATGCAACAGCCTGGGCTCAGGCTGGATGTGATTTGCCTAATATTGGTACAACTCATGCAGATTATTTCTCACAAGAGATACCGTGTACTCGTATGATGACTGAGCTTGAGGTTAAAGGTGAATATGAAAAAGAAACAGGTAAAGTAATCATTGAGCGTTTCAATGGTATTAATCCCGACCATGTACCTGCTGTTTTGGTTTGTAATCACGGCCCGTTTTCTTGGGGAAAGGATGCGCATGACGCAGTTCATAATGCTGTAGTTATGGAACAAGTTGCCAAAATGGCTCACATTGCCTATTCTGTGAATCCAAACCTACAAATGAACCCTACATTGATTGAAAAGCATTTCATGCGTAAACATGGACCCAATGCATACTATGGACAAAAGTAAAATAAATGCAGTAAAATAAATAAATATAAATTCAATAATAAATCAATATTAATAAAATGGAAATTTTTAAAGGCTTGGAAGTATGGTTTGTCACTGGAGCACAGTTGCTTTATGGTGGAGACGCGGTAGTAGCAGTTGATGCTCACTCAAATGAAATGGTTAAAGGATTAAATGAATCTGGAAATTTACCAGTAAAAGTAGTTTATAAAGGAACAGCAAATTCTTCATCTGAAATTGCAGAAATAATGCGAGCAGCTAATGGAGATACTAAATGTGTTGGATTGATTACCTGGATGCATACCTTCTCACCTGCCAAAATGTGGATTCATGGTTTGATGGACTATAAAAAACCTTTGTTACACTTACATACTCAATTTGATCAACAAATTCCTTGGTCAGAAATTGATATGAATTACATGAACCTTAACCAATCTGCTCATGGTGACCGTGAATTTGGATTCATCACTAGCCGTTTACGTAAACCACGTAAAGTAGTTGTAGGTTACTGGAAAGAAAAATCTACTCATGAAAAAATTGCTTCATGGATGCGAGTATGTGCTGGATGGGCTGATGCTCAAAATATGTTGATTATCCGTTTTGGAGACAATATGAACAATGTTGCTGTTACAGATGGAGATAAAGTTGAAGCTGAAATCCGTCTTGGATATCATGTTGATAATGCACCTATCGCTAAATTAGTCCCATTTGTAAATGCTGTGACTGAGGCTGAAATTGATGATTTAGTTGCTGAATACGAAAAATTATATGATTTTGCTGACGACTGCAAACGTGGTACTGAGAAATTTGACGTTGTTCGTAAAGCTGCAGCTCAAGAAATTGGAATACGTAGATTTCTTGAGAAAAAGGGTGCAACTGCATTCACTACTAGCTTTAATGAATTAGAAGGAATGTCACAATTGATGGGATTTGCTTCTCAACGTTTGATGGCCGAAGGCTATGGTTTCGGGGCTGAGGGCGATTGGAAAACTGCTGCCTTGACTCGCACCATGTGGGTGATGGCTCAAGGTCTTCCTGGTGGTTGTTCGTTCTTAGAAGATTATGTGTTGAATTTTGATGGTGCTCAAAGTGCTATTCTTCAATCACATATGTTAGAGATAAATCCAGAAATTGCTGGAAATAAACCTCGTGTTGAAGTTCATTTCTTAGGCATTGGTGATGCAGGTGTTTGTGCTCGTTTAATTTTCCAAGCTCACAAGGGCGAAGGTATTGCTGCCACAATAGTTGATATGGGTAATCGCTTCCGAATGATAGTAAATGAAGTCGAAGTAATTGAACCACAACCTCTTCCTAAACTTCCAGTTGCTTGCGGTTTATGGATTCCACAGCCCAACCTTGAAGTAGGTGCTGGAGCATGGATTGTAGCTGGTGGTACTCACCACTCAAGTTTTTCATATTCAATTACTACTGAAATGATGGAAGACTATGCAGAAATTGCAGATCTTGAAATGCTTATCATTGATAAAGATACAAATATCCGTCAGTTCAAGCAAGATATTCGAAATAACGAAGTTTATTATATGCTAAATAAAGCATTGCGTTAATAGTTTTTTCTCCATCATTCTCTAGTTAAGGCGAATGATGGAGAAATTGTTTATAGAGGTTTTAACATAATATTGTAATTTTCCCATATATAGGGAGCAACAGGCTTTTTTATGAAATTTGTAATAGGTTTAGATTATGGTAGCGACTCAGCTCGCGCCGTTGTTGTGAATGCCAATACCGGAGAGGAATTGGCTTCTTCTGTGAAGTATTATCCACGATGGGCTGAAGGAAAGTTCTGCGTTCCAACAGCAAATCAATATCGTCAACATCCGTTGGATTATATTGAAGTTCTTGAATTTACAGTGAAAGATGCTTTGTCAAAATGTCCTGCTGGAACAGCCGAAAATGTTGTTGGGATGGCATTTGATACTACTGGAAGTACTCCTGTTTTTACGGATAAAGCCGGAACTCCATTAGCTCTTTTACCCGAATTTGCCGAAAATCCAAATGCAATGTTTGTGCTTTGGAAAGATCATACTGCGATTAAAGAAGCTGAAGAAATCAATGAGTTAGCTGGAAAATGGGATATTGATTATACATCGTATGAAGGTGGAATTTATTCTTCTGAATGGTTTTGGGCAAAGGCACTTCACGTTTTGCGCGTAGACGAAAAAGTCCGATCTTCAGCTTATTCAATTGTCGAACATTGTGATTGGTTGCCAGGCCTACTTTCAGGAAAAACTGAGCCATCCATTATTTGCCGTAGTCGTTGCGCATCTGGTCACAAAGCTATGTGGTTAGATAAATGGGGTGGTTTGCCTTCTGAAACTTTCCTAACTACTCTTGACCCATTGTTGGCTGGATACCGCGATCGCTTGTATACCGAAACTTGTCCTAGTAACAAAAAAGTAGGTAATCTAACTCCCGAATGGGCAGCACGACTTGGTTTGACAACCAATGTTGCAATTGCTGCAGGTGCATTCGATTGCCACATGGGTGCTGTAGGTGCTGAAGTTAAACCAGGATCTCTGGTTCGTGTGATTGGAACTTCAACATGTGATATCATGGTGTCTTCGTATGAGGAAATGGGCCATAAATTAATACCAGGTATATGTGGACAAGTAGATGGTTCTGTAATCCCTGGATTTATTGGACTTGAAGCTGGACAATCGGCATTTGGTGATATTTATGCTTGGTTCAAACGTGTGGTGGCTTGGCCTATTGAAAATATCTTAGCTAAATCTACCTTAATCGATGACGCTACTAAGCAAAAATTAATTGACGAAACTTTGGATCAAATCATACCTGCACTGTCCAATGAGGCCATGCAAGTTCCTGTTTCTGAATCGACTATTATGGCTACCGACTGGATGAATGGACGTCGTACTCCAGATGCCAACCAATTGCTAAAAGGTTCAATTACTGGGATTACACTTGGTAGTTCGGCCCCTCTTCTTTTCCGTGCTTTGGTAGAAGCAACTGCTTATGGATCAAAAGCAATTGTTGATCGCTTCATCGAAAACGGAGTTGAAATAAAAGAGATAATAGGTATCGGTGGTATTTCATTAAAGTCACCATTCGTGATGCAAACCATGGCAGATGTATTGAACATGCCAATCAAAGTGGCTAAAGCTGAACAGGCTTGTGCTTTTGGAGCTTCAATGTTTGCAGCTGTTGTTGCTGGTGTATATGAAAAAGTAGAAGACGCTCAGGCTGCTATGGGTATGGGATTTGCTTCAGAATATCAACCAATTGCTGAAAATGCTAAATTATACGCAGAGTTGTATAAAAAATATGTTCGCTTAGGTCAATTTACCGAAAATGAATTAGTATCAAAATAAATTATAACAAACAAAAATTATGAATTGGAGTTCACATGAATTTATTTGGCTCGATTGGGTCATTATCGCTGTTGGAATTTTAGCTGTAACTTGGGCCGTATGGCGTTCGGTAAAAAAGGACAAGCTTTCTCAAGAAGGTGCAAGTAGCGAAGACTATCTTTTCGGTAAAGGAGAACCTTGGTACATCATCGGTGCTGCTATTTTTGCTGCAAATATTGGTTCTGAACACTTAGTTGGTTTGGCTGGTACCGGTGCAAAATCAGGTGTAGGTATGGCACACTGGGAAATGCAAGGATGGATGATACTTATCCTAGGTTGGTTGTTTGTACCATTCTATCAGTTAATGAATACTAAGTTAGGTAAAATCATAACAATGCCTGACTTTTTGAAAAACAGATACACACCTCGTACCGGTTCATGGTTGTCTATCATTACTTTGATTGCTTATGTACTTACTAAAGTGAGTGTTACTGCTTTTACTGGTGGTATTTTTATGGAAAGTCTTCTTGGCTTGCCCTTTTGGTATGGAGCTATTGGACTTATCGTATTAACAGGAGTATTTACAGTTTTTGGGGGTATGAAGGGAGTTATGACACTTTCTGCTATTCAAACTCCGATACTGATCATCGGTTCTTTCTTGGTTCTTTTCTTAGGTTTGTCTGCTTTGGGTGATGGAAGTATTGCTCATGGATGGACTGCTATGATTGATCATGCTAAGACTTTAAGTGTAGGTGCAGATGGCAAGGCTTATGGTACTAACCACATGTTCCATTTTGAAACCGGCGATCCAATGTATGACGCATACCCTGGATTTTGGGTGTTTGTAGGTGCTGTGATTATTGGTTTTTGGTACTGGTGTACCGACCAGCACATTGTACAACGTGTGTTAGGGCAAACCAAAGGTGAAGCTAATGATGTAGTAATGAAACGTGCTCGTCGTGGTACTATTGCAGCTGGATATTTCAAAATTCTTCCAGTATTTATGTTTTTGATTCCAGGAATGATTGCAGCGGCATTAGCAGCTCGTCCTGGAAGTGGTTTTACTCTTGAGAATCCTGATACAGCCTTTGGTTCTATGGTTAAATTTGTTTTACCTGCTGGTGTAAAAGGGATAGTAACCATTGGTTTTATTTCGGCATTGGTGGCTTCTTTGGCTGCATTCTTTAATTCATGTGCTACCTTGTTCACCGAGGATTTTTACAAACCAATGTATAAAGATAAATCAGAAAGTACTTATGTGTTGGTTGGCCGTATTGCAACGATTGTTGTTGTTGTTTTAGGTATGGCATGGATACCTGTAATGATGAATCTTGGAAGTTTATATGATTATTTACAAGGTATTCAATCTCTGCTAGCTCCATCCATGGTTGCTGTATTTGTTTTGGGAATTTTTTCAAAGAAAATCACTCCTAAAGCAGGTGAAGCTGGTATGATTGTTGGTTTCTTTATCGGTATGGTTCGCCTTCTTACCAATGTTATGACACATAGTGGTAAAGATATAATGACAGGTAGTATCTGGGAATCTACAAGTTGGTTTTGGAAAACTAACTGGTTGATTTTTGAAATTTGGTTGTTGGCATTTATCATGATTATGATGGTTGTGGTGTCATTCGTAACACCTAAACCTACAGCTCAGCAGATTGATGCTATCACATTTACTGGAGATTATAAATCGCTAATTAAGAAAAGCTGGGACAAATGGGATGTGATTGCATCTCTGGGTGTTGTAGCTATTTGTATCGCGTTTTATATCTATTTTTGGTAATTAGACATATTTTAAAACTATCAAACCTCCATCAATGCAAATCATTGATGGAGGTTTTTTTGTATGTATTTACATCTTTGATTACAAACGCATAATATATTATTCCCATTGCACGTTTTAGATATTGTTTCCGATTATTGAGTGATACTATGTAATGTGAAGTAATATTAAGTTTTTCATGCATCTTTGCCTTTATATCGAAATTCTAAATCCCAATTAATATGTTAATAAATGTTTGGAAAAATAGTATTATATAAAACTAAATTTATGCTATATAACATATTTTTAAATTAGGAAGATAGGCAACTAAAGTGTTTACTTTACACTTAAAACCCAATTGTAAAAGTATTAAGGTTTTGTGAAATTTAAGTGTCTGATTTATTGGCAGTAAAAGAATTTAGGTGCGGTTCCAATATCGGAAAATAAGAATATCTTCAAAAAAACAAATAATTATAAACAAAGTATGAAAAAAAGATTTACACAGAATGATTCATTCAATCTGAAATGGACGTTTCAGTTGACTGCAATTATTATTCTTCTATTTAGTGGGACAAATTTATCGCGTGCGACAACTAACAATTCGATGCAGTCTGAAAAGGTATCAGGTACAGTTGTTGATGCTAAAACTGGAGAAGCCATTATTGGGGCATCTGTTCAGGTTTATGGAACAAAAAAAGGTACAATAACTGACTTTGATGGGAAATTTAATATCGAAGTAGCAGATCCAAATAAATCGAAGTTGCAAATTTCTTACGTTGGTTACAAGCCACAACAAGTTAGTATTAAGGGTCAAACAGATCTGAAAATTAAACTTGAAGATAATTCTCAGGAATTGAATGAGGTGGTGGTTGTTGGATATGGAACTAGCACAAAAGGAGCGACTACAAGTTCAGTGTCAACAGTAAAAGCTAAAGATTTGAATCTTAACAGTGTTGCAAATGTTGACAATGCCCTTCAAGGAGGGGTTGCAGGTCTAAATGTAGCTGTGAATTCTGCAATGCCTGGTGGTAGCACTACGGTTTCTCTACGTGGTGCTTTATCTAGCCAAGGAAGTAATGAGCCTTTATATGTAATAGATGGAATTCCAATTATGGATAATGGGGGAATGAAGCCCAATGGTGGGCAAGGTGGTACGAGTAGTAGAAGTCCGTTGTCAACTATAAATCCATCAGATATTGAATCTATTAACGTACTGAAAGATGCAAGTGCTACAGCTATATATGGTTCTGCAGCAGCAAATGGTGTTATTCTAATTACTACTAAAAGTGGAAAAAGTGGCGAAGCTAAAGTTTCATATGACGGAAAATTTTCTTTACAACCAGAATCAATGGTGAATTTTTATGAACCAATGAATGCTATAGATTATATGAATACTTCAAATATTGGTTTTTTTGACTATAAATTATTTAAAGGTGAGAGCGTAAATGGTACTTATGTTAAATTTAATCCATATGGTCCTGGAGTAGTTAGACCAGGAATGAGAGACTCAATATTTAAGTTTACTCCTGCTGAAATCGCAGCAAATCCTAAATCATACAATCATATAAAAGATATTATGCGTGATGGTACAATTCAAGAGCATAACGTGTCTTTGTCTGGTGGAACTGAAAAGTCAAGTTATTTCCTTTCTTTGGGTACGTTTAATCAAAAATCAATTTTGAAGTCTACAGATTTTAATAGGTATTCTGGAAGAGTGAAATTAGATAATCAACTTGCTACATGGTTGAAATCATTTGTAAATGCATCGTTTTCTGCTATTGATGCATATAATCCAAGCGTAGGTGGTTCTGAATCAGGGGCTAATAGAAATACTCAATATGAAATGGCAACTGCAATGGCATATTCACCATTGGTGCCTTTGTATGATGGTGCAGGATTACTAACACATGACAGTAATAATCCACAAGCCATTAATCCGGGTATATTTCAGACTATAAACGATAGAACATATACTATGAGAATGATTTTCACTCCTTCACTTGAGGCTAATATAACTAAGGATTTGAAATTGACAGCAAGAATGGGAATAGATTATAGTACCAGTGAGCGAAGAATTTATTCCCCAATGGATGCAAAGCTACCTACTGCGAATAGTAAAAATTATGCGACATTTACCAATTCAGCCGGAAAGAATACTAGTTTAGAAAGTTTTTTAGATTACAAAAAGAATTTTGAAAGTAAGCATGATGTGTTAGCAGTAATTGGGGTTGGAAGATATGATACTTACGGTATCAGTCATGATGTAACAGCACACTCGTTTTCTTCTGATGAGTTTTCGTATAACAATTTGGCAATGTCAACAGATAAGAGTTTGGATAATTTGGCATCAAATAAGTACACGAGCACTAAACTTTCTTCTTTTGCAAGATTTAATTATACGTATGATTCAAGATATGTGTTTAGTTTTACTGGACGTGTAGATGGGTCTACGAATTTTGCACCAAAGCATAAGTATGGTTTTTTTCCAGGAGTTTCTGCTGCATGGAATATATCAGAGGAAGAATTTCTAAAAGGTGGAGCTTTCAGCAATCTTAAATTGAGGTTAGGATATGGGACAACAGGTAATGAAAGTGTTGTAGCAAATAAATATTTATATTTAACTCAGTTTGCTCCTGGTTGGGGAACTAGTTATATATTTGGAGGTAAAGAAGTTCTTGGATATATGCAAAGTGCTATACGCAACGATGATTTAAAGTGGGAAACTGACATTATGTATAATATAGGTGTTGATTTTGCAGTACTAAAGGATAGATTAAGTGGTACAATTGAATTATACGATCGAGTTGCAAAAGATTTATTGTTAATTACAAATACGCCTCTAAACTCTCCGATATCTAAAGTGGCCAAAAATGTAGGTGTTACTGAAGCAAAAGGTGTAGAGTTAACACTTAATTTTAATGTAGTTAAAACAAAGAACATGAGTTGGGATATAAATTTAACCTGTGCACATGTAGTTTCTCGTTGGGTTGAAAGAGATAAAACTGTTGCGCTTAGTTCATGGATTGGTGAACATGATGAAATTAATGCAATTTATGGCATGAAGACTACTGGAGGACTATTTAAATCATTAGATGAAGTAAAGTCTTATAATGCAAAGATTTACAGTGAGGCTGTAAATAAAACGGATAAAACGCCAGTATATGATCCAAATAAGTCTTCTACATGGTTTCAAAACTCATTTCCAGGCGATGTGAAGTATGTAGATATTAATCATGATGGAATAATTGATGAAAAGGATGTGGTTAAATTAGGTTGTTATGATCCTTTTATGAATTTTGGTTTGCGTAGCACGTTTAGATATTATAATTGGGATTTTACTATAGGTACATATGGAGTTATAAATCAATTCCAAGCAAATGGATATGAAACATCCTTACCTCAAGATATACCTTTTAATACAAATATTCAGGTTAAGGATGTATGGAGTTCTTTTAATCAAAATGGTATTTATAGAGGAGTAACTTACGGATTTGGGTCTGGTGATTTGTCAAACAAGTCTCAATACAATGATTATTTGACGCAAAATGTTAGTTTTATCAGGTTAAAGAATCTAACTGTAGCGTATACATTTCAATCAAAAAATGGGAAATTACCATTTAAATCGATTAGAACCTATTTAGATGCTAATAATCTTGCAATGCTTACAAATTATCAAGGTGTTGATCCAGAGATGAGTGCAAATAAGAACTCATTTCCTATTCCAGTAAGTTTTACTTTGGGTGCAAATATCAGTTTCTAACATTACATATACAATTAAATTCTTATGAAATCAAATATATTTAAACTGTTATTGATTGTATCAGTTGTCTTTATGTCGGTATCTTGTCAGGATGTACTAGAACCCAAACCTTATTCTTTTTATACAGAGAATAATTTCCCTAAATCAAATGATGATGTCAATTTCGTACTTTCATCATTTTATGCAAATTTCTCTTCTGAATGGGGACCACAAGATCCAAATATCCTTGCTACTGCTAAAACAAATGCTGAAAAAAAAGCTGCAGTAATGTGGTCTGTATATAGTTGTACTAATGGATGGTACCATATTTCAACGTCATGTACGGATGAGATGACTGATAAATGGAATCCAATAACTGGTGCTTTTTCATACAATTCAGGGCTTGGTTCGTGGATAAATGGAAATAATGGTCCAGTTTTATGGAATGGTTTATATCAAAGAGTAACTGTTGTAGCAAAAGCAACCGCATTCATTAAACAATTTGAAGATCAAGTTAACACGATAAAAGCTAAAGGGACCTTATCATACAAGGATTCTACAGATATTAAACTTCGTGTAAGAGCCACTGCTGAATTAAAATGTATGAGAGCATGGACCATGTTTTTATTATATGATTGGTTTGGAGCTGTGGATGTTAGATTAGATCCTGATCATTTAATGGATACTGAATTGGCAGTAAGGCCAGCTGCAGATCCAAATTCTGAATACACCAAGAACTATCTTAAGCACATGGTTAGTGATTTTAAAGCAGCTATAAAAGATATGTATTCTCCAAGTGAAGCATTAAGCGGATCTAATTATGGTCGTTTACATAAAGATGTAGCACGTATGTTGTTGATGAAACATTATATGAACTATGCATCTCAAACAAATATCAAAACATATTGGGATAGTGCTAAGGTATATTGTGATGATATTATAAATTCAAATCAGTATAGTTTGCATCCAGAATATAGCGAAGTGTTTTCTAAGCTAACAAATACAGAACCAGGAACTAAAGAGGTAATATGGGCAACTACTTATGGTCCGACCAGACAATCGTGGCATTTTCACACTAATCTGCCTAAAGGCTGTAATAATATATGCGGCATAGATGTGGATACAGCTAGTTTATGGGATGGATTCCAAATTCCTTGGTCTTTCTACTATAAATATCCTACAGGAGATAAACGTTTGAAAACAATTGGAAGTGAATTTTACAAAGTGAACCCAAAAACAGGAAAGAATGAACTAATAAAACTAGGAACAGCAGCTGCGCTACAAACCTCTTTACCTACAGGTGCTTATGCTGTTAAGTGGTTAATTTCATTTGATAGAAGTTCTACTGGACAATACGGATTTACAGCTTTTAGATATGCTGATGTGTTGTTAAGTGCAGCTGAGATTGAAAATAATCTGAATGGACCTACTCAAAAAGCAAAAGATTATTTGTTTCAAGTCACCGAAAGAAGCGGAACCTCTAAAACCGTTGATTTCGTAAATGATGAAACTGGTAACGTGGTAACGGGTGCTGCAACAGCTTTGTCAACTGCCGATAAGCAGGTTTTTAGTGACTTTTTGTTAGATGAAAGAGGTCGTGAATTGTACTGGGAAGGATGGAGACGTATGGATATGATTCGTTTCAAAAATGCAAATGGTCTCTCAAAATTCATAGAGTATGCTCAAACTCAAAATAAAAGTGCTGACAACAAATACCTATACTTCCCTTTGCCATTTAAAGCTATGACTGAAGGTGCTAGTATTTATCAAAATAATCCTGGATATTAATTTTATTCATATTATCCCACATGTTATAATTTATACTAACCAAGGGAGGATGAACAAATTAAGTCGTTCTAATCGACTTACATGTGGGGTTCGTCTAACCTTAAATCAAAAACAATTTATTATGAAAACAAAATCTTTTTTTAGATCAGTTCTAGTAGTATTACTGCTTGGAACTGGTATGAGTGCCTCTGCTTATACAAAAGATCCAACTCTATGTAATGGAGTAAGTGCTTCGTGGGATGCAACAGCACGTAAGTTTACAGTTACTGGACTTCATGGGAGTATACAAGAACCGTGGATTTGCTACTTAACTGATGCAAGTTGGTGTTCTACTTGTTATGTCGATATTTGTCCTTATGGAACCTATACTCCAGGTGCTACTACTTTTTTATCAAGCAGATTAGGAACAGCTTATGGTGATCCTTTAGTTAATGGAGCTAATGGTAGTTCTGCAGCTTTTATTGCGATTAAAAGTACTACTAATGACTTGCCTAAAGGTGCTAAATCTGAAGATTGTAATGTTACCTGTGATGGAACATGTTTAGCTAAAAAATGTAACGGTGTGTCTCCGCTTTATTGTGATAAATATGATGCTAAATTTTCAGGATCTATAATTAATGTAACTGGAATTATGAACTGCTCTAATGATAATATGTTCATGATAGCAACATCGGATTTTAGTAAATGGCAATCAGTTGCTATCAAAGTTGACCCTTCGAATGCAGATAAAGGTTCAGCTGATGTTTCCGCTTTACAGTATTATCAAACAACAGAAAATGTATATCCTTATGCTTCTGGAGTGATGTTTTTTATGAACTCTGATGACAAAGGTGGTGGCCCTTCTGGTCGTGGCCCAAATTATTGTTCAGTATCTTTCGAAGCAGGAGTAACTAGTTCAGTAAAAGAAGTAAGTGCTACTGAAACTTCTATTTATCCTAGTCCTGCTGCTGTAGGTCAGACAGTAACAGTAGGAGGCACATTCGCTCAAGATAGTAAAGTTTATATTTATGATGCAACTGGAAAATTAGTTGCTAGTGTTGTTCCTTCTATTGTAGCTGATGGTTTATCTTTCGCCGTGCCAGCACAGGTTTCAGTTATTAACTTTGTGAAAATTATTTCTAACGGAGCAAGTTTCTCAGCTAAACTTCAGGTGATTAAATAAAATGTAATTTTTTGAAATTAAACAACCCTATACTTTTTTGTATAGGGTTGTTTTTTATGATTCTATTTGTTTTTATATATTGTTTAGATTTGATATAATTTAATAAATACTTCATTATGAGATTAAAGATATTTTTTATTTCATTAGTTATGCTTATGATATTTGGAAATTATGCTGATGCACAATATTGTACCAATTTCAAAGCAAGCTATGATGGGGTCAGATTAAAGCTTTCTGGACTTAAGAATAGCGGAAAAGTAAAAGTGTCAGTTTCACACAATGGTGGGATAACTTATACAGATATTACTTCACTATTGCCATCAGGACAGGATAATGCCGTATTGGTATTAAAGGTTCCTATAGAAACAGTATTGATGGAAGGGAGTGACTTAGCAGCTAGTCCTGCTAGTGTTTGTCAAAAAAGTTTTATTGTAAAACCTACAAATATAAAACCATCTGCTCCCATTCTTTCTATTATTGCACCTAGAGGAGTAAATACGATAAAAACTAATAAAGGGACTTTGAATTTGACAGCGTCTGTGTTGCCCATGTCAGTTGCTGATAAGTCAGTTAGCTGGAGTGTTACTAGTGGGACTGATAAGGCAAGTGTGAATTCAAATGGTTTAGTAACAGCCATTTGTGATGGTACGGCAACTGTAACAGCAAAATCTGTTGCAAATCCAAATATAAGTAAATCCATCAACATTGTTATTACGGGACAGACTACTAAGTGTACCAATTCAATTGAAGAAGTCAATTCATCTTTTGTAATCTATCCAAATCCAGTTAAAGATGTACTTTCAATAAAAAGTGAACATATGATTATTAAAATTTCTATTTTTAATACGAATGGGTCACTTCTAAAACAAGTAGATTATTTAGGTGAGTCAAATGTCAATTTAGATGTAAATCAATATCCTAAGGGAATGTACATACTAAAGCTTGAAACTTCAGAAGGTGTAGGTGTTCACAAATTTGTAAAGGAATAGTATTTTCATATTTAAATGATAATAATTATGAGAAAAATTTATAGTATAATCTTTATGTTTTTGGTATTTGTTCTAATATCAAATGCAAAAAACTATTATATCAGCAGTAGTACAGGCAATGATACTTCAGGTGATGGTTCAAAATCTAAGCCTTATAAGAGTTTTACTAAATTTGATGCCTCCAATACTATCGGACTAGTAGGAGGGGATAGTATTCTGCTTAAAGGAGGTGATACATTTACCAGTACGTTGATAGTATATGCAAGTGGAAATTCAAATGGTGATATTGTCGTAGGAAGTTACGATAATATAGTAGGTGATGCTACTAATAATGCTATTATCAAAGTAACTGCATCAAGTAGCTATGGTGTTACTACTTATGGATCGTATTTAACAATTAGGGATTTGATTATTTCAGGTCCTTGGAATCAATATACCACTTCTGGTTCTTCATCGGCTGGAATTGGATTAGGTGCTACTTCTAGTACAATAGGTTCGGTAGCTGTAATTGGTTGTGATGTTTCAGGTTTTAACTGGGGTATTAATTCCTATTACAATAATATTCCAACTAAGAATGTGTATACTACAGTTAATATAATGTATTGTTACATTCATGAATGTGGTAAAGCTGGAATTGATATTGCCGCAGGTGTACCCAACTCAAATAACCATATCTATGCTTTTGGTAATTTGATTTGTTACAAAAACTACATTTACAATAATCTAGCAGGAGCATGTTCAAATGCTTATACCTGTGGGCATAATGGTGATGGAGCTGTTTTTGGAAGTTTTGCAAAAGGTAGTATGAGCCATAATGTTGTATTCCATAACGGCTGGTTGAATAAAAGTATAGGTGCTGGTCCAGCTGGTTTTTGGGTGTGGGATTCTGATAGTGTTATTATGGAATACAATGAAGCTTATGATTGTGGTACTATGCCTGAGGCTGGTGATGGAGATGCATTCGATCTTGATGGTGGTGTAACCAATACTATTTTACAATATAATTACAGTCATGATAACTGGGCTGCTGGTTATTTGGTTTGGGAGTATGGAAGTCCTAGAGTCAAGAATAATAATAATACCATTAGGTATAATATAAGTGAAAATGATAATCTTGGATATTTGGACGCTACTTATAATAGAAAAACCTTTGCAGGTATAACTATCTCTCCAGCATCATGTACTAAAACAAGTGTTTATAATAATACAGTTGTTTCAAAAAATGGTCCTTGTTTGAGAGTTACAGCTTCAAGTAGTGCAACTGATAGTTTGAATCGTTTCTATAATAATATCTTTTATACTTCAGCACCAACCTATCAAGGTACAGCGCCAAATATTATTGAAGCTGTAGGAACGCGTAATGTGTTTTTAAATAATTTGTATTTTAATACTTTGGGAAATATTAGTATTCTTTCTGCAGGTAGTACATATACGAATTCTAATATTACATCATTTGATTTAAAAGCGGTGACAGGTGATCCTCTACTTAAAAATCCTGTTATTAATGTGAACTTTAGTGACTTTACTGCAAATACCAACCTTACCAACTACCAATTACAAGCTGGATCACCAGCTAAAGATAAAGGTTTGGATTTGACTGCAAGTCCATATAAGTGGAATATTGGTAAAAATGACTATAACGGATTATCTATTCCTGCTGGAAGTGCACATGATATTGGTGCATGTGAAGCGAGATAGTTTTTCCTTACTATGCTAAATGGCTACTTGATGTTTTTCAAGTAGCCATTTTTGTATGAAGTAGGTCATTTTTGACCTTACTTAGGCTCTATCCCAAAATGCGCATTAATTATAATCCCGAATTTATCTTTAGGAGTTCTTTGAAAACGAGCGATTGATTTCATGAGGGTAAACCCCGCTTTAATACCGTTGGTTCAAAATATATTGTAAATTTCGACAATGTTTCAATCTACAAAACATACTGTATTGCAACGCATTTAAATTACAGAAAGTTTAATTAGTCCAAGAGCATTGATATTAGCCTTGGGAACTAATTAGATAGCGATTACGCAATCTCTAATGTGTATTTTGAGTTAATGCATTATTGTTTTCTGATTTAGCTGTCAGGCTTTTCAAAACCATAGGAAAATGTGGAGTAGTGTTTTCCTTTCAATGAGTGACTCATTCGATAACCAAATCAGCTATTGATTGATCCAGATTTAAATGCAAATAATTTGTGTTAAATGTAATGACTATTGTATATTTTTTTTACATTTGTAAGAATTCATTTTTTTGCTTGATTCTTAGAGCTCAATCACTTTAAAGCTTTAATATGGAGCAATAAACCACTACTTTTAGGGTGTGGAATAATAAAAATATAAATTTAATAATATGATAAGTAAGCAAATTTATTTAAGCTTTGCAATTTTTTTTATTGTAAGTAACGTTGCCTTGAGTCAATCTAATTTAGGCTTTGAATCAGGCTTGAAACAATGGTGTGTGAAGGGACAGGTTGTAATTGATACAGTTAATGCTAAAGAAGGAAAACGATGTGTCAGATTGGGACAAGGTTTTGGTTCAGTTTCTCAACGGTCAAGCATATCACAATTCGAATTAGTGAAGTTTACTGCTAGTTTAAAAGTTGCAGATTCAATTAATTACGCAAATTTATTTATGAGGTTCTATGATAAGGATTCAGTTTTGCTTTTGTCTACAAAATCAAAGAACTATTCTAAAACAGTGTACAGTAAAATGAATTTGTTTTTTGAAGCACCTGCAAATGCTCAATATTTTGATTATGGAATTGAATCAGACTCCAAGAATACTGGATATGTATATGCTGACTCGGTGTCAGAACTCAATCTTACAAAAGATTTAGTGAATACACCATTGTGTAATTTAACACAGTATATGCAACCCTATTGGAGTAGTGATACCATCTATCATGAGACAGTATTACTTGTTAAAGGAGTGAATGGGACTTTAGCTACAGGAAAATTGTTTTATCCTTCAAAAGCAATTGTATCTGTAAGTTCATATGACCATTCAGTGAACTTTGTTGAAGGGGACGACTATGCTGTAGTAGGCAATGAAATATCGGCATTGGCTAATTCAAAAATGCCAGTTTTGAATCAAAACGATTTTGACAAATCCAATCTGAACTGGAATAATGTACAGTCAAAATGGGTTTCTGTAACTTATATTCCGGATCGTTCGCATTCAAAGATTCATTATTTTGATTTTAAGGCAGACATGCTTCCAAATGTGTATGAAAAATTAAGAAACAAAAAACCTTTACGTATTATGGCATTGGGTATGAGTATAACTAGAGGTTATGATATGAGTGGTTATTGTAATATACCTCCTTATATGCCTAATTATGTAACATTATTTTCAAATCAATTAAAGAAGCTATTTGGATATAATGATATAACAGTTGTCAATGCTGGTTTTCCAGGCGCTGCCTCTTCGTGGATGGCTAGTTATGCTGATAAATACGTAAACCCAATTAAGCCTGATCTAGTGATACTGGATATGGGAATGAATGATTTTTGGAATCAAAGTCCACAAGGGTTTAAAGCTAATTTTAAAATGGCAATGGATAAAATAAAAGTGTCGTGTCCTAATGCCGAATTTATTTTGCTTTCAAATATGCTTTATGATCCTGAGTATGTTACGGATTCAAATGCATCCATCTATATGGAACGGATGAAAGGATATAATGCCGCACTTCAATCTCTTGAAGATGATGGAATAGTAAATGTAGATATGACTACCATGAGTGATACAATTTATCATAGGAAAAAAGCAAAAGATTGTTTGGCCAATCCATTACATCCGAATGATTATATGGGAAGATGGTACGCACAAGGAATGGTTGCTGTTTTTGATTCTGTTATTGTGAAACCATCAGTAAATTATTGTTCCAATTTTAATGCTGAATTTGATAAAGCCACCAATTCAATTAAGTTTTCGGGATTGAATAATGGAGGTAAAATTTGGATAGCCAACACAATAGATAATTGGAAAACTTTTGAAGAAATTACACCAAAATTAGTAGAGGGTCAAGATGTAGCTGTTGTGAAAATAAAAGGAAAAGTCGGATTGATTACCATGATAGGTATGAACCAGAAAGGTTTGAATAAATGTACCAAGAATTTTAATTTTTTAGCAGACCCTAAAGTATATTACATCGGCTGTGCCAATTTCAAAGCAAATTATGATGTGAAATCTTCGACTTTAACAGTAACCGGTTTAAACAATGGAGGTACCAATTGGATAGGATATACTTCGGATAATTGGAAAACATATAAAGATATAACACCTGCCTTAGCCAAAGGACAAGATGTTGCTAAGATTCTGATTAATCCTCCAGTAGGCATAGTGTCAATGTGGACACGTGACGCCAATGGTGAAAATACATGTAATACTGACGTGGACTTTACAAGTGGTAATTCATTTACCAAATTTAGTGATGTAATGGAGCTTTCTTCGCCTGTAAAAGTGGATGGGCAATTTATTATAAAAGGTGATTATGGAGATAAAGCAAACATAAGTATTCTCGATTTGCAAGGTAAAGAATTAATTAAAGTTCGACCAAAAGTGCTGAAAAACTCTCTTGAGATAGATTTAAGTAAATATAATCTGATGCCTGGTGTGTATTTAGTAAGAGTACAAAACAGTAAATTATATTCAGTTACAAAATTGGTAGTAAAACCTTGATTACTTCATCAAGGATGTTTAAAAAACTTCACTCCGTTCGGGGTGAAGTTTTTTTTTGCTTGTATTCTATTGTAGGTATTAATAAACCTAAGAAGGGTTACAAAATTTGCAAAAGTGATTGCCGAAAAGTCTAAGAATCAACTCAAAAAAATAATCAAATGATTCATCGGGTTTAACAATTATTAGAATTACAAGTAAAAGTATGTGAAAGAGTTTTCATAACTTTGTAGTTGATTCACAGGCGTCACATCCTGCTGGTTATCTTGATTATTATAACCCTATTTTATAAATCAATCACAAAAATATAACAATCAATTACAATTGAATATTATGAAAAAATTTAACTTAATCGGACTGATAATGGTGTTGAATCTAACTGTTTCAATACTTAGTGCACAATCAAAGCAACTTGCAATTTATCCTGGAGAGATTTGGAAAGATACTAATGGTGATACTATCAATGCACACGGCGGAGGATTTATGTTACACAAAGGTACATACTACTGGTATGGTGAAATCAAACGTGGTACAACTTGGTTGGTGCCTGGTCAGAGTTGGGAGTGCTACCGTGTAAATGCTGGGGGTGTGTCATGTTATTCATCCAAAGATCTTGTAAATTGGAAGAATGAAGGTGTCGTGTTAGCTCCAAATAAAACAGATGTAAATCACGATTTACATTTCAGCAAGGTATTGGAACGCCCTAAGGTTATTTACAACGAGAAAACAAAGAAATTTGTATTGTGGTTACACATAGATGCTCAAGATTATTCAGCTGCACGTGTTGGCGTAGCTATTAGTGATAAACCAACAGGTCCATTTACCTTCATTGAAAGCTTCAAACCAAATGGATTGGATAGTCGTGATATGACAATTTTTAAAGATGATGATAAGAATGCGTATTTGATATATTCTTCAGAATGGAATAGAAATCTGCATATAAGTAAGCTTACTGATGATTATTTGAAAGTGTCCGGTAAAGATATTATTGCGCTGCCAGGAATGAGTAGAGAAGCACCAGCACTGTTTAAAAACAAAAATAAATACTTCTTAATTACATCCTTAACTACAGGATGGGATCCAAATAAAGCACTTGTTGCCACCGCTGATAGCATTATGGGTAAATGGAAACAAGGTTATAATCCTTGTCATGGAGAGAATGCGGATATTACATTTACTGGTCAAAGCACCTATGTGCTACCAATTCAAGGGAAAAAGGGGAAATATATTTTCATGGCTGATATATGGAAGAAAACGAATCTTCAAGATTCGAGGTACATTTGGTTGCCATTAGAATTCAAAAATGACTCCGTATCCATAGATTGGAAAAAAAGTTGGGAAGTTAAATAAGAATATAATCCAGTTTAGTTTTTAAGATTTAAATGATTTTACCTCCATTTGCACTTCCATTTGAAATGTTTGTGCAAATTGGATAAATTGGAGCTATATGAAAGTAATTAAATATTTATACTTTATAGTACTTCTGTTGGTAGTATCTGTTGAAGGTATTGCTAATTCAAAAAAACAACCATTATGCAGATCGTTTTACGTATCATCAAGAGGAAGTGATTCAAATGATGGTACAAAGTATAATCCATGGAAATCACTTGAAAAGATCAACACTTATTCAGGTTTTAAATCAGGAGATAGTATTTTGTTTGAAGCTGGTCATGAGTTTAAAGGAACATTACGACTAGATAGTATCAAAGAAAAAAATGAAACTTCATCATTGTATATTGGTTCTTATGGCACCGGCAAAGCAATTATCAATGGCGGAAAAGCTGCCGCAGTCATCCTAAAAAAAGTGCATCGTTTTAAATTATGTAATTTGATCATCAAAGGAGACGGACGCGAAACAGGTAATGTTGACGATGGAATTCAGATTCTTAAATGCAATCATTTTTTTGTAGACAGTATCGATATATCTGGATTTCAACATTCAGGATTGTTGGTTAAGCTTGCTCATGATTTCAAAATAACACATGTTCATGCCCATGATAATGGATTTGCAGGAATACATGTGACAGGCTCCAAACAGCAAGCTGAAGGAGTATATGAGAACAAAAACGGATATATTGCCGATTGCATTGCAAGTAATAATCCGGGTGATCCTACTGTGTTTCGTCATCATAGTGGAAATGGAATTCTAGTTTCTAATTCAAAAAACGTCTTGATTGAATATTGTTTGGCCTATAACAACGGTTGGGATCAACCCGCTCAAAATACTGGTGGCCCCGTCGGAATTTGGTTTTGGGATGCAACAGATTGCAACATTCAATACTGCATTTCCCATGACAATAAAACCAATCGAAACGCTAAAGATGGAGGCGGTTTTGATTTAGATGGGGGTGTAAGTAATTCTAAAATTCAGTATTGCTTATCCTATAATAATGAGGGTGCAGGATACGGTCTATTTGAGTTTGGTGCGGTCAAAGAATGGAAAGATAATATTGTAAGGTACAATATCAGTATAAATGACGGCACTTTGCACGATGGCTCTGTTGCAATTTGGGCATCAAAAGGCAGTAAGATGAGAAATTGTGAGATATACAACAATACATTCTATAATGATGGTGAAAAGGCATATTCTTTGTCAATTGTTAGTCACATGCCCGAATTTAATTTCAGGAATAATATATTTGTATACCGAGATGGTTTTTTGTGTTTTGGGCATGAATTAGAAAAGGGAAAAGAATTTTTTCAAAATAATTGCTACCATAGTTTAACATCCAAAAAGGAGATAGCAGGATATTTAGATCTAAATGAATGGGCTAAAGTTACTGGTAATGAGATGAAAGAAGGTGTCTTTGTTGGACGGTTTCAAAACCCAAAATTTGTTGCCCCAGCATTAGTAAAGTTGGAAAATCCCCGTGAATTAAATCAGCAGTATCTAAGAGGTTTTGGGTTGATGCCAAATTCAGAACTGATAGATGCTGGATGTAATTTGAAGACTAAGCATAATCTTGAAATGGGAGCTCATGATTTGATTGGTACTAGAATCCCACAGGAGAATGGATTTGATATTGGAGCAATTGAATATTCAAAATAGGAAGCTATTAAAGCCGAATTAATCATTGGTAGTTTTGAAAAATCGCACGAATGATTCCCACTGAGTAAACCTAGCTCTAAAACCTATGGCTCAAATACTACAATTAAGATGATTACTCAATCTACTTTAAATTTTTATTGTCACGACATTAATACATAGGATTAATTAGTCAATTGGTTTTGAGAAAAGCTTTGGTAACTAATTAGATAGCGATTACTCGTTAGAAAATGTGTTATTTGGGTTCAATATTATTGTTGCAAACATTCTTAAAATGAAATAAGCAAGATAGACAATCATTGAAGCATAATTAAATGTTAATGCGCGAGAAAGCTTAATTACAGAAGAAAGCAATTATATTCATATGAAAATATTAAATAAAACTAAGTTTTGGGCAATACTCTGTAGTGTGTTTGTTTCGACTAATCTTTTTGCTGTGAATAGTATAGCTAACCATTACTTGCAAAAATCGATTAATTTTGACTTGAATCTTGGTGAAAGTGAATGGAAATTTGCAAAATTAATTCCTAAACGTCAAGATGATTTAACAAAAGATAAAGTCTTGTTTGTTTCAGAGGACACGGATTTATCTAAAATATTGAGTGTAAACTTAGATACAGCATCGGTACTTGAATCTCTTTCAGTCGGTTTTTCTAATACAGATATCAATCAGGTCTATTATACAGTTCTAGGTTCGGCAGATAAACAGATATGGAATGTCCTCGCTGACAAATCTGATTACATTAATGCAGGTCAACAGGTTAAATTTATCAAAAAGAGTGATGTTACTCAAGTTGCTAATACCGTTGGATTCGTAGAAAAGATTGTCTCTACAAAGCTAGAGATACCTTTGCTGCCAACAAAGGTGCGTTTTATAAAAGTGTTACTTAAAAGAGTCCTTAACACAAAAAATGAAAATACCACACCTTTAGATATCCATATGACGGTATATGGAGCTCAAAAGGACAAATTTTCAGATTCGGATTATTCATCAAAAAATTTTAATGATTCTATTTGGGAGACAGTAGGAATTCCTCATTGTTATAATGATATGGATACTTACCTGAATTCGAATGATGTTTCTATCTGGCACGGAACGGTATGGTATAGAAAAAAGATCATGGTTGATAAGAGACTTCAAAATAAAAAGTTGTTTCTTGAGTTCAAAGGTATAAATACTGGGGCAGCCGTTTATATTAATGGGAAATTTAAAGCTGGAAATACTAAGGTAACTCAGCCAGGTGATGTGACTCATATTGGTGGATTTCTGCCCTTTATGGTGGATATAACAGACGATTTGAAATATGGGGAGGAAAATCAAATAGCGGTGAAAGTTTCAAATTCTGATGGAAGTTTTTTTAAATGGCCTGGGTTTGGAGTTTACGATGGTTTTGCAATGAACTGGGGTGGTATGGTTTCGCCAGTCATTCTACATGTTACAAATAAAGTGTATATACCCGAAAATACATATTCGCCATTACAAAGGTGGGGAACATATTTTAGTACTATCGAAGCTAATGACGAGATTGCCAAATTGAAGTTTCAAGCCAATGTAGTAAATGAAACGAAGAGTAAACAAAAAGCTGTTTTGATAAACGATATTAGAACAAGTAATGGTAAACTAGTATTACACTTAAGAACAGAACGTGAAATAGATGCCAATTGTGTCTATTTGTTTGAGCAAGAAGGTGATATTCCAAAGCCAAATCTTTGGTATCCCAACAACAGCCCATTTGGCAAGCCTAATTTGTACCATTTGAAAACCTCAGTTGAAATAGGAGGAAAGCTTATTTATGAGAAGTCGTCTAAACTAGGTGTCAGAACCTATTCGTGGGATGGAGACTATTGCTATGTAAATGGTAAAAAGCATTTAATGGTTGGTTTTGGTCACCGTAATTGTTACCCTGCATTAGGTTCGGCGGTTCCTGAAGAAATTCAGTGGAAAGATATGAAGTTAATCGCCGACGCAGGTGGGAATACTCTTCGTATTGGACACGTTCCGGCAACAGATGCTACCCTCGATGCTTGCGATGAATACGGAATTATGGTGATGCAAAACAGTGGTGATAACGAATGGGCTTTGAGAGATGAACCTGCTCTGACCTACAAAAGAGAGTATGACAGAGACATGATGATTCACAATAGAAATAGGGCTTCAATAGCAGTATGGGAGTCTAATAATGGGATAGCAAAAGCAGGTGATAAATACCAGCCTAGCTTTACTCAAGCTTTAGCCAATCAGTGGGATTCGTTACAAAATCGTATTGTGGCTACAAGAGATAAGACACAATCCGATTTCCCTAAAGACAAACGATTGATGGTAGGATATTCAAATTTATACAAAAAAATTGAAGGTTCACCTTCAATTAACGTGGAAGTGTATGGTGCTTTTTGGGATGGTCGAAGAAGTATTAATATTTCACGTGATGATTATTCCAATGAAAAACAATTTGTGAATTGGTTTGTCGATGATTATGTCAATAATTTAAAAGATAGGGCATGTGGTTGGTTGGATTGGATGTTAGCTGAAACCCAAGGTGAGGGATATACCATTTATGTGAATGGCAAATCGAAACAAAAATCATTAGGTTCAAGTGCAATGGATGGTAATCGCATTCCAAAGCTTAAATATCATGTTTTTAAAAATGCACTATGGATAGATTATAAAACTAAACCAGGCATTGCCCTTCAGTCTTCATGGAACCTGTCTGGTATACAAACTGTAGATGCATGGAGTAATTGCCCGAAAGTAGAGTTATTTTTAAATGATAAAAGTATGGGAGTAAGGGTTCCTGATTCTTTGACCAAACATTGTTCATGGGCTAATATTCAATGGGAAAAAGGCAAAATGCAAGCATTTGGACTCGATGCAATGGGCACTCGCCTTTGTTCGGATAGTAAAATAACGGCTGGTGAACCTCATCATATTGTACTTACATTGGAACCATCATTGACAAAGCCCGATGGGAAAAGTTTTGATTTATATGCTAATGGTACTGATGCTGCTATTATTAGTGCAAAAATAGTAGATATAGACGGTAACTTGTGTCCAGATGCAAATAACAATATCAAATTTGAGGTAATCGGAGAAGGATGTTATAAGGGCTCTTATAATTTTTATGTTACAGATAATAAACCTTTGACCTATCATGCACCAGGTGATAATGAATTGCAAGCCGAAGGAGGACAAATACGTGTGGCAATTCGATCAACTTTCAAACCAGGTAAAGTTCAAGTTACTGCAATGTCAGTGGGTTTGAAGGACGCATTTTTATCATATAAGACAAAATAATTAATACTAAAATATATGAATAAAGTTGTAAGAGTTTCTATCTTGTTAGGATTAGTCCTACTATCATTATCAGTGTTTTCTCAGAAAAACAAAAAAGTAGAGCAAAAGCCCGAGTTTTCAACAGTTACTTATTTCCAAGAAGATTCAACCCAATTACAAGCCGATGTATTTATGCCCTCTCAACAGATGAGCGGTAAAATGCCTCTATATATCCATGTTCATGGAGGTGGATTCTCTCAAGGTGATAGGACAAATGACTACGAAATTTGTAAAATGATGGCTCGAAATGGATGTGTAGCAGTTACTATAAGTTATACATTGTCCATGAAGGGAAAGGATTTTGGATGTGGAGGTGTGTTGACCGAAAAAATCAAAGCCATTCAGATTGCTGTGAATCAACTATGGAGAGCAACCGAATACTTTGTAATGAATGCCAGTCAATATCAAATAGATACTACAAAAGTGTTTGTTGGAGGTATTAGCGCTGGTGCTGAAACTGCACTTCATGCAGCATATTGGGATAGAAAATTGATGGGGATTTACCCGTTGAAATTGTCAGAAAATTTTAGATATACTGGTATAATTGAAGTGGTTGGCGCATTAATTGATATCAATTTAATTTCGAAAGAAAATATGATTCCTACCATGATGTTTCATGGCGATTGTGATCGAACTGTACCTTATGCAACTGCTGCACATCGATATTGCCCTTGTAATGCAAGTGGTTGGTTGATGATGTTTGGCTCAAAATCAATTTTTGACAAAATGATAGATTTAGGCGGAACGGCAATTCTAGTAACTCAATGTGGTGGTAATCATATGACCGTGAATGGAATCATGGAGCGCAATGCTTCTTTGATTGCAGAGTTTGTTAAAAGTGCTAGCACAGGAAAACGAATGCAAATGCAAACATCCGAAAAATATTCATCCACAGGACCAAAGAATAATGTTTGTCCGATATGTGAATAATGATTATCTTTGAAAATCATCTTAAGTTGTCAAAATAATAATTAAAACTAACTAATTATGGCACGATTCCATTTATTACTCCTTGGAGCAATTCTATTTGCTAGCTCAACTGTTAGCAATGTATATGGTCAATTGCAGGTTTCAAAAGATTCAGCAACTACTCTGGTTGGAGTACGAGTAAGTCACAATTTAGGAGGACTGAATCTCAAAAATCTATCTGAGAAAATTCTTTATAAAAAGACAGCTCAACAAGATATGTATCTTTATGTGCTTCGTCCAGTAAAAAAAGCAAACAAACCACTTCCTGTAATCATCTATTTTGTAGGAGGCGGATGGGTAAATGGTGCTGTTGAATATCAATTGCCAGTTGCAGCATGGTTTCGTGATCAGGGGATAGTAGCAATTACTGCAGATTATCGTGTGAAAAGTAGGCACAATACCACCCCTCTTGAGTGTATAGAAGATGCAAAGTCGGCTGTAAGGTATGTAAGGACTCATGCTAGCGAATTGGGTATAGATCCGAATAAAGTTATTGTGGCAGGAGGTTCAGCAGGAGGACATATAGCTGCATGTACAGCTCTAAAAGGAGGCGATGCTCCAGGTGAGGACTTGAGTGTTAGTACAGTGCCAAATGCATTGGTATTGCATAATCCAGTTGTTGGCGAAGGATTTAGAGAAGATTTTTTTAAAGAACATCCTGAGTTTTCACCTTTGATACAAGCCAATAAGGGTTGGCCTGCAACTATAGTTTCGCATGGTACTAAGGACTCAACTGTTCCATTTTCGGGTGCAAGCAAGTTTGTAACTCGTCTTAAGGGCTTGGGAGTTGATGCTGAACTTATTACAGTCAAAGATGCAGAGCATTCATGTGATTGGCCTAATAGTAACCCCAATTTTTTACCTACTATTACCGCAATGACTCAGTTTCTTGTAAATCATGATTTGATTGAAGACAAAAATGTAATGCTCAAGCCAATAGCCCCTGATAGTTTATATCCTCCATCTGACTATGCAGCGGATTATGTAATCGAATGGTCAAAAACACATTATAAAGAACGAATTAAAGAATTCAAAACCATGCCAGTAATGACTGATAATATTGTCATGTTAGGCAATAGTTTAACAGAAGGTGGTAAAAACTGGGGCAGTAAATTGGGAAATCACGATGTCATCAATAGAGGTATATCAGGTGATGTAACTCAAGGAGTGTTGATGAGAATTGGCGAAATCTGTTTTTCGAAACCAAAATCAATTTTCCTTTTGATTGGGATTAACGACATCAATGGTGGCAATAAGAGTGCAGAAGAAACTTTGGCTAACATTCTGAAAATAGTTTCAAAGATTCATACTTTGTCTCCTCGCACGAAGGTATATGTACAAACAATTCTTCCGACAAACTACAACAAATTAGTGCCAACTATAGCAACTGTAAATAAAGGTCTTAAAGCAGAGGCTACAGCCAATAATTATGTAGTAATAGACACCCATGCTTTATTTGCCGATGAAAATGATTTGATGAAACCTGCACTTACTAGTGATGGTGTTCATCTTACTGATGCAGGATATGAAGTTTGGACAAAAGAATTAAGTAAATACATAAAAGTGCAATAGTTATTTCTAATGAATCGTAAAGCATCAAGATCTATTGTTGTATTCTTGTGTTTGTTGCATGTTAACTTGGCAATGACACAAGAATACAAATTACCTTTATACACAGGTGCTATCCCCAATTCTAAAGGAGATTTAAATACCGAATATATTGAACGTGGTGATTACAAACTTTTCAAAAAGGTTTCTCATCCCGACATTTCAGTTTTTTTACCTACCAAGTTAATGGCCAATGGTCAGGCAGTGGTAATCTGTCCGGGAGGAGGTTATGTTCAGTTGTCAGTTGATCTTGAGGGAACAGATATCGCTGGATATCTTAATTCAATCGGAGTAGCTGCCATAGTGTTGAAATATCGTTTGCCATCACCAGAAACTAATGTGGTTCCTTCTAAGGCTCCACTAATGGATGCCCAACGTGCCATGCGTTTGGTTCGTGCTAATGCCAGCAAATGGAATATTAACCCTAAGCAAATTGGTATAATGGGATTTTCAGCTGGTGGTCATCTTGCTTCGACTCTTGCAACCCATTTTGATTATGGTGATAAGAATTCCAAGGACACAATAGAACAAATCAGTTGCCGTCCTGACTTTATGATTCTAGGTTATCCTGTTGTCTCGTTTGCAGACACCACCGTAAGGTCAAATACCCGAAAAATGCTCATGGGAGAAAAACTGACTGAAGAAAATATTGTAGAATACTCTAATGAACTACATGTTACTGATGATACTCCTCCAGCATTTTTTATTCATGCTGACAATGATCCAGGTGTTTCTACAGCAAATACATTTATTCTTTATAAAGCCCTTAAAAAACATCATATTCCATCAGAAATTCATATTGTTTCCGAAGGGGGGCATGGTTTTGGACTGGGTTCAAATAATAAGCACGTAAACGGATGGACTGAAAGTCTAAAGTTTTGGTTAGAAAGTATTAGAAATAAATAATTAAATGAAACGAACATGTCAAAATTTAATCTACTTTGACCCACTAGGGCATGATTAAATTTTGTCATGAGAGTTCTCCCGCTAAGGCGGGACAAGCTATCTGTCAACTAAAATTAAATTATAAACAAATGAAAAGAAATAGCATATTAATATTGCTAATCTCATTTGCATTTTCATTGCAATCGCAGGAGTACAAAATCCCTTTGTACAAAGGAGAGATTCCGAATTCGAAACCCTCTGAAATATCCGAAAGATTGGTTGTGGGTGAATATACATGGCTATACGATGTTACCAATCCAGATATTTCAGTTTATTTACCTCAAAATAAGTACGCAACAGGTCAGGCAGTTATAATTTGTCCGGGAGGAGGGTATAGGTTATTGTCCTATGATAATTATGTAGAAGGAACTGATGTGGCCAGATTCTTTAACACAATAGGCATCGCTGCAATTGTTTTGAAGTATCGCTTACCGTCATTGGCAACTTCTATTGAGCCTCATAAAACGCCCTTGTTGGATGCAAAAAGAGCTCTGAGGTTAGTAAGATATAATGCAAAAAAGTGGAATATCAATCCTGATAAAATTGGAATTATGGGGTTCTCGGCTGGTGGACATCTGGCTTCAACCCTAGGTACTCATTTTGATAATGGAAATTCAGAATCAAAGGATTCTGTTGAAATGCAAAGTTGCAAACCTAACTTCATGATATTGATGTATCCTGTTATTTCTTTTACTGATTCTACTTTAGGACAATCACGAACTCGAAAAACTTTACTAGGCGACAACCCATCAAAAGATTTGTTGATTTATTATTCAAATGAATTGCAAGTTAAAGATGATACTCCACCTTGTTTTATTGCTCATGCTCAAAACGATTCTATTGTGTCCGTAAGACATTCAATATTGATGTATGAAGCTTTGAACAAAAAGAAAATATCTTCCGAAATGCATCTTCTTTCAGAAGGAGGACATGGATTTGGGCTTTCTTCCAGCAATAAGCATATTGCATCTTGGAAAAACAGTTTAGAACTTTGGTTAGAAAAAATAGATAATTCAATCAAGAACAAATAGATATGAAATTAAAGAATATATTCTTGTTGACAATTGTATTCAATTGCTCATTCCTTTCTGCTCAAGATTATAAACTTAAGCTTTATGAAAAATCAATTCCTAATAGTAAAGCTAATTCTATTGTTGAAAAGCTTGAAACGAAATACGAAGGTGCTGTCTCTGGTGTAACTATTCCTGAGATCTCTGTTTACCTTCCTACATCAAAATTTTCTACTGGACAGGCAGTTGTTATTTGTCCAGGAGGTGGATATTGGATAGAATCAATGAAATTGGAAGGTACTGATATAGCTCAATACTTAAATTCCATTGGTGTTGCAGCTATTGTTTTGAAGTATCGATTACCAATGCCAGAATCATGCATTGAACAATATAAAGTTCCTTTAATGGATGCCCAACGAGCTGTCAGAATGGTACGATCAAATGCGGTGAAATGGAAAATTAATCCAAATAAAGTTGGAATTATAGGTTTCTCAGCAGGTGGTCATTTGGCAGCAACAGTGGCGACTCATTTTGATGAAGGGAATAAAACATCTATAGACACTATTGAAAAATATAGTTCTCGTCCTGATTTTATGGCTTTGATTTATCCAGTAATCTCTATGGCTGATTCTATCACACATAAAGGTTCTAAAAGGCTTTTGTTAGGTAACTCTGCAAGTCCTGAATTAGTTAATTTGTTTTCCAATGAATTGCAAGTGAAAGAGAATACTCCTCCAGCATTCATAGTGCATGCTAATGATGATAGTGTTGTGCCTGTTGAAAACGCAATTTTGATGTATGAGGCTTTGCATAAAAAGAAAGTACCATGTGAAATTCACATATTATCTAAAGGAGAACATGGTTTTGGCTTGGGTGCCAATGATGATAAAGTGAATAATTGGACAGTGCAGTTTAGAAATTGGTTAAAATCATTGTAGAGTAGACTAGCTCAATTTATCAATTGATATTTTAAATCGAGGCATATTGTTTTTATCTTTATGCCTCATTTTTTTTTATTACCAATGATAATACGATTGAAATGCTTAAAAGACTAACAATAACGGCTAAAGAAGTGAAGTTGCTAATATGGAAATCGTAGCCTGAATGATGTGTGAATTCATTGATACACATCTTCATTCCAATAAAACTAAGAATTCCCGCCAAAGCATATTTTAAATATCTAAAATAGTCCATTATTCCACTTAAGGCAAAATAAAGTGAGCGTAGTCCAAGAATTGCAAAAATATTGGAAGTGTACACTATAAAGGGATCTTTAGACACAGAGAGAACAGCTGGTATTGAATCAACTGCGAAAATCAAATCCGAAACTTCAATGAATAACAATACTAGAAAGTAAGGTGTAGCATATAGTATTTTGTTGGATCGAACGAAAAAAACAGGTTTTGACATTTCGTCAGTTACTGGAAAAATCCTTTTGAAAGTAGTAATTACTACATTGTCGTTTGGATTGAATTCAGAGTCTTCTTTTTCAAAAAGCATTTTAATTCCTGTATAGATTAGAAATGCTCCGAAGATATACATCACCCATGCAAACTTCTGTATCAAAGTTACTCCCGCAAAAATAAAGATGGCTCTCATTACAATTGCGCCCATTATTCCCCAAAATAGAATTTTATGTTGATGTTGAGAATCTATTTTGAAGTATCCGAAAATCATGATGAAAACAAATAAATTGTCAACACTTAGTGACTCTTCAATTAGATAGCCTGTTAAAAACTCCAATGCTTTTACCTTGCCTAACAGATGATACACTCCAATATTAAAAATTACTGCCAGTCCGATCCAAAAGACACTCCACAGTAGTGCTTCTTTGACCTTGATTAATGAATCCTTTTTGTGAAATACAAATAAATCAAGAATTAACATAGTTATTACAAAAGCAATGAACCCTATCCAAAACATAATTCCAACTTCCATATTCTTTATATCTATTTTTGAAGTGTTAGCAAAAAAGAATGATCCAATATTCATATTGAATACACACTAAATGAATAATACAAAAATACAAATAAAATCTAATTTCCCAATTGATACAAAATGAATCATTTGATGTGTTGAAATAAAGGATAGATGATTAATTTGGGTTTGATATCCTTTGGAAACTAATCGGAAGATCGATTTTTCAATTAAAATGACCTCATTTTGACTAAAAAATATGTTGTAGTATATCGTTTTATGTCTTGATTTGAATATAATTATTTCATTATCTTTGTCTAGACACGAAAAGAACTTGTTGATAAATCCCTTTTTTATACCCCTTTATAAATGCCAAAGAAAAAATCACAATTAAAAACATGGTCCTTTTATTTCATCATGTTGATTTGTTTTAGTTTGTTTTCTTACCTAATAATGACACATGGTACCATTCGATTTGCAGAAGGTGATGAAATGTCTGTTTTGCCTACTCAATCTCAGGTGTCTGGATATGAAGTGTTTCAGCAATCTATATTAAATAATTTGGCAGAGCCAGCATCAATGTTGCTCTTGCAAATACTTTCGATATTAATTGTATCTCGTTTTTTTGGATTTCTGTTTAAGAAAATTGGTCAGCCCACTGTTATAGGAGAGATATTAGCAGGTATCCTATTAGGGCCCTCCCTCTTTGGTTATTTTTTCCCTGATGCATTTCATTTCCTCTTTAAACCAAGCTCATTATCAAGTTTGAGTGTGTTAAGTCAAATTGGGCTTATACTATTCATGTTCATAATAGGCATGGAGCTTGATGTGTCACAGCTTAAAGATCGCATGGGTGTAACCTATGTTATTAGTCATGCAAGTATATTGTTCCCGTATTTATTAGGTATGGGAATGGCATATTTGGTATATCAAGAGTTTGCGTATGGGTATACCGATTTTCTGTCGTTTTCATTATTTATAGGAATATCATTAAGCATTACAGCTTTCCCTGTGTTGGCGAGAATCATACAGGAAAAGGGATTGACCAAAACACATCTAGGAACTATAGCTATTGCAAGTGCAGCGAATGATGATGTTACAGCATGGTGTGTACTTGCAGCAGTAATTGCTATTGCAAAGACGGGGAGTGTGTCGAGTTCCCTTTACACCATTGTTTTTGCTATAGCTTATGTGTTATTTATGCTTGGTGTGATGAGACCATTTCTCAAACAAGTAGGCAAAATTTACAGTAATAGTGAAGTTTTGAATAAAAGCATTATTGCATTTTTACTTTTAATACTTATTTGTTCATCATTTATAACACAAATAATTGGAATACATGCATTGTTTGGTGCTTTTATTGCAGGGGTTGTAATGCCACAGCTACCAGATTTCAGACGATTGGTTGTCGAAAAAATTGAAGATGTATCTGTAACTTTGCTGTTACCACTATTCTTTGTATTTACAGGATTGAGGACTGAAATAGGTTTACTTAACACGCCCCATCTATGGTTTATATGCGGTATTTTTATTATTGTAGCAATAATTGGTAAATTTTTGGGAGGTGCGTTTTCGGCACGACTTCTAGGTGAGAACTGGAAAGATAGTCTTTCGCTAGGGATATTGATGAATACTCGTGGATTGATGGAGTTAATTGTTTTAAATATTGGCTACGAAATGCATATATTACCACCACCAATTTTTGTGATGTTGGTTATAATGGCCTTGATTACCACTTTTATGACTACGCCAGTATTGTCATTTATCAATAAGGTTTTCCCTAATAAGAATTTAAAAGAAGAATACATACGTCAACAAGCACAAGGTGTATTTAAAGTATTGGTGGCTCTTGGTAATCCTGAGAATGGACGCAATCTAGTAAATGTTGCTAAAACATTACTCGATGGAGCAAAAAACAGCCTTTGGGTAACCGCAATGCACATTACACCTGGTACTGATACTAATCCCATACACGGAGAGCAATATGCCAATGAAAGCTTTGTAGGGATTAAAACAGAAGCAGAACGATTAAAAATTCCGTTGACCACCGAATATAAAGTCACAGATAATATCGAACTTGGAATTATCAAAAATGTTAATCAGAACAACTATGACTTTTTACTTGTTGGGGCAGGGGTATCGTTATCTGGGATTCCATTTTTGGAGGAAAGTAAATGGTTTCAAAAGATAAAATGGCTAAATAATTTTATAAATAGGATATCGAGTAAACAAACTTTGTTTTATCCAGGTTCATTAATTCGAGATAAGACAAAGTATTTTATAGAAAATAGTAATTGTAGTGTTGGTGTGTTTGTAAACAGAGGGTATATGTCCATCACCAATACTGTTATATTATTAAACTTTGAAGAAGATGAGTTCCTATTAAGATATGCTCGCAGATTGATGAGGAATAATACTTATGTTACGATTCAAATTCTGGATTTAAATCGATTGATATTTTCAAGTGAACGAATACGTGAGGGTATTCAAAAATTGAAACAAGAATTCCCAGAAAATGTAAAAGTGAATAAGTTGTCGCGATATTCGTCGAGTGTACTTACTCGTTATAGTTTTATGCTTATAAGCTACCCTACTTGGAATGAACTTTCATTATCAGATAGAAAAGAACTAGTGAATATCCCATCTACAGTTATAATTAGTAAAAGGCCAAGTCGTTTTAGAGGAATGTCGTCTATGGGAAAACCAGATTTGAATAATGTCGATTTTTCCTTACGCAAGGAAAATAATATTTATTCTAAGCCCATTGATCCTTATTCAAGTAGGATATAAGAAATAGTTGAATTTGATCGAATAGCAGGTGTTATTTGATCGAATTCCATCCTTGAGCCTTGAGTTGAATCTCCTCACCTTCACGGCCAATCAGATGTAGACCAAGTGCCGATTTGGTTGCATGGCCTATGATGGCAATACCTTCCATAGTTACGATTTTATCGTAGTCTTCTAGCGATGCCGTAAATAGTAGCTCATAATCCTCACCACCGTTGAGTGCTGCGGTGACGATGTTCATATTAAGCTCCTCGGCCATCACAGCAGCTTGATAATTGATAGGAATTTTGTCCTCATAAATACGACAGCCAATATTACTTTGGGTGCAGATGTGGAAAAGTTCTGAAGATAAACCATCCGATACATCCATCATTGAAGTTGGTACTATGCCATTCTGGGCAAGGAGTTCGATAATGTCTTTTCTCGCTTCAGGTTTTAGTTGGCGTTGTAGTATATAGTCTTTGCCTTCAAAATCGGGTTGAGCATCTTCATTTCCCGAGAAAGCAATTTTTTCTCTTTCCAACAATTGTAGTCCCATGTATGCTGATCCCAAATCGCCGGTAACACAAATTAGATCGTTCTCATTAGCGCCATTTCTATAAACAATTTTATCGGCATCACCCTCTCCAATACATGTAATGCTTATGGTCATACCTGTAAGTGAAGCAGAAGTGTCACCACCAATTAAATCAACTCCATATTTAGTACAAGCAAGCTTTATACCCGCATATAGTTGCTCAAGATCTTCTACTGAAAATCGCTTTGAAATACCTAACGATACGGTCAATTGCTTAGGAAATCCGTTCATGGCATAAATGTCAGAAAAATTGACAACAGCAGCTTTGTAGCCTAAATGCATAAGAGGCACATATACTAAATCGAAGTGAATTCCTTCCAGAAGTAAGTCGGTTGTAACAAGTACTTGCTTATTAGAATAGTTTAATACAGCAGCATCGTCACCTATCCCTTTTAAAGAGGACGCATTGGTTAGTTTGAATTTTTCAGTAAGATGCTTGATTAGTCCAAATTCACCTAAAGTTGCTATTTCTGTTCGTTTCATGGAAGATTTATTAGTTGTGATCGTTGACCAAAACTCACTGTTATAAAAATTAATTGTGCATTTGGTTCAAAAAAAACGGATTTTATTTATATCAGATAGACACTACAGAAACAACTAGATGATCTATATTTTCTATCAAAAAAATAAGTATAGTAGCTACCGATTAAATCGGAATCATTAATTTTTCAATTTGAGCCCACATTAAGCAAATGCCCAATATGTCCCCAAAATACTGATTATACGCAGCTAATTTTATCGATACGTGTTTGGTGACGTCCGCCTTCGAAGTCAGTAGCAAAAAAGGTTTCTATCATTTGAAATGCTTCTTGTTCGGAAATGAATCTAGCAGGAAGTGAAAGTACGTTAGCATTGTTGTGTTGGCGAGCCAGTGCTACAATTTCGTTGTTCCAGCAAAGTGCCGCTCTGATTTTTTGGTGTTTGTTGACGGTCATGGTGATGCCGTTGCCACTACCACAGATGGAGATGCCGAAGTCAAATTCTCCATTTTCTACAGCCGATGCCATGGGGTGAGCATAGTCGGCATAATCGCAACTTTCGGCTGAGAAAGTGCCAAAGTCTCTGAACGTGGTTACATTTTTGGATTGTAAATAAGTTAGCACTTTTGCTTTAAGATCAAAGCCTGCATGATCGCTACACACGGCAATTTTTTGTTCGTTTATTGGTTTCATCTGTTTATAATTTAATTTTAGTTGTCAGATGTAACTCTCATGACAAAATTTAATCATGCCCTAGTGGGTCAAAATAAATTAAATTTTGACATGCTCGTTTCATGTGTTTAAAAATTATCCACTGTATCCACCACCGGGTATAAGTGGGTGTAAAGGAGTAAGTGTTTTATTTTAGATACAAAAGTAGCAATTTTATTTCGTTTTTTTGTACTTAGCATTGAGCCTTACATGTACATATTCGTTTCGTAATTCTGCCAAAGCAAGTTCATCTAATGGATTGAGATTTTTTTTGAACCTTTGATAATCAGTGTTGATGTAATGGTCGAATTTTTTGTCAGCGTTTTCCCATTCTTTTTCGGTGTAGTTATTTGCGTTTTGTTCAGATTCGGATACAAAATCACTAAAAGCTTGGATGTAATCGTCTTTAGTATAAAGGGCGTCGCAGCTTATCATAAGCAGTGATAAAATCGAAAAGAAAAGGAAGTGTTTTCGAAACATAAATATGTAGTTTTTAGGTTTATGAAATATTGAAAAATAAAATAGAAAACATGAGCTGTATAATATTTTACTTGAATATAAAGTTAACAAGTAATTATAGCCAAAGTTAAATATGAAAGTAATTATTGCCGAAGGCTTAATTGTATAAAGCTATCCAATAAATACAAATACCTTTATTTATACATTCTAATCTTGTCTATTGCCTTTATTAATTCGGAGGCATTGCGGATGAGAGTATCAATATTTTGTTGCATTTGATTGTTTTCTGCTTGTATGGATCGTAATTGAGTAATAGAATATTTGAGGTGTTGTTCAGCTTCGTCCAGTAGGTGCATGTCATTTTTCATTGCAGACAGTTTACCATTTTGTTTTTTGAGTAAGGAACCAAAGGTGTTGAATACATCAGCTCCTTTTTTGAAAGTAGTGGCGGCTGCATTGTACTGTTCGCGGGTGCTGTTAGAGTGTATCACGGCTAGGTGGCGTTCAACTTGTTGTACATGTTTGTCAATCAGCTGGTTTGTAATACCCGCTTGTTTGACTCGAAGAATTTCTAGTTTGAGATTGTCAGTAGTATTCCGCTCTAGGTAAGCTTTGATGCTGTCCTTAAAGTTGAAATTTGAATGCGATACAGCTTTCCTAAAATCACCTTTCTGTGCCTCAAAGTGTGTTATTGGAATACTAGAAAATTGCCAGATGGGGTCGAAGGGTAGGTGAGTAAGTACAAATTTATGTGGAGCTACTAGAAAGTACATGTCACGAAAACGGTTGTAATACTTTCCGTTTTGGGCGTATCCAGCAGACCAAGTGATGTCTAGCATGGCGAAATGACCGTCTATTTCAACGGCATTCCAGGCATGACTTAAATGTGAAATATGTCCAATGGAATCGCGAGTATAGCCACTTATAACCCAAGATTGGATACCCACAGCATCACAACAGGCTTTGAATAGTTCGGCATAATGCTGACACAAACCAGTTCGTTTGGATAGAACTTCGTTTACTAGACTGTTTGTGTTGGTGTATTGTTTAGGAACACCCACAGATGTATAATCGTATTTGATGTTGTGAGCTATCCAAATGTAAAAAGCCCTAATTTTTTCTTGATCAGTTGTAAGGTTGCGGCTAAGATGATGCGCAATATCGGCAGCAGTGTGTAGACTCGTTGGTACAGAGATGGCATTTTTATCAATGGATGTGAAATCGGTTGCCAAACAAGTAGATTTCCACCATAACAAAGCAAGTAAAAGCAGATAATATCGGATTGTATTCATAAGTGATGATGCTTGAATGGCAAGTATTACTTTTTTGAGTAAAAAATATTGAATTAGGGGTCGAAACATTGATAAACAATGATACGCCCATCCGTTTCAAGTTCAATAGTGAATGTGTCACCTTCGGCTTCGTTCAAAGTACCTTTCCACCACGATGACAATTTGCGACTTTGAATCTCATATTTTAGACCTTTTGTGGAAATAACACAATCGTATGACATTGAAAAAATGGATACCTGTTGTCCTTTCCATGCTTTAAATGCTGTGGTAGTAACAATGGGAGTAAAGACACCAAAATCTGAAATCATGGTGACATGCTCTAATTTAGGCAAATAATAATGCAGTAATGAGATATTTGCTAAGGCGTGGTCTTCTCTTAGACCTCCAGCGCCAAGAATAATCATGTTTTTGCACGATTTTTTCACTGCAAATTCAACCGCTTTTGTAAGGTCGTTGCTGTCTTGGTCTGGGATATGAATAATTAGATCGCTCCATTCATTTTTTATCGTTGGTGATATACTGTCGAGATCTCCTACAATGTAATGGGGTTTGATGCCGTGAAGCATAAGAGTGCTCGATGCGCCGTCGCAACAAACCAGAAGTGGGGCTGAACGTATGATGTCTATTAATTCCTTTTTTTGCGGAAAAAGTCCGTTGGCAACAACTACCACATCTATGTCTGAATTGAAAATCATAGATTAAATTTTATTTGAAAATCCCACATATTTTTTCTTTTACTAAAGTGTCATGCTTTTTCTGTTCTGACTTTGTTCCATTCCCAAAAACCATACCATGAAAGAATAAAGTAGATTAGAAATAGTACAGCCGTAGGGTATAAGCCTTTCCAACAGAATACACCGACTGAAAATCCATTGACAAAAATCCAGATATACCAATGATAAATATATTTTTTTGCCAACATCCATGTTCCAACAATACTCATGGATGTAATAATACTGTCATGATAAGGGATTTCTGAGTCAGTATATCGTTTCAATATAAATGAAAGTGTTGCATAAAAGATAATGGTGACAACAATCAAAACAACTGCCATTTTTAACGTCAAAGTAGGGTAGTTGCTACCTTCTGTACTTGCAGACTTTTGGCTATTGGTTTTCCATTTCCAGTATCCATATATGCTGATGAAGCTATAATAAAGATTAAGGCACATATCGGCATATAATCTGCTACTCATAAATACAAAAACATAGACTGCTGTGCTTACAAAGCCCATGATCCACATGGATGCTTGTTGTTTTATTTCTAATCCAATGTATATCAAACCTGTGATGACACCGAATATTTCCAACCAATGTGTGCTTAAATAGTCAATAAACATAAATGAGAAAATTAGCTGATTGAATCACAAAGTAGAACCGTATAGTTGAGTTCGCTTCTGTAAAACTTGTACCTGACAAATGAGAAGTCAGACGAGTACGGTTATAGTTTTCTGGATAGCCTTATATAGGTTTTAGATTAGAATTGTTCTCTAGCCTTCTTTGGCAGACCAGCTATCACTAAATAATACGAATCCATAATCATATCTCGTATCATTTTTTGTGTGATGGATTCGTCAATAATAATAGTGTTCCAGTGCTTTTTGCTAAGATGATATCCTGGAAAGATGTTACTAAATTGCTCTCTTAGTGCTAATGCTTTTTCTGGATCACATTTTAGAGATATAGATGTGTTTTCTGATTCCAATGGAATAAGGGCAAACATTTTTCCTCCTACTTTCATTACCAGAGTGGTTTCGTCAAAAGGAAATGTTTCTTCAGCCCCTTTTAACGATTTGCAAAAACTGTGTAATTCTTCAAGGTTCATGTTTTTAGTAAAAGAGTAAACAAGTTAACCAATTAACCCACCTGTGATCCGTTGGATACGGAATCTTTGGGCTGTATCAATACCAGTTTACCATCTGCATCTTCGACAGAAAGAATCATGCCTTCGCTCATTATACCTCTGAGTTTACGAGCTTCAAAGTTGGCAATAAAACAAACTTGAGTGCCTATCAGTTCTTCAGGATTGGGATAATGTTGGGCTATTCCCGAAAGAATGGTTCTATCTTGAAGTCCATCAGCAATGCGGAATTGCAGCAACTTGTCGGCTTTAGGTACTTTTTGGCAATCGAGTACTGTCCCTACACGTATGTCCATTTTCTGAAAATCTTCGAAAGCAACAGCGTCTTTTATCTGATTGGCTTTGTGATTTTCGGCTTCGTTCGCTTTTTTTGTATCCAGCAATTTTTGTACTTGTAGTACTACGGTTTCGTCTTCTATTTTGTCGAATAGTAATTCGGCTGTACCAAGAACAGAGCCAGCTTCCAGTAGGTTTAATTTTCCTAGATCACTCCAATTAAAGGTTTTCATGCCAAGCATTCCCCTTAGTTTGGATGCAGTGAAAGGTAGGAATGGTTCGAATGCTATAGCAAGATTTGCCGCTATCTGTAAACTGAGGTGCATGATGGTAGCGACGCGATCCATATCTGTTTTAGCCACTTTCCAAGGTTCGGTGTCGGCCAGATATTTGTTGCCGATTCGCGCCAAATTCATTGCCTCTTTCAAGGCGTCTCTGAATTTGAAGTTGTCAAGAAGTTTTTCCAACTCTGATTTTACCGATGAAAATTCATCAAGGGTTTGTGTGTCGTAATCGGTGAGTTGACCCAAGGATGGCATTTTATTATCAAAGTATTTTTGAGTAAGTACCATCGCACGGTTGATGAAATTGCCGAATATTGCAACTAATTCATTGTTGTTGCGAGCCTGAAAATCTTTCCATGTAAAATCATTGTCTTTGGTCTCGGGAGCATTGGCTGTAAGTACATAGCGCAATACGTCTTGTTTGTTAGGAAAATCTACTAAATATTCGTGTAGCCACACTGCCCAGTTGCGTGAGGTAGAAATTTTATCGCCTTCAAGATTAAGAAATTCATTGCCAGGAACGTTGTCTGGTAGGATGTAACTCCCCTCAGCTTTTAGTACCGCAGGAAACACGATGCAATGGAATACAATATTGTCTTTGCCAATGAAATGAAGCAGACGAGTGTCATTATCTTTCCACCATTTTTCCCAGCTGTCAGGCAATAATTCTTTGGTGTTAGAGATATATCCTATCGGAGCATCAAACCATACATAAAGTACCTTGCCATCTGCACCAGCCACCGGCACGGGTATTCCCCAATCAAGATCACGACTTACGGCACGTGGTTGTAATCCCATGTCCAACCAGCTTTTGCATTGTCCATACACGTTGGCTTTCCACTCTTTGTGTTCGTCAAGTATCCATTGGCGTAACCATGTTTCGTGTTGATCCAAAGGGAGGTACCAGTGTTTGGTTTCGCGCATCACAGGGACGCTGCCGCTGATGGCCGATTTAGGGTTGATCAAATCGGTAGGATTCAGTGATGTGCCACATGCTTCGCATTGATCACCATAGGCATTTTCATTGCCACAATGCGGACACTTTCCTGTGATATAACGGTCGGCAAGAAATTGCTGTGCTGTTTCGTCGAAATACTGCTCGCTGGTTTTTTCAATAAAGCCACCTTTCTCCTCGATGGTTTTAAAAATATCCGATGCAAGTTGACGGTGAGTAGGAGAGCTGGTTCGTGAGTAGATATCGAATGAAATACCGAATTCTTCGAACGATTGTTTAATTATACCATGATAACGATCCACAATATCTTGAGGAGTTACACCCTCTTTTTTTGCCTTGATGGTGATAGGTACTCCGTGTTCGTCAGATCCACCGATAAACAATACCTCTTCGCCTTTGAGTCGAAGGTAACGAACATAAATATCAGCTGGAATATATACTCCAGCTAAATGACCAATGTGAACAGGTCCGTTGGCATAAGGCAGTGCTGAAGTGACTGTGGTGCGTTTGAAATGCTTCATGATGTGAAATTATGAGAATTTGTTTTAGCAAGGTGCAAAGATACAAATTCAAATTAGAAATAACAATTTACGTCCAACTTGTAAAGTTACCTCCATTCAAAAAACCAAACCCGAATAAATCATTAGATGTTTTGAAAAAACACACGAATGATTCCATGAGGGTAAACCCCGCTCTAAATTAGTACAAGGGGTTTGAAAAAAGACTTGAGGACTAATTATGCCGACTGAGCATTTTCTGATACCTAATTTCGGTTTAAGTGTGAAGTTTGCTAGTCGCGATTCTCTATTCACCCCTTTAATCTTGAAGATTGTGTCAGGAAAAGTTACATATAATGAAACGAGCATGACAAAATTTAATCTACTATGACGCACTAGGGCATGATTAAATTTTGTCATGAGAGTTCTCCCGCTAAGGCGGGACAAGCTATCTGACAACTAAAATTAAATTCTAAACAGATGAAAATCTATTTAGAATTAATCATTATAAATATTGAAAAATTGAATGCCATGTCTTTTTAAGATAGAATTATGATTAATAAATATTCTGGGTTATTATAATTCCTTGTGATCTGCATTGATAAAAATACAATATTTTATGAATTCGAAAATTGGAAAATAGCAAATGGCAAATGGATTGTTAAGTAGAATGGTTGAGTTGTGAAAATTAGGCTTATATTCTAAAAATTTACAATGTTTACATTAAGTAATGCTAATTGCACTGTTTATGAATTCGAATGATTAGTGTTTTTATATTAAAATTATATTACAATTTTTATTTATTATTAATATTAAAGCGGAATTTTATAGTTTTGTGATTGTTTTTTAAATCGTTCTTTTTATCACATTTTGGATCAATATTAGAAACAGTATTAATAAGGTAAACTTGAATCTATACAGTTTAAAATATTGAATTAATGTGATATAGGGTACACAAATCAATTTTCCAGAATTGATAAATTATTGTAAACCTCAATATTAGCTGTTTAAATATTTGCAATCATATTTATTTCCTTAAATAACAAAATAGTAATGACATCAAGATCCTTATTTTTAATTTCACTTTTTGTTTGCTTATGTTTTCGTACTCAAGCACAAAAATCAGCGCCAGTTTTACCTGTAGCTGTCTCATTGGTTCAACCCGTCGTTTGGTTACAAACTGTTCCTGTAGGCACCGATCTGAATGGAAAATATACTTGGAAGGATTTAAGAAGTGCCGATACGTTGCTTCGCAACTATGATAGTAGAGGAGCAGCATATGGTAAACAATATGAAGTGGCTAGAAGTAAAGTACGCAACTATAATTTTCACCCTGCTATGCAAGTCAACGATAGCAATGTAAGCATGCAAGTGCTTATCCGAAATTCCAATCTTGCTCAAGCAACTATAATGGGAGTATGGGGAGTTCAAACCGACCGCAAGACCACCACCGAGTTGAAAACAGATGGATACCTGATGGCGCTCCACGGAAGGCCCAAAGAGGGAGTCATCTTTACCAAAAATGCTGCAGTGCCGTCTGGTGTAGGTTCCAGTTCGGTAGAATATGGTGGCACAGTACCCAACCTGATGTATCAGAAAGACCAGGTGGATGTATCCGAGCAGCTGTTTCATGAGAAGGCATTGCGCATAACCACCTTTACAAAGGCAAACAGACCATGTACTTCTATCTGGGGTGAAGAGCAAAGTGCTGTACTCACAATGGGGAATAAAGTGGATGATGCTAATGTTAGTTACACATCAAACTACGATTTGAAATGGAAGGATTATGCATCTTTTAAAGGACATGTTCCCGAATTGATGGTGTTTAATCGCCTGTTGACTGTTTCGGAACAGCATATCTATGAAAGTTATATGGCACTGAAGTATGGGATTAGCATCGAGAATAATTATATATCTGCCACAGGCAAAGTGTTGTGGGATACCAAGGTCAATATTACATATAAGAACCGCATAGCTGGATATGGCCGTGAAGATGTGCTGCATCTGAACCAGCGAATGACCACCACATCCTGCGAAGAATCGCCCTACTATAGTGAAATGTATGATTCTAATGATTCTACTGATCTGAACAATGTAGCAGGTCTTTCATCTCGCTACAGACTACTGGCTATGGGTTGCCAATCTGTGGATACATTGAATGATGGGCAGTACCTTATCTATGGCGATGATGGAGGCAGCATCCAACTGGCGGCTACTAACTTTGGTAGTGCCATGTCCAGAAAATGGATGGTAAATACAGATAAAGCTACTACGAACCAACCACGCAACTGGTTGGAGCTATCCTACTACTGCAAGAGAGCCTCAGATTTTGAGCTCAACAAAGACATCACTTATCTTATAATTGACCGATCGGGAACAGGTGATTTTACCAATCCCGAATTTTACCAAGCCGACCACTGTGATACAGTTAGGTCAAAAATAGTATTCAAAGATATAGTGTGGGACAATGATAAAAATGGAAAAGACCTCTTTACTTTCGGGTACAAGATTCCACTTAGTCAAGCACCCAAAACCAATGTTTCACGCTATGATGGTTACGGTATAGATGATAATGGTAGTCAAGCTAATGGAGGAAATGCGATTAATACTATCAAAGCGTTTGTTAAGGATAGAAACACAGTGGCGGTAGAGATGTACTTTGATAAACCAGCACCTAGTACAGTGATGATCTATGATGTAGCTGGCAGATTGGTTTATCACAAAGTATATGAGCCTGTCAATCATTCAATCACTGACGATATAAAGATGGACTATCCAGGTATGTATGTAGTAAAAGTGGTGTCGGCAGTGATGAGTATGACCCAGAGAGTGATGGTGAATAATTAACAATTAACAATTAATAATTTAGGACAAAGATATTTAACCACATACGCACATGGAAAAATCAGCAATGAGGGTGACATAAGTTGCATGTAAAACGATGAATCTTGATGCAAGTTTCCGCAAAGTCGGAAGCTCCTATGTGTGATTGTCAAAAATCTAGTTTTTAACGCTATGTCTCTATGTGGTTGAGGGGTTTGCCCCCTAAATCCCGATGGGGAGTTAAAGAGCCAAGAATGCATAACCACATGGTTTTCATTTATCAGGAACTTTTTTGACAACAAAATATTGAAATTTATACAACTCACTGTTAAAACAAACATTTGTTTTGAGCAGTAAAAAAACAACAAAATAAAACAAACATGAGGTCTATCAACAGAAAGCGAATTGGTTTAGTGTTATTGATTGTAGCAGGGTTTGGTGCTGCTATTCTTACTTCTACAGGTCAGTCATCCATTCACCATGCAGGTGGTGGGTCTGTGGGAATTTCCACTCTGACACCCACCGTGTCACAGCAATCCAGCTCCAGAGCCAAGCACAAATCCACCCGTCACGCCCAATCAACTGTGTATCCAGTTCAGCACAGTTTGGTGGACAGTCTATCGCAGACATTCGCACAGGTTAAACGGGTGATGATACTCTCTACTCAGAAAGCGGGTGTGATTGGCAAGTATGAGGGACATACCTTTGACAATCCTGCCGACAATGTGTTTACCATCCAACTGGATCACCAACCCGCTGCATCGGACAAGGTCTTTCTTACCTATCAACTAACAGGTATCAGTCACTATAGCGGTGTGTCTTGCAGTGTGAATGATCGATTAGCTATGGGAGGCTATCTTGCCAAGAAAAGCACCGAAACCACTTTTCAACGTATACAGCTTCATGCCTCTTGGTTCAAAAAGGGAGACAACCGCATAATGTTCAGTTTACCTGCAGAAGCTGATTTTGGATGCAAGATCAGTGACCTCAGCTTGGAGATAGAACACGGTGTGGACACCAATCCTGTGGTGATACATGCACCCTCTGCTTTGCTCAATGGCAAAGCCTATATACATGGCTACCTTGCCCACCAGTCTCTGTCAGGAGTTCGTACCTTAGCTATAGACGGTGCTATCGTTAAGGTGCATGATGGAGAGTTTGAGACCATTGTATCGACAACAACACAGATGCCTGTTTCCATCATCGCCCAGGATACTGCAGGAACACCTTACAGTACTACCCTACTTTTTGCGACCAATGAAGTGGCTGACGCTGAATTCCCTTTAGAAAAACAAGGTGTATGTCTAAGTCAGGCTTTCAATGTGGGTGAAGCCACCACGCTAGGTGCGGACAATGTGCTGCTCAAAGTCACAGAGCAAGCACTCAAATCTACGCAGCAACTATCGGTGACAGCACTACGTGATGTGGACTTGCCAGCACTGGATATGGGAATGAACAATGTGACAGCAGCACACCAAGGCTATCGGTTTTTGCCACATGGAGAGCATTTCAATGCAGGAGCCACAGTGTCGTTAAAATATGACCGCACCAAGATACCTACAGGCTATACCGAGAACGATATTCGTACCTACTACTTTGACAATGATAGTCGTCACTGGGTGGCGTTGGATCGTGATACGTTGGATAAATCCCTTTGTATGGTGGTATCCAAAACAACGCATTTCACGGATATGATTAACGGTATCATCAAAGTGCCCGAGTCGCCCCAAACACAAGGCTTCACCCCTACGATGATGAACGACATCAAGATAGCCGACCCAGCCTCCAAGATACAGGTGATAGCACCACCCACGCCTAATAACACAGGCTCAGCCAATCTCAACTACCACATAGAAGTGCCTCCAGCACGGAATGGCATGTCACCCGACCTGAATATCTCTTACAACAGCGATGGCGGTAGCGGATGGTTGGGCGAAGGATGGGATCTCAACGTATCGTCCATAAAAGTTGACACCCGATGGGGAGTGCCAAGGTATGATTTGACCAAAGAAACTGAAACATATAGTATGGATGGGATGATGCTTGGAACATACCGCTTTGGGGGAGATACAACCAATTATAGAAAGGTGCATGTTCCACATAGTGTACTATGTCAAACTGAGACATATCGACTAGAAAATAGATTGTTTTATCCCCGAATAGAAAATAACTTCAGTAGAATTGAAAGAATTCAGATTGATTATAGCACACAAAATAAGTTTACACAAAACTATTATTGGCTTGTAACAGACAAGAAGGGTACAAAGTATTATTATGGAAGAGATGTTTCTGGATTCGATGATGCTACATTGAGTGGGTCAGTTTCTAGAAGTACAAAAGATAAAACCATAAATGATAACGTTATGACAGAATGGAGATTAAAACGAGTAGAAGATCTTCATGGTGATTATGTGCAATATAACTACGAAACAGACAATGAAGTAATCGGTGATCCAAGTGATCCAACCAAACAATTAACTTCAAAAGCAATTTATTTAAGCAGTATTGTCGTTGGAGAATCAAAGGTAAGTGATGCATTACAGAGCAGTAAAGTACTTTATCGAGTGTATTTCTATAGGGGAAGCAATAAACAAAAAAAATCATATAGTGCTAGATATGGATTTTTAACATCAAATTTTAAATTACTTGATAGCGTTAAAGTATTATGCGAAGGAAAACCTCTAAGAAAGTATGCGTTTAAATATCAAGTTGGGCAGTTTAATGTAGATTTGTTACAAAGTATTACACAATATGATGATTTAAACAAGATTGTTTCATTTAATCAAATGAATTATTTTGATGATTTAAAATCAAATAATAGTAACAATTTTAAAGAATCCATATCGATAGAAAAATGTAACTATGATAAAGGATTTCTAAAAAATATTCCTACCAATTTACTAACTCAAAAATACTTCACTAATGGTTCTTCAATCGGTTCTACCTCAAGTAATGGGTTCTCATCCAATTTGTATTTGGGTCTAGGATGGGGAAGTGATTATATCTCAAATCAGTCTTCTGTAGGGTTAAATATTGGTTATGGTGAATCTGAAACCAATGTTAATACGACTCTGATTGACATGAATGGAGATGGGCTTGTTGATCAGGTGTATTTAGATGATAACAGAATCAAGTACAAACGTCAAAATTTTGAAACAGATACTTCGCCGACAACCTTTGATGCTCCAATAGAATTAGTTGGAGCACCATCTGTTTTCTCAAAAACAAAATCAACTACTGTAACAGGAGGTGGAGATGCGAAGTTGTATTCAGCAGCAATTTCTGTTAATGGTTCATTTACAAATTCTAAAACATCAGTATATTTTAGTGATGTCAATAATGATGGACTGGTTGATATTGTTCAAGATGGAATAGTGTATTTTAATTTGAATGGTATAAATTTCTCAACGAGTAGTGAAGCAACTTTAAATCCTATTACCAATTCAAGGACGGCAACCGCTACAGGTTCTAAACCCATACCGAAAAGCGATCAGAATTCAAGGATAGCCAGTGTTTCTCCTTTACAGGATGTGGTAAGAATGTGGGAAGCTCCTTATAATGGTAAAGTAGATATTTCTGGTGTGGCTAAGTTGCTAGATCCTGTGAAATTAGGACTAGATACTACCGGCCTAAGCATCTCTGATGGAGTATATGTTACAATAGAAAAAAATGGAGTAAGTCTGCTTCGTAATTTATTACAACCTAATTATTTTCTGACAGGCACAGATATGAATGTCTCCAATTTGTTTGTGAATAAAGGTGATGAAATAGTTTTCAGACTACAAAGTGGAATTGACTCAGACGAAAAATACATGAATGGCTTTTGTGATATCATAAAATGGAACCCAAAAATTAGTTACAGTTCAGTCAAAGTAGGTAAAACAGATTTGCCCTCTTATTTGGTTTCTAGTTCACGTCGAATTCCAAATGGTCTCCAACTTAATTTTGATCCAGTATCTGACTTTCTTATGTCAAAATATGGAGTTAATCAAATAGATACAACCAATGCTGATATTTCAACAATAAAATTTCACACTCATTTTGAAAAGCCTCAAACGATCGATGAAATAACTTTAAATATATATGTTTCAAATGATTCAATGGTGTATAATGCTGATAGTGGTAAGTATGTAACCAATACAAATTTCATAAATAAACAGCTTGTTTTTACCCAAAAATTTGATCCTTCTTCTACTTTTAATGGACACTTATTTCATAATGTTTTTGACAACAGTAGTATTAAAGGGAGAAATTTTTACTTTGAGATAAGCTCTAACACCAATGAGGATTGGCAAAAATTAAAATGGCGACCTGAAATAGGATATTATAACAAACAAAAGCAAAAAGACACAGTTGAATATGCTGGAGTGAAGTATTGTGTATATACTAAAGAGCTTCAAGCTCCGGATTCGATTTTTTACAGTAGACCTGGTAATGATAATGTCATAATTAGTTTTAATAGTTCTGGTGATTTTGGTGATTTATATATACGATCAAACACAGCAAATGGATATCATAAAATCACATATCCTTATAAAGATAAAACACTTAATCTAGGTACGCCAATAAATGGTCAATATCTACAAATAGTTGCATTTACAAAAAGTAAAAATGATTTTTATATCCCATTGAGTTGTAATATCAGCTATACTTTAAACGCTGCTCCCACAATCATTCCTAATAACAATAAAACTAAAGCTTTTTTTGAGAAAGTAGAACTAAAAGATGCCAGAATTAGAGTCCTAGGACTAGATGAGTTTACAGGCTTGGGTACTGGATGGAAAGGTTGGCGTCAATTTGAATTTAATGCCAATACACCAATGAAAAGTCAAAATCCGATTGACATTAAATCCTTACAATTGCCAGTTGATTCAAATAATATTACACTAGATAAAATTCCATTTTTCCCAATAGGACCTGATTTGGTTACAAAAACTTATTGGAAGGGATTGAATGATAATATTCTTATTAAAGGTGATACCATCATAAGTAATAGGCTTAACGCTAGAGCTATACAAGGTTCGGTTTCAGAGCGTTTGTCTAAAGATAGTAAATTTAACGCAAGTAAGCCACCGATAGATATGGCAATGTCCCCTTCACAAAGCTCTAATAAAGATTTTATTAAAAATGATGCCCCAATATTAGAAACACAAAATAATAGTTATGGTGGAAGCGCTGGAGCTCAATTTAATATAGGAACATTTTCAGGTGTAGGTCCTTTTTTAAATTTTGCATTTGGCACAGGAGAAGCATTGTCTTCATATATAGATATGAATGGAGATGGGGTGCCAGACAATGTGATTAAATCAAATTCAAATGAATATACAATATCTTATACAAATCCGAAAGGATATAAAGACGATGAAATTTATTTAGTTACAGATGGAGTTCATAATTCGAGCTCTACAAGTTATGGTGGAAGTAGTTCATGTCAAGTTAAACACGCTGTTTCTATGACTACTGCTGCTACTTCTACAGAAAAATCTGATGCAAATTCAAGTACTTCAGCTAGAATGGCAGAAACCAGCATTGGAGGTGGAAAGAATATTGGTTTTGATGACGTGAAAGTCACTTACATTGATATGAATGGTGATGGGCTACCTGATAAAGTCATAAAGGATAAAGATGTGCTAGTCTATTTCAACTTGGGTTATAGTTTTTCTACAACAGGAATAAGCTGGGGTAATAGTGACATACAGCATGGATATGCCACAGCATCAAATTTGGGAGGGGGACTAGGTCTTGATATTCAAAATGGATCTTTCAAATCAGGATTAGGTTTTGCTAGTAGTGAATCCAATACTTCCTATATATTGCATGATATGAATGGAGACGGACTGCCAGATATAGTCAAGTGCAACAGTAATGTTGTTAAAGATATTTTGGCTGATATCATAGACGATATTTACTCTTCAGTAAATATTGTGAAGAATCTAATTGTAGGAAAAGAAACTCTAGGAAAAGATTCTAGAATCAAAATTCAAGCTACAGATATTAATCCGACTGAGTTAATTGAGAACATAGTGTCTGTAAGTTTTAATACTGGATCAGGATTTGCTTCTCCAATAACATGGTTAAAAGGGAAAGCAAATGATGTAAGAATTTCCAAAAACGTATCATCAACTCAAAGTTTCAATAGAGCATTAACAGTCAATTTCCCATTGCTATTAACTGGAGCCAAATTAGTGATAAATCCATCTCATAGTAAATTCACTACTTTATCTACTCAAATGAATGATATAAAAGACTTTGATGGTGATGGATATGCTGACTTGATAACTTCTCAAAGTGGTAGTGATCAGTTGAAGGTAACTAGATCAAATATAGGAAAAACCAATAAACTTAAACAAGTAACAAACTCATTGGGCGGAAGTTTCTACATGCATTATAAGAGGTCGTATCCTACTACCAAATTTCCTTGTGGTAAATGGATAATGGACTCACTTCGTATAGTAGATGGAATTGCCATGGATGGCCCAAATCAAGAACTGGCTATTTCATATTCAGAAGGATATCAGGATAGAAATGAAAAGGAGTTTCTTGGATTTTCTAAGGTGGTGTTAAAATTTCTTGACCCTCAGAAAAATGAACTTAGAACTGTCGAAAATAGCTACTTGAATAATACCATTTATGACAAAGGGTTATTGGAATACTCAGCGTTAAAAGCAAACAATTCCATAATTAAATCAGACTCATCCATATATTTAAACTATCTAGTAAAAGGTAATACTTTTAGTCCATTAGTGTTCAATAATGTTACATTGAAAAGAGACACAAACACACCTTATTTTGAACCATATATAGCATATCGTCCACTTCAAACGAATATCTCATATCAATCTTATAATAATAAACAAGAAAAAACATCAATTACTGAATATGAATATTTCGTAAATCGAAAGAATGAGATGAAAAGCTATGGGGAACTGAAAAAAATCTCACATGCAGAGGCTGGATTAGTAAACTACAATGTTGAATATTCATACAGCAATAACGTACCTTGTGTAGCCTCGAAAAATGTGCATGGTGTACCAACTAAAATCAAAGTAAGTGGTAGTAGTCCTGATGGACAATCTAATACGATTTATCGCCACATTAGTGCAGAATATAATCATTTTGGATTCCCAAACCATATGACATCATTTGTAGATTCGGTAGCTGGAGTTAATAGTATGAAGACATCAATCTCATATGATAGTCAGGGGAATGTTATCAAAATAACCTTCCCTACAGGACAATATTTCTCCTATAAAAAAGATTCCAAATTCAATATGTATGACACTCAAATAACTGATGCTTTTGGATATACTACTATGCTGGATGACTATGACTATAGATATGGTATGCCACTCAAGATTACAGATATAAATGGAAATGTTACTACTAAATCTATAGATAATTTGGGACGCGTAACCTCTGTCACTTTGCCCAACGAAATAGCGGCTGGCTTACCATATACCATAAAGATGCAGTATAATACAAAGGTATCCAAGAATAACGACTCTATAACCATGCCTGCAACTGCAACGACAATTCATTATGACCCTGCAAATAAAAATAATAGTATTTACACCGTCAATTTTGTCGATGGTTATGGACGTAGCGTAATGACAAAGAAAGATGTTGTAATCAATGGCACTTCAGATAGCATTTTAGTGAGTGGTATCAATAAATATGATGCACTGGGACGCAAGGTAGAAAGCTATAACCCTATTACTCAGTATTACAGAGCGATTAATTTATTTACTCCTACATTTGGAAAATTCAAGACTAAGTATGCTTATGATGCATTGGATAGAATTACACAATTAACATTGCCAAATAATGCTGTGACCAATTATGCATATTTTACCACAAAATTAAATAGTAGTTTCGATGATTATTTGGTTCTAGTAAGCTCTGAAACGGATCCAATGAATAACATCACCCGTCAATATACCAACTATAGTAATTACCCTTTAAAAACTACTCAATTGTTTTCAAAAAAGCAAGGAGGTAAGGACAGTTTAATTACAAGATACAATTACAACACTATGGGTCAGATGGATACAATTACCGATGCTACAGGAAATAAAACCATTTATCAGTACGATATGGCTGGTAGAAAAGTTGCCTACACCCACCCAGCCTCGGGCACTACCCGCTATCATTATGACAAAACAGGCAATATGGTATCTAAGGTCACTGCCATGAAAGACACTATACTCTACGGCTATAATTACGACCGCTTGGAGACGATCACTTATCCTCGCCACACCGAGAATAATGTGAAGTACGTGTACGGAGCCTCTACTGACGCCTCAGGCTTCAACCGCAAAGGACGCCTCGCCTATCAGGAAGACGGTAGCGGTACGCAGGAGTTCAAGTACGGACGCATGGGAGAGCTGGTGGAAAACATTCGCACACTGGTGATTCCTAACCAAGCTACCGCCACTTATACCACCAAGTGGGAGTACGACAGCTGGGATAGACTTATGTCCATGACCTACCCCGATGGCGAGAAGCTCACCTACGGATACAACACTGGCGGACAGCTCACCTCCATCACTGGGGCAAGCCCATACCTTACCGATGTGAAGTATGACAAGTACGAGCAACGCACCTCCATGACCTATGGCAACGGTGCCGTGACTACCTATCAGTACAACGACAGCACACGCAACCTACGTCAGCTAAGCGTAAAAGCCAACAATAAAGACCTGATAAACAATGCCTACACCTATGACAAGGTGAACAATATCACCGCCATCACAGGCTCCAAGCTCAGCCACGTGTATGGCTATGACGACCTCTACCGACTCACCTCGGCAACAGGAAGCTACACCGATGGAAGCAAGAGTGCATCCTACACACTTGGGATGCAGTACGACCGCATGTACAACCCCGCACGCAAAACCCTCACCGTCACACAGCAGGGCATGCAATTTGCGGGGCGACTCTCTACAGGTAGCGATTTGACATTCAATATGGCTGCTAATTCACAACAAATTGCTAATATTGCAGAATCAAACTATCGTGATACCTTAGCCACTACCGCTACGCACACCAGGTCATCCAATACCAAGGACTACACCTACGATGCCAACGGTAACCTGCTGACCGTAATCTCCAACTCCCCTTCAGGGGCTGGGGGAAGTAGTCGCAGGGGGCTTCTATGGGACGAAGAAAACCACCTACTGGGCGTGAACGACAATGGCTACGTGAGCACCTACTGGTACGACGCCGCAGGCGAACGCACCGTAAAGCAAAGTGGTGACGCCTTAAGCATGGCTGTCAACGG
>Ga0233425_10001396_pt1 | contig 54368 bp, 43 predicted proteins | sample Watercolumn_Towu_2_FD_181712 | JGI IMG/M metagenome (GOLD analysis project Ga0233425, IMG submission 181712) | Freshwater microbial communities from Lake Towuti, South Sulawesi, Indonesia - Watercolumn_Towuti2014_140_MG | ecosystem: Environmental > Aquatic > Freshwater > Lake | place... | reverse complement strand
TCTATTCGGAGGCGCACCGCGCACTCCAAGAGGAATTCGGTACGACCAAGCTCGCCGTGCGCCTCGACGAGGATTGGGTGCACGAGACGGTCCAGCCGGAGGAAGCAGCCTTCATCGGCTCGCGTGACATGTTCTTCCTGTCCACCGTCGATCCCGACGGCATGCCGACGGTCTCGTACAAGGGCGGACCGACGGGTTTCGTGAAGGTGCTCGACGGCTCGACGCTCGTGTTTCCCGGCTTCGACGGCAACGGGATGTTCTATTCCGTCGGAAACATCGCGGGGCAGGCCAAGGTCGGTCTTCTGTTCATCGACTTCGAGACGCCGCACCGCATCCGGGTGCAGGGCCATGCCTCGCTGCTGCGCGACGATCCGCTGATGGCCGAGTACACCGAGGCGAAGTACCTCGTGAAGGTCGATGTGACCAAGATCTGGGTCAACTGCCCGCGCTACATCCACAAATACAAGAAGCTTGAGCAGAACAAGTACGTTCCGCGCCCCGACCGCGAGACACCGCTCGCGGCGTGGAAGCGGCTCGACCTCGCCGGCGACGTGATCAGCGACGAGGACAAGGCGCGGGTCGCCAAGGAGGGCCGCCTCGAAGTCTCCGAATACGAGGTGCTCGTCGCCCGCGGCGAGGCCTGAGGTCGAACCGCAGGGCGCTTGCCGCACCTCTCGCGATCGTTCTATCCGGCCGGCTCAACGAGCCGTGCCGGGTCGTGCTCGCGGTCTCGAACAACGCGCAGACCGCCTCACGGCATCACGCTCCTCGGACGGACTCTGCAGAACCACCCGCAGATCAAGCGGGCGATCGCATCCGTCGCCAGGTCGCCGGGTCTGTTCCGCGACAGCCCGGCCAACGACTTCTGCCGCGAACGGACAGAGGTGAGGACGCGCGGTGGCGACGCCTTCTCGAAGCTGTTCTACCGCTGGGCGTGTCCTCAAACGAAAGAAGCCCGCGCATCCACTGGGATACGCGGGCTTCTTCGTGTCACGTAGGCCGGCTTACATCGCCTTGAGCGGACCGGCCTCGATCACGTCCTCGACCGTGCGCAGACCGGCGCGGGTGGAGTTCACGAGCACGGCCATGTTGCCCGGCGGGTGCTGGTTCTTCCACATCTTGGTGTGGGCGGCCGGGATCTTGTCCCAGGGGAACACCTCGCTCATGCAGGGATCGACCCGCCGGTCCATGACGAACTGGTTGGCGGCCGAGGCCTGCTTGAGGTGGGCGAAGTGCGAGCCCTGGATCCGCTTCTGGCGCATCCAGACGTAGCGGGCATCGAAGGTGATGTTGAAGCCGGTCGTGCCGGCGCAGAACACCACCATGCCGCCGCGCTTCACCACCAGCGACGAGACCGGGAAGGTCGCCTCGCCGGGATGCTCGAACACGATGTCGACGTCGTTGCCCTTGCCGGTGATGTCCCAGATCGCCTTGCCGAACCGCCGGGCTTCCTTGAGCCAGGTGTTGTACTCAGGGCTGTTCACCTTCGGCAGCTGGCCCCAGCAATCGAAGTCCTTGCGGTTGATGACGCCCTTGGCGCCGAGGCTCATGACGTAGTCGCGCTTCGACTCGTCGGAGATCACCGCGATAGCGTTGGCCCCCGACGCCGCGCAGAGCTGCACGCCGAACACGCCGAGGCCGCCCGAGGCGCCCCAGATCAGCACGTTCTGGCCTGGACGCACCGTATGCGGCGCGTGGCCGAACAGCATGCGGTAGGCGGTGGCGAGCGTCAGCGTGTAGCAGGCGGCCTCTTCCCAGGTCAGGTGCTTCGGTCGGGCCATGAGCTGGCGCGACTGCACCCGGCAGAACTGGGCGAAGGAGCCGTCGCCGGTCTCGTAGCCCCAGATGCGCTGGGTTGGCGAGAACATCGGATCGCCGCCGTTGCACTCCTCGTCGTCGCCGTCGTCCTGATTGCAGTGGACGATGACCTCGTCGCCGACCTTCCAGCGCTTCACCTTGGCGCCGACCTTCCAGACAATGCCCGAGGCGTCCGATCCGGCGATGTGGTACTCGCCCTTATGCACGTCGAAGGGCGAGATCGGCTCGCCGAGGCCGGCCCAGACGCCGTTGTAGTTCACGCCCGCGGCCATGACGTAGACGAGCACCTCGTCGTCGCCGATGTCCCACACCGGAAGCACTTCGAGCTGGTGCGACTGCTCCGGCGGCCCGTGGCGCTCGCGGCGGATCGCCCAGGCGTACATCTTGGCAGGCACATGGCCGAGCGGGGGGATCTCACCGAGCTCGTAAAGGTCCTTGGCTTCCGCCGTCTGCCCGGTCCAGGCCGGCGCTGCGCTTGCAGCCATCGTGGCACTCCCTGTTGTCCTGGCACGCGCGTGACGAACCGCGCGACCTTGGCCGACGCTATAAGCACGATGTTTCCGGCCTTCCAAGTGGCCTAAAAGACAAGGCTTCGCCGCATCCGCACAAAAAAGAGGCACCGACGGAAGCCGGTACCTCTGTATTCAAAATAAACTTGATTTTACTACTCGGCGGCGGCTCGCGCGGTGTCGATCCCGAGCCCCTCGGCGACGCCGCGGCCGAAATCCTCGTGCACCTTGAACCAGTGGGCGATCATCCGCTCCTGGATGTGGCGCGGGCTGTCGCCCATGGAGGTGACGATGTTCTCGATGAGCCGCTTGCGGCCGCCCTCGTCGAGCACCTTGGTCCAGAACAGCTTCGGCTGTCCGTAGAGATCCTCGTCGTCGCCGGGCCAGCCGTAGCGACCGGCATCGCCCATGATGCGCAGCGGCGGCTCGCTGAACGAGGGATCCTGCTTCGGCCCGCCGAACGAGTTCGGCTCGTAATCGACCTGAGCGCCGTGATTGCCGTCGGTCCGCATCGCCCCGTCGCGGTGATAGGTTTGCACCGAGGCATTCTTGGCCTGGTTCACCGGGATCTGCTGATAGTTCACGCCGAGCCGGTAGCGGTGGGCGTCGGCGTAGGACAGCACCCGGTTCTGCAGCATCTTGTCCGGCGAGAAGCCGATGCCCGGCACCACGTTCGAGGGCTCGAAGGCCGATTGCTCGATCTCGGCGAAGTAGTTGTCGGGATTGCGGTTCAGCTCCATCTCGCCGATCTCGATCAGCGGGTACTCGCTATGCGGCCAGACCTTGGTGAGGTCGAACGGGTTGATGCGGTAGGTGTCGGCCTCCAGCTCGGGCATGATCTGAACCGAGACCTTCCATTTAGGGAAGTCGCCCTGCTCGATGGCGTTGGAGAGGTCGGCGGACGAGTAATCCGGGTCCTTACCCGCGATCTCATCGGCCTCGTCGGCCGAAAAATTCTGAATGCCCTGCTTGGTGTGGAAGTGGAACTTCACCCAGTAGCGCTCGCCGCGGTCGTTCCAGAGCGAGAAGGTGTGCGAGCCGTAGCCGTTCATGAAGCGGGCCGATTTCGGCGTGCCGCGATCCGAGTACAGGAACATCACCTGATGGATCGCCTCCGGCGACAGGCTCCAGAAGTCCCAGCGGCGCCAGTGCGGCTTCAGATGGGTACGCGGGTCGCGTTTCTGGGTGCGGATGAAGTCGGAGAACTTGATCGCGTCGCGCACGAAGAAGATCGGCGTGTTGTTGCCGACGAGATCCCAATTGCCCTCCTCGGTGTAGAACTTGAGGGCGAAGCCGCGCGGGTCGCGGGCGGTGTCGGCCGAGCCGGATTCGCCGCCCACGGTCGAGAAGCGGGCCACCATCGGCACCTCCTTGCCGACCTCGGTCAGCACCTTGGCGCGCGTGTACTGGCTGAGCGACTTGGTCAGCCGGAAGGTGCCGTAGGCGCCGTATCCCTTCGCGTGCACTACCCGCTCCGGTATGCGCTCCCGGTTGAAGTGGGCCATCTTCTCGATGAGGTGATAGTCCTGCATCAGCACCGGTCCGCGCGGGCCGGCGGTGAGTGAGTTCTGATTGTCGGATATCGGGTTGCCGAAGGCCGTGGTCAGGCGTGGGCTGTGGTCTGCCATCGCTGTGTCTCTCCATCTGCGGCCGGCGGTGCGATCAGGGCTCTTCGCACCAAACGCCCGCAGACGGTGCACCGGCCGCCGCCCCTCAACGCACGATTCAGGGTTTGGAGCCGTTCAGAACGGCGATTCACCGCGCCGCCTCTGCCGATGGCGTCGATCGCTCGGTCTCGAGGCCACTGAGGGGAAGCTACTGCGCCTTCGGCGCGTCGGCGGGACCGGTAACGCGCCGCGTGTCAATTTTCGTGCCTCGTTCGACAAACCGAAGAGCACCTCTCGGTGCGCGCTTCGAGTTCGAGGACGAGACAGGCGGACATGGCGGATCTGACGACAGGCCAAAGGGACGAGCTGACGTTTCTGACCGGCATCGACGGGAACGGAGCCATCGCCGCCAACACGTACTTCACCTGGAGCGTGGGAGAGGATCTTGGCCGGGCTTGGCTCTCCAAATTCAACAATGACGGGAACGGCGTGGTGCGCTCCGCATCAAGTCCGGCGGGCACGGGGGCCGGCACCGTCACCTACGCATTCGCGTCGGGCCTCTCGGAGCAGGAGAAGGCAGCGTACGCGGCGGCCCTCAATCTCTGGTCCGATGTCGCGAACATCCAATTTCGACAAACCGACAGCATCGCATCCGCCGGCATCCGTTTCGAACCGACGAACGAGGGGGCCGGGATCACCTTCGTACCCAGCAACGGCGCTTCCGCTACGGGGAGAGGGGTCACTGCAATTCCATCACAGAATTCCCCCAATACGCGAGGCGGACAACTCCACGTCAGCATCAATGCGCCGGATCAGAACTTCAACAGCTTCTCTCCGGATGCCGCCTACACCCTCAGCACGGTGATCCACGAAACGGGTCATGCGTTGGGTCTCGGCCATGCGGGTCGATACAACGGCGCGGACTTTTCGGCGCAATCGGGCGTCTACGACAGCCAACTCTGGTCGGTGATGTCGTATGTGAAGCCGGATGACCCGGCGGGCGCGTTCAACGCGTCGAGTCCGGTTAAGGGAACCAACTGGTCAACGAATAATTCCGGCGAGGTCTATGGGCTTCACTCCCAAACACCGATGATGCTCGACATTCTCGGCATGCAGCGCATCTACGGTGCCTCGACAAGCAACACCTTCGCAGGCGGCCAGACATACGGATTCAACACGAACATCGCGGGCACATCCCGCCAATTCTACGACTTCACGAACAACCTCGACCCCGTCCTAACGATCTACAATCGCGGGATTGGCAACACGCTCGACGTTTCGGGATTCAGGACAAACAGCACGATCAACCTGGCCCCAGGAACATTCAGCAGCGCGAGCGAGAACGGAACCCTGGTCAACAACATCGGCATCGCCTTCGACACGCGGATCGACAAGGCCATCGGCGGCAGCGGAAACGATACGTTCTTCACGAACGGGAACGGCAACACGATCGACGGCGGTTCCGGATCCGATACGGTCTACCTTGCCGGCGCCGCCAGCGACTTCGCGATCTCGCGAGGCCCGGACGGTGCGACCCTCGCCGTGAACAAGCTGACCGGCGCGACGGACCGCCTGACAAACATCGAGACGATCGAGTTTTCCGGGCCTCCGGTCTGCTTCACCACAGGTACCCGGATCGCTCTGATGCGCGACGGCGGTCCCGTCGAGGTCCCGGTCGAATGCTTGCGCGTCGGCGACATCGCCCTGACTGCGGGAGGCGGACGCCGCGTCATCCGCTGGATCGGGCATCGGCACCTCGGCTCGCCCGACAGGCCCATCGCGCCGGATCAGGCCCCGATCCGCATTCGCACGGGCGCCTTCGGCTGGAACGGCGAAGGCCACCCGCGTCCTAGGCGCGATCTTCTCCTCTCACCCGGCCACCCCGTCCTGATCGAGGCGGCCGATGGAAGCGAGGCGCTCGTGCCGATCCTCTGCCTGATCAACGGCACCACCATCCGGCGAGAGACAGTGACCGATATCGCTTACTGGCATGTCGAGCTCGATGCGCATGACATCCTGCTCGCGGAAGGTCTGGCGGCGGAGAGCTACCTTGATGGCGGAGATCGCAGCTTCTTCGCCGAGGCCTCCGACCACGCGCTCCACAATCCTGATTTCATACCGCCGGGATGGCGCGGACGCTGCCGGGCCGTCCATTTCGAGGGTCCGCTCGTGGAGGCGGAACGCATCCGTTTGAATGCAGTATTCGCTTATCGACTCGAACAAGCCTGCCTTTGGAGCACAAACGCTCTCGCGGCCCCTTCGACGTGAGGGATATCCAAATCCGCTTCACGCCTCCTCAAGTTTTTCCAACGGCAAGGCCATCGATCGTGGACCTTTCTCCCAGATGACGAGCCGCGGCGGCTTCGCTACGGTGCCGGCCAACAGCCGCGCCTGAAGGCGCGCGATCGCATCGGATGAGGGAGTCGAGTGGGATGAGCGCGCAAGCGAGCGTCACCGAGGTCAAGCGCGACAAGCCGTGGATCATCCGCACCTATGCGGGTCACTCCACGGCGGCGGAATCGAACAAGCTCTATCGCGGCAACCTCGCCAAGGGTCAGACCGGCCTCTCGGTCGCCTTCGATCTGCCGACACAGACCGGATACGACCCTGACCACGAACTCGCCCGCGGCGAAGTCGGCAAGGTCGGCGTCTCGATCGCGCATCTGGGCGACATGCGGACCCTGTTCGACCAGATTCCGCTGGCGCAGATGAACACGTCGATGACGATCAACGCCACGGCGCCGTGGCTGCTGTCGCTCTACCTTGCGGTGGCGGAGGAGCAGGGCGCGCCGATCGCCGCGCTTCAGGGGACGACGCAGAACGACATCATCAAGGAATACCTCTCGCGCGGCACCTACGTCTTTCCGCCTGCGCCCTCGCTGCGGCTGACCAAGGACGTGATCCTGTTCACGACCAAGAACGTGCCGAAGTGGAACCCGATGAACGTCTGCTCCTACCATCTGCAGGAAGCGGGGGCGACGCCGGTTCAGGAGCTCTCCTACGCGCTGGCCATCGCCATCGCCGTGCTCGACACGGTGCGCGACGATCCCGATTTCGACGAGGCCAGCTTCTCGGACGTCTTCAGCCGCATCTCGTTCTTCGTGAATGCCGGGATGCGGTTCGTCACCGAGATCTGCAAGATGCGGGCGTTTGCCGAGCTGTGGGACGAGATCGCGCAGCAGCGCTACGGCATCACCGATGCCAAGAAGCGGATCTTTCGCTACGGCGTCCAGGTGAATTCCCTCGGGCTCACCGAGCAGCAGCCCGAGAACAACGTCCATCGCATCCTTATCGAGATGCTGGCGGTGACGCTCTCCAAGCGCGCCCGCGCCCGCGCGGTGCAGCTCCCGGCCTGGAACGAGGCGCTCGGCCTGCCCCGGCCCTGGGATCAGCAATGGTCCATGCGGATGCAGCAGATCCTGGCCTTCGAGACCGACCTGCTCGAATACGACGACATCTTCGACGGCTCGACGGTGATCGAGTCCCGCGTCGAGGCGCTGAAGGAGCAGACCCGGGCCGAGCTGAAGCGGATCGCCGAGATCGGCGGCGCGGTCTCGGCGGTCGAGGCGGGCGAGCTGAAGCGGGCGCTGGTGGAATCGAATGCCAAGCGCATCGCGGCGATCGAGAAGGGCGAGCAGATCGTCGTCGGCGTCAACAAGTGGCAGCAGGGCGAGCCGTCGCCCCTGACCGCCGGAGACGGCGCGATCTTCACCGTCTCCGAGACGGTGGAGATGGAGGCCGAGGCGCGCATCCGCGAGTGGCGCTCCAAGCGCGACGACCGTGCGGTCGCACGGGCGCTGGACGACCTCGAGCAGGCGGCACGCTCGGGCGCCAACATCATGCCGCCCTCCATCGCTGCGGCGAAGGCGGGCGTGACTACCGGAGAGTGGGGCCAGCGCCTGCGCGAGGTATTCGGCGAGTATCGCGCGCCGACCGGCGTCACACTCGAGACTGTCACGTCGGGCGCGGCGGAGGAGGCCCGCCTGCTCATCGCCGATCTCGGCGAGCGGCTCGGCGAAACCCCGAAGCTCGTCGTCGGCAAGCCGGGTCTCGACGGCCATTCCAACGGGGCCGAGCAGATCGCCCTGCGCGCCCGCGACGTCGGTTTCGACGTGACCTACGACGGCATCCGGCAGACGCCGACGGAGATCGTCGCCAAGGCGAAGGAACGCGGCGCCCACGTCATCGGCCTCTCCGTTCTCTCCGGCAGCCACGTGCCGCTGGTGCGTGAGGTGAAAGCCAAGCTGCGCGAGGCCGGGCTCGATCACGTGCCGGTCGTCGTCGGCGGCATCATCTCGAGCGAGGACGAGCTGGTGCTCAAGAACATGGGCGTCACCGCCGTCTACACTCCGAAGGATTACGAGCTCGACAAGATCATGGTCGGCCTCGCCAAGGTGGTGGAGCGAGCGCTCGATAAGCGCGCCGCCGATCGGGCGGATACGGAGGCCGGCGTCCCGGGCGCGCCGAAGCGCAACAACGGGACCGCGGCGCAGGTCTTCTGAGGGCGGCGGTCCCGTCTCGGGTAAGACGCACGAGAAGCGGCCCTTCTCCTCTGCCTCTCGGCGAGGAAAAGGGCTGTCGAACCCGCTCTGTGGCGGTGCCGAAGGCGGCGTGGCGAGAGCCCCCGCCCGCGACGGACGTCCTGGGGTCGCAGTCCCTGAGCTTCAGCGAACGCCGCCGCTGGCGTTGATGACCTCGCCGGTCACCCAGCGCGCGTCGTCCGAAGCGAGGAAGGCGACGACCCGAGCGATGTCATCCGGTTGCCCTGCGCGGCCGAGCGGTGTTTGCGCGACCAGACCGGCCTCCATCTCCGAGCCGGCGATACCCGCGGTGTGCGTACCCTCGGTGACGACGTAGCCGGGGCTCACCGTATTGACCCGGATCTTGCGCGGAGCGAGTTCGTTGGCCAGGACGCCCGAGATCCCGTTCAGGGCCGCCTTGGTTCCGGTGTAGACCGCGCTCGTCGGCATCAGCACATCAGTGACGGCGGACGAGATGTTGATGATGCTGCCGCCCTCGCCGAGGTGTCTGGCGGCTGCCTGCGTCGCGAACAATGCACCCAGGACGTTGACGTCGAAAAGGCGACGGTAGTGCTCTGCGGTCACCTCCTCGATCGCCGCGAACTCGTAGACGCCGGAATTGTTGACCAGCACGTCGAGCCGGCCAAATTTCGCGACGGCGGCTTCGATCAGGCCATGCGCCTCAATGGCGTTCGAGATGTCAGCCTGAACCGCGATGGCCCTGCCGCCTCCCGCCGTTATGGCTTCGACGACGGCATCCGCACCGGCCTTGCTCGACGCGTAATTGACGACGACGGAAGCACCGTCCGCTGCCAACGCCTTGGCGATGGCGGCGCCGATCCCCTTCGATCCGCCGGTGACCACCGCGACCTTGCCCTCAAGCTTCGACATCTGTGCTAACCCTTCGAGATGGGCCGGCTCCGGTGCGGCTGCCGCTGTCCCATAGTTCGGGATTTCGGAACTATGGAAGCGAGCTTCAAGCCCCCATATGGATGAATCATGAGGCCGCTGTTTCACCCTGCGATTGAGGACGTCCAGCCGGAAGCGATCCTGCACGCTCTGTCCGATCCGCGCCGGGCGGCGATCTTCGCCCGGATTACGAAGGCGGGCTGCGTGGAGGCTTGCTCCGCCGTCTCTTCGGTGGGCGATCAGGTCATCCCGAAATCATCGCTCTCCAGCCATTTCAAGGTTCTGCGCGAGGCGGGTTTGATCCGCTGCGAGCGCCACGGCGTCGAGATGCGCAACCACTCGCGCTGCGCCGAGGTCGAGGCACGGTTTCCGGGCCTGTTGTCCGCGATCATGAACGCCTACGCGGCGCGCCTGTCCTGAAGACGGTCTGACCGACGGACTCAGCGCCTGCCCGATCTTGAAGTTTCGAAGGCAGGCTCAGCGCCTCGGTCGCGCGTCGCGCGGACGACGACGTTGCAACGTGACGATTCGAGATCTGCCTCAGCGCATCCGAGCCGTCCATCCTGCTTGACCCGCCGCCGCCGGCTCTGCCAGAAACCGCCGCTTCAAGCGGGATGCGAGATCGCCTCGGCCCGGACCTCTATTCCTGGGACCCGCGCCGATGGCCGCGTTCAACGAACTCGTCTTCTCCGGCGTCCAGCCGACCGGCAATCTGCACCTCGGCAACTATCTCGGCGCCATCAAGCGTTTCGTCGAGATGCAGGAGCGCGACGCGCAGTGCCTCTATTGCGTCGTCGATCTCCACGCGATCACCCTCTGGCAGGATCCGCAGGCACTGAAGGGCCAGATCCGCGAGGTGACGGCCGCCTTTCTCGCCGCCGGCATCGATCCGAAGCGCTCCATTGTCTTCAATCAGTCCCAGGTGCCGCAGCACGCGGAACTGGCCTGGATCTTCAACTGCGTCGCCCGCCTCGGCTGGCTCAACCGCATGACGCAGTTCAAGGACAAGGCCGGCAAGGACCGGGAGAACGCCTCGATCGGTCTGTACGACTATCCCGTGCTGATGGCCGCCGACATCCTGGCCTACCGGGCGACGCATGTGCCCGTGGGCGAGGACCAGAAGCAGCATCTCGAACTTACCCGCGACATCGCGCAGAAGTTCAACAACGACTTCGCGCAGTCGATCCTGGCCCACGGTCACGGCGAGCAGTTCTTCCCCCTCACCGAACCGCTGATCGGCGGCCCGGCGGCGCGGGTGATGTCCCTGCGCGACGGCACCAAGAAGATGTCGAAATCGGATCCGTCCGAGTACTCGCGCATCAACCTCACGGACGATGCGGATGCCATCGCGCAGAAGGTGCGCAAGGCCAAGACCGACCCGGAGCCCCTTCCATCGGAGGCCACCGGCCTCGCCGGCCGGCCGGAGGCCGACAATCTCGTCGGAATCTTCGCGGCGCTGCGCGGCATCACCCGCGACGAGGTGCTGAAGGATTTCGGCGGTGCGCAGTTCTCCAGCTTCAAGCCGGCCCTGGTCGATCTCGCCGTCGAGATGCTGGCGCCGATCGGTGCCGAGATGAAGCGGCTCGTTGCCGATCCGGCCTATATCGACGGCGTTCTCGCCGACGGCGCGAGTCGTGCGGAAGCGATCGCGGCCCCGACTCTCGACGCGGTCAAGGACATCGTCGGTTTCGTCCGGAAAGGGCCGGCGCTCAGGGCGGTGTGAGGGACTGCACCGTCACCGGCGCGGCTCGTCCTTGCGCAGGTGACGGCCATAGGCCTGCTCCTTCTCCTCGCGCTCCCTGATCAGGTCGGCATAGGCCTGACGCATCTCGGGCGAGACGGACACGCTCTTGCCTTTCGACGGTTTGCGCTTCGGCGCCTTCTTGAAGGTGTCTGACGTGTCGGCCATCGTCCGCCTGCTCCCCCTCGTCCAACCCGATGCTAACGCAAGCTCGGTGCCGGCCTGAACAGGCCGTCTACCGGCAGGACGATTCGACTGCTAGATACCGGCAGACCGAGGCCGGCGATCTGTACCCGGCCTCCGACGACGATTTCGAGAAGACCGATGGAAAAGTTCACGACCCTGGAGGGCGTCGCCGCGCCCATGCGGATCATCAACATCGATACCGACCGCATCATCCCCAAGCAGTATCTCAAGACGATCAAACGCACCGGGCTCGGCGAGGGTCTGTTCTCGGAGATGCGCTACAACGACGACGGCTCGGAGAACCCGGATTTCGTCCTCAACCAGCCGGCCTACCGCAACGCCAAGATCCTCGTCGTCGGCGACAATTTCGGATGCGGCTCCTCGCGCGAGCACGCCCCCTGGGCGCTGGCGGATTTCGGCATCCGCTGCGTGATCTCGACGAGCTTCGCCGACATCTTCTTCAACAACTGCGCCAAGAACGGAATCCTGGCGATCGTGGTCTCGCCGGACGAACTGGAGAAACTGTTCGAGGATGCCGAGCGCGGGGCCAACGCGACGCTGACGATCGATCTCGCGGCGCAGACCATCAAGGGTCCGGACGGAGGCACCCTGCATTTCGAGATCGACGAGGGCCGCAAGCACAACCTGCTCAACGGCCTCGACGAGATCGGCCTGACCCTGGAGCAGAAGGCTCCGGCGATCGATGCCTACGAGGCGAAGCTGGCTCAGCGCGAATGGGCTTGAGAGGCCGCTGACGGTCGCGCCCTGCTCCGCAGGGCGAGCACCCGCGCCGCCTCGGCGAAAGCCTCTGCCCAACGATCGAGCTCGGGACGGCGGCGCCCTCCCCCGGCCTGCGGCCGCCGCGTGCGCGGCGGCAGCGGAATATGCAGGAACACCGCCGGGCAGCCCAGCTCCAGGACTCGGTAGTAGGAGGCGTTGCACAGGTAGCGCCCGGCATCGCGCGAGGCCGCCGCCTCGAGCCCGGCCCGCTTCAGCGCGATCCTGACCGGGAGCGAGGCCGGGCTGGGCCGCTGCGCCGGGCCGTCCGACTCGAAGGCGAGGGTTCGGGCGACGCTTCCTTCCGTATCGGGGAACAGGCGGCTGACCCGGTTCACCGCGCGGGTCTCGACGCAGATCCGACGGCGCCGCGCGGCGACACCGAGCATCAGAACCGCGCTCGGCCTCGTCGCCAGGACCGGGGCGAGCTGCGTTTCGAGGGCGCTATAGCGCGTGTCGAGCACGAGGCAGTCCGGCGCCTGCCCGAGGATGCGGCGCAGATGCGGTGAGGCCGCCAGCCGCCGCGCAAGGCGCCCGCTCGGGTTGTCGGGCACGGTCGGGAACGGACCGAACCCCGTGATGAGCAGGCGACTCACAGACCGATCAACGTCGCAATCGCGTCCGCGCCGGCGGCGGGCGAGTGCTCGCCGGCCGCCACCGCCCGCTCGGCATCGGCCGTCGCCTGGCGCACCTCGGCGCTGCCGACGAGGCGCTGGTGCAACCGTTCGTGGACCAGCGCCCACATCCACTTGACGTCCTGCTCGCGCCGCTTCTTGGCGATCTCGCCGGTCGCCGTGAGCTTGCCGCGGTGGTCCTCGATGCGAGCCCATAGGGCGTCGAGCCCCTTGCCGTGTAGGCCGGATATCGTGACGACCGGCGGCGTCCAAGTGGCGGAGGGCGGCGTCAGGATGTGGAGCGCGGCACGGTACTCGGAGGCGGCGGCATTGGCGCGGCGCTCGCCCTCACCGTCATCGGCCTTGTTGACCGCGATCATGTCGGCGAGTTCGAGGATGCCCTTCTTGATGCCCTGGAGCTCGTCGCCCGCGCCCGGCAGCATCAGCACGAGGAAGAAGTCGGTGAGGTCCGCGACCGCCGTCTCGGACTGGCCGACGCCGACCGTTTCGACGAGGATCACGTCGAAGCCGGCCGCCTCGCACAGGAGCATCGTCTCACGGGTCTTGGCCGCGACACCGCCCAGCGTGCCCGAGGAGGGCGAGGGCCGGATGAAGGCGTTGCGATCGATGGCGAGCCGCGCCATCCGCGTCTTGTCGCCGAGGATCGAGCCGCCGGTGCGGGTCGAGGACGGATCGACCGCCAGCACCGCCACCTTGTGCCCGGCCTCCGTCAGCAGTGAGCCGAGGGCGTCGATGGTGGTCGATTTGCCGACCCCTGGCACGCCGGTGATGCCGACGCGGATCGCCCGCCCGGTCTGCGGCAGCACCGCGTCGATCAGGTCGCGTGCCGCGGCCCGGTGATCGGCGCGGCGCGATTCGGCAAGGGTGATCGCGCGCGCGAGCGCCGCCCGGTCGCCGGCCAGAAGCCGCTCGCGGATGTGATCCATGTCGGGAAGGGTCGCGCTCATCGCTCCTTCATGCCGGGGCAGCGGGCGGGCGTCGAGTACTCAAAATCCCAATCGTGCCCCGCCACGGTCAAGATCGTGCGCGAGGAAGGAGCGCCCGGCACCGGCCTGCCACCGGAACGGGTTTTTTCGGGGATCCGAAACCGGTCATGCAGCCCTCCGACGCGACTCGCCGCTCCCTTCTCCGCCTGTTGGGCATCGCTGGAGTGGCCGGCCTCTCTCCTGCCCTGTCGGCCTGCGTCATGGACGGCCTCGCCACCGGTACCGTCGGCGAGACGCAGTCGGCGCTCGACGTGAGCCCGGTGCTCCTCGTGGCCACGACCCGCCGTCCGGCCTCCGGCACTCCGCCCAAGGCACCGTTCTTCGGCTCCGAGCGCGGGCGGGGCCTGAGCTTCGCCGAGGCGCGCATGTCCGCTCCGGACCGCTCGCTGATCGGCAAGGTCTCGGCGGTGGTGGGTGGCGACTGGGGCGTCCGTTCCGTCGGTGAGGTCACGACCGGCCCCGGCGCCGCGGCCGCCTTCGCGCAGTCGGCCTTCGGCCGCGACGTGCTGATCTACGTCCACGGCTATCGCGAGAGCTTCGAATCGGCCGCTGTCAGCGCCGCCCGCCTCTCCGACGGGATCCGCTTCAACGGCGCCTCGGCGCTGTTCACCTGGCCCTCGGCCGCGGCGACCTTCGATTATGGCTACGACCGCGAGAGCGCCCTGTGGTCCCGCGACGCCTTCGAGGACCTGCTGAAGACGGTGGCGACCACACCGAGCGGCGGGCGCATCCATATCGTCGCTCATTCCATGGGAACGCTCCTCACCCTGGAGACCCTGCGCATGCTGCGGGTCGAAGCCGGCGAGGCGGCGGTCGCGCGGATCGGCGCTGTGGTGCTCGCCGCGCCCGACATCGACATCGATCTGTTCGCCAACGGCGTCGAGCGGCTGGGGCCCGACGCCAAGCGGATCACGGTCATCTCGGCCACCAACGACCGGGCGCTCGAGCTGTCGGGGGCCATCGCCGGCGGCGTCGTCCGCGCGGGCGCCGCCGACCGGGAGCGCTTGGAGGCGCTCGGCGTGCGCGTGGCCGACGCCTCGGATTACGGTGGCGGCCTCTTCAACCACGATCTGTTCCTGTCGAACCGCGAGGTGCAGGCGGTCGTGAAGCGCGCCATCGCCCGGGGAAGCAGCGGCGCGTGATGGCGCGCAGACACCCATCGACGAATCCGGTCCCGGCGTCCTACAAGCGCCGCCGAACCCGGCCAGTCCGGCCCGGGTTTTCCGCGTAGCGCCGCCCACCGGCCCGCGGCTCTCTCCCCTCCTTCGAGGACGCTCCCGATGTTCACGCTCGAGATTGACGGCACGGCGATCGCGGTCATCAACGGCGACGAGGCGACCGCCCGCGACCTGTTCACCTGCGACGGTTTCAAGGAGGATATCCGGACCATGACGACCGCCGGCCGTCCGATCTGGAACGGCACCTCGGCGCTCACGGTGCGCAAGGCCACCGAGGACGAGATCGAGGAGTTCGAGGACGCGCTCGCGGCCGATGACGGCGAGGGCGATTTCGAGCCCGACGAGCATCACGCCGCCGAGGGCACCGGCTCCGACGACGAGGAAGAAGCCGACATCGTGTTCCTGGTGGATATCGACGACGAGGACGAGGATCAGCCCCTCGACGCGTGAGGCCGGTCCCGTCGGCTGTGACGCCGACGGGCTGACGCCGCATCTCTTCGATCCGGTCGAGCCCTGCGGGCCGGCCGCACGGTGTCCGCTCAGATCGAGCGGACACCGTTTCAGCCCTCTCGCACCACCTGCATCGACGTCCCCGCCGATTCCGCCTCGCGGATCGGCTCGCAGCGTCCGCCGAGATGACGGGCCAGAAAGTCCTCGGCACGGGCGAAGAAGGCGAGCCGGTTGGCCGGGCGCACGAGGCCGTGGCCCTCGTCCGGGAACAGCAGGTAGGTCACCGGGATGCCGCCCCGCTCCATCGCGGCAACCATCTGGTCGGACTCGGCCTGTTTCACCCGCGGATCGTTGGCACCCTGAACGATCAGCAGCGGCGCCTTGATGCGATCGGCGAAGTAGACCGGAGAGCGCTCGCGGATCAGCGCCATGCCCTCCTCGGTGTCCGGATTGCCGATGGCACGGTGGAGCTGCGTCCGCATCGCTTCCCAGTAGGGCGGGATCGTTCGAACCAGCGTTTCGAGATTGGACGGGCCGACGAGGTCGATGCCGCAGGCATAGGCGTCCGGGTTGCGCGTCAGGGCCATCAGCGTGGCGTAGCCGCCGTAGCTCCCGCCCATGATCGCGACGCGTGCCGGGTCGGCCACGCCCTCGGCCACCGCCCAGGCGACGGCGTCGCTGAGGTCGTCGTCCATCCGCCTTCCCCATTCGCGGTCGCCCGCGTTGACGAAGGACTTCCCGAAACCGATGGAAGAGCGGAAGTTGACGCTGAGCGCGGAATAGCCCCGGTTGGCCAGCCACTGGTGAATCGCGTCGAAGCCGAAGCTGTCGCGTCCCCACGGCCCGCCATGGACGAGGAGCACCATGGGGCCGGGCCCCTCGGCGCCAAGCGGTCGACTCAGATACGAGACGAGGTCGAGGCCGTCGCGGGAACGGATGATCGCCGGGCTCATCGGAACCAGAGGCGCGCCGACGAGCTCGGGCCGCGCGCTGCCGAGGGAGCGTAGCGTCTTCGCCCTTCGGTCGTAGATCGCAGCCTCCCCGACACGAGTGTCGGAGCGGGCGACGACGATCCAAAGGGAATCGTCCTCGGTTCGGCTCGCCGGATACCAGTCGCCGAGCCCCTGGGTTTCGAGAAAGGCGAAGTCGTCGGCGAAGCGCGGATCGAGAACGTGCCAGGACTTCCGGGCGTGCGTGACCGAATAGGCCACGGGCTCGTGCGTCTCGGCATCCTGCAGCACGGCGCCGATATCCGCCTCCTCGTGCGCGGCGAGCACGCGGGTCTCGCCGGTGGCGAGATCGATACGGGTGAACGCCGCGGTGTCGCGCCCGCGGCTGTCGCGGCAGAACAGGGCGGTGCCGGCGGCGTCAAGGTTTTCCGCACCGGAGACCCGCGCATCCTCGGGCGGGAAGGTGAGCCAGGGTTTCCAGTCCGCGCCGTCGGGCGCGAGCAGCTCGCTCGAACCATCCGGAAGATTGCGGAAGGCGAAGCGCACGGCGTAGCGCTTATCGATGAGAAAGCCGAGGAAGCCTGGATTCTCGGCAACCAGACTGCGCTCGCCGGTAGCGAGATCGATACTGTGCAGGTCGTGGAAGCGCGGGTCGCGGTCGTTGATCGCCACCAGCACGCGATCACGCACGATGCGGCTGAGGCCGACGATCGCCGCGGCGATGCCGGGGATCGGCGTCAGGTCGCGCCGTTCGCCCGTGTCGAGATCGACGGCGTAGAGGTGGTGGTTCTCGTCACCGTCCGCATCCTGGACGTAGAGCAGGTGTCGCCCGTCATAGGCGAAGGCATAGGCGTCGATGCCGCGCCGCCGGTCGGTGGTGACGGGTGCGGCGGCGTCGAGATGGTCGATCGGCGCCGACCAGATGTTGAGCACGCCCTCGTGGGGCGCCACCCAGCCGAGGCGGCGCCCATCCGGGCTGATCTGATGGCCGTAGCGCGTCGGGTTGCCGAACAGATGCTCGCGCGGGATCAGATCGACCATGGCGTCTCCTCGAAGTCCGGCGCCCGCCCGAGATGGCGGGACGCTCGTCTCTCGAGGAAACTATCGCGGGATCAGCCGAGCACCACCACCTTGGCGCCGACCTCGACGCGGTTGAACAGGTCGATGGCGTCCTGATTGATCATGCGGATGCAGCCCGACGACACGCTCTTGCCGATCGAGTGCGGCTCCAGCGTTCCGTGGATGCGGAACAGCGTGTCCTTGTTGTTCTGCCAGAGATACATGGCCCGCGCACCGAGCGGGTTGCGGCTGCCGCCGGGGACGCCGAGACCGCTCTGCAGCTTGTCGACCTCGCGGGCGAGATCCGGCCGGCGGGCGATCATCTCCTTGGGCGGATACCAGTCCGGCCAAGCCTGCTTCGAATTGATGGTCGCGGTGCCCGACCAAGAGAAGCCCTGCTTGCCCACCCCGACGCCGTAGCGCCGCGCCCGGCCGTTCGGCAGGACGAGGTAGAGGAAGTGCGCCTTGGGATCGACCACGATCGTGCCCGGCGGCTCGTTCGTGCGGAAATCGACCTCCTGGCGCAGGTAGATCGGGTTGAACTTCTTGTAGGCGATCGCCTGAACCGGGAACGGCTCGTTGGCGATCGCCGCGTAGGCGCGCGTGTAATCGATCGGGCCGTTGTCGGGCTCCTGCGGCGGCACCGGGTAGCCGGCCTGCTGCTGCCGCGGCGTCTGGTTCGGCGCTTCCGCCGCAGCTGACGGCTCGCCGTAACGCTCGGCCCGACGGCGGGCATAAGACTCGGCGTCGAGATCCGTCTGGGTATCGGGCACCGGCCGCCCGTTGCTGACGCGGCCGTTATAGGGAACGTACTGGCCACCGCGGCGGCGGAAGAGGTTGCCGTTGCTGTCCTGGTACAGGCGGTCGTCGTCGAAACCGTCGAAGGTTTGGGCGAGGACGTGCGCCGGCAGGATCGCGAGCCCAAGGCTTGTCGCGGCTCCGAAAAGAAGCTTACGGCGGTTCTGAAGTGACATGGATCGCTCGATCGAATGGGCCGGGCCGAGAAACGTCTCCGGATTACGGAAGAACGGTCACGATCATCCGGGCCGGCTGAACTGCCCCGCTTGTTCCCTAGCAAGGAAGGACACGGGCGTCAGGGCCGGACGCGACCGTCACGGCTCCTGCACCGCCAAGTGCGCGAACATTGTGTCCGAAAGGTTACACGCAGGGCCGCCATGCGCCCGGCGGCCGGCTTTAACGATTTCGCAAAAAATGTGCGGATTGCGGGGCGAATTGTGGCGGACGGCGATTGCATTGGCCGGGCGCCTCCCTAGATCAAGCGTGACCGTACGGCCCTGACCACGGACCCCTTCCCTTGCGCGCCTCGCTCCTCCGCTTCTCGCTCGGAATGCTTTGCCTCGGCCTGATGCTTCCCCATGAGGCCATGGCTGCCCGTAAGTCGGCCCCGTCGCGCCCGGCCAAAACCGTGGTGAAGACGAAGGTCGCGCAGACGGACGCCCAGGCCGTGCCCTCGGCGCCGCAGACGGCCTGGACGGCGGCCGAATCCGCCAATTGCGGTCGCGTGCGGCGCAAGCTCTGGCAGGCGGACGAGGGCTGGATCGTCAAGACGGTCACTGTTTGCCACTGAGGCAGCGGGCCGCAAACCACAGGAGATCCCGGCCCGCCGCCGGGACGCACTCGAAGCCGGCGACGCAACCCGCTACAAGCCGCCTCAAGGCGGCGGCGGTCGCCGCCCCGGTCTCGGTGATTGGCGTCCCCAGTGATCCGCGTTCTCCATACGGGCGACTGGCATATCGGTCAGACCCTGCGCGGCTTCTCCCGCGAGCGCGAGCACGACGCCGTGTTCGGCCGTCTCGAGAGCATCGTCGTCGAGCGCGAGGTCGATGCCCTCGTCGTGGCCGGCGATGTGTTCGACAGCCAGAACCCGTCCGGCGAGTCCCAGGCCCGCTTCTACGCCCTGATGGCGCGGCTCCACGCGGCGCGTCCGGAGATGACCATCGTCATCACCGCCGGCAACCACGATGCCGCCGGTCGCCTGGAGGCGCCGCGCCCGCTGCTTGAAGCCATCGGCGTCCACGTCGTCGGAAACGTCCGCCGCCGCGACGGCGCGATCGATCTCGAACGCCACCTCGTGCCGATCCGTTCGGCCGGCGGCGACGTGGCGGCGCAGGTGCTCGCCGTCTCCTACCCCACCGCCGCCTGCCTGCCGCCGCTCTCCTCCCTCGGCAGCGAACGACGCATCGGCGAGACCTCGCCGATCGTGCGGGCGGTGCGCGATCTCTACGGCCAACTCTTCGAGGCGGCCCGGCCCCGGCTCGCCGGCCTGCCGCTCCTTGTCACGGGGCATCTCCACGTCGCGGGCGGCCTCGAATCCGAGGGTGCGGAGCGACGCATTCTCGTGGGTGGCGATCACGCGGTGCCGGCCGATGTGTTCCCGGAGGAGGCGCGCTACGTCGCGCTCGGCCACCTCCACCGGGCGCAGGGGCTGGGCGGCGGGAGGGTGCGGTATTGCGGCTCGCTGATTCCGCTCTCGGCCGCCGAACAGCCTTACCGCCACGGCGTCACCCTGGTGACTCTCGGCACGGGCGCGGCGGAGATCGAGCATATCGAAATCCCCCGGCCGGTTCCCTTCCTTCGCCTACCGACCTCCGGCGACATGCCGCTCTCCGATCTGGGCGACCACCTCGCCGCGCTCGCGCTCGACGCCGGCCTGCCGATGGAGGCGCGGCCCTACATCCAGGTGCGGCTCGCCCGCGGCGGGCTGCTACCCGGTTACCGGGCGGAGGTGGACCGCATCGCCGAGAGTTTCCCGGTGCGCGTGGTCGATGTTCGCGTGACCGTGCCGCCGAGAGCCGCGATCGAGATCACGGAGTCGGAGGCGCCGCCGCCGCGATTGTCGGAGCGCGACCCGGAGGAGCTGTTCCGTCTCGCCTACCGCGCGAAGTGGGACGAGGAGCCCGAGCCCGCCCATCTCGACGTGTTCCACCGCGCACGAGCGGAAGTCTGAGCCGCCCGCCATGCGCATCCTCGCGATCCGCGGCGAGAACCTCGCGAGCCTCGCCGCGCCCTTCGCGGTCGATCTCGCCGCCGAACCGCTCGGCGCCACCGGCCTGTTCGCGATCACCGGCGAGACCGGTGCGGGCAAGTCCACGATCCTCGATGCGCTCTGCCTGGCACTCTACGGCCGCTATCCTCGCGTCGCGGTAAGCCGGCGCGAGGACGTGCCCGATCCGGGCGGCGAAGCGCTGAGCGCCAGCGACGGGCGGGCGATCCTGCGCCGGGGCGCCGGGTCCGGCTATGCCGAGGTCGACTTCATCGGCCGGGACGGCGTGGCCTACCGGGTCGGCTGGGAGGCTTATCGCGCACGGAACAAGCCTACCGGCAAGCTTCAGGCCGAGCGGCGGCGGTTGCACCGGCTCGACGACGGCAGTGCGGTCGCCGCGGGCAAGACGCAGGTGCTCGACAGGGTGGTCGACCTGACCGACCTGACCTTCGACCAGTTTCGTCGCACGGTGCTGCTTGCGCAGGGCGAGTTCGACGCCTTCCTCCTCGCGGCGGAGGGAGAGCGGGCCGAGCTTCTGGAGAAGATCACCGGCACCGTGATCTATTCGGAGATCTCGAAGCGGGTGCATCTCGGCTTCGAGGAGCATCGCCGCGCGGTCGAGGCCTTGGAGGTCCGCCAGAGCGAAATTGGCCTGCTCGACGCCGCCGAGGTGCGGGCTCGCGAGGCCGAGCGCGCGGAGCGCCTCACCGAGGTGGCGGCTTGGCACGCGGAGCGGGCCGCGGTGGACCGAGCCCTCGAGACCGCGCGCCGGATCGAGGCCGCTCGATCGGCGCTCGCGCGGGCCGAGGAGCGGGCTGCGGCGGCACGCGCTGCATCCGAAGGGGCGGCCCCCGACCGGGCGCGCTCGGCGGAGCTCGACGCGGCCGAGCCGCTGCGCGGTCACGCGCAAGCCCTCGAAGAGGCCGCCCGCGAACGGATGGCGGCGCAGGCCCAGGTCGATGCGGTGGCGACCCGCGTCTCGGCGGCCCGCGTGGTCTCTAAGACGGCCGAGGCACGACGAATGGATGCGAGCGCGGCGGACGACGCCGCGGAAGCGGTGTTCAAGAGCTTCGGGCCTCTTTGGGACCAGGCAACGAAGCTCGATGAAGCGATCGCTCACGCCGAGCGAGAGGCCGAGGGCGCCGCGCAGGCCTCGGTCCGGTCGGCCGAGACCGCCGGAGCGGCAGCCGCCGCGCTCGCCGCGCTCGACCGGCGTTTGGCCGAGGCTCGGAACGCCCGCGACGATGCGGCCCGGCGCGTCGAGGCCGATAGCGCCCACGCTCTCCTCGCTGAGCGCGGCGAGGACTTCGCCCGACGCATCCGCGATCGCGCGCGGCTGCGCGGGCAGGCGGAGACGGCGGCGCGGGAGGCCGCCGCGCGCAGGGCCGAGATCGTTGCCTGTGACGGCGAGGCGGAGGAAGGGGCCGCTCGCCTCGCCGAGCTTCGTGCCCGCCGCGAGGCGCTGGCCGCGACCCGCGCCGCGCGCGAGGCGGCGCTCGGAAGCCTCGCGGAGCCCGCCGCACAGGCCCGCGCCGTCGCTCTCGAAGGCCTGCTCGACGCCCTGCGCGACGCCTACGCCCTGGCGCAACGCCACGCTACGGCGCTGGCCGACCGGGCCGCCGCCGCGGAAGCCGAGGCCGAGGCCGGCGCGACGTTCGCCGAAGCCGCCGCCCGCTTCGCGGCGGAGGAGAGAGCCCTGCACGAGGCCGGCATCCGGCGCGCCGAGATCGCACCGCTGGCCGAGTTGGCGCAGGAAAGCGCGACGCGCGAGGCGGCACGGCTGCGCAGCCTGCTCGTGGATGGAGCGCCCTGCCCCGTCTGCGGTGGTCTCGACCATCCGCATTCCCATAAGTCCGACGACGCGCTCGGGCGGCTGGCCGAGGCAATGCGCGCCCGCCGCGCCGAAATCGACGCCGAGATATCCGCGCATCAGGCGGCCCGCGACCGGGCCCGGGGCGATGCCGCGGCGGCGGAGGGACGGCACGACGACGCGCAGGAGCGAGGCGCAGCCGCGGCGGAGGCGGCGGCCTCCACCGCGGCCCGCTACCGGGCCGGCTTGCCCGATCTGATGGCCGCCCTGGATGCCTCGGGACTTGTCGTCACCCTGCCGGAGGAACCGGATCTGTCCCGGCTCGGCGAGGCCGGCGCTGCCGCGCGGACCGAGCGCGACGCCAGTCAGCGGACCCTCGCGGCGGCGCGGGCATTGCGCAGCGAGATCGACGACCTGATTCGGGACCGCGATGCACTGGAAACGCAGATCGAAACGCGGACCCGCGCTCTCGACGCGCTCACCCATCGTCGCACCGAGGCAACCCTCGCGGCGGAACGGGCGGAGACTCACCGCACCGCCCTCCTCCAGCGGATGAAGGAGCTGGCAGGGGAGACGGCACCGGCTCTCAGCGCCGCCGACCTCGGCCATCCCGACCTCGATCGGGCTCCGGAGGCCTGCGCCGACCGGATCCTCGCACTCGGGCGAGACTACGCGGCCCTGCGGACGCAGCATCTCGCCTTCGAGGCGCAGTGCGCGGCCCTGTCGCCGGAGCGGGCAGCAGCCGCCACCCTCAGCGACACCGAGGCGCGGGCGGCGGCGAAAGCGCGGGCGGAGGCGGCGGAGCGGCAAGCCCGTTTCACCGAGGTGCGTACCGAAAGGGCCCGCCTGCTCGGAGGCGAGGCGACCGGCCCTCACCGCACGAGGCTCAACAACGAGCGGCGCGCGGCGCGCGAGGCGCTCCAGGCCGCCCAAACCGCCAGCGCCGAAGCCGCCCGAGCGCTGACCGGCGCCGTCGCCGAAGCCACGGCGGCCGCCGTGGCGCTGGATCGCTCCGCCGCCCGCCACGCCGCGGCCGAAGCCGCTTTCGCGCATGCCTGCGGCGAGCGCGGGCGCGACGCCGTGGCCGACCTGCTCGCCGTCCCCGCCGAGACGCGGGAGGCGCTGCGGACCCGTCTCGACCGGCTGGCCCGCGAGGAAGCCGAGGCGACGACAGCCCTCGCCACCCGCCGCGCCGATGTCGAGGCCCTGCGTTCCGACGCCGAGATCGACGTTGCCACCACAGAAATCGAAGCGGCGCGGCTCGCGGACGTCACGGCTCAGGCGCAGCAGCGCCTCGGCGCCCTCGAAGCGGAATTGCGCCGGGATGAGGCCGCCCGGGTCAAGGCGGCCGATTTGGCGCGGGAGATCGAGGCGGCGAAGGCGGAGCTGGCGACTTGGCAGCGGGTCGAGGAAGCGATCGGCTCGGCCGGCGGCGACCGTTTCCGTCGCTTCGCGCAGGGAGTGACGCTGGACCACCTCGTTCATCTCGCCAACGATCAGCTCAAGGGCTTGAGCCCCCGCTACCGTCTCGCCCGCAGCGCGGGCGCCGACCTCGCCCTCCATGTCGTGGACCGCGACATGGGCGACGAGCGCCGGGCCACCCGCAGCCTGTCCGGCGGCGAGCGCTTTCTCGTTTCTCTGGCGCTGGCGCTGGCGCTCTCGGGGTTGGAGGGGCGGCAAGCCTTCGTCGACACGCTGTTCATCGACGAGGGGTTCGGCTCGCTCGATGCCGAGACCCTCGACATGGCGGTGGATGCCCTCGAGACGCTTCAGGGCCGTGGTCGCAAGGTCGGCGTCATCACTCACGTGGCGGGAATGATGGAGCGCATCGCCGTGCAGATCCGGGTCGAAAAGCGCGGCTCCGGACGCAGCGTGGTCCGCGTGGTGGATCGGGGTAGCGCCGTCGTCTGACGGCAGCGAGGCCGCTGCCCGGCTGATAGGCAATGCTGCATCCGCGGGCGGCACGATGGGCGCGCGCAGCCTCGCTGATGCCGCCTCAGCGGCAGGAGCTGAATTGGCACGCGCTCTGCATTGCTCAGCGCGCCGCCCTCGGGCGGTCGGCGGGGCAACGGCGCCTCGCGCTCGGACGGCGCGTGTCCGGACAGACTCTTCCGCATGATTGGCCCTGCCCGGCTCCGCCGAGCGGCGCGCTTTCGAGCCTCACGAGAACGCCGATGGCTTCCTTCAAGACCGTGATGAAGTCGGGACACCCCCCGACCCTGTTCGCCGCGTTCCTCTACTTCGATTTCTGCTTCGCGATCTGGGTTCTCAACGGCGCCATGGGCCCGTTCATCACCGAGACCTACAAGCTCACCCCCGCCCAGACCGGCTTCATGATCTCGCTGCCGATCCTGGCGGGTGCGATCATGCGGTTCCCGCTCGGTGTGCTGGCCCAATATATCGGCCGAAAGAACGCGGCCCTGACCGAGATGGGCGTCATCGTGCTGGCGATGGCCTACGGCTTCTTCTTCGTCTCGTCCTACAACGACGTGCTCGCCATGGGCGTGCTGCTCGGCATCGCCGGCGCCTCCTTCGGCGTGGCGCTGTCGCTCGGCTCGGGCTGGTTCCCGCCGGAGCACAAGGGGCTCGCCATGGGCATTGCGGGCGCCGGCAATTCCGGCACCGTGCTTGCCGTGCTGTTCGCGCCGCCGCTGGCCCAGGCCTATGGCTGGCAGGCGGTCTATGGCTTTGCCGGCATCGTCATGATCTTGCCGATCCTCGTGATGATCTTCCTCGCGAAGGAGCCGCCGGACTGCCACGGCCAGACCTTCAAGGAGCACGTCTCCTGCCTGTTCACCAAGGACGGCTGGGCCTTCTCGCTGATCTACGTCATCACCTTCGGCGGCTTTATCGGCCTGTCGAACTTCCTGCCGACCTTCTTCTACGAGCAGTTCGCGGTGACGAAGGTCGAGGCCGGGCGCCTGACGATGCTCGCCGCCCTGATGGGATCCGGCATCCGGATCCTCGGCGGCTACTTCGCCGACCGGATGGGCGGCATTCTCGTGCTCTCGCTGGTGCTGCTGGCCGCGATCGGCTCGTTCCTGGCTCTGACCGCAACGCCCTCGCTCGCCGTGACGACGCTGCTGTTCATGCTCTGCTTCGCCGCGCTCGGCGCCGGCAACGGCGCGCTGTTCCAGCTCGTGCCCCTGCGCTGGCCGACCAACACCGCGGTCGCCGGCTCGATGATCGGCGAGGTCGGCGCCCTCGGCGGCGCGATCCTGCCCAACGTGATGGGCTTCTCGAAGCAGTATACCGGCGGCTTCGCCTCGGGCTTCGTCGTCTACGCCGTTTTCACGGCTCTCGTGCTCGGCTGCCTGTTCCTTTGGCAGCGCAAGTGGGTCGGCGCCTGGGTCGGTCCTCGCGGCAAGGTGCTGGACCAGCCGACCGAGGCACAGGTGCAGGCCGCCGGCCGGATGGAGCCCGCCGGCGCCTGAGGCGGACGCCGTATCGACGGGCAGTCGGACCGGGGGCCTTCAGGCCCCCGTTTCCGTTCCGGGCGGTCGTTTGAGGGGCAGTGACGGCTGATCAGACCCCATCGCGCGTCACGGTTGCGAAGGTCAGCAGATCGACGCCCGCGGCGCCGGCACGCAGCAGCACGCGGGCGGCAGCGTTGCCCGTCGCGCCGGTCGTGGTCACATCGTCGATGAGAAGAAGGCGTCGGCCCGCGACCCGTAACCGTCCGGCGTCGGTCACACGGAACGCTCCCTGAAGATTCTCCGCGCGCTGATGGCGCGTCAGACCGACCTGAGACCGGGTCGCCTTCACGCGGGCGAGCGCGCGCAGGTCGTAAGGCTTTCCGCTCCGCCGTCCGATCTCGCGGACCAGCACGGCCGATTGATTGAAGCGCCGCCGCCAGAGGCGCAGGCCGTGCAGCGGAACCGGTACGACGAGGTCGGCCTCTTCCAGCAGTTCGCGCCCGGCGGCGACCATCATGCGGGCCATGGTCCGGCCGAGGTCGAGGCGGTCGTTGAATTTGAGGCGGTGGACGAGGTCGCGCGCCGTCCCGTCGTAGAGCGCGACCGCCCGGGCACGTCCGAAGACCGGCGGCTCGGCGATGGCGGCGGGCGAGATCAGGCTGCCGACCCCGAGATCGAGGGCGAAGGGCGTCCCGAGCCGCTCGCAATAGGGACGCTCGATCAGGCGAAATCCGCTCCAGCAGACGGCGCAGAGGGCGTGGGGTTGTCCGGTGGCCGCCCCACAGGCCACGCAGGTCGGCGGATAGATCAGCCCGACAGCGGACGCGGCGAGGCGCCGCAAACCCTGCCGCAGGACAGGAAGTCCGGGGGCCGACACCGAGAGGCGGTCGCTTCGAGCTTGCGCCGTCAGCGGGCGCTGCCGTCCCGGTCGCCCTGCCGGATCGTCTTGTCCTTCTTGTTCGCCTCATGGCGTCCGATGGCGCATCCCGCCGCCGCACCGACGACGCCGTGTCCGGCCATGTGCCCGGCGATTCCGCCCACAACGGCGCCCTTCAGGCAGCCTTTCGCCTCCGCTGTTCCTGCCAGCGCAACGGCGGCAAGGATCAGAGCGGCGCGGATCAGGATCCGTGTCATCTTCAACCTCTTCGATCGACGTGCAAAAACGGTGACATGACGATTCCGTTCCGGGTCATTTCGCCGCCGAAGCATGGCGCGCATGGACCGGTCGCGGCAGTCGCTTCACCCTCGCAGAGGGAGCCTGCCAGGCGCGCGGTCCGGACGGCTCGATTGCCCTGGCCGCGGCGCGCTTTCAGCCCCATCTGCCTCTGTGATGAACGAGTCCCCGCCCCTGTTTGATCCCGCCCTTGTCCGCCGACGTATCGCCCGCGCGCGACGGGCCGGCTATGCCGGCTTCCTCGTGGAGCGGATGATCGAGGATCTGGAGGATCGTCTCGCGGCGGTGACGCGATCCTTCCCCCGTGCCCTCGATCTCGGCACGCCCGTACCGGCACTGTCGCAGCGGTTGCGGGCCAGCGGCCGCGTCGAGCGGATGATCCGCCTCAGCCCGACGGCCGAATCGGACGGCGCGGTGGTCGGCGATCCTGAATTGCTGCCGTTCGGCTCCCGTGCCGGGTTCGATCTGGCCGTTTCCGTGCTCGCGCTCCAACACGTCAATGACTTGCCCGGCGCCCTGCTGCAGCTGCGGCGGGCGCTCAAGCCGGACGGCCTCCTTCTGGCCGGCCTCCTCGGCGGCGCGACGCTCACCGAATTACGTCAGGCCTTCCTGCAGGCGGAGAGCGAGACGGAGGGTGGAGTGAGCCCGCGCGTCGCCCCCTTCGCCGAGTTGCGCGACCTCGGCGGCCTGCTGCAGCGGGCCGGATTCGCCCTGCCGGTGGTGGACGCGGAGACGATCACCGTGCGCTACGGCGATCCGTTCTCGCTGATGCGTGACCTGCGCGCCATGGGGCTGACCAATGCCCTCAGCGATCGACGCCGCACGCCGCTGCGGCGAGAAACGCTGATGCGGGCGGCCTCGATCTATGCCGAGCGCTTCTCTGATTCCGACGGACGGCTGCGGGCCACCTTCGAGATCCTGTGGCTGTCCGGTTGGGCGCCCCACGAGAGCCAGCAGAAGCCGCTGCGGCCCGGCAGCGCGAAAACGCGCCTCGCCGACGCCCTCGGAGCTGCGGAGCACCGCCTGCCGATCGACGGAGACGCGTCATGAAGGAACCGGGACCGGCCCATCCGATCACCATCACGCCCCACCCCGGTCCGGTGCGGATCCGGCTCGGAGGGCGAGTCGTCGCGGAGACCCGGCAGGCGCTGGAGCTGCGCGAGGCGGGCTACGGTCCCGTCCTCTACATCCCGCGGAAGGATGTCGGCCCGGGCCTGCTCAACCTGAACCCGCGGCGAAGCTACTGCCCGTACAAGGGGGAGGCCTCCTATTTCGATCTTTCGGCCGACGGCGCGCCGCGCGCAGCGGCGGCGTGGTCCTATGAAAATCCTTATCCGGCGGTGGCTCGCATCCGCGGCCACGTCGCGTTCTACCCGGACCGGGTCGATGCCATCGAGGCATGAAGCGGGGACCTACGCCTCCACCTGGGACCAGAACCCGCTCTTTCGCCCGTGCGCCTTGCGAAGCTGCGCCACATAATCGGAGTGGCTCGGTGTGAGAGCGCCCGGCGCGAGGTCCCGTGCCAGTTCTGCGAGACGCGCCAAGTACCGGGCACCGTGGCCGTAGGCCGGTGAGCGGGCGCGTTCAAGGATGTCCGCGATCAGCGCGCGGTAGAGCACGCTCGCTGCCAGGGAATGGTCCGGTTCCAGCGCCTCGGCGGCCGGAGCCAGTACCTCCCAGATCCGTCCCGACCACTCTTCGCGCCGATCGAGCACGAGACGCGCGGCGCGATCCAGGTTCGGCCAGCGCACCAGGAAGTAGAGGCCGCCATGCGGGTCCTTGCGGCTCGCGACGTGGGCGAGAGCGCGCTCCAGCGCCTCCTCGTCCTCGAAATCGGGCAGGCGGGCAAGGTAGTCGCGCAGTGCCTGAGGATCGAGGCTCTTCTCGAAGCGCGACCAGCGCAGGGCCTGCGCCTCGTCCTTCCGGCCAAGGGCATCGAGGATGCGGATCTCCACCGCCTCGCGCTCACGTTCTGGCCCCTGCGAAGCGAAACCGCCGACCAGCAGATCCTCGCGGGTCGTGACGGCCGGTCCGCGCTTCTGCTCGCGTCGGATCCAATCGAGGGCCTCGGCGGCACGGCCCGCAGTGAGCAGGCGCTCGGCCACGGCGACGCGGTCGGGTCGCTCGGGGGACATCTCCAATTCGAGGGCGATGAACGCGTCGGCGTCACCGCGGGCGTCGGCGATGACCTGACGCAGGCGGTTCAGACTCAGACGGCGGTAGCGCCGCTCCCAATCCTGACCGGCCGGCGCTGTGCCGACCGGATCGGCCTTCCGCCGGGCCGGGGCTGGAAGTGCAGCGATGGCTTCGACCAGACGCGCGTCGAGCGGCGCGAGCGCTTCCTTCGGAAGGTTCGGCAGAAGATCGACCAGCAGCGCACCGATGAGGCCGAAACCGTCGCGCTCGAGACCGTCGATGGCGCGGGTCACGAAAGCGAGCGCGGCCTCTGCCGACAGTCCCGTCGCAAGGCCCGCGGCGGCTTCGACAGCCGTCTCGTAGATGGCGTGGACCTGACCGCTGGAATCGTCCACCCGCTCCAGCGTCGCGTCCGCGCTCCGGAGGAAGCGCAGGATGCGGTCGAGCGCCATTTCGGTGTCGAGCGGCTTCAGGTCGGAGAGGATGGTCGCCAGCGTGGCGTCGAGGTCGGCGGCAAAGGCCCTGCGCTTCTGCCAGTCGATGTAGCCGCGGGCCTTCTCCAGTGCCGAGAGGCGACGGTCGATCATCGCCGCCACCCGGTCCGGCCCCTGGAGCGCGGCGAGCGCGGCGGTTACCCGCTTCTTGAAGGCGGCGCTCTGGCCGACCTCTTCGAGGATCAGGGCGATGAGCCGATCCTGACTGAGCGCCGCGAGGCTTTCGGCGGTCGGCTTAGTGCTTCGGGACTTCTTCCGCAGTGTCGAATCCGTCGGCGTCTTCGCTGACGCCGCGCTCTCGGCCGCCGCCTTCGCCCGTCGCGCCATCGTTCCCGTCCCTCTCTCGGCTCGAGCCCGGTCAGGGTCCGAGCAGATCGATCAGGAAGGGGATCAGCGGCAGGTCGGCCGGCGGCATCGGCAGATCGCGCAGGGCCCCCGGGCGCACCCAGCGGAGCGCCTGCGCCTCGCGTGATTGCGGAAACCCTTCCCAACGCCGGCAGATGTAGAGCGGCATCAGCAGGTGGAAATCCGGGTACGCGTGGCTCGCGAAGGTGAGCGGCGCGAGGCAAGGCTCCTTCACCGTGATGCCGAGTTCCTCGGCCAACTCGCGAATCAGCGTCTCCTCCGGCCGCTCGCCGGGTTCGACCTTTCCGCCGGGAAATTCCCAGAGGCCGGCCAGCGCCTTGCCCTCCGGGCGCTGAGCCATCAGCACCCGGCCATCGGCATCGACGAGCGCCGCCGCGACGACGAGCAAGAGCTTCACCGAAGCGCTCATCGGCCGATCGCAAACACGGCTTCGACTTCCGCTGAGGTCTCGATCGAACCGGCCTCTACCGGAACGGCGGTTCGCCCGCGGGAGGGGGCGGCCTTCATCGCCAGACCGTAGGGCGCGGGGCGTGGCGTGTCGGCGCGCGGCGGCGAATCGATCGAGACGACGGTGCCGAGCTTCACACCGGTCGCTTCGGCGATGCGCTCGGCCTGAGCCCGCGCGTCCTTCACGGCGGCGACCTGCACGGCGGCGTCCGCCGCGGCCGGGTCGCGCAGCCCGAAGCTGATCCCCTGGATCCGGTTGGCGCCAGAATCGAGGGTGCGCCGCATCAACTCGCCGAGCTTGCCCATCTCGGCCAGCCGCACCCGCACGCGGTTGCTCGCCGTGTACCCATCCTCGCGCTCGCCCATCGTCCCGTCGGGCTGACGGACATTCTTGATCCGCGGTTGCAGCGTGATCGCGGAGGTGCCGATATCGGCGTCCGCCACGCCCATCTCCTTCGCCGTCGTGACGATGCCCTTCGCCGCCTGACTCGCCGCATCGAGGGCGGCGGCCGGTGTCGCGCCGCGGCTCTCGACGCCGATCTCGACGGAGGCGAAGTCCGGCGCGACCTCCTGAGAGGCGCGGCCGATCACCCGGATGCGGCCGGACTCGTCATCGGCGGCGGCCGGCATTGCCGCCACGCTGAGGAGCAGGAGGGAAGCGGCGAGCGCGGAACACTTCACGAGCGATAGTCTCCGTTGATGGCGACGTAGGCCTTGGTGAGGTCGCAGGTCCAGACGCGGGCGCGGCCCTGGCCGAGGCCGAGATCGACCCGCACGGTGATCTCGGGCCGCCGCATCACCGCGCTCGCCGCCTCCTCGCTGTAATCGGGATCGCGGGCGCCCTGGACCGCGACCCGCACGTCACCGAACCAGATCGCGAGGCGGTCACGGTCGGCCGGCTCACCGGCCTTGCCGACCGCCATCACCACACGGCCCCAATTGGCATCCTCGCCCGCGACCGCCGTCTTCACCAACGGAGAGTTGGCGATCGACATGGCGATGCGGTGGGCGGATGGATCGCTCTCGGCGCCCTCGACCTCGACGGTCACGAGTTTGTTGGCGCCCTCGCCGTCGCGGGCGACGAGCTGCGCGAGTTCGATCAGCAGATCGTCCAGGGCGGAGCGGAAGCCGGCGAGCCGCGGATCGTCGGCGCGAGTGACTGCCGCGTTGCCGGCGGCCCCGGTGGCGAAGAGCAGCAGCGTGTCGGAGGTGGAGGTATCGCCGTCCACCGTCACGCAATTGAACGAGGTCTTGGTTCCCTCGCTCAGCAGCGCCTGCAGAACGTCCTGCGGCAGGGCGGCGTCAGTGAAGGCGAAGGCCAGCATCGTCGCCATATCGGGGGCGATCATGCCGGCACCCTTGGCGATGCCGTTGATCATCACGGATACGCCGTCGATCTCGACGCGGCGCGTGGCGAGCTTCGGGAAGGTGTCGGTGGTCATGATCGCCTGGGCCGCCTGCGACCAGGCCTCGGCGCCCCCTTCGGCACGGGCGGCGCAATCGGCCAGAACGCCCTCGAACTTGCGCGCGTCGAGGGGCTCCCCGATCACGCCGGTGGAGGCGATCATCACCGCCTTCGGCGCGCAGGCGGCGGCCTGGGCGGCAATCTCGGCGGTCAGCGCCACGGCATCGCGCCCCTTCATCCCGGTGAAGGCGTTGGCGTTGCCCGAATTGACCACGAGCGCCCGCGCGCCCTCTCCCGCCGTCAAGGCTTCGCGGCACCAATCCACCGGCGCGGACGGACAGCGCGAACGGGTGAACACGCCCGCGACCTGCGTGCCCTCGGCCAGAGCCACGTAGAGCACGTCCGTGCGGTTCTTGTAACGGATGCCCGCCTGCGCCGTGGCGAGGCGAACGCCCGCGATCTCCGGCAGCGACGGCGACGTGGCGGGGGCCAGGGGGGAAATTTCCGTGGATGACATTGGTCGTCGGCTCCGTCTCGTACCCGTTCTCGCCCATATGGCCGCGTCGGGAGGCGCGGCCTCGCACGCGGAGGCGACACGGGCATGAAGCTCAAGGTCGCGGGCCGCTGTCTTGCGCCCGCCGGGCTTCACGTCAACACGCGGACCATCCTCTGTGAGCGGAAGGTCCGATTGAGGCATACGCGCGGCCCTTCGGCCGGGTCACTCACGGGTCACCCACCGGCACGCGCGTGCGAGCGGCACGCATGCATCGAGCAGGTGAGCGGGTCGGAGTGGGCGTCGCACAATTTGCAGGATGCAAGACGACGGCGAGGATCATCGAGTTTTGAAGGGTGTGTCATGGAAGGTGCACGGGCCGCATGATCAATCCGTGACACTTGAATGCATTTTGCGATCTGCTTAACCTGAGATGATGCAGCGCACCCAAGACCGTGAGCAGGCGACCGTCGACCCGGCATCCGTTCGCGCGGACGGCTCCATCGGCGGAACCGGCGCGCCGCGCAGTTGCTACGGTGTACAGGTTTTGGTCGCCGGGCGGCGCAAGCAGTGGCGCGACGAGATCAACGGGCAGATCCGCCGGGCCGGCTACAGCGCGATCTCGGTCGACTCGGCCGTCGACGCCCTCACCGTTCTCGTGCTGGGGCTGCCGGTCGATGTTCTCGTGACGGACGCCGAGTTGCACGGCTCGCTCGGGCTCAGTGAACTCGCCGCGGAGGCACGGGCCTTGCGCCCGAATCTGGGCATCGTCGTCGCCTGCGACTCGGCCGTTAGCGCTTGTGCCGACCTCGTGCCGGCGGATGCGCTGCTGGTGCCCTGCCCGAGCGAGGAGGAGGCGGTCGCCTCGTCGGTGCGTGAGGCGCTGGCCGCCCGCGCCGTCTGACGCTCCCGCCACTCGGATCCGCGACGATCGGGCCCGTACCCAGCGCCGGGCTGCCTGTGGCAGCCTCCGCGCGGGAGGAACCATGCCATGACGATTCGCCGTCGCGACTGCCTCGCGATGCTCACCGTGCTCACGGCGGGCGGAGCCATGACTGCGGCCCGTGCCGCCGAAGGCGGGCCTGCCGCGGCCTTCACCTTCGACAAGCCGGAGGGCGGTCGCCTTCCGCTCGCAGCTTATGCGGGCAAGCCCGTTCTCGTCGTCAATACGGCCACAGCCTGCGGCTACGCTCCGCAATTCGCCGGCCTCCAGGGGCTCTGGACCCGCTTTGGCGAGCGGGGCCTGACGGTGATCGCGGTGCCCTCCCCCGATTTCGGCAACCAAGAACCCCTCGACGGTACCGCCATCGCCGAGGCGGCGCGGCAGAACCACGGCGTCACCTTCCCCGTCACGGACAAGACCCATGTCCGCGGTCCCGCTGCGCACCCGTTCTATCGCTGGGCGGCCGAGCAGAAGCCGGGACAGAGCCCGCAATGGAACTTCCATAAATATCTCGTCGGCCGCGACGGCACCGTCCGCGCTGCCTTCGCGACCCAGGTCGATCCGAGCGATCCGCGCATCGTCAGCGCGATCGTCGCGGAACTGGGACAGACCTGAGGCACAGGCCTCCGGCCCTTCGCCCTCACCGACCCGGAATAGCGGCGGGTGGCAGAAGACCCCGCACGCCGTGTTCCGGCGTGAGCGGACGCCGTGCGCGGGGAGCCGGCAGGCGCCCGTCCCGCTCCACGGCGCGGGGCGGCGCGGACGGATAATTCGACGCGAAGGGATTGGACGGCACACCCTGCGCCAGAGCGGGCGAGGCGGCGAGGCAGAGGTTTGCGACGACGAAGAGGGTGCTCGGACGCATCGGCGGCGGAATTCCAGTCGGTCGGGACTCGCACCCGGACGGGGCGCGTCCCCACATGTCACCCGGCTGCGTCATCATTGCGGCCGGAAAGACGAACCATGGAACCGCACAGCTTCGAACAGGATGGTATCGTCTACGAAGTCCGCTTCGAGCGGACACCGGAAGGATGGATCGCCCGCATCCGGCCGGAAGACGGCACTCAGGCGCATGTCTTCGCCTTTCCCAACGGCGTCGGCTTCGATCCGGACGACGTGCGCGGCTCTCTGATCGCAGGTTGCGAGGCCGCCGTGGCGCGTATTCCGCGCCGGGCACCGACCCGGCATTGAGGCCGGAAATCGGAACCTCCGGCGTCGAAACCGGTTCGGGCTCCAGCACGCGATAGCAATGCGCGCCGAACAAGAACGGGATTTTTCGCGATGACCGAAGTGACCTATCACATCGTCGAGCACGACGGCGGCTTCGCCTACAAAGTCGGAGACGTCTTCTCCGAGACTTTCCCGAGCCGACAGGAAGCACTCCAGGCGGCGCAGGCAGCGGCGGCCGAACAGCAGGTGCCCGGCTCGACTGAGGGCATCCGCTACCAGGACGGGCGCGGGCAGTGGCACGACGAGACCGCGCAGGGCAACGACCGCCCGGTGGCGAAGGTTGTGGAGGACTGAGCCGTCCGCGCGAGCCGATCGCCTCCCAAGGCGAAGCGGATCCCCCACACCATTCGGGCTCGCTCGGACCGCATCTGCTCGAATCGCCGATCCGGTCTCAATCGTCCAGGGTGATGAGTCCGATGCTGCCGCCTGCGGCCGCCGTGTTGACGGTCAGCGTCCGCTCGGTGGCGAAACGGGTGAGATAATGCGGGCCGCCGGCTTTCGGGCCGGTGCCGGACAGGCAGGTTCCGCCGAAGGGCTGGCTTCCGACCACCGCGCCGATCATGTTGCGGTTCACGTAGACATTGCCGTGCGGCAGCGCCTCGGCGATCCGCTCAGCCGCCTCCTCGATGCGCGACTGGATGCCGAGGGTGAGGCCGTAACCGCCCGTCCGGATCGCGTCCACGACCCGCGCGAGACCGTCCGCCGGATAGCGCGCGACGTGGAGGATCGGCCCGAACACTTCTTCCCGCAGATCGGCGACGCTGCCGACCTCGAAGATGTGGGGGGCCACGTACAATCCGGCGGGCGCCGCTCCTGAAACGTGCGCGCGCGCCGAGGCGGTCATCGCCGCGATATGCGCCTCGAGCCGCGCCTTGGCCGCCGCGTCGATCACCGGGCCGAGGTCGGTGGCCAGATCGCGGGGATCGCCAACCGTGAGCTCGCGCGCCGCTCCGGCCAGCACCGCGATCATCCGGTCGGCCACGTCCTCCTGCACGAGCAGCAGGCGCAGGGCCGAGCAGCGCTGGCCCGCCGAACGGAAGGCCGAGGCGACAACGTCGTCGGCCACCTGTTCGGGGAGCGCCGTGGCATCGACGATCATCGCGTTGATGCCGCCGGTCTCGGCGATCAGCGGCAGGATCGCGCCGTCGCGGGCGGCGAGTGCCCGGTTGATCCGTTGCGCCGTCGCGGTGGAGCCGGTGAAGACGACGCCGGACAGGGCCGGATGATCGATCAGCGCGGCACCGGTGTCGGGGCCGCCGGGAACGAGGTGCAGGGCGTTGCCCGGGATGCCCGCGCCGTGCAGCAGGCGCACGGCCAGATCCGCGACCAGCGGCGTCTGCGGCGCCGGTTTGGCGACGACCGTGTTGCCGGCCATCAACGCCGCCGCGACCTGACCCGTGAAGATGGCGAGCGGGAAATTCCAGGGCGAGATCGCGACGAATACGCCGCGTCCGACGAGGCGCAGGCTGTTGGTCTCGCCCGCCGGGCCGGGGAGGTTCTCCGGCTCTGAGAACAGGTGCCGCCCCTGCGCCGCGTAGTAGCGCAAGAAGTCGATCGCCTCGCGCCACTCGGCCAGGGCGTCGTCGAGGGTCTTGCCGGCCTCCACTTGGAGCAGGTGAAGGAGTCGGGCCTGCTCCCGCAGGAAGGCGTCGGCGGCCCGCTCCAGGCAGGCCGCGCGTTCGCCGGCCGGCATCTTCGCCCAGGCGGGAAAGCCGCGCGCGGCCCCCTCCATGGCGCGTGCCGCGATGTCGGGTCCCGCCTCGATCACGCTGCCGATCACGGTCGCGTCGATCGGGCTGACCATCGGTCGGGTGCGGCCGGTCGCGACGATCCCGTCGATGATCGGCGTGGCCTCGGCCGGGCCGGCCGCCTGCGCGACGGCCACACTCAGCCGGCGCAGTGCCGCGCCGTCGCCGAAGGCGAGCCCCGGCGCGTTGCGCCGCTCGGGCCCAAACAGGTCGCGCGGCAGCGGGATCCTGGGGTGCCGGGCCAGCGAGGGCGTCTCGATCAGGTCCCGGGGTCGGGCGAGGAGTGCGCCCGCCGGCACCGAGGGATCGCCGGCGCGGGCGACGAAGGAGGAATTCGCCCCGTTCTCCAGCAGACGCCGAACGAGATAGGCGAGCAGCTCGCGATGGCCGCCGACCGGCGCGTAGACGCGCTGGCCGAGACCCGGAGCCCGCTCGGAGAGCCGCTGATAGAGCGCCTCGCCCATGCCGTGCAGGCGCTGGAACTCGAAACCGGCCTCTTCTGTCGCCGGCCGGTCGGCGAGTCCGGCGAGGCCGAGGATGCTCGCGACCGTCAGCGCGTTGTGCGTGGCGAATTGCGGATACAGCCGCGGGCGGAGGGCCAGCAGCCGCCGCGCGGCCGCCAGATAGTTCAGATCCGTCATCGCCTTGCGGGTGAAGACGGGATAGTCCGCCGCCCCTTGCACCTGGGCGAGCTTCACCTCGGTATCCCAATAGGCGCCCTTGACGAGGCGCACCATCAGCCGCCGGCCGTGATGCTCGGCCAGCGCGGCGACGTGATCGATCACCGCGAGGCAGCGCTTCGAATAGGCCTGGATCGCCAACCCGAACCCGTCCCAGCCGGCAAGCGCCGGATCGGCCAGCACCGCGGCGAAGACGTCGAGGGAGAGCTCGAGCCGCTCCGCCTCCTCGGCATCGAGAGTGAAGTTGAGGTCGTGGGCGCGGGCGTCACGGGCGAGGTCGCGCACCACCGGCACCAGCTCGGCCATCACCCGTGCCTGCTGCAACGGGGTGTAGCGCGGATGCAGGGCGGACAGCTTGACCGAGATGCCCGGCCGGGCCGGCAGGGGTGCGTTGCCGGCCTCGCGCCCGATCCGCGCGATGGCCTGGGCATAGGCTTGGCGGTAGCTCTCCGCATCGTCGGCAGTCCGAGCGCCCTCCCCCAGCATGTCGAAGGAGTAGCGCGAACGCCGCGCGCTGCCGGAGCCGGCGCGCTTGAGCGCCGCGTCGATCTCCTCCGCCAGCACGAACTGGCCGCCCATGAGCCGCATCGCCCGGTGGGCCGCCGCGCGCACGGCCGGACGACCGAGACGGCGAACCAGGCCGCCGAGCGTCGCCTCGGGCGTGTCCTGCGGTCCGACGAGGCGGGCGCCGAGGCCGAGCGCCCAGGATGCCGCGTGGGCGAGCCCGCCCTCCGAGCGCACCGCGTGATGGACGAAATCGCCCTCGCGCAGCTTGTCTGCGATCAGCCGGTCGGCGGTGGCGGCGTCGGGCACCCGCAGCAGCGCCTCGGCGAGGCTCATCAGGGCGAGCCCCTCGCGCGTCGTCAGCGCATATTCCCGCAGCAGCGCCTCGACGGCGCCGTGGCCGGAATCCGCACGGATCGCGTCGATCAGGTCTCCGGCGAGGCGATCGACCGCGGCCTCCGTAGCGGCCGGCAACGGCGCCTCGCGCAGCAGGGTTTCGGCCAGCGCCGCATCGTCCGGGGCGTAGGGAGCCTGAAAGCGGTGAGCGGACATCGGGTCACGGACCATGGAAGAGAGTAGCACCCTCTCTGTGTTCCGACAGGCCGATTTCGTCCCCTAAAACGGGCCGGATTCGTGACTGAGGAGAACGAGGCGCCGCTCAGCGCGCGGATCCGTCAGGGCCGTCCGCTCGGCGGGCTGATGTCGAGCGGCTGCGCGTCGGGCATGGGCGCCGGCTCGGCTTCGATGCGGGCGCGCCGGGCGGCTTCCTCCGCCTCGCGCTGACGGGACTGGCGCGCCACTTCCTCGGCCGCCTGCTGCGCCTTGATCCGGGCTTGGCGCGCCGCCTCCTCCGCCGCGGCGCGGGCGCGGTCCATCTCGATGCGGGCGCGGCGACGCTGGCGCTCGCTCTGGTCGGCGTCGAACAACTCAATCTTCTCGAGCTCGCGCTGGAGCACGAGAGCGGCGAGCCCGGTGGTCAGCGGTGCCGTGTCGAGCCGCCGCTCGGGCGCAGCGAGCGGGCCGGCAAAGCCGAGCTGAATCGCGGGCGCAGCCCCGGACCACCCCTTCGGTCCGGCCGCCGCGGTCAGGACGCCGCGGGCGTCAAGGCTGCGTTGGCGCGGATCGACCTGGAGCGTGCCGTTCCAGCGCGCCTGTCCGAGATCGATCGCGAACGGAGCCGTGCGCAGGGTGCCTGCCGACAGTGTGAAAGGGGCCGAGACCGGTCCCGTCGCCCTGAGCGAACCCGCCGAAAGTTCGTCCGACACGAGAGCCTGGAGCCGCCCTTCGCGCAGAGGATCGTCCTCGGCGAGCGCCTTCCCCAGGGCCCGGTCGAGAGCGCCCGCGTCGGCGCCGGGCAGCACGAGGCCGGTGAGCCGGATCTCGCCGTTACCCGAAAGATCGTTCGCCAGGGCGGCGAGGCTCACGCCTGTGGCACCGAAGCGCAGGACCGCCGAGAGCCTGCCACCGATCGACCCGGCCCCGATCAGGCCGCCGAGTTCCGCGTCGTCGATCTGTCCCTCACCGGACACCGCGGCGGCGCCCCCTGGCCGGGCGAGAGTCGCGCTTCCGCTCAGCCGCCCGCCTGCGAGTCCGGCCGAGAGGTCGCGCAGGCTCAGCGCGTCACCCTCGCGCACCAGCGTCAGGTTCGCTCTGTCGGCGAGCAGGCCCCGGCCGAGATCGAGCTGGGCAATCCTGAGATCGAGTTTGACCTGAGGCTGCGCCGGCACGGCGGCGAAGCGCCCGCCGGTCTCGGTGGGGAATACCGTGGCCGCAGCCAGAGCCGGCAGGGACAGCCGGGCGAGAGAAACGGAGCCGCTGAGCGCCCCGTCCGGAGCGCGGTCGAGGGCTGCGGTGAGATCGCTCCCTGCCATCTGCCCCGCGACGTCGGCGTGGAGCGCCGCGCTCCGGCGCGACAGGTCGAGGATGAGGGAGGCGGGCAGCGGCGCGGTCGCCGACGCGGCCGCTCCGGCCAGGATCAGGAAGGGCGCCAGATCGGGCGCCCGCAGCCGCACAGCGCCGCCGGTCGGAGGACGGTCGAGGGCATCGAACCGGATCGGACGCGCCGTCGAGAGGACGAGCCCGGCTAGGTCACCCTCGACTTCGAGTGCGAGAAGCGCGGTCTCCTGCCGGGACTCGACGGCTTGTCGGGCGCCGGTCAGCCGCAGGCGGCCGGGTTGGCGCAGAGCGGCGATGTCGTCGCGGCCGAACCAGCGGGCGGTCCTCTGCGTCGTCAGTGTCGCCTCGAGGCGGTCGATCCGGCCGGAGCGGGTCAGGAGGGCGATGTCGACATCGCCCTCCCCCGCCCGCCCCTTGGCATGCGCGCGCAACGCATCCGCCTCACCCGATTCCCGCTCGAGCGACACGTCTAGGGCCAATCCGCTCTGGCGGAAGCTCTGCGGCACGAAGCGCGCCTCCGGCAGAAAGCCGCGCTCCAGCAGGGCGAGCAGCGGCGCCGCCTTGCCCGCGGTGACGCGGCCCTCGATCCGGCCCGACCCGTCCGGTGCGATTCGCCCGGCGAGTTGGGCGCTCGCCCCCGCGAGGTCAGCGATGTCGAGCGTATCGACGACGAGGCTCGCACCGTCCGATTGCAGGCTAACCGCGATGGTGCCGTTGCCCGAATGGGCGCCGGGGGGGCCGTAGCGCACGTCGCGCGCCCGAAGCGTCAAGCCGAGATCATGCCGGTGCAGGCCGGACATCAGGTCGCCCAGCGGCGGCAATTCGGCGATGTCGATGCCGTTGGCGGAGAGCTGCGCGTCGAACCGTCCGCGCCCGTTCGCGGCGGCCCGAACGTAGCGGGCATTGCCGGTGACGCGAGCCTCGCCCAGGGCGAGCCGCAGATTGCGCAGCGAGAGGTCGCCGCCCGCCGCGGAAAGGTCGGTGCCGAGCTCGAGGGCGCGCCCATCGAGGATCGCCGCGACGCTCTCTTCCGCGCCGAGCCGGCCGAGATAGCGCCCGAGCCCCTCGGAATTGCGAGCGGCGATGTCGATATGGCCGGTGAAGCGGGGTGAACCCGACAGTTCGGCCTCGCCGGTCGCCGCGACGTTCGCCGCGCCCGGAGCCGTGCCCTCGAAGCGCCGCAGCACGAGGCCGCCGCTCCGGTCGAAGGTGCCTCGAAGGGTGACGCCGGACCAGTCATCGAGGCCGAGCGCAACGCTCTCGGCGGCGAGATCGAGGTCGAGAAGCATCGGCGGCGTCAGGGCGCCGGACGACAAGCCCTGCCCGAGACGTCCACCCGCTCCGCCGGCCAGCAGCAGCCCGTCGAGGTCGAGGCGGCGCGTACGGAGCGTCAGGCCGAGACGGCCGTCGCGAAAATCGAGGCGGCCGCTGCCCGACAGCCGCGCCGCCTTGCCGCCGGGGTCGAGCTCGATCTCGACCGTCTTGGCCTGCGCCACGGGGCCGCGCGACTCGAACTTGGCTGCCAGGGTGAGAGGCAGGACGGGACCGGCCGGCTGGACCGGCGGCCCGACGGTCAATCGCGCCGTGCCTTCCGCCTCCGGCACAAGTCCGCGGTGGCTGCGGTCGCCACCCTTGGCGTCCTCGGATCCGAAGGAGAGACGGGCATCGAGCTCGAGGCGGGGCATGGTGTCGCCGCCGCCGGTGAACTTCAGCGAGAGGCTTCCGTCGCTGCCGACGGTGCCGGTTGCGAGATGAAACGGGCTTCCCTTCGCCGTTCCTTCCGCCAGCCAGGGCCCGACCAGCGCCGGCGCTCGGAGCCGCAGATTTTCGGCCGCGAACAGTTCCTGAGGCTGTTGGGGCTCTGCGCCCGGCCGTGCGGTGGCGACACTGAGGCGCCGGATCCGCAGATCGTCGATCACGACGTCGCGCCTCAGCGGCTGCGGCTCGCGCGGCAGGAGCAGGGCCTCGTCGGAAACCGGCAGGGTCAGCCGCGCACGCTCGATCGCCGTCTGGACAAAGCGAACCTCACCCTTGAGCAGCGGCGCCAGCGCGATCTCGGCATCGACGGCCTGCGCGTCGAGCGTCGGCCCATCCTCTCCACCGAGCCGCAGCCGAGCGAGGCGCAGATGCGGCGAGGGAAGCAGGCGTAGGTCGATCGACCCCTCGCTGCGGGCATCGGCACCGAGGGATTCGCTCAGCGTCCGGTCGATCAGCGCGCGATAACCCGACCAGTCGATGAAGGGCGGCACGGCCAGGGCCGCCACGAGAACCAGCACGACGGCGCCCGCGAGCGCGGTCAGGAAATCACGCACCGTTATCGCTTCCGCCAAACCTGCGGACCGCAGGGCTTCGTTCGCGGGTCACGCGTTCGATGAGCCGAAGCCCGGAAGCGCGCGAAAACCCGTTCCTGCCGCCATAGCACAGGGAGTGGGCCGGCCGCACCTCACGCTCAAGCTTGGACCAACGATCAGCGCCGGGGGCCGAAGGACGGTCCGGCCGGAGGCGGAACGTTGAGCGGCGCCCGCTGGATCTGATTGCGGATCGCGCTGTTCTCCAGGGTCTGGCGCTGCTCGAAGTTGCGGTTCTGGTTGCGGTACTCGAAGCCCTCGTTCTGCCGGCTCGTGGCGCCCCGGTTCCCGGGGCTCTGCGCGAGCGCCGGCGTGATCACCGGCGTCACGGCGGCAAGCAGGGTCAGGAGGGCGAGCGACGGGGCGCGCATGGCCTCGTTTCCTTCATCGGTGTCGGTTTCGGGTTTCCGGAGTGACGCGTGAGCAGGGCCGGCGGTTCCGGATCGGGTCTCGACGGCGTTCGCCTTTTGGTCCAGGGATGCGCGCATGATGCAAGAGCCCAACGACGCGCCCGGCGCGTTCCGGCCGCGCCCGTCCGACGACGATGCGCCGTCGGCCCCGACCTCGATCGCAGCCCGTGCCATGGCCGCCCTGCGGCCCGAGGGAGCCTCCTACCTCGCCGGCCTCAACCCGGAGCAGCGCCGCGCCGTCGAGGCCACGGAAGGACCGGTGCTCGTTCTCGCGGGCGCGGGCACGGGCAAGACGCGGGTGCTGACGACGCGCATCGCCCACCTGATCGCGACGGCCAAGGCGCGCCCCTACGACATCCTCTCCGTGACCTTCACTAACAAGGCCGCGCGGGAGATGAAGCACCGCATAGGCCAGCTCATCGGCCCGGCGGGCGAGGGCATGCCGTGGCTCGGCACCTTCCACGCCATCGGCACCAAGATCCTGCGCCGCCACGCCGAGCTGGTCGGGCTCAAATCCGACTTCACGATCCTCGGGACCGACGATCAGCTGCGCCTGATGAAGCAGGTCATCGCCGACCAGAACATCGACGAGAAGCGCTGGCCGGCGCGCTCGCTCGCCCACACCATCGACGGCTGGAAGAACCGGGGCCTCGGTCCCGAGCAGGTGCCCCCGGGCGAGGCGCAGGCCTTCGCCTTCGGCAAGGGCGGCCAGCTCTACGCCGCCTATCAGGCCCGGCTCGCCACGCTCAACGCGGTCGATTTCGGCGACCTGCTGCTGCTCTGCCTCAAGCTCTGGCGCGAGAACCCGGACATCCTGGCCAACTACCAGGACCGTTTCCGCTACATCCTCGTGGACGAGTATCAGGACACCAACGTCGCCCAATACCTGTGGCTCCGGCTCCTGGCTCAGGCGCGGAAGAACGTCGCCTGCGTCGGCGACGACGATCAGTCGATCTACGGCTGGCGCGGCGCGGAAGTCGACAACATCCTGCGCTTCGAGCACGACTTCCCCGGCGCGACCGTGGTGCGGCTCGAACGCAACTATCGCTCGACCGGCCACATCCTCGCCGCCGCCTCAGGGCTGATCGCCAAGAACGAGGGCCGGCTCGGCAAGACGCTTCGCACTGAGGACGCGGCGGGCGAGCCCGTCACCGTGACCGGCGCGTGGGATTCGGAAGAAGAGGCACGCCAAGTCGCCGAGTCGATCGAGTCGCTCCAGCGGAAAGGGCATCCGCTCTCCGAGATCGCGGTGCTGGTGCGGATCTCGGCGCAGATGCGCGAGATCGAGGACCGCTTCGTACAGGTCGGCCTGCCCTACCGGGTCATCGGCGGCCCGCGCTTCTACGAACGCGCCGAGATCCGCGACGCGCTGGCCTATCTGCGCGTCACCATGAACGGCGCCGACGACCTCGCCTTCGAGCGCATCTTCAACACGCCCAAGCGCGGCCTCGGCGACGCGACGCTGCAGACGCTGCACGCCTATGCCCGCGCCGACCGGATTCCGCTGCTCGCCGCCGCGCGGAAGCTGATCGAGACCGACGAGCTGAAGCCTCGCGCCCGCTCGATGCTGCGCGGCCTCGTCGAGAGCTTTTCCCGCTGGGTTCGGCTGGTGGAGACCAAGCCTCATCCGGAGGTCGCCCAGACCATTCTGGAGGAATCCGGCTACACCGAGATGTGGCAGAAGGATCGCTCGGCCGATGCCGCCGGGCGCCTCGAAAACCTCAAGGAATTCGTCCGCTCGATGGAGGAATTCCCGGACATGGCCGCCTTTCTCGAACACGTCTCCCTGGTGATGGAGGCGTCCGAGGCGGAAGGGGCCGACCGCGTCTCGCTGATGACGCTCCACGCCGCCAAGGGTTTGGAGTTCGACACGGTGTTCCTGCCCGGATGGGAGGACGGCCTGTTCCCGAACCAGCGCGCCATCGACGAGAGCGGGCGGGCCGGCCTGGAGGAGGAGCGGCGGCTCGCCCATGTCGGCCTGACGCGGGCCCGCAAGCGCGCCAAGCTCTCGTTCGCCGTCAACCGGCGCATCCACGGCCTGTGGTCCTCGACCATTCCCTCGCGCTTCATCGACGAGTTGCCGCCGCAGGCCGTGGACGTGGTCGAGGCGCCTGCGCATTTCTCGGCCGGCGCTTCCCGCTTCGATCGCAACCCGGCCCCATTCGGCTCCTCCTACGGCACGCCGGGCTGGCAACGGGCGCAAGCCAACACCGCGGGCGGGTTCGGTGGGGGGCTCGGGAATGGTCGGGGGGGCGGCCGCACGAGCGGACCGCGGGAAATCGAGGGCGAGCTGATCGCCAAATCGACCGGTGCGCCCTCCTCCTTCGAGCACGGCGCCCGCGTCTTCCACACCAAGTTCGGCCCCGGCACGGTCGCCGGCATCGACGGGAACAAGCTCACCGTTGACTTCGACAAGGCCGGTCGGAAAATGGTGCTCGACAGCTTCCTCCAGCCCGGTTGAAGCGTCCCGCCGGCGGTCTCCGCCGGCTGCGCCGCCGCCCCGGGAGGGCGACGCCCGCGATGGCTTTGGTCAGGATCGCCACGATCCGCCGGCAGCGCCACGAGGCGCTCGGGTCATTACTTCTTCGCAGAGCCGTCACGCCCCCGTCGCCCGCGCTTGCAACCCTCATGGGGCGGGCGAAGCGTTGCCATAAAGCCGCGTTCCACAGCCTTCGCGTCGAGCCGTGGAACCGACTCACCGGGTTTGGCTTTGCTCTTGCGTACAGATGAACGAAGATCGGCGATGTCTTCGCCGAATCAAGGGAGAAGTCGGACAGTCGAGACTGGTCGAAAAAGCGAGTTTGCGAGAGTCACGCACGAGTCAAGGTGGAGTGTTGATCCATGAAGAGACGACGCGCACGGCTTGAACTGGTTGAGGACCGACCGATCCGGATGCATCGGACACGCTTCGACGAGGAACGTAATCCAGCACCGATCCAACCCCTGACGGATAAACAAGGCCAGTACCTCGACGCCCTCGCGTCATCTTCGCAAGTCATCGTTTTAGGCCCTGCCGGCACGGGCAAGACTTTCATCGCCGGCACACGCGCCGCGGATCTTCTTCGGCAACGCCGGATCTCGAAGGTCGTCATCACCCGTCCCAACGTTCCCTCGGGCCGCTCGCTCGGCTTCTTCCCCGGCACGCTGGAAGAGAAGATCGCGCCCTGGGTCGCCCCCCTGACCGAGACGATGAAGGAGCGCATGGGCGCAGCCGCCTTCGACATCGCGGTGAAGGCCGGCGACATCGAGGTGGTGCCGTTCGAGGTGATGCGCGGGCGCACCTTCAAGAATTGCCTCGTGATCTTGGACGAGGCGCAGAACACGACCACCGCCGAGATCAAGATGTTCCTGACCCGAATCGGCGACGATTGCCAGGTCATCATCAACGGCGACGTCTCGCAGACCGACTTGCGTGAGACGTCGGGGCTTCGCACCGTCATCCACCTCGTGAAGAGCCGGATGATGGCGATCCCGATCGTGGAGTTCACCCTCGACGACATCGTCCGTTCCGGCATCTGCGCGGAATGGGTGAAGGCGTTCGAGGAGGAGCGGCTCTAAGCGTCCTGAGAGTGCTGCCAGACGCGAGAACGAGGTCGCTCAGGGCCTCGTTCTCGTTCGCGTTTCGCTTCAGATTTCGACACCCCTTTCGACGATTGCCGTCTCGACGATGTCGGCGGGCTCGTAGAGCCAGCGCGCCACGATACCGGCCAGGATCGCTCCGGCGATCGGAGCCAACCAGAACAACCACAGTTGCGCGACATACTCGGCGCCGGCGAACAGGGCCGGGCCCGTGCTCCGGGCCGGGTTGACCGACGTGTTGGTTACGGGAATCGAGATCAGGTGGATGAGCACGAGGGCGAAGCCGATGGGAATGCCGGCGAAGCCCGCCGCTGCACCCTTCGATGTCGTCCCGACGATGATGAAGATGAAGATGAATGTCGTCAGCACTTCGGTGATCAGGCAGGCAGCCAGGCCGTACTTGCCGGGGCTGAGTTCACCGTAGCCGTTCGAGGCGAACCCATTGGGGACCCAACCCGCCTTGCCGGACGCGATGGTGTAGAGGGTGAAAGCCGCCACCGCGGCCCCGATGACCTGGGCGACGATATAGGGCAGGACGTGCCGGCTGGCGCAGCGTCGGGCCGACCACAAGCCGATCGTGACGGCCGGATTGAAGTGGCCGCCCGAGATGTGGCCGACCGCGTAGGCCATCGTCAGCACGGTGAAGCCGAAGGCGAAGGCCACCCCCAGAAAGCCGATCCCGAGTTCCGGATAGGCGGCGGAAAGGACGGCAGCCCCGCACCCGCCGAAGGTCAGCCAGAAGGTACCGAAAAATTCGGCGGTCGTCCGACGCATCGTATCGTGATCCATGGCGGCACCTCTTGGTACGGAGGTCGCGGGGCGCGCACGAGTCGGTCGTATCGGCAGTCTGGTCGGCGCACCGCGAGACCAAGTCGTCGGCGTCGGCACCCGCCGGACGCGTCGAGCGAAGATTTCACACCCGCGTCGCGTCAACAATGATCGGCGTCATGAGTCGAGCGGCACTAAAGAGTCGTACCGCTTCCGTATTCAATCCAGCGTTCCCGGCGATGAGGCGCCGTCCCGTTGCCGGCACTGCATCGCCGAAGAACCGCCGGCACGGACGCGGTCACCGGTGTTGGGCTGCCCTGGGACCAGCATGCGGCACCGCCGACCTTAAGCGACCGCGACACCCCTCGTCCGCGCCGGCCCGACGTTCTTGCCGTCGAGCCGCTGGCGCAGCCGCTCGACATCGTCGAAATTGTTCGAGGTGAGATCGGTGACGTCGCCCTCGACGAGCGCATCGACGTGCCGGCAGCGGCGGCGATGCGTGCCCGCCGGACAGGAGCAGCGGAGATACGGCCCGTCCGTCCGCTCCTCGAATTCCAGCACATAGCGGTTGCCGGTGCTGCCGCGCATGGCGAAACGCAACTCGCCCTTAGGCCGCAGATCGACGATGCCGGAGGCCCGCAGGGCGTGGGCGGAGGTGGAGCGGGTGAAGTCGCGCCGCGGTCCGGCAACCGCGCGGATCGGGGTCAGCCCGAGGCCGCGGGCGAGGTCGGCGATGTCCGTCGCGCCGGTCTCGCGCAGAGCCGCGAGCGCGATCTCGGCGCAGGCATAAGCATCCTCGGCGGCATCGTGATGCTCGAAGCGGATGCCGAGGCGCCCCGCCACCTTGGCGAGACCGTGGCCGGCGGGATCGGGGAAGATGCGCCGGGCGATCTGCAGGGTGCAGAACCCGGCCAATTCGGGCACCGTCTCGCCCCAGGCGGCGAGCGAGGCGGCGAGGACGCCCATATCGAAACCGGCATTGTGGGCGAGCATCAGACCGCCCGACAGGTCCGGCAGGAATTCGGCCATGACCTCGGCACAGTTCGGCGCGTCGCGCACGTCCGCCGGCAGGATGCCGTGGATGCGGATGTTGCCGGGAGAGAACCGCATCTGCGGCGGGCGGATCAGCCGGGATTCGCGCCGCACCACCCGGCCGCCCTCGATCCAGGCGAGCCCGACCGCGCAGGCGCTGTCGCGCCGCTCGTTGGCGGTCTCGAAATCGATCGCGACGACGCTCATGCCCCTGAGATTAGGGGCTCGTGGACCGATCCCGCAAGGCGCGGCGGACGGGATCCGACCGCCGCACGCGCCGGATGTCGTGATCGCATAGAGGGACACGAACGCGGCTCGAACTCGTTACCGGGCGACAATGGGATGAGCGAGGTCGTCATGAACGTGTTCTCACGCCGGGGCCTGATCGCCGCCGCGGGCGGCGTGGCTTTGGGCGCCAACTCCGCCCGTTCGGCCGAGGGGCCATCGCCGGTCCGCGGCGGCAAGGGCGCAGACATCCTCGGCCCCCGCAACGCGGCGAGGGAAGCGGAAGACCCCTTCACGATGGCCCCGCCAAAGACCGATCACGGCACGATGCCGAACCTGAAATGGTCCTTCGCCGACAGCCACATGCGGCTGGAGGAAGGGGGCTGGGCGCGCCAGACGACGACGCGGGAGCTTCCGATCTCGAAGGCCATGGCCGGCGTGAACATGCGCCTGAAGGCCAACGTCGTGCGCGAGATGCATTGGCACAAGGAGGCCGAGTGGGCCTACATGATCAAGGGCCGCGCCCGGATTACCGCGATCGACGGCGAGGGGCGAACCTTCGCCGACGATGTCGGCGAGGGCGACCTCTGGTACTTTCCCTCCGGCATCCCGCACTCGATCCAAGGGCTCGACGGGCCGGAGGACGGCTGCGAGTTTCTGCTCGTGTTCGATGACGGCGGATTCTCGGAGGACTCGACCTTCCTCATCACCGATTGGCTCGCACACACGCCTCGGGACGTGCTGGCGAAAAACTTCGGATGGCCGGAGAGCGCGTTCGATACCGTCCCCGAGAAGGAACTCTACATATTTCCCGGCCCGAAGCCGGGGGCCCTGGCCGATGACCAGCTCGGCGGCGCAGGGCCTGTGCCGAAGCGCTTCAGCCACAGGATGCTGGCGCAGGAGCCGGTCCGCACGAAGGGCGGCAGCGTGCGGATCACGGATTCCGCGATCTTCCCCGCCTCCACCACCATCGCCGCGGCGCTGGTCGAGCTGCAGCCCGGCGCGATGCGGGAACTGCACTGGCACCCCAACGGCGACGAGTGGCAATACTACCTCTCGGGACAGGGACGAATGACGGTGTTCGGCTCGGAATCAAAGGCGCGCAGCTTCGATTATCAGGCCGGCGATGTGGGCTACGTGCCGTTCGCCATGGGTCACTACATCGAGAATACCGGCGACACGCCGCTGACCTTTCTCGAGATGTTTCGCAGTCCCCGCTACGCCGACATCTCTCTCCGCCAGTGGATGGCGCTGACCCCGCACGCGCTGGTGCAAGCGCATACCGGGCTCGACCGCGCGGCAATCGACGCCCTGCCGCAGACCAAATCGCAGGTCGTGCCGGGCTGATCACGTCAACCCGGCTGGCCGAGGCGGCGGTCGAACAGCGTACGCACCGTTCGCCGCTCCTCGTCCAGCCGGGCGGCGAGCGCCCGGGCATCGGGCAGATTGACGGCGCGGGCGAGGCGGGCGAGCGCCACGTCGGAAGCCTGCGTCGGATCGCCCTCGACCATCAGGCGCTGCCAGTGGTGCACGTCGTCGAGGAGCCGATAGGCGCTGCCGAGTTGCTCGGCCTCGTCGGCTGCGAGGAGGCCTCCCTCCGCCGCACGCGAAAACACCTCGGGCGCATCGAGACCGATCAGTTCGGGATGGGCGTCGGCATGGCCGAGCACCAGGGCCTGGGCGAGGAAGTCGAGATCGAGCAGGCCGCCGGGGCTGAGCTTGAGGTCGAGGGGACCGTGATCGCCCTTCTCCTCCTCGACCGTGGCACGCATGGCCCGAACCGAGCGATTGACCGCCTCCGGCTCGCGGGCCTGCCTCAGCGCCTCGCGGATCACGGATTGTGCCTCCCCGGCGAGGCTCTCGTCGCCGGCGATGACGCGGGCGCGGGTCAGCGCCATGTGCTCCCAGAGTTCGGCCTCTTCCCGCTGATAGGCGCGGAAGCTGCGGAATTGCGCGGCGGTCGCGCCCTGGCCGCCGCCGGGCCGAAGGCGCAGATCCACCTCGTAGAGCAGTCCGCGTCGGGTCGGGGCGGTGAGTGCCGCCACGAGGCGCTGCGTCAGCCGATTATAGGCCACCGCCGCGTCGAGCGGCTTCGGGCCGGTGCTGGTGCGGTTCTCGGGATCGAAATCGTAGAGCACGACGAGATCGAGATCGGATTCCGCCGTCAGCTGACGCGAGCCGAGCCGGCCATAGCCGAGCACGACCATGCGCCCTCCCGGGATCGGTCCATGATCGGCAAAGAACGTCGCCGACACGGCCTCCAGGGCGGACGCGACAGCGGCGTCCGCGATGGCCGAGAAGGCGCAGCCCGCCGCCTGCGGGGTCAGGATGCCGGAGAGCATCCGCGCGCCGGTGAGGAAGCGGAGCTGCCGGGCCGCGTCCCGGCTGCGGTCCAGGAACACCTCATGGCTGTCGGGCCGGCCGAGCAGGGCTCGGTAATGCGCCGCGATGGCCGCCGTATTGACGGTCGGATCGACGAAGTCGGGGTCGATCACCGCGTCGAGCACGTGCGGCGAGAAGGCGACGGTGCCGGCCAGGCGCGGAGCGCTGCCGAGCAGATCGGCGAAGAGCAGCCGCAGGCGCTCGTGCTCGCGCAGGATGGTCAGAAGCTCGACCGCCGCCGGCATGCGGCCGAAGGCGCGGTCGAGGTTGGCGAGCGCCGCGTCGGGGTCCGGCGTTCCGGCGAGCGCCTTGAGCAGGGCGGGGACCAACTCGGTCAGCACCTCGCGGGCGCGCGGGCTGCGCACCGCCGCGCGGCGGCCGAAATGCCAGCCGCGCACGGTGTCGGTCACCCGCTCGGGATCCCGGAAGCCGAGGCTGCGCAGGGTTGCCAGCGTCGCCGGATCGTCGGCGGCACCACTGAAGACGAGATCACCCACCTCCGACGAGAGATCGGGCCCCGCCTCGAACAACAGGGCGTAGTGCGCCTGCACCCGGCGGGCATGGGCCAGCAGGGCCGCCTCGAAGCCGGCGAGATCGGGATATCCGGCGAAGCGCGCGAAGTTTTCGAGCTCGATGCGATCGGTCGGCAGGCGCTGGGTCTGCTCGTCGCGCACCATCTGCAGGCGGTGCTCGACCGTGCGCAGGAACGCGTAGGCTTGGGAGAGCTCGTCCCGCGCCTCCGCCGAGATCCAGCCGTCCTCATGCAGGCTTGCCAGCATCGGCACGGTGGAACGCCCGCGCAGCATTGGGCGCCGGCCGCCGAAGACGAGCTGCTGCGTCTGGACGAAGAACTCGATCTCGCGAATGCCGCCGCGACCGAGCTTGATGTCGTGGCCGGCGACCGCCAGCGCCTCGTGCCCGCGCACGGCATGGATCTGCCGCTTCATGGCATGGACGTCGGCGATTGCGGCGAAGTCGAAATACTTGCGCCAGATGAAGGGCGTCAGGTCGGCGAGGAACCGCTCGCCCGCGGGGATATCCCCGGCGATAGGGCGGGCCTTAATGAAGGCCGCTCGCTCCCAATTCTGGCCCGTCGTCTCGTAGTAGACATAGGCCGAGGCGAGGCTCATGGCGGTGGGCGTCGAGCCGGGATCGGGACGCAAGCGGTAATCGACGCGGTGAACGTAGCCGTCGCGGGTGCGCTCCTGCAGCAGCTTGGCGACGCCCTGAGCCAGCCTCGTGAAGAACGGCGTCGGCTCGAGGCCCTCCTTCAGGGGTGTGGCCCCGGGATCGAAAAAGACGATCAGGTCGATGTCGCTTGAATAGTTCAGCTCGCGCCCACCGAGCTTACCCAACCCAAGCACGACGAGGCCCGAGCCGGCTTGCGGCGCAGATCGATCCTTCGGCAGGAAGCGGCCGGAGGCGGCGGCCTGAAGCAGCATCGCGTCGACGGCGGCCGCGACCGAGGCGTCGGCGAAGTCCGAGAGCGCGGCGGTCACACGCTCCAGAGGCCAGATCCCGCCGATATCGGCCAACGCCACGAGGAGCGCGTGCTCGGCCCGGTTCCGCCGCAGGGTCCGTCCGACCGCATCGAGATCGGGCGCCGCGTCCTCCCCCGGTCGACCGGCCGCGCGCTGGGCGGCGACGATACGGGCATCGGCGGCCTCCGGTGCCTCTTCGAAGAGTCGGGCGAGGCGAGCGGGATCGCGCGAGGCCAGGGACCAGAGGAAGGTCGAGTGGTCGGCCAACGCCGCGAGGAGATCGCGGGCCGCTCCCTCGCGCAGGGCGGAGGGAAGTGCGTCGGCGATCTCATCGACGCGCGCCCACGCTGCCTCAGGGTTCGAGAGTGGCGGCGGGTGTCCCAGTCGCGCGATCAGGGGAGCCGTGCCATCGCCGCGGGCAGTCTGCCCGTCGTTTCGCCTGCCCATGCCGTCCCTTCTTCGATTCGGAGCGGCCGCATCGCCGTCGAGCTGTTACGATGCCCATCAAACGCGCAAATCGGATTCTGCCAAGGGGTGTGCCGCAGCCCGCGACGAAGGGCGTGCGCCACCGAGTCGTACCCGTCGGGCGAGATGCCCGGCGGTGAGGGAAAGTTTCGATCGTCCGATCAGACTGCCATGAGGCGATCGTGGAGCGAATGAGTGCGGAGCCGTCTTGCCGCTCGTTGGTTGATCCCCGGCGTGCCGGGGGGCCGTGTTTTTTTTCGTAAGACCTCCGGCGGAGGATAGGTCCTCCGATGATGAAAGCGAATCGATGAGCAGCCCCACCCTGGTTCCCTTCACCGAGGCCGCGGTCTTCACACTCGGTTGCGCGCTGATCGCGAGCCGCCGGTTCGATCCGCAACGGCTCGGGGCGGTGCTGGGACTGGCTACCATCACGCTCGCGGTCTTGCTCGTCGTCTTCGCTCTGCCCGGAAGTCCGCAGATGACGCTGGCCGACCCGGACGGCGTGCGCAACTTCCTGAACTGAGTCTTTCCCGGAGGTGCCTCGACGGGCGCCCGATCTCCGACCGCTTTCACCCGGAAAAGGACGGCGCGGCGGATGTTTCGTGGCAGACGCTAGGGCGCGCCGGCCGGCAGGCTCAGCGTCACCGCGAGTCCCGGACCGTTGTCCGCGAGATCGAGCCGGCCGCCATGAAGCCGCGCGACGGCATTGACGAGGCTGAGGCCCAGGCCGAAGCCGGGGCGTGAACGGGCGGCGTCGAGACGTACGAAGCGATCGAGTACCCGTCCGCGCTCCCCTTGCGGGATGCCGGGGCCGCGATCCGCCACGGTGAGCCGGACGACGCCATCGGCGCGCGCGGCGCGGACGGCGATCGGCTGCGGGCCAGCCTCGGACGATCGCGCGCCATACTTGATGGCGTTATCGATGAGATTGGCGATGGCTTGGCCGACCAGCTCGCGGTTGCCGTCGAGGATCAGATCCGGCTCGGTCTCGACGGTGAGCCTCAGGCCCTTGTCCTCGGCCAGGGGCTCGTAGAGTTCGGCCACCTCCCGCGCCACCGCCCCTGCATCGAAGCGGCGGACGCTCTCGGGGGCGTTGCCCGCCTCCAGGCGCGCGATGGTGAGCAGCGCGTTGAACACCCGGATCAGCCCATCGCTGTCCTCGATCACGCCCTCCATTGCCGTACGCAGGGCCTCCGGCGTTTCGGCGGTGCGCAGGGCTTCGTCGGCACGGTTGCGCAGGCGCGTGAGCGGCGTCTTGAGATCGTGCGCGATATTGTCGGAGACCTCCTTCATGCCCCGCATCAGCTCGCCGATGCGCTCCAGCATCAGGTTGAGGTTCTGGGCGAGTCGGTCGAGCTCGTCCCCGGTGCCGGCGACCCGCAGACGACCGTCGAGATCCCCCGCCATGATGGTGCGGGTCGTCTCGGTCATGTCGTCGACGCGCTTCAGCACGCGGCTCGCCACGAACCATCCGCCGAGCACGCCGAGCACGACGACCAGCGCCACCGACGATCCGAAGGTGTTCCCGATCGCTGCGCGCAGGCGGTCCCGCTCCTCGGTGTCGCGACCGACGAGTAAGCGGAAGCCGCCGGCGAGGTTGAAGACGCGCATGATCGCGCGGTGCTCGCCCTGATCCGCCTCGGAGCCGCGTCCGTAATAGCCCTCGTACTGCCCGGGCCGGGCGAGGATGTCGGGCGAGACGCGGCTGACATTGCCGACGATGTGCTCGCCGGCCGGCGTGGTGACGAGGTAGAGCGAGGCGCCCGGCTCCTTGGCGCGCCGCTCCACCACGGTGATGAGGCGGCGCAGGCCGCCCGCCGCGTACTGCTCCGACAGGCCGTTGATTTCGGCATCGATGGTCGAGACGATCTGGTCGTCGAGCACCCGCCGGGCGTTCCAGGCGACGTAACCGAGCCCGAGCGAGGCCAGCACTGCGAACAGCACGAGATAGGCGAGCGACAGCCTGAAGGCTGTCGTGCGGAAGATCTTTCCGAGACGCGCGAGGGGCCCATCCGGCGGCTGCGACAGGGCGGGGCTCACGGGCGCTACGGCTCGTCCGGACGGATGACGTAGCCTGCGCCGCGGACCGTGTGGATCATCGGGTGCTCGAAGCCGCGATCGATCTTCGAGCGCAGACGCGAGACGTGAACGTCGATGACGTTGGTCTGGGGGTCGAAGTGGTAGTCCCAGACATTCTCCAGCAGCATCGTGCGGGTCACGACCTGTCCGGCGTGGCGCATGAGGTATTCGAGCAGCCGGAATTCGCGCGGCTGCAGCACGATCTCGCGCCCCGCCCGCGTCACCCGGTGCGAGAGCCGGTCGAGTTCGAGATCGCCGACGCGATAGGCCGTGGCCTCGCTCGAGCCGGTCGCGGCGGTGCGGCGGCGGGCCAGCACCTCGGTCCGGGCGAGCAACTCGGAGAAAGCATAGGGCTTGGGCAGGTAGTCGTCGCCGCCCGCGCGCAATCCCTTCACCCGGTCGTCCACTTGGCCGAGTGCCGAGAGGATCAGGACCGGTGTGGCGATCTCCTGCTCACGGAGGGCGCGCACGAGCGACAGCCCGTCGAGCTTCGGCAGCATGCGATCGACGATCAGCACGTCGTAATCG